>Ga0194053_10002299_pt1 | contig 11482 bp, 7 predicted proteins | sample SepL228m_MetaG_FD_161684 | JGI IMG/M metagenome (GOLD analysis project Ga0194053, IMG submission 161684) | Anoxic zone freshwater microbial communities from boreal shield lake in IISD Experimental Lakes Area, Ontario, Canada - Sep2016-L227-8m | ecosystem: Environmental > Aquatic > Freshwater >... | reverse complement strand
GCCGTCCCTATTGAAAACGGCTTACCTGAATACCTGCATTGGATTGATTCATGCCATTCTTACAACTAATTTTTCTCTGTTTTATTGCCTTGCTTACGCAGTCGCCTGCTCTACTGGCCGACGAAGCGCTCTTGCCGCTCGACCAAGCCTTTCAAATTTCTGCCAAAGCCGTGTCGTCCGATCAGCTTGAAATTTCCTGGGATATTGCCGACGGTTATTACCTTTATCGTAATAAAATGCAGTTTATCTCCAAAACCGAACCAATCACTACCGTAACACCGGTTTTTCCGGAGGGCGAAACCAAACACGATGAAAATTTTGGCGATGTTGTCATTTACCGAAACAGCCTAAAAATACCGGTCTCTTTAGTCGCTGCAATCCCGGTCACTTCAATAAAACTATTCGTGCAATATCAGGGCTGCGCCGATAGAGGCATCTGTTATCCACCACAGAAAAAAATATTCGACCTTACGCTGCCAGTGTCGGCACCGGTTACCAACGCCAATCCGCTTGAGCTTCTGGTTAAAAAGCTTCCCGGATTAAATTTCAATTCAACGACTGATGAATTGTTGCCTGCCGAACAGGCTTTCCAGTTTTTTACGACAGTCAAAGATGCCAACACGCTGCACGTTAACTGGGAGATTGCCAAAGGCTATTATCTTTATCGTGAAAAAATACAGTTTGAATTAACCAACGCAACCGGCAACCCCTTGGGAAATTACACAATCCCCCGAGGTGAACCCAAGCATGATGAGGCATTTGGTCAGGTTGAGACTTTCCACAATGAACTAAGCTTTGATCTCCCCCTTATTCGCACCAACAGCTCAGCGCAATCAATTACGCTACAGGCAAAATTTCAGGGCTGTGCTGATCGTGGTGTGTGTTATCCGCCGATGACTAAAAAAATCGATCTGGAACTCCCTGCCGCCCAAAACCTAACGCAGATAACACAAGACCAATCAGTGCCGGTTCTCTCCGAACAAGATCAGATTGTGCAATCCTTAAAGCATGACAGCCTGGCGATGACCTTGCTTACCTTTTTTGGATTTGGACTGTTATTATCAATGACGCCCTGTATTTTCCCGATGATTCCGATTTTATCCGGTATCATCGTCGGCCATGGCAACCACATAACCACCGCCAGGGCATTTTTTCTGTCCTTAAGTTATGTAGTCGCTTCCGCTTTTACCTACACGGTGTTTGGCGTACTGGCCGCATTATTCGGCAGCAATTTGCAAACCACTTTTCAGCAACCCTGGATTGTTGGACTGTTTAGCGCCGTTTTTGTGCTCCTGTCATTATCCATGTTTGGCTTTTATGAACTGGAACTACCCAACTCACTAAAAACCAAACTGCATAACTCCAGCGAAAGACACCGTGACGGCTCGCTCTGGGGCGCAGCCATCATGGGTGCCTTATCCTCATTGATTGTCGGCCCCTGTGTCGCCGCACCACTGGCGGGCGCACTGATTTTTATCGGTCAAAGCGGCAATGCAGTCTTGGGAGGCAGCGCCTTATTTGCCATGGGCATGGGTATGGGGGTTCCGTTGTTATTATTGGGCGCTTCTGCCGGTAAGTTACTGCCCAAAGCAGGCACTTGGCTGTATTCGACCAAAGCTGTTTTCGGGGTCATTATGCTGGCTGTTGCCGTCTGGATGCTCAGCCGTATTTTACCGCCCTCCGTCACGATTCTGTTGTGGGCGATGCTGCTTATTCTTCCTGCCATTTATCTCAGTGCCATTGATCCGTTGCCTGATAACAGCTCCGGTTGGCGCAAATTATGGAAAGGTTTGGGTTTAATGATGCTCGCCTACGGCCTGTTATTATTGACAGGTTTTAGCATGGGTAATAACAACCCGTTAAAACCGCTGCAAGGAATCGGAGTAAGCACGGCTCAAGCATCTGAACAGGGACTTATTTTTGAACGGGTCGTCTCTTTAGCCGCTCTGGAAGCCAGAATTCAGCAAGCCAGCGCCAATCATCAACCTGTGATGCTGGATTTTTATGCCGACTGGTGCATATCGTGTAAAGAAATGGAAGCTTATACCTTTACAGACCCCAAAGTGAAACAAGCTCTTACCGGTTTTGTGTTATTGCAGGCCGATGTCACTCAAGATTCTGATGACGACAAAGCCTTGTTGGCAAAATTTAACCTTATCGGGCCGCCTGCCATTTTATTTTTTGATACCAGCCAACTCGAAAAAACGGCTCACCGCGTGATCGGCTATCAAAATACCGAAACCTTTATCAACACTTTACAACGAGTAAAATCATGAAAATATCAGGAATGATACTTATTGCCGCGCTGCTTGCTTTAGGTGGCGGCATTATGGCGCGGGGCTTTTTATCACCAGCCGAAGCAACCAAGCCAACGCCCTTACCTGATTTTTCCTTACCTGATGTAGCCGGTAATCAACACGATATTTCAGAGTGGCAGGGAAAAATACGGGTCATTAATTTCTGGGCAACCTGGTGCCCGCCCTGCCTTAAAGAAATACCCGAATTTATTGCCCTGCAAGAACAATACGCAGCTAAAGGCCTGCAATTTATCGGCATCGCCATAGATGACCAAGAGCCGGTTGAAAAATACCTCGCCTCAACCAAAGTCAACTACCCCATCTTAATCGGTGACGTTACCGGCATTGCTTTGGCTCATCAACTGGGCAACATTGTTGATGCCGTCCCCTTTACCGTTATTGTCAACCAACAAGGTCAAATCATACATCAACAACCGGGTGAATTTTCAAAAGAACAAATAATGCAAATTATTACCCCGTTGCTAAATTAAGTTTTTATTGGATCGCAGAGAATTGCTTTAAAGCAGAACACCGCACGAAGTTAGGTATTCACTGGTAAAGCCCACCGGTATTCCGATTTTGGCCGCTGAAAAAAATCAGGGGTCATATTATGCAAAATAACATCATAACTACCCTCACTTATTCTAGCTGGTCGGGCAACGTTTTTATGTTGCACAACATTTCCACACTGAAATAAATTATAGCCAGTCCAGAACCGATAATCCTCCGGTATCAGTTTTAATTTGATGATGCTTAAACATTTTGTCTCGTAAAATCCATATTAGCGCCAAATCCACGCCGTAAAATTCAACTGCAAGCAACCTTTCACTGCGGAAAAATCTGACTGTCACAATGGTTTCATATTCTCAATGTATGATTTTTTTTGGTCTGAAGAACTAATTCAGCTATTTTTGCCCAACGCCCCGAAAAGGCAAAAATTAGATGTTTCTAATATAACCTAGATCAAGAATCAGTTGTTTTAATTACATTTTTATCCTTACCGGCAATTTTAACTGAGGGCCAATTCGTTCGATAGAAATTCCGGGCTAGCTGTTATTTAATAGAAAGTCTGGCTTAAAAAATGGTTTTAATGCGGTGAATTATCGTTTCATTCATCAATAAAGGTGGCTTAAATTAGCGCCTTTTTAATGACAATTAATCGCTGAATTTCCTGTCCACATTACCCTTTGGAGGTATTTAATATCATGAAAAGTTCTGATCGTCGCAAGTTTATACAGATAATGGGTTCCGGGACATTAGCCGCAGCATTACCCTTAAGCATCAGTAAAGCGCTGGCTATTTCGGCGCACAACCGCACGGGCACGATTGCCGATGTGGAACATATTGTCATCCTGACTCAGGAAAACCAGTCTTTCGACCACTATTTCGGCACTCTGCGAGGCGTACGCGGTTTTTCCGATCCGCGTGTCGCCAAACTGCCGAATGGCCGACCGGTCTGGTTTCAGCCGAACACCCCCGACACGTTTGGCTTGGGCGTTGATGAATTGCCGCCTTTCCGCGTCAAGTTACCGAGTCTGGGTATGGAGTACCTGCCCGGCACGGCTCATGACTGGAATTCCAGCCACAAGGCGTGGAATTTCGGAAAATACGACCAGTGGGTGGCCAACAAATCGCCAATTACCATGGCGTACCTGAAACGTGACGACATTCCTTACCACTTCGCTCTGGCTGATGCCTTCACCATTTGTGATGCTTACCACTGCTCGGTAATGGGCCCGACCGACCCCAATCGCTACCACATGTGGACGGGTTGGACCGGCAACGATGGCTTGGGCGGCGGACCGGTTCTCAGCAACGCCGAGGTTGGCTACGACTGGATGACTTATCCCGAACGTCTTCAGGAAGCTGGCGTAAGCTGGAAGGTCTATCAGGACATCGGAATGGGTCTGGTCGCGCCTAACTGGGGCTGGGAGAACCCGAACGGCTACATCGGCAACTACGGTGACAACTCCCTGCTGTATTTCCACCAATACCAAGATGCCAAGCCCGGCACGCCACTTGCCGTTGGGGCCAAAACCGGCACCAACATAGCGGCGGGCGGAACGCAGTTAAACCTGTTCGACATGCTGCGTGAAGATGTAAGTTCGGGCAAGCTGCCGCAAGTGTCCTGGATCGCCTCACCGGAAGCCTATAGCGAACATGCGAATTGGCCCGCAAACTTCGGTGCCTGGTACATCTCCCAAGTCCTGGACATCCTGACGTCCAATCCTGAGGTGTGGAGCAAGACCATTCTGTTCATCAACTGGGATGAGAACGACGGCGGCTTCGATCACATGGTGGCACCGACCCCGCCGCAGGGCAATAACGACGGAAAATCAACAGTCAGCACCGTCAACGAGGTCTACACCGACAATGGCAAGGGCTTCATCAGCGGTCCGATCGGCTTAGGCGCACGGGTGCCACTGCTCGCCATTTCACCCTGGAGCAAAGGCGGTTACGTCAATTCACAGGTTTTCGACCACACTTCGCTGATCCGCTTCATTGAACAGCGCTTTGGGCCCGAACACCCAGGCTTGATTGAGCCGAACATTACGCCATGGCGCCGGGCGGTGGCCGGCGACTTAACCTCGATCTTCAACTTTGCCAACCCTAACGAGCATAAGGCCAAGTTGCCTGGTACTGCTGACTACCTGCCGCCGGAAGCAAATAGCGACCCTAAATATAACTCGGGCCGCCCCAGCTATCCACTGTCACCGTCAAATGTGCTGGTCGGCCTGCCGATACAGGAACCCGGTATCCGCCCGGCTCGTGCGCTGCCCTACAAATTCGATGTTCACGGAGCAGCATCTTTCTCTAACAAAACCTTCCGCATTAACTTCGGCAATATCGGCCGCGCGGCTGCGGTATTCCAGGTACGCTCCGGCGATGCCTCTTATCTGCCCCGCAGTTACACGGTCGAGGCAGGCAAGTCGCTTGCAGATGCATGGAAAGTGGATTCCAGTTACGATCTTTCGGTTTATGGCCCCAACGGCTTCCTGCGTGCCTTCAAGGGCAATTTTGCCGCCGGGGCCGCACGTGCAACCAGTCTTGATGTGGGTGCCAGCTATGACAGCGAAGAACGAGGCGGCATTACGCTGCGCATCACCAACACTGGCAAAAAGACCGCTGAGGTGACGGTGCTTGATGCTTATACCGGCGTTGAATTTGTGCAATATCTGGCACCCCACGAAGACATGGATCGCAATTGGTCGCTGCACGATTTCCATGGCTGGTATGACCTGATTGTACGAGTCACAGGCGACACCGCTTACGAATGCCGACTGGCCGGTCATGTGGAAACCGGCCGGGACAGTACGACAGATCCTGCTATCGGGGGCCTAACTTTGAAGGATTAATACAGAGAAACAGAAGTACGCTGGCCGCAAAGCTCTCGGTGGGCTTTGCGGCTGCGGCATCCACAGCGAGGGTATCTAAGATTCTGGAAAAAAACAGGGTCGAAAAACAGAGTCAGGTCTTGCAAAATCACACACTATCTGACCCCCCGTTATTCAAAAAGTTGTTTAGCAAACGACAGACAGCAAGTCTTCAGCGTCTGCGTTGATAATTTCCAAGCCTATTTTCTTGCAGAACCGCTTTTCTTTATCGGTCGGATTTTTGTTCAAAACCCAGCCTTTTTTCTCTGCCGCGCCATAAACAATATCGCTCATTACCATACGCTCCGAATCCCTGTTTAAGGGCATCCCGATAAATAAATATTGCTTGCCTTTACGGTATTCTTTAAGAAAATCCGGTATGGCAAAGCCCCCCATTAACTCGGTTATATAATCGACATAATCGGCATCTGAAGCGACGTAGTTGGCTTCCGGTTTTGGCGTACCCAAGGGTTTAAATAAAATGGGCAGCCGGGTGTCAACCTGTTCCTGTGGAATTTCAAAATAATCACTGCCATCATAGTGATATATTTTAAACCGGAAAGCGCTGGCAGTGATTCTCGCGAGACCTACAATCAGTGTATGTTCTTCATCGGCATAGCTGTCTTGCAATTGCGTATCCCGGTTAATGTCAATGATGTAGGCGGGTTTCCATTCCGCCAGCCAATCGTGTATTGCTGCGCGTGTCCATTCTGTGTCGCCATATAACTTGGTGAGAAACTGACCCAGAAAATTTCGGCCTTTTTTAAGTTCCTGATTCATGGCTGCCCTGGGAAACTCATACATCAGCTTGGGAGCCATGGGATTGCCGTTGTTCATGGCCAAAATCAAGCTATTGCTGTCAGCCGGCATGGCTGCCCCCGTTAGTTTATTGGTTGCATCAAAAAGCACACCCGGTCCCAGATAAGGGATGACCCGATTTTCATACAAACCATTTAATATTTCAGCTAAGACATCAGAAGGCATTGTTAAAACTCCACTATTGTTTGTTTGTATTTATTAACATAGCAATAATCAAACCAGCTTTTATTTCCTGTCAATAAATAGCTTAAATTGTTAATTAACAATGAGTTATAAATATTATCAGCGAGATTTCAAGGGTAACAGGCTGGTGATTTTGTTCTCTTTATGACAATTCTGTTGTCTCTCAACAATCTAACTATCAAATCTGGTAAATATTCAAGCTCCCTCGCTTTGCTCTCCCTCTTTGTCAAAGAGCACAGGTGGTATCTACACAAATCATATAGCCGTTATTCCGGCTACGACTATCTATATAAAGTAAAACAAACAAACCCACCTGTTACCAAGCTAACAGAAAGCTGACAAAATGTTTGAAACACAACGCAATTTAACCGCTGCATCAGAACACTTAACCATTATAAATCAATAGGATAACTATAATTTAAGCAGTTGGCACACCGCTTGCTAAATACATAATGTCATTAACAACAACGTCCTATAACGAGGAGAAGATCATGGCTTTACGTCAATGTGCAATATACGGTAAAGGTGGAATTGGTAAGTCTACTACAACTCAAAATTTGGTTTCTGCGTTGGCAGAATTAGGTAACAGTGTAATGATTGTCGGCTGCGATCCTAAAGCTGACTCCACCCGTTTAATACTTCATGCCAAAGCTCAAACTACCATTATGAGTTTGGCGGCTGAAGCAGGTAGTGTTGAAGATTTAGAACTTGAAGATGTATTGAAAGCCGGTTATCGCGGTATTAAATGCGTTGAATCAGGCGGCCCTGAGCCCGGTGTTGGCTGTGCGGGTCGTGGTGTAATTACAGCGATTAACTTTCTGGAAGAAGAAGGTGCTTATGACGATGAACTTGACTTCGTTTTTTATGATGTACTTGGGGATGTTGTGTGTGGTGGTTTTGCCATGCCAATCCGTGAAAACAAGGCGCAAGAAATTTACATCGTCTGCTCGGGCGAAATGATGGCGATGTATGCCGCCAATAACATTGCCAAAGGTATTGTGAAATACGCTAACTCAGGCAGCGTTCGGTTGGCTGGTTTGATTTGTAACTCACGTGAAACTGCGCGTGAAGATGAATTGATCTCGGCATTGGCTGCAAAAATAGGCACTACCATGATTCACTTTGTACCGCGTGACAACGTTGTACAACGCGCCGAAATTCGCCGTATGACCGTAATCGAATATGAACCTGAAGCCAAACAAGCTGAAGAGTACCGTCAGTTGGCTATTAAAATTCGTGATAACAAGAATTTCGTCATTCCAACCCCCATCACGATGGATGAGCTGGAAGAATTAATGATGGAATTCGGCATTATCGACGATGTAGACGAATCAATTATTGGTGTAACAGCAGCCGCAGAAGCAGTCGCTTAATACCGAAGAACCGTAGAGACGCGATTTATCGCGTCTGATTGTAGATACGCGATAAATCTCGATAAATCAAGACGCGATAAATCGCGTCTCTACAGAATTTCCGTCCTAAAACCTTGCCTGTTGGGGGATTACCCACGGCATAAGTAGGAGATAATCATGGCAGCTCTAACAAGAGAAGAGACAGAAGCGCTGATTCAAGAAGTGCTGGAAGTCTATCCCGAACAAGCCCGGAAAGATCGCGCCAAGCATTTGGCGGTTAACGATCAATCCGTTGAAAAATCTAACAAATGTATTACTTCAAACCGTAAATCCCAACCCGGCACCATGACCATTCGTGGTTGTGCTTACGCCGGTTCCAAGGGTGTGGTTTGGGGCCCGATTAAAGACATGATCCATATATCACATGGTCCTGTGGGCTGTGGTCAGTATTCCCGCGCAGGTCGTCGTAACTATTATGTCGGCACAACCGGTATCAATACTTTCGGCACGATGAACTTTACTTCTGATTTTCAGGAGAAAGATATTGTTTTCGGCGGCGATAAAAAGCTTGCCAAAATCATGACTGAAATCGAACAATTATTTCCGCTGAATAAAGGCATCAGCATTCAATCAGAATGCCCGATCGGTTTGATTGGAGACGATATTGAAGCGGTCGCCAAAAAAGCCAACAAAGAAATCGGCAAACCGGTCGTACCTGTTCGCTGCGAAGGCTTCCGAGGTGTATCACAATCATTGGGTCACCATATTGCCAATGATGCCATTCGGGACTGGGTACTGGAAAACCGTGACGGTGACGAAAGCTTCCCTACCACGCCTTATGATGTCGCTGTTATCGGTGACTACAACATCGGTGGTGATGCCTGGGCTTCACGTACATTACTGGAAGAAATGGGTTTACGCGTAGTCGCGCAGTGGTCTGGTGACGGCACCATTGCAGAAATGGAAAAAACCCCCAAGGTGAAACTGAATTTGATCCATTGCTATCGTTCAATGAACTACATTGCACGGCACATGGAAGAAAAATACAAAATCCCCTGGATTGAATACAACTTTTTTGGCCCTACCAAAATTGCCGAATCCTTACGCAAAATTGCCGCCTTGTTTGATGAAACCATTCAGGCAGGCGCTGAAAAAGTAATCGCCAAATATGAGTCTGAATACCAGGCGGTAATCGACAAATACAAACCACGCCTGCAAGGCAAACGCGTTATGTTGTATGTCGGCGGCTTGCGTCCACGTCATGTAATCGGCGCTTATGAAGACTTGGGTATGGAAGTGGTCGGTACCGGTTACGAATTTGGTCACAACGACGACTATGACCGTACCATTAAAGAAATGGGCAATGCTACGCTGATTTATGATGACGTAACCGGTTACGAATTTGAAGAATTTGTTAAACGGGTTAAACCTGATTTGATCGGCTCCGGTATCAAAGAAAAATACATTTTCCAAAAAATGGGGATTCCATTCCGGCAAATGCACTCTTGGGATTATTCCGGCCCTTATCACGGTTATGACGGCTTTGCCATCTTTGCCCGCGATATGGACATGACCTTGAACAACCCCTGCTGGAAACAAGTCAACGTACCGTGGAAAACAGCAGACACTACTAAAGTAGCCGTTGCCGCAGGTGCCTAATTTGTAAGGTGCGCACCGCGCACCTTTTACAAGTCATGCGATGTACTCTGTAGAAGGTGCTTAATGCGCACCCTACCTTCCTTCAACCGTCGTCCACAGATTAGTGGCGCGTAGGAGCTTATCATGAGTCAAGAAGTAGATAACATTCAACCCAGTTACCCTTTATTTCGTAATGACGAATACAAGGAAAACCTGGCCAATAAACGTGAAGCTTATGAAGAGCGCCACCCTCAGGAAACAATTGATGAAGTCTTTCAGTGGACAACCACCAAAGAATATCAAGAACTCAATTTTAATCGTGAAGCGTTGACCGTCAATCCGGCTAAAGCTTGCCAACCCCTGGGCGCTGTTCTTTGTGCCTTGGGTTTTGAAAAAACCATGCCTTATGTGCATGGCTCACAAGGTTGTGTCGCTTATTTCCGTACCTATTTTAACCGTCATTTTAAAGAGCCTGTCGCTTGCGTATCGGATTCCATGACGGAAGATGCTGCGGTTTTTGGCGGTCAAAAAAATATGATGGCAGGCTTGGAAAATGCCAAAGCCTTGTACAAACCGGAAATTATTGCCGTCTCAACCACTTGTATGGCTGAAGTTATCGGTGACGACTTAAATGCCTTCATCAATAACGCCAAAAAAGCCGGTCATATCGAACAGGAATTTCCAACCCCTTATGCCCACACCCCAAGCTTTGTCGGTAGTCATACCACCGGCTGGGATAACATGTTTGAAGGCATGATCAAGTATTTCACGCTGAATCACATGGACGACAAAAAAGTCGGCTCAAATGGCAAGATCAATCTGGTTCCCGGCTTTGAAACGTATCTGGGCAACTACCGCGTCATGCACCGCATGATGAAAGAAATGGGCGTTGATTACACCTTAATGAGTGACCCGTCTGAAGTGCTGGATACACCTGCCGACGGTACTTTCCGCATGTATGCCGGCGGTACGACCCAAGCCGAAATAAAAGATGCACCCAATGCAATTGATACCTTGTTGCTGCAACCCTGGCAACTGGACAAAACCAAAAAGTATGTCCAATCTATTTGGCATCAACCTGCTACGGCCATCAATATCCCGATGGGTCTGCAATGGACCGATGAATTCTTGATGAAAATCTCCGAATTAACCGGCAAACCTATTCCTGCCTCTTTGGAACTTGAGCGTGGCAGATTGGTTGACATGATGACTGACTCACACACCTGGATGCACGGCAAAAAGTTCTCCCTGTACGGCGATGCTGATTTTGTCATGGGAATGACTCAATTCCTGCTGGAAATGGGCGCTGAACCTGCTGATGTATTGTGTAACCATGCCAACAAACGCTGGTTGAAAGCGATGGAAAAAATGCTGAAAGATTCACCTTATGGACAAAATACAGTCGTCCATACCGGCAAAGATTTATGGCATTTCCGCTCCCTGGTATTCACCAACAAACCAGACTTCATGATCGGCAATTCTTATGGCAAGTTCATTCAACGTGATACTTTCTATAAAGGCGAAGAGTTTGAAGTACCGTTGATACGCATTGGCTTCCCCATCTTTGACAGACATCATTTGCACAGAATGACAACCTTGGGTTATGAAGGCGCTATTTATATGCTGACCACTCTGGTTAATGCCGTACTGGAGCAGTTGGACAAAGAAACCAAAGGCATGGGTACAACCGACTACAACTACGATTTGATTCGTTAAGTTAATTGTAGGTCGGGTTAGCGGTTAGCGGTTAGCGTAACCCGACAACTCATGCACTAAATGTCGGGTTACGCTATCGCTAACCCGACCTACTATCCAATGC
>Ga0194053_10002298_pt1 | contig 11483 bp, 10 predicted proteins | sample SepL228m_MetaG_FD_161684 | JGI IMG/M metagenome (GOLD analysis project Ga0194053, IMG submission 161684) | Anoxic zone freshwater microbial communities from boreal shield lake in IISD Experimental Lakes Area, Ontario, Canada - Sep2016-L227-8m | ecosystem: Environmental > Aquatic > Freshwater >... | reverse complement strand
CGCCACAGGGCTCAAGTACAGTATTCCTATGAACAATGGTCGCTGGGGCTTTGTCAAGGGCGGTTACCGACAGCTTACGTTCAAGAAAAAATACAGTGATGCCAAAATGATGGATACTGCAATGGAGGGCGGCTTCATCGAGGCCGGATTGATTTTCTAGAACCAGATTATAATTACTGAGATTTCTTAAGAGGGAAACGGCTCATTAGTACTCTTTTATGATGACCCAGCAAAAAACTCTTCGTTCAAGCCCGACCGTTTCAGTGCCCGTTTCCCTCCCAGGTCGACAAGCCCGGTCGGGCTTTTTTAATTTCATGCTCGTGGATATTTTCTCAGTTCTTGATACGCAAGAAAAAATGATAGAGATTAGCTCTATATGTCAAGCCCGTTTGTTTTAATATAAAAAAAGCTTGCGAACAATGAATCTCAACGAGCAGGTCCTGGAGATTATTCTGAAAAATCCAGGAACATCAAAGAAAATCCTAGCGGAAAGGTTCGGTCTTTCCTTATATAGACTTAATCGTCTGTTTCGCCATATAGAGCGCGATTTGAACGGCCGGACACTCGTGCACGACGACGAACGCGGGGTCTGGATAGTACGGCTGGATGACTCCAAGTGCTTGGGAATGGAGTGGATGGGGTTTCAACAGGGTGGATACCGACAATGTGATTGCAAGTCACTGTTTCAGGACGGTCGCTGTTACGAGCACTCAGGATGCGAAGACATTGAGATGGTCGCTTTTAACAGAAAGATGGATTTCCTGGCAGGTCCTGGAGATCCTACTGCTCGTAGTTTAAGCCAATTGACCATGGAAGTGGTTCGAGACCTCATGGCTAACCTGGAACGGATTATCCCGATTACCAGGAGAAACCTTAAGAACAAGTTGGAACTATTGAAAATCTTGTCTGCAGCGTGTGTTGCATTGAAATGGAAAGAAAAAATGCGCCGACAGCGCACAGAAGGCTATGTACCTCATGAATTTGCTGCGCGTAGCAGGCAATCATCAGTGAATCCCTTTGAGTACTCCCTGAAGAAGTATTTTGCAGAGCTTGAGATCCCTTTTGATTCAGACAAAGACCAGGTATTGAAAGCGTGGAAGAGGCTGGCTCTGTGCTATCACCCTGATGTCATGGGATCCGATGGGGACGAAGAAAAGATGAAGGCAATTAATCTGGCCAAGGACAGCATTTTTAGAGTTAAGCGGTGGGACTAATTGTGTTGCGATTTTGGAAGCTTGAAGGGAGAATTGCTAATGAAAACGGGGGTTACCCCCTGAAATGAAATAAGGGAACGCACCTGCGCCCCCTTATATAAATTGTCTCAAACACGTCGGATGGACCACCTCTACCAGTAGGCTCCGAAAAAACCTTCGCTAGGCGCTGCCATGAGTGTCAGAGGCAACGAATTCTTCTCTTTGGCCATGGGAGCGAATCTACGAGGAGCACCTCGACCGAATCCTACCGGACGTCCACTGCCCATTCCGTAACCCATAGAGGGAGGAGGAAAGCCGGCTGGACCGCACATAGGCGGGAGACATGCCGGTGGTGCGCACATTGCCATAGGAGGGGGGCAGCAACGCGGTCCACATCTCAAATGGGTTATAACTGAGTCTACGACTTTGAAAGGAAGGGCAATCACGCCCGTAACTAGTCTGAACGCTCCCACACAGATCATAGCAAGCGGATTAGGTTCACATATGGGTGGTGGGCAGCAAGGGGGGGGGCCGCACACCGGCGGGGGACAAACGGGTGGTGCGCACATAGGAGGCCCACATACTGGTGGTGGGCAGATGGGTCCACCTGCTGATACTTGGACCAGCGAACCCGAGATCAACATTATGCTGACCGTGAATGCAATCGCGATAGATCTTATACTCATAAAATCCTCCTCCAAAAGGCGGGTCGGCAACGTATACTTAACGTAATCACAAAGCCACCGCTGATATCACATCTTGAATAAAATGTATTTTATCAGACACTCAGTACCCATGTCAATGCATAAAAGCACCCAGTATTGAATCTGAGAAGCTCAAAGCCGGCATCAGGCTTAGTCACTCTGGTCGTCCCAGATTACTTCCTCCTCCTTTGTTTCGGTTTCAGGCCTCTTAGGAAATCCTACCTCACCGCAACCGAAGTCAAGTGAGCGACTAGGACCGAGTTGTTCCAGAACCCTACGCTCGAAAGATCGACCTGAAGGGTGCCATTCCTGAACAGCCATATCAACAACCGGTTCATGATTCCTGTCAAATCGGATCGTACCCCTGGGCCCTTCTATGGTGATGTCTTCGATAAACTTGGCTAATTTTGTAGGGTCATTCTTGTCTTCGGGAATGGCATGCGCTGCTTGATAAATTATGTGAGCCATGTCGTAGCCCTCCGCTGCCCTCTCGGCGTAGGCGACGTCGATTCCTAGTTCCTGCTTCAACCTACTAGTGAAATCCTGCGGATCCTTCATGGTTGAAAGAGTTCTTACCCCTAAAGAAGTCTTCCCTAAAGTCGTGAGAGTACCGGGAAATGCCGTGAGAGACTCTGGACCAATCACAGGAAGTTTAGAATTGGAAGAAACACCGCGAAGAGCCTTAAGAAAAACTGATGTAGCCTTCTGTCTCAGCGAAGCGAAAACAAAATCCGGTCTCGATTTTTCAATTCCGTCCAAAATGCTTTTTGCTCTTCCGGATGCTGACTGAAACATGATTCTATCTGCAAAAGTTCCCCCGGATCTTTCAAATACATAGGCGAAGTAGTCTGCTTCCTCATTTCCTTGTACGTCATCCTCTCCGGTAATGAACGCTCTGGCCCCTATATTTTTAAGAGCCCAAGGAGCTAAGGGCTGACTCGACTGATAAGTATTCGGACGTACCCTAAAAATTGCCGGCTGACACATCTCGCCGGCGACAAGGCGCACTGAAGGATTTGTGATAAAAAGGATTGTGGTCCCTCCGGAAAGTCCGTGAATAGTCTTCTCTGATCCATTGAGAGAAGGAGGGCCAACAAGGAAGTGAACTTTGTTATTTACGAGCAGCTCGGCAAGGGCCTCCAGGGTTTTTTCATCGTTAGGGCCAGAATCTTTCTTCAGAATTTCAAGAGAATGGGCTCTTTTTTCTTTCAAGAAAAAATCGAAGCCGGCAACCATAGATCGAGCTTCTTGAGCCAATGGGCCTTGATCGGGAAAAATAAAACCTACTTTTACAGGGTTGGTTTCATCTGTCCCTGCCCAACTTACGCGCATCATCAGGGCTGTCAAAGAAATCCCGGTCCCAACCAGAAAATCGCGGCGAGAAATAGGAGAAGATTCGTTTCCTTTGGGCGTGCTGAAACTCAATTCCTCGCTTACGACACAACCGAAAACGTCCATGTACGGTTCGATGTCATGTTCCGCGATATTTCCACGATGAGGCATCTGTCTTCCTCTTCCCCCGATCCCGAAAAATAACCGGAATCAGTGGAGATTTCATTACGAAATCCTGCCGGTTGTGAGATATCCTACCTTAAACCTTCGGGCGTGTAAAGAAGAGCGGTTAAGCGAAATGAGGGTTGGAGATCACTCGGCGGAAAACAAAGATCGAGGGCAGGAGGTTAGTGCTCTCGCTGCAAAGGAGGGGCAGGTAAGGGGGCTTCGCGGAATTTTTTCTGCAGGGCTTCAAGTCCCGTAGAAAGTCCGTTTAGTAAGTCCTTGTTTTCCTCACGAAACTTTCGCACACCTTCAAGAGTCTTTCCCCAGTCTTGAAGGACATTGCGCGAGCTGTCATCAATCTTCTCGCCTAATGGGGTTAATAGATCTCTTGATAAATCCTTTCCGAAGCCGAATATTTTCTTGGTAATTTCCTTTCGGTCAGGATCTTTAGAAAATGCCTCGATCTCCCCTTTCAGGATCCCTTTTGTAGCCGGATAGAGCTTCTTACCCAACAATTCTCCTTCACTTTCAAGCTGTGAGTCCGGTATATTCATGAAAGAGTCCCTGAGCTTACCACCGGCCGCTGACACGGCTCCACTCACAAAGGGATGCACTGCCTCCACTGCTTTTTCGCCCTGGGAGGGGCCCAGCAGGTAGCAAGAGATCAGCTTCATCGCCCCGTACACCGCCAAGACGATCACCACGACTGTCAGAAAAAGCTTTGCTGTCTTAATCATTCCCAACAATCAAAAAGAGTACCAGTCCCAAGAATCCGGTGGAGGAATCTCAGGACCCGTCTCAGTTCAGGGCATCGGTCGGCCCCATGACTGACCCGCCGTATAACTAGAGCTAATCCTGGTTTTGCTCATAGGCTTGCGCATAGGCGGAGCGCAAACTGGGGGAGGGCACTCCATACGGACCCACATTACTTGGCAGCTTCTTGGTGCAAAAGAGTCCTGCGAGCACTTTACAATGGCCATCTCAGATGCGTGGCCAGGAGTCGGCCCAAAACCCTGATACAAGGCTCCACGGAAATTTTGAGCCGTGGCTACGAAGAATGAATTCGCATCGGCGGACCCAAAAATCATAATGATTGCCATAATACCAGCACAAAAAAGCCAATACTTTCTATTCATGTTTTACCTCCAGCAACATAAACAACCCCAAAAAAAACATCTCATAATCATATGTAAACTAGACACTGGGAACCGAAGAAAGTTCTCAGCGAGCACACCCTGAAATACTCAGATCCTCCACAAAGGAATCTTACAGATTCACTAAGAGCCTCTTTCCTGCATAAAGGAGGGCTGACCTGTGGCCTCAAGAACACTTCGCCAAAGTTTTCCATTGAGGTCGACTTGCTTTCTGCCCTTTACGATTTCCTTTATGGGGATATAAACAAACTGATCGTTCAAACTTCCCACGACCATATTAGTCTTACCGGCCATTCCCGCATGGACTGCTTCCTGGCCGAGGAATCCGCAGAAGACCGAATCATTAGCAGTGGCCGGAACCGAACGAATCATGTAACTCGGATCAATGTACTTAAGGTTTATCTCAATTCCCTTCGAACGGAAATGTTCCGAAATGCGTTGTTTTAGATACAAGCCTATGTCTCCCAACCTGGGATTACCCGATTCATCGGTCCCTTCAGCACTGCAATATTTTTGACCGGCTCCCTCGGCTACCACTATTACGGCATGTTTCCTAAGGAGTAGCCTCCTTTCGAGCACTTCTAAGAGTCCATGTGGACCCTCGATGTCGAAGTCAGATTCTGGAATAAGGACAAAATTGGCATCCCTTTTATCTAATTCTGCACTTGCCGCGATGAATCCCGAGTTTCGACCCATGAGCTTGACCAGACCGATTCCATTTGGTGCTCCAGTAGCCTCCACATGTGCCGACCCGATAGCCTGAGTAGCCATGCTGACAGCAGTGTTGAAACCAAAGGACCGAGAAAGCAAATTGATGTCGTTGTCTATAGTTTTTGGAATACCGATGATGGCTATCTTGGATCCATGAATGTGAATCTCTTCGGTAATCTTTGCCGCTGCCCTGAAGGTTCCGTCTCCACCGACGGCGAAAAGTATCCCAACGTTCATACGTTCCAAGGCATCTACAATCTCCTCAATGTCTTGTGGTCCCCTGGACGACGACAATATTGTACCACCCAATTCATTGATTTCGGACACAATATCAGGGGCGAGTTCCATCACAGGATGACCATACTTGGGAATGAAGCCCTGAAGGCCATATCTGATGCCAAGGATATTCCGAACTCCGTAAGTGTGGTAAAGCGTTAAGACTACGGAGCGAATAACATTGTTGAGGCCTGGACATAGTCCGCCGCAGGTCACTATGGCGCATTTGAGCTTGCTTGAATCAAAGAAAATCTTATCCCTTGGCCCTGCCCGCAGGAATGAAATGGGTTTTATTCCTTCTCTGATATCCTCCTCTACCTTTTCCGCTGAGAGGTTGAACAGCACTCGTTCATTGTCCTCTACATAATGGACCATGTTTAAAGGGGAGCTAATTTTGGATTCTCCAAGAGTTTCTATAGTTGTATCCATATGTTATGGTCTGAAACCTATAAACGTTTTTGGACCTTCAACTTCTGGAGGAATTCCAATCGTGGCTTAAATAGTGACTTACCCTACATGAAGTTCTCAAAAAAGTCCATAACAAAAAGCAGTTAGTCCTTCGTTACCAGCTAAGAAAAGCTTCCAATAAAAAGTCAATGTTATCGAGTGGCGCCAAGAAAGATCACACATTGAATCGGAACAGTATGATATCCCCGTCTTCGACCTGATAGTCCTTTCCTTCGAGTCGCACCTTGCCGGCCTTATGAGCCGAAGCCAGAGATCCGGCCTCCTCAAAATCCGCGAACGCAACGACTTCAGCCCGAATAAAGCCTTTCTCCATGTCCGAATGCACTGTGCCGGCCGCCTTCAAAGCGGTTGAACCTTTTACTAACGGCCATGCCCGGACCTCTGGGTCGCCTGCGGTGAAAAACACGATCAGTCGGAGGAGTTGAAAGGATGTCTTAATGATTCGGTCCTTCGCCCCTTGTTCCAGGGACATCTCACTTAAGAACTCGTTCGCATCCTCCGGGCTTAACCGTGCGATCTCTGCTTCGGTATCCGCGTACAGCCAGTCCAGAGCCATGAGTGGTTGGTTAAAAATGTACGCGGCTATTTCATCTAAGGCACGTCGAGCGTCATCCGGTTTAAGGGTTTCCCCAACATTCATCAGAATAAGTTCCGGCTTCGAAGAAAGGAAAGAGAAACCTTTAAGCTTTTCAGCCTCGGCCTTACCAGAAAATAGTCTAAGAGGTTTTCCTAAATCCAGGAACTTGGCAGCGTCTTGTAAGATATCGAATTCTTGATGAAGCTCCTTTTTTCCCTTTTGCATGTCCTTGGTCACCTTTTCGAGACGTTTCTCCACTATGGCAAGGTCTGAAAGAATCATCTCATCTTGCACAGCCTTGAAGTTTCTGAGGGGTTCGGCTGGACCAAGTGCACCCGATTCGAAAAACCTCACGCAGTGGACCAGGGCGTCCATTGGTCTGAGGTGAGCGAGAAACTTGTCTCCAATCGATCCTCCTGGCAGTCCTTCACCCGTAAGCCCTTGAATATCAGTATATTGAACATGAACAGGAGTGACTTTTTTGGGCTTATGATAAGCAGCGAGAAAGTCAAGCCTTCTATCCACAACCTTCACAACCCCCAATCCAGGTTCATGGTGGCCTCTGCGCTCCTCGATTTCAATCCCGCCTGTCAGCGCTCTGAAAACTGTGGTTTTGCCGCTGCCCGGCAAGCCTATGATGCCAAGTTTCAATGGAATTGTCCTTTCCGAGAGTTGAATAGCTCTACAGGTTGATGTCAGCACCTTTCATGCATTTCTTCCATGTGGGGAAATAGTAAGTCCAGCGTCCGAGAAGCATAGACATGTGAATAAGATTTTGGTTGGAAGAAACCCGGATGTCAATTACCTGGTATGTTGCTCGAATCTACCGTATTTCTGGGGGGGGCCAAGGGTATATATTGGAAACCTTATTATTCCATGAGCGAGACGCTCTCTAGTGACTGTTCACAAATCGTATATAGAGAACCACACTATCGTTATCTGTGGTAGAGCGCGTTGGTGGAAGAGCGCCTGATCCTGCCCCAGCGGCAACCGTTCCATGTTTTATCAATTCTGTGGTGAGGCGACTGTATGAAGTAGAAGGAATGAGAACAGCCAATATTGTTTCATCTATACCATCCTGAGATCTTTCATGAACCAAACGGCCCTCGATATTGGGGAGCATTTTTTTCAAAGATTCAACGGCACTTTTCGTGCTCCGACTTTCTACGGTAAGATTATCAGCTCCTATAATATCAGCAACTGTTGGGAGTGGGCGGCCCGTGACAGACTCTCCCAAAGGTCTCGGGGCCGACATAGCATATGACGTAAGAGGGCCTGAAGGATTTGACGAGGTGCTTTCTAGTCCTCTGGCAAGAAATCGGTCTGCCCCCCCCTTGTCGGACTGCTTATGCCCGGTGCTTCCAGACGTCGAACTAGCTAGAGCGGAAGAACGTACTACCGAGTCCAAACTCGATTGCACGGTCGTTGTGTGGGGAGTAACAGGATTGGGCGCATTATTGTAAACCACAAATCCTAGGACTACGATCAATGCAAGGGCAGAGACCCCAACCGGCAAGGGCATGTACGGTGAGGATGCAAGCAGGTTTTTGAAGTACTGTAGATATGAGGAAGGAGTTGGAGATGAGTAAATCCTAGATCTTAGCTGGGCGAGAAAATCTTCCGGGGGCGCGACGCTATCAAGGTTGATGAGAGCTTTCACCGTAATGCCGTACCACTTTAAGTCCTCACGACAACAGGTACAATTGTGTAGATGTTCTTTTACAATTCTCTCAGTGTTTGAACCCAGTTGCTGCTCTTGTAATTCCCAAAATAAATTGGATATCCGCTCACATTCATTCATGACAAGACCCTCTTCAATTTCTCTTTTAAAACCATGCGCGCCCTGTGCAGACGTGATTTCGTAGTTCCTTCGGGAAGATTTAGAAGCTGAGCTATTTCCTCGTATGAAAACCCCTCTATATCTCTTAAAATAACAATTTCCTTGTGGTCCGGGTCAAGTTCGTTTATCGCATCCTGCACGATCTTTTGTATCTGTTTGCTCGCTAGCATGGTTTCTGGATTGGTTGAAACGTCAGGGACACTTCGCTGTTGCGTTTCTCGATCATCCCCGTTGTCAGCCAGCCCTTTGTTCACAAAATAGCCGCGACGCTTGAGATACTTGAACCTATTCTTACCCCTGTTCGTGGCGATCTGGAAAAGCCACGTGGAAAACTTGGCGTCTCCTCTAAACTTTTTTAAATTCTGATAAGCAGCCGCAAAAATCTCCTGAGCTAGATCATTAGCCTCCTCAGTGTCCCCGACAAACCTGTAAGCGAGGTTATAGATTTTCTTGTAGTATTTTTCAACGAGGGCATCAAACGCATCCCTAGCGCCACGCTTGGTCCTTTCAACAAGATCACCGTCCTCATCGGACTCTGCCTTGGCGGCGCAAAACATAACCACAGCTAGAATATTCAGACACAAGCAGCTAAGAATTGTTTCAAGGGAGTGCGGCACGTGGTGGTTTTTCTCCGAGGAAAATCTCATTGAAAATAAGGGAAATTTGGTTTCAAAGTCAAGAATTATGGCGCAATTGTCACCATGAGGGGCTAAGGAAGGCGTGTTTGTGTTCTTGAATATATATTTGATCAAGAAAGGTGAAATCGGTATCCTTGCATAGGCATCATAACTGCTATGATTGCAACGGCTGAAAGCAGGAGCGCCCAGTTATAACTTTGGAGGAGATTCATGCAGTTGTCCAGGAGGGTAACAGATACGCCCCCTTATCTATTTCATTTGATCGATGAAAAGCGCAAGGCTGCCCAAAAGAAGGGCATTGACGTGATATCCCTTGCAATTGGTGATCCGGATCAGCCTACCCCCAGCTTTGTCTTGGATCTCATGGACGAAGAAATGCGTGATCCGCGCAACCACTCGTACCCCAGCTACAAAGGGGAACCTGACTTCTGCAAGGCAGTAGCGAAATGGTTCGACGGCCGTTTCGGCGTGGAACTTGATCCTGAAACCGAAATCATGGCCGTCATAGGAGCGAAGGACGCGGTGTCTCATTTGCCGTTTGTTTTCCTCGATCCAGGTGATTCCGCACTGGTAACTGATCCTGGGTATCCCGTTTACGAAGCGGCAATAGGATTCGCTGGAGGAAAGGTCATACGCGTTCCTCTTGTAGAGGAAAATGGATTCTTGCCCGATCTTGGTGCCATTTCTCCCCGAGACGCGGATTTAGCAAAGATTATGTTCATTAACTACCCAAATAATCCAACGTCGGCCGTTGCTGAGAAAAGCTTTTTCCAAAGGCTGGTAACCTTCGCAGTCAAGCATGACATAGTGATTCTCTCAGACAACGCCTATTCCGAGGTCTATTTCGAAAAAGCCGACAGGCCCATAAGTATCATGAGCGTCAATGGAGCTAAGCAGATCGCCATAGAAATACACTCCTTTTCCAAGACATTCAATATGACGGGGTGGAGGGTTGGCTTTGTAACAGGAGGCAAGGATCTCATAAACGCGTTTCTCACTCTCAAGTCCAACTTTGATTCCGGGGTATTTATGGCTATTCAGAGAGTTGCGGCCCGAGCTTTGGAGCATCCTGAGGCAGCGACTTTTAACAAGGAGCGTACGGCCCTATTCAAGAATCGGCGCGACCGAATAGCCCGTGTATTGACAGATCTGGGGCTCAGGTTTCAACTGCCCAGAGCAAGCTACTATTTTTGGGTTCGCATACCTGATTCGTACCCCTCGTCCGTGGAATTCTGCGCAAACCTTCTTGAGGAGAAAGGATTGATTGTGACTCCGGGGATAGGCTACGGTCCGAGTGGAGAGAGGTTCTTCAGACTTTCCATGACCTCTCCAGACGAAAGGATCGACCAGGGACTGGAGAGACTTAAGGCATTTATTAAGGAATTACTATGAGAGCAACTTTAGTGCTGGTAGACGGCACGGTTTTCCAGGGAACATCAATGGGCGCGTTGGGAGAAAAGATCGGCGAAGTGGTCTTCAACACAGCAATTACCGGGTACCAGGAGATACTTACTGACCCGTCCTACCGGGGACAGATAGTGACCATGACCTATCCCCACATCGGTAATACGGGAGTCAATTCCGAGGACTACGAGTCTCAAAGGCCTTTTCTAGAAGGATTCATCGTTAAGGAATATTGTCCGCATCCAAGCAACTGGCGAAAAAATGACGATCTGAACGATTTTCTTAATAAGTACAATATCATAGGTATTCAAGAAATCGATACTCGAAAATTGACGCGAAACCTCAGAGAAACCGGAGCAAAAAAAGGTATCATTTCCACTGAGGACCATGATCATGCAAGCCTTCTCAAGAAGGTACGAGATTTCCCAGATATAGAAGGTCTTGATCTTGTCAAGGAAGTCACTTGCTCCGGCCCTTATGACTGGGACGAGGGGACATGGAGGTGGAACGCTGTTCCTGTGAAAACCGAACCACGGTTTCGAGTGGCAGCTTTTGATTATGGCATCAAACAGAATATCCTCAGACTACTTGTCGATTCCGGCGCTAAGGTGAGGGTATTCCCGGCATCCACATCAAGTGAAGAGATTCTGGAATTCGATCCGGACGGAATCTTTCTGTCAAATGGTCCTGGTGACCCGGAAGGTGTTCCCTATGTTGTCGATAATGTCAGAAATCTCCTTGGGAAGAAACCGATCTTTGGCATATGTCTGGGCCATCAGATCCTGGGATTGGCACTCGGAGGCAAGACTTACAAGCTGAATTTTGGCCATCACGGGGCCAATCACCCTGTTAGGAGGCTCGATACGGGCAGGGTCGAAATAACCTCACAAAACCATAATTTCGCTGTTGCTCCAGAAACAGTGAGTTCCGAATGTGACATTTCTCATATAAATCTCAACGACCAGACAGTAGAAGGTATGACACACAAGAAATATCCCATTTTTTCAATACAATATCACCC
>Ga0194053_10002296_pt1 | contig 11493 bp, 8 predicted proteins | sample SepL228m_MetaG_FD_161684 | JGI IMG/M metagenome (GOLD analysis project Ga0194053, IMG submission 161684) | Anoxic zone freshwater microbial communities from boreal shield lake in IISD Experimental Lakes Area, Ontario, Canada - Sep2016-L227-8m | ecosystem: Environmental > Aquatic > Freshwater >... | reverse complement strand
CCTCTTTACTATATTTAACATTAAAAATACAATAAGATGCTCCACTTAAGTTTACACAACTAACACAATTTGTGCATCCATAACAATTTCTAGAAAACCAAACATCAAGACAATCATCGCACTCATCAGAAAAAAAAGTTCTATAGCATCTACTAAAACCAATAGATTCATAACATAGTTCTGAATAGTATCCACGGATACAATCCATACTATGTTTTAAATTGTTTATCAAAGTGGAATAATAAACATTTTCACAATAATCTGCCCAAAAAGTTAAGTAACAATCTTTTGACCAAGCAGTACTATTTACATAATCACAATTTTTATTACTTGAATGAAGACTATTGGTTGAAACATATGGAGTTATATCTATAAGTTTTTTTACTTGTTCTAAAAAAGGACAAGACTCGTCATAATCCATAGCATATTCCGTTCCATCCCAATCATCTTTCCACCAACATTCCGGACAATAAACTTTTATTTTTTGCTCAGGAAAATATCGAGAAATCATTTTTCCTTTGCATTTATCACAATCCCTCCAATACAAATTCCAGGTATTTTGAAATATTAATCTTCTAATCAATCGGCATTCTGGACACCAAGTCGGTGGTGGTACTTGTATCTTTTCATAAAAATTAAAATCCTCTTGTTCTATAACAAAGTCATTTTTACAGTTTTGGCAAGCTTGCACTGAGGAATTCGAACGTGTTGTTGTTTTGTTTTGCATATAATTTAATAAACTTCTTGCTGATAACACTTTTCACAATAAATTATCTCAGGCCTATTAGGAGCATATGAAGTTTCAAATTTTATTTCGCACAATTCTCCCCCATGAAAATGGTTTTTTTTATCACACATACAAGTTCTAGTCCAAAGCTTCAAAGGATTTCTTTTCTTTTGCCTTTGATAGTGACGACAATTGGGACATAGATTAGGAATTGGTAAATTCATTCTACGATAAAAAGATAACTCATCCTTAGTTATTTTAAATGCTTCGGTACATTGTTCGTTACAATTACTTTTATGTTCACACTCAATAACCCTTCCAATTATTGAATCATCAATATCTTTAATGGTTTCGGGTATGTTATTTGTATTTATATCTACGACATAACTCCTTTCATCTTGATCTTTCCATCTATAACCTATTTTTTCTGCTTCAACCTTAGTTAGGGGAAAATATTCTTGAGCAATAGTTTCATTATAACAAAATGGTGAAAGTTCAACAGGAAAAAATTCACCATATCTATAAATTTTTCCATTATTATCTTCATAGGGTATTTCTTTCATGTGTTCAACAATTTTTGGTAATAATTTTTCATATTCTTTTTTGGTGTATTGCTTATTTAAAATACAATATTGCTTATTACGAAGACCAATGCACCCAAAAACATTACTACAACCATGACAAGCGTAACTGTAAAAAACATCATTACCACCCCAAACAAAAATATCAAAGAAAAATCTTTGACCATCAGCCCCAGTATCAACAGATTCATAAATTAAACTAGCATTCTCCCCCAAGCCATATCCATCATAAGAATCTTCTAATTTCATTCCACCATTTACAACAAACTTAAGATCTTTTATGCCGGCCTTTAAATCAAAACAATATTTACAATTTGAAGAATTTGCCAAGTTGTCACCAGTGGAATTTGTTACATTATAAAAACTAGCAAATTTTCTTATGCTTGTTTTTTTTAAATCATTAAACTCTTCTTCTATTTCTTTTAAACTCTTAAAATTATCCAATTTTAATTTTTTAACTTTTTCTTGATATTCTTCTTTTGAATATTGCTTATTAAAAATACAATAAGATTGATTGCGTAGATTTACACACCCAATACAATCCGTACATCCCTTGCATTCATATAAAAAATAACTAGACACACAGTTTTCACAATTTTCACAAAATGCGGAACCGTACATCTTATCACAAGCAATTGAGTCATAACACAATTCTGAATTTGAACAAGCAAGAAGATCTAGGGAATCTTTTGAATGAAGCGTTTTAGTACAAAAAGAAACATTTTCAATTCCCCAACACGCATAACTCAGATAAGAATTTCTTATTTCTCCGCTATGATTACAAAAAAAACTGTTATTTGTTCTGCTATTAAAAAGAGACGGCAAGGGAGCTTTTTCTAATAATTCTTTGAATTGAGTAAAAAATGGTTTTAAAAAATCAACATCAATGCTAGAAGCAAAAGTGTCCCATTTATCTGACCACCAAATATCTCTTTCATAAACTTTAATTTTACTATCTGGTGAAAATGGTGTAATAATATCTTGTCCGCTAAAATCACATTTTCTTTTATACAAAGTTCTTTCATTTCGAAAAGTCATTCTTCTAACAGAACGACACTCTGGACAAAAAGTTGGTGTTGGAACTTTTATTTTTTCATAAAAATTAAAATCCTCCACTTCAATCATGAAATCTTTTTTACAGTTTTGGCATTGCCTTGTTTCGTTTTGCATATAATTTAATAAACTTCTTGTTGATAACACTTTTCGCAATAAATTATCTCAGGTCTGTCTGGAGAATAAGCTGTTTCTATTTTATTACCACACTTGTGACATTTTCTTATAAAGAGTTTGCAGGGAAAAAGAATTTTAACCCTATCAGAGTGTCTTTTTTGAGGTGAAATTCTCGGAATTGGTAAACCTGCTTGTCTATAAAAAGACAATTCTATTTCAGTTATTTTGTAAGCCTTGCCTGTATCTTCACATTTTAATACTTTTTCTAAAATATCATTTTTAACATCTTTGATATCATCCGGAATCTCATAATTAGAAAATTCATAATTAACATTAGAAACATAATCACTCCAAATATATCCCTGCGCCAAGGCTTCTTCTTTTGATAATTCAATAAATTCCCCAGCAGTAGTTTCATTATATCCAAAAGGAGAAAATTCACTGGGGAAAAATTCACCATACCTATATACATTTCCTTTTTTATCTACAAAAGGTACTTCTATCATGTGTTGTTTTATTTTAGGTAAAAGTTTTTCATACTCTTCTTTGGAATATTTTTTATTTAAAATCATATATTCTGCATTACGTAATCCAACACAACCAAAACAATTACTTGAGCTTGTCGTTACTGCAGAATACTCTACATCATTTATTGTCATTTTTTTAAGTGGGTCATTTGAAAGGCAAAACAATAAAACTTTTGAATTATAAGCTCCTCCACTATGAGCAATCTCATATCCAAGCTCAGAAGCCCCCATACACGTGCAATCAAAACAGTCACGCATCCAGCCACAAATAAATAAATTTTTGCTATTTTCAATTTTAGTACTTTCCCAACAATTTTTTGAATTTTTACTTTCAATTAAACAATCACCTGTTGAATTTACAGATTTAAAAATTGTATTTTCTCGATGAGGAAAACTATCCCATATTTTTTTACTTTCAACTTTCCACCACTTACATGATGAGTCTGAAGACAATGGGTGTAATTGTAAAAATTCTTCATACCCTTCTTTTGTATATTGTTTATTAAAAATACAGTATTTTTTGTTTCGTAATCCTATACAGCCAATCACATTATTACAGTTTCTACAGTCGTAAGAAAAAGCTGTATTAAGACAATCTTGAACTTCTTGAGAAAAATGTGTAAAGTAGCAACGTTCAGTATGAATATCATTAGAACAATGATCACTATTTAAAATCCAGTAATTATCAAAGCAGTTTTTACCATAAACTTCATATGTATTATAAGCTGAATCTTCATTGTATAAACCACCTACATTTAAATAACAATTTTTATCATCAGTTTCTTGATTAACCCAATCACTATTTACTACATTAGAATTAAAAATTGAAATATGGGGAACTTTAAAAAATAACTCTTTCCACTGTTCTAAAAATGATCTCGAAAAATCAATTTCGACTCCGAAATCTTTTGGATCCCATTTATCACTCCACCAACATTTTGTACAATACATTTTATACGATTTGTCTGGAGATACTCTAGACACCACACTTTTACCACATAAATCGCAATTTCTTTTATAAAAAACTCTTTCATTTCTAAATGAAAGTCTGCGTTGGTGTCTGCATTCCCAACAAAAAGTAGGCGGTGGAACTTTTATTTTTTCATAAAAACTAAAATCCTCTTGATCAATAACAAAATTATTTTTACAGTTTTGGCAAACTTGCACTGAGGAATTCGAACGTGTTGTTGTTTTGTTTTGCATTTTAATTTATATTTTGCTTATAACATTCTTCACACACAATTTTCTGATATCCCCAATCGGGTGGATAATATGCACTAATGCCCTTCTGACAATAAAAACATTTATGTGGATAAGACTGTAATACAGTAGTATATTTCATATTCTCCTTTATCCTAACATCAAAATGCAATCTTGGTAATGGAATATTATTTTGTTTATAAAAATTAAGCTCATTCTGAGCAATATTAAAACGCCATCCAGTTAGAGGGCAAATTAGTGCTTTATTTATTATATCGTCAGAAACATCTTTTATGTTATCAGGTAATTCACTCGTCCTTATCCCTTCTATATTACTTTCAATAACATCTTCCCAATAGCCACCCAATTTTAGAATATCTTCTTTTTTTGTTTCTGGAAAATACAAAAAACTAGTAGAAAAATTAAATGGACCAGCGGACATTGAGTGCGGTAAAAATTTTCCATATTCTCCACTTTTCTTCATATCAGAAATTATTTTTTCAATAAGTTTTTCATATTCACCTTTTTCATATTGTTTATTTAAAATACAATTTTTTTTCTTCTTTAAGCCGACACAGCCAAAACAATATTCACATTCTAAGCATAGATCTAAATATTCAGAGTACCGAGAAGTAGACCAACTACTATATTTTAGTCCGTATGCATTCATACATCCAGAACAATTGCCTATCAATTCAGAATACCAGCAACCACCAGTATCTATATTAGATTTTTGTTTCATGCCTCTCATGCAATTACAACTATCTTCTGAATCATTTATTGTAAAACAATTATGGCAATCTTTTGTATTAATTAGATTATCACCATGAGAATTAAAAGTTTTCAAATTAAAATTTTCCCTATGAACTACTTCATTTTGAGCTATTTCATTAATACGAATTTTATGTTTTTGAATAGATTTATACGAGCTAAAATTATATTCTTTAATTTTTTGTTCATATTCCACTTTTCCATATTGGATATTTTCTATACAATATGATTTTCCTCGTAAATTCCAGCACATAGTACAATTCTGACAATTACGACAATCTTGCAAAAAATACGAATCGATGCAATCTTTAGAATTTCTAGAGTAAAATAATTTATATGAATTACTACAATTAACTGAATCAAAGCATTTTTCAGAATAAAAACACACGACAACATCAATAGAATTTTTAACCCATAAATTTCTGTAAGAATAATATAAATCTTCGCAAACTTCCATTGAGCGAGACAAATAACAATTTTTAGAATTCCAGACATCATCACACCAATCACAGTTTGTATTTTTCATGCCATTTTGATGTGGATGCGGAACTTTTTCTTGTAATTCTTTTAATTGATCAAAGAAGGGTCTGTTTTCATCATAATCCTGTCCGTAATCCATAGCATCCCATTTGTCACTATGCCATTCGGAAAGTTTATAAATTGGATATCTACTATTTTCCGGCAAAACTGTAATCAAACTATCTCCCGAAAGTGCCGATTTTCCTTTTCGGAATTTACCAAACATCCAAAACGATAAATGTAACTTAACACGGCAAAAAAAACAAATCACTGGGAGCTCAATCCCAACTTTTTTATATAAAGTTAAATCTTCCAGAGTTATTGAAAAATCTTTTCCGCAATGTTCACATGTCCTATTTTGATTTTGCATTCCAGTATTAGATTTACTTATTAAGCGTAGCCTATTCTAAAATTTTTCTTAAAACATCTTCAGGCACTTCGCGCACTTTTGACTGAGGTGCCATTTGTGCACTTGCATTTACATTACTTTGATTTAGTATATCTTCTTTTTTTTCTTCTACTATTTTCTCTTCAATTACTGGAATAGGTCCTTCTATTATTGGAGCAACTTTTTCTTGAACTACGACTAGAGGCTCTTCAATTACTGAATCAGGCTCAATTTTTGGTTCCTTAAATAATTCTTTTACTATTTCAGCATCTTTTTCAATTTCTTCTTCCACTTTTTCAATAAAAGGTTCTTCTACTTTGTTTTCTTTTGGAACATTCATCTTGGCTGAAATTAAATCTTTCAACTTATTCATGTCATCTTGGCTAGCAGATCTATCCTTTAAAGACGAAACTGGTGCTGAAGTTGGTGCATTCAGTTCACTTAAAGACATAGCTTTTGGCTCTTGAATTGTTTTTGAATCCCCGTCTGCATCGCTAGGCGAAGCATTGCGGGTAGGTAAAATTTTATTTTCTGAAAGAGTTTTATTTAAAATTTCTTTCAAAGCAATATTTTCTTTTGGTCTTTCCTTGACTGGGTTATTTTTGAATTGATTTCGAACTGGCTGAACATTGTGTTTGTCCCAATTTTTCTGATTACTAGTTGGTGTATTTTTATTAAAAACTTTTTTAATAGCGGAAAAAATTCCTGGTGTAGTTTTTTGAGGTACGTCGTGAGAATGAGATACAACAGACCTCTTGTCTTCAAAAGAACTATTTACAACATCACCCTTTTTTTGTTCAAACTCAATACCCAAATCAGATAGGGGTTTAAAGAATTTTGATTCATCATATTTAATTTGATTTATAGATCCTTTTATTGGCTTCAACTCTCCAGATTTCAATTTTGCTACACAGTCTTTACAATACACAGGCCTTCCAGCTTCAGGCTTAAATGGGACAGTAGTTTCTTTCTTGCAGATAGAACATACAGCCGGAAATTTTTCTACTCCCCCTACTTCAGTTTCACTTCCAAGTGACATACCACTCCAATTATTTATTTCACGCTCTACAACTTCTTTTGATTTACAATATAGCAATCGAGAAGATTCCAAAACAGCGAGCTCTACCTTTGGGTCACCCTTCACCATAGGTGGCATTGTCTTTGCAGAAAAAGGACGTGAAGTAATACCATCGATCATAAGTTTTAAATAAATTTTATAGTTCGGTAAACTGACAATATCTTGCGGAGTAAATTCTGGATCAAATTCTTTTTCTAAAAATTCTGCATCATCAGCACCACAACGGAAAATCATCATCGTACCTACGTTACCGAAGATAGCATCTCGCACGGCCGAACTTTTATCAGAAATAAGCTGAGCAGTATACTGGTGCGCCACTGTTAAATTTAAGCGATATTTTCGAGCTTCAGACAAAATAGAAGCAAAAGCATCTGTGACGAAGTTTTGGAATTCGTCCACATATAAATAAAAATCTTTTCGGTCATCTTCAGGAATACGAACACGTTCCATAGCGGCTAATTGTATTTTAGTGATTATCATACCTCCGAGCAATGCAGAGTTGTCCTCACCAATACGTCCCTTTGAAACGTTCACTAAAAATATTTTACCTTCGTTCATTATATCGAAAATATTGATTGTACTAATTGATTGTCCAACAACATTTCGAATAATCGAAGTAGAAAGGAATTGTCCAACCTTGTTTTGAATCGGAGCTATGGCTTCATTTCTAAATTTATCCTGCCATGCTTCATATTCATGAATCCAAAAAGCTTTAATGACAGGATCTTTCAAATTTGAAATTATTTTTTGTCGGTAATCTTTGTCCACCAACATTCTTGGAATTCCAAGCAATGTCGTACCAGGAGTATCTAGCAGTGCCAAAATTGCATTATTTAAAATATATTCCATTCGAGCAGACCAAGCATTTGCCCAAATTTTAGTAAAAATTCCCATGAGCCCCGAAGCCACTAAATGCTTATATTTTGGATCAACAAGTTCGAGTACATTAAAACCGATATGATAATCAGTATCAGCAGGGTTAAAATAAACAACATCTTCCACGCGATGTGGTGGAATTGCTGAAAGAATAGCTTCTACGTTTTCTCCGTGAGGGTCAACCATGCAGACACCTTCACCATTCTGAATATTTTGGATAATCATATTAAACATTAATGCAGATTTACCTGTACCTGACTTTCCAAGAATATAAACATGCTGACGCCTATCTTTTCGTTTAATACCAAAAAGCTGGTTTTTATCCCTAAATGTAGTAAGCCCCAAATATGTCAGATCTTTATTTACAGGTATTTGTGGAGTATCCATAAACTAAATTATATCAAAGTTTAGACAAACTAAAAAGCCCCCCGACGGATACGTCGGGGGTTTTTTGAGAAGTTTATTTATTTTCTTCTGGCTTATCACCTTCCTTAAATTCAGCATCACGAACTTCTGATGGCTGTTCTTCAGGAGTCGAAGGTCCTGCTTGACCTTCAGTTGGATTAGCTTTTGCCATAGCCTCACCTATTTTAGACATTTCAGATGAAAGTTCTTCAGTTGCTTTTTTAATAGCCTCTTCATCAGTACCATCCTTCACTGCACGCAAGGCTGTAATTTTATCATTTACACTTTTCTTCACATCCTCAGGAATTTTAGCTTCATTTTCTTTAACAGATTTTTCTGCAGTATAGATAATCATTTCAGCTGTATTTTTTATTTCAACTAATTCCTTTTTCTTTTTATCTTCTTCAGCGTGAATTTCAGCATCTTGTTGCATTTTTTTAATATCTTCATCTTTAAGTCCAGATGATGCTTCGATACGAATCGATTGTACTTTACCAGATGCTTTATCTTGCGCTTTCACATTTAAAATTCCATTTGCATCAATATCAAAAGTAACTTCAATCTGAGGCATGCCTCTATGTGCTGGTGGAATTCCATCTAAAATAAAACGGCCGAGAGACTTGTTGTCAGATGCCATAGGACGTTCACCTTGAACGATATGAATCTCTACGCTTGTCTGATTATCTGCAGCAGTTGAGAATACTTGTGATTTACTGGATGGGATAGTTGTATTTCTTTCAACCAATTTTGTGGCTACTCCCCCCAATGTCTCTATTCCCATTGATAATGGGATAACATCAAGTAGTAATACATCTCGCACATCTCCTGCGAGCACCCCTGCTTGCACTGCAGCTCCGAGAGCTACAACTTCATCAGGGTTGATAGACATATTTGGAGTTTTTCCAAATAGATTTTTAACCGCTTCTACGATTGCTGGCATTCTCGTCTGACCTCCAACCATTATAATTTCATTGATTTCTGCCATTTTAAATGGTGAAGCTTCAAGTGCACGTCTCGTAATTTCAATCGAACGATCAACGTATTCTTTAGCAAGCGATTCCAAAGTTGCTCGAGTCATTTTTAATACTAAGTGTTGAGGAACAGAATCAATTGAAGTTATAAAAGGAATATTAATTTCTGTTTCCATCGTTGTAGAAAGTTCATGTTTTGCTTTTTCAGCTGCTTCTTTTAATCTCTGTAATGGATTGGTCTCTTTTGTAACATCAACCCCTGATTGTTTCTTGTACTCTTCAGCAATCCAAGCAACTATCTTGCGATCTATGTCACCCCCACCCATATGTGAATCTCCGTCAGTTGATTTTACTTCAATAACATCATCTCCAATTTCTAGAACTGAAACATCAAATGTCCCACCTCCAAAGTCATAGACAACTATCTTTTCATTTTTCTTTTTATTAAATCCGTAAGCAAGTGCGGCTGCTGTCGGTTCATTGATAATTCTTTTTACATCAAGACCTGCAATTGCTCCCGCATCTTTCGTTGCTTTTCTTTGTGCATCATTGAAATATGCAGGCACTGTAATAACTGCTTCGGTAATTTTTTCTCCTAATTTTGCTTCGACGTCTGCTTTAATTTTCTGTAATACCATTGCAGAAATTTCTTCTGGACGGTAAAACTTGTCAGACATTTTTACTTTCACTCCACCGTCTTCACCGGCTTCGATTTTAAATGGAGCAGTTGTTCTATCTTTTTGTACCTCTGGATCATCAAATCTATGACCCATATATCTTTTTATTTCAGAAATCGTGTTTTCAGGATTAGTTACTGCTTGTCTTTTCGCAAGTAACCCCACAATGCGATCTCCATTTTTTGCAGTCGCTATAATAGAAGGAGTCGTGCGATTTCCTTCTACGTTTTCTATAATTTTTGGCACACCTCCTTCAATAATTGCTACTGCTGAATTTGTGGTACCCAAGTCGATTCCAATAATTTTACTCATATGATTAGTTGCTAGTTGCTAGTGACTAGTTTCTAGTGAATTTTCTAGAACCTAAAAACTAGAACCTAATTAATTTAATAATGTTTAATTTATTTTATTATCCCGACTTCGACTTTCGGGGTTTGTAAACTAATTACTTTTTTCTTTCTCTAAAATGATCTGATCTATCTGTTTGGATAATGCTTCTTTAACTGTTTGAATGTCATTTATTTTTTCCGTGATTACTCCATAAACTGTTAAACATAAAAACTGAAATCCTTTTTCTAAATCATTTAATTCTCCTATCTTTTTTGCAATAAAAATTGCGTCTTCACCCGTAAGGCTATTAAATGGTCTATGGGGTTTTAAAGTAGACAGAAGAGCAAGATATGTTTGCCAATTATTAAATTTTTGGTAGGTTTTTTTAGATTCCTCAAAATCTTCCTCTAGCCTCCCAACTATAATTTTTGCTTTTATCTTTCTAAACATATATTTTATATATTAATTAATAATCAAATTTTTGTTTCAGCAAATTTATACATAACCGAAATACTAGGAAAAGTTTTTACAATACTTTTAATATCTAATTTATTCTCATCACTACTAAAACAAAATTCTTTAAATATTTTATCAATATCATCATAAAGCCAATTCTTGATCTTATCAATTTCTTCATATTTTATTTCTAGCCTACTAAAAATATACTCATAAGAAACAGCAACAATTATTGGTATAGAAAAAGTTTTTTCAACATTTTCTACAAAACTTTTAATCCAATAAATATCTTTATGTTCATCTTTTTTTAAATTTCCTTTTATTAATATAAGATTATCCATATATTTATATTTTCTTTTGAATTTTTCTTATAATCCATACAATACCAAAAATTAAACCAATAACACCAAAAATTAATCCCAGTATTTGGAGAAATAAAGGGTGCCCAGACAATCTTAAAAATCCTCCTATAATAATAAGAACTAAAGAATTTTTACCGTACTCTTTTGTCGTTTTAAAAGAAAAAAAATTATTTTCTTTTTTTGTTTTTTCTATTTCCATTTTTTTTAAAAATTAATTAACAATAAATTATTTAAACGACTGATTGTTTTTTAATTTTATATCTTTACCTTTTTTAAAATCTAAAACTTTATCAAATCCATAAAATTTATTACCTATCATTTCTAACCCATCAATAACACCACCAGATATTGCAGTAGCTTGATTTTTTTTACGTAAACCAAGCTTAATAAGTATTTTTATATAAAATTTATTGATTATATTAAACATAGCTTCTATTATATACCCAACATAATTT
>Ga0194053_10002282_pt1 | contig 11536 bp, 11 predicted proteins | sample SepL228m_MetaG_FD_161684 | JGI IMG/M metagenome (GOLD analysis project Ga0194053, IMG submission 161684) | Anoxic zone freshwater microbial communities from boreal shield lake in IISD Experimental Lakes Area, Ontario, Canada - Sep2016-L227-8m | ecosystem: Environmental > Aquatic > Freshwater >... | reverse complement strand
CAAAAACGGGAACACCGTGGATTGCTTGATCGATGCGGCGAAGGAATTCGGCTCCCGCTTCCACTGCAGCCGCGGGTCGATGTCGCTCGGCGAATCGAAGGGCGGGCTCCCTCCGGACGACTGCGTCGAGGACGAGAAATTCATCCTCAAAGACTCGCAGCGCGCGATCGAGACCTACCATGATTCCAAGCCCGGCGCGATGACCCGCATCGTGATCGGGCCGTGTGCGCCGTTCTCCGTGACGGCGGGACTCATGAAAGACTCCGCCGCCCTAGCCCGCCAATACAAGGTCGGCCTGCACACGCACCTCTGCGAGACATTCGACGAGGAGCGCTACACGCTGAACAACTTTTCCATGCGCCCGATCGAATGGATGGAGACGGTGGACTGGCTCGGCGACGAGGTCTGGTTCGGCCACGCGATCCACGTGCTCGACGAGGAGATCCAGCAATTTGCGAAATGCGGTTGTGGCGCCGCGCACTGCCCGTCCTCGAACATGCGCCTCGCCTCCGGCATCGCGCCGATCAAGAAATATATGGCGGCCGGCGTGAAGGTCGGCCTCGGGGTGGACGGCTCGGCGAGCAACGACAGCTCGAACATGATGCTCGAAGTCCGCACCGCCTTCCTGCTCGCCCGCGTGAAGATGGGCCTCCTGCCGCCCGAAGGCCCGGAGAAATACATGAACCTCTCGCAGTCGCACCCGAAGCGCGCGGCCGAATGGATGACCGCCCGCGAGGCGCTCGAACTCGGCACGCTCGGAGGAGCGAAGGTCCTCGGACGCGACGACATCGGCTCGCTGGAAACCGGCAAGTGCGCCGACTTCTTCAGCATCAACCTGAACACTGTGGATTTTGCGGGGGCGCTCCACGACCCCGTCGCCGCCACGGTCTTCTGCGCGCCCCAGAAGGCGCAGCACACGGTCATCAACGGCCGCGTGATCGTCCAGGACGGCAAGTGCGTCACCGTGGACCTCGGCAAGATCGTCGAGCAGCACAACAAATTCAGCATCAGGCTCGCCAACGCCGCGATCTGATCCCTGCGCCCGCCGGTGCCCGCCTCAACAGCGAGGCCCCGGGCGGGGCAATTTTCCACACCGCCATGAACGACCGTTCCTCCAAACGCGCCGGCGCGCTCCCCAGCTGGGCTGCCGCCGAACTCTTCTTTACCGCCGGCGTGGCCGGCGCCATCATTTTCGCCGTCCTATCCGGCACGGTTTCCAAATCGCTCGGGATCAACCAGGCGCAGCTCGGCCAGCTCAGCGGCGTCTATACCCTCGCCTATTCGGTGGGCCAGCTCATCCTCGGCATCCTCCTCACCTCGCGCAAACATCAAGGCCCTTCTTGGCATCGGCTCCGCACTCGGTGCGGCGGGATGTTTGCCAAAGCGGGGGTCGCGCTCAAGGCCGACCTCGAGGCGGCGTGGAAAGATTTTATCGGGGCCCACATGCTCTACGAGGAGGAAATCGCATGGCTTGCCGCCGAGCTCGGCGACCCCATCCCGTTTTGGACTTGTGCCCCCGGACGCCCGGAAAAATGCCGTTCCGCAGAATAGGTGTCCAGCCGGCTGTCAGCGGAGTTTCGACGCCAACATTTTTGAGGCGGGAGCGGGAACGAACGGGCTCACATCGCCCCCGAGCCGAGCCACTTCCTTGACGATGCGCGAACTCAGATACGTGTAGTCCTCCTTCGGCGTCAGAAAGACGGTTTCCAGACGGGCTTCCAGCTTCCTGTTCATCAGCGCCATCTGGAATTCAAATTCAAAGTCCGAGACCGCGCGGAGGCCACGGATCACCGTGAAAACTCCCCGGTCGCGCGCGAAGTCCACCAGCAGGCCCTTCAAGGGAACCACCTCGACGGCCGGGTTGTCGGCGGTGCTCTCCTTCAACATTTCGATCCGGTCTTCGACAGAAAAGAGCGGGTGTTTTCCCTCGCCCGTGGCCACGGCCACGACGACGGACTCAAAAAGATGGGTCGCCCGCGAGATGACATCGAGGTGGCCGAATGTGACAGGGTCGAAGCTGCCGGGGTAGATGGCGCTGCGGGGGGTCATTCCCATTCGATGGTTGCAGGAGGTTTGCTCGAGACATCGTAGCAGACCCGGTTCACGCCTTTGACCTCGTTGATCACGCGCGCGGAGATGCGGCCGAGAAGCTCGTAGGGCAGGCGGACCCAGTCGGCGGTCATCCCGTCGTGGCTTTGAACAACCCGCAAGGCGATCGTGTAATCGTAGGTCCGCTCGTCGCCCATCACCCCCACGGAGCGCACCGGCAGCAGCACGGCGAACGATTGCCAGACCTTGTAATACCAGCCGGATTTTTTCATCTCCTCGATGACGATAGCGTCGGCATCGCGGACGATCCGGAGGCGTTCGCCAGTGATGTCCCCGAGGATCCGGACGGCGAGCCCGGGACCGGGGAACGGCTGGCGCTGGACGATCTCCTTCGAGAGGCCGAGCTCGGCCCCGACGCGGCGGACCTCGTCCTTGAAAAGCTGTCGGAGCGGCTCGACCAGCTGGAATTTCATCCGCTCGGGAAGACCGCCGACATTGTGGTGGCTCTTGATGAGCGCGGCCGGGTTTCCGGAGATGGAGACGCTTTCGATGACGTCCGGATACAGGGTGCCCTGCGCGAGGAAACGGTAGCTGCCCGGTGCGGTTTTTTTGAGGTCGCGGGCTGCGGACTCGAAGACCCTGATGAACTCGTTGCCGATGATCTTGCGCTTGCGCTCGGGATCGGTCACCCCCTTCAGCTTGCCGAGAAATTGTTTGGTCGCATCGATCGTCCGCATCCGGATCCGGAACTCCCCGGCGAACAATTTTTCGACGGCGGCGGCCTCGTCTTTGCGGAGCAGGCCGTTGTTGACGAAGATGCAGGTGAGCTGGTCGCCGATCGCCTTGTGGATCAGCGCGGCGGCGACGGAGGAATCGACTCCACCGCTCAGCCCGAGGATCACCTTCCCGTCACCGACCTGCTCGCGGATCTCGCGGCAGGTCCGGTCGATGAAGGATTCCATCGTCCACGAGGCCTTCGCGCCGCAGATCTTGTGGACAAAGTTCGCCAGGATCTCATGCCCGCGCGGGGTATGCACGACCTCGGGGTGGAATTGCAAGCCGTAGATGTTGCGCTTCGTGTCGCCGATGACGGCATGGCGGGAATTCTCCGTGCGGCCGAGGGCGCGGAATCCTGCGGGAAGCTTCGTGATCTTGTCGCCGTGGCTGTTCCAGACATCCAGCTCGGCGGGAAGCTTGTGAAAGAGGGCGCAGCGCGGGTCGCCCTTCAATTTTCCCGGGCCGTATTCGCGGCGCTCGGAGCGCTCGACTTTTCCGCCCAGCCCGTGCGCGATCAACTGCATCCCGTAGCAGATCCCGAGCACCGGGACGCCGAGGGAATAAATTTTTCTGTCCACCTGCGGGGCCTTCTTCGCATAGACGCTCGCGGGGCCGCCCGAGAGGATGATGCCGGAGGGTTTCAGCGCGCGGATGGCGGCGGCTTTGGTGTGGAACGGAACGATCTCGGAATAGACGTGGCACTCGCGGACACGGCGCGCGATGACCTGGGTGTATTGGGATCCGAAATCGAGGATCAGGATTTTTTCTCCCGGTGGGATGTGGTCGCTCATGAAAATTGGAATGCGCGGATCGCCGGAAATTGTCCCGGCCCGCGGGTTGAAACTGGGCTCAGCGGTATTCGGGGCCGAAGGAATCGCGGGTCGGGTTGTTGGGCACAATTTGACCCTTCCCTTGAATCCCATCCTGGAATTGCTGCCCGACGCTCGCTGCGCCGTGGTCCGCAACCGAGCAGGCACTCAAGGTGAAGATCAAAACCACGCTGAAGAACAAGATGACGCCTTTCATCCGGCAGAGAATAATGATTTGTTCGGGTATGGCAAACATGATTCCACAGGAGGACCTGCTGGGGTTTTACCGGCAGGGAGTCTTCCCCATGGCCGGGCCGGACGGGTTGCGGCTGTTCTCGCCGGATCCCCGAGGAATCCTTCCGATCGCGGAATTTCATGTTCCCCACGGGACGCGGCGGGCATGGAAGGAAATGGATTGGGAGCTGCGCGTGGACTCCTGCTTTCCCGAGGTCATGCTGGCGTGCGCGGAACGCGAGGAGACATGGATCGACGAAACTATTTTCCGGAGCTACGTCGCCTTGCACAATGCCGGCCATGCCCACTCGGTCGAGATCTGGAGCCGGGGCCGACTGGCGGGCGGGTTGTATGGGGTCCGGATCGGCGCGGCATTTTTCGGGGAGTCGATGTTCCACCGTGTTAAGAATGCCTCGAAGCTCGCTCTATGCTGCCTGGTGGCTCTGCTGAAACGTGGCGGCTTCCAGCTACTGGACACCCAATGGGTCACCCCCCACCTCACGCAATTCGGCGCGGTCGAAATTTCTCGGCCCGTTTACCTGGGGATGCTGGCCTCGGCGGTCTCCTCCCACGCGGAGTTTCAGGACACGGCATTGACCCGCGACACGCTCGACAGCCTGCTCGTTCCCGGGAAGCAACCGCCGGGAAAACCGTCGCGGGTTTGACGTCTTTCCTGTTGCGGGCCGCGCAACGCCCGGGATTTTTTAGCTGCCAATCAAAAGGATCGCGGCTAAAATCCCGGTCCTGACACCATGAAAACAACCCTTCGCGCACTCGCGGGTATAATGGCGGCACTCGCGCTCGCCGGATGCCCCGAAACCAATGTCGGGCCCGATTTCGGTTACAAGCCCCTTGTCCTCAAACCATCCGAATGGAACGGCATCTGGAAGGTATTCAATGACGAGGATGCGTTTAAATTCCGGGTGAGCGATGCGGAGAATGGACAGATCACCATCACCGGGGTGCCCGGCCCGAAGGCGAAAAAGTCCGCTGGCGCCAAGCCCATGATCATGACCTTCCGCCTTGCTGGCACAAAGAAAGAGGACGGGCTCTACTTCGTCACAATTCTCGACAAAGGAGAAGCCTCCCAATCGCTCACGCCCGGACTCGTCCACCGGCTTGATAATAACTCCTTCGTTTTTTGGACGATTAACAACGACGCTGTCGCGGAAGCCATCAAGGCGGGAAAACTCAAAGGAAAAGTCAAACCTGACAAGGACGGCGCGCACAGTCACCTCGACTCGGATCCGGCCAATTACAGGCTGCTGGTGCAGCCCCAGTTCTGGACCTGGATGAATCCGACGATGCTGGCGCGCCGGGGAAAATGATCGTTTCACCGAGAGGGCCGGACCTCCTCCGCAGGCATTTTGCAGGCTGGCTCACAACGCACTCACCAGTTGTTGGGTCCGGCGATTGATCCCTTATGACTGAACCCCGGCACACGCACCGTTCCCTCCTGGCCTCGATCTCGCGGCTCGACGCCCACCACCGTTTCATCATCTCGCTCGGAGTTGCCGTGGTTTATCTCGCTGTTTTCTTTGGACATTTTAAACAGGGGAAAAACCTCGATCTACATCTCATTCTGTCGTGGAACATCTTCGCGCTTTGCCTGCTGCTTCTGGCCTGGGCCAGAATCCTGACCGCGCAGCCCAAGGTTGTCCTGCACACGGCCCGCCTGCAGCACTCTGCCCGCAAATGGATTTTTCTTTTCGTGCTGGCGGCATCAGGAGCCAGCCTGGGTGCCGTCCTCTTTCTTCTGCGTCCCGTAAAAGAACTCAATGCCGAGGCCGGGATTCCGATTACGCTTGCCCTCTCCACCGTGCTTCTCTCCTGGGTTCTCATCCACACGGTCTTCACTCTGCAATACGCCTATCTCTATTATTGCCGCCACCCTGCAGGCGGCGGCACGGCATTGGTTTTTCCGGAGGGCATGGCCGATCCCGATTACTGTGACTTCGCCTACTTCAGCTTCATCATCGGGATGACCTCGCAGGTCTCGGACGTGCAAATCGCTTCGCGGGAGATCCGTCGCTGGGCTCTTCTGCATGGCCTCGTCGCCTTCGCTTTCAACCTGGCGGTGCTGGCGCTTGGTTTCAACATCGTCTCCGGACTCCTTGGAAAATAGAGCCTGTCCGGGCCGCCCACCCGGTATGGTTTTCTTTCAGCACCGCGACCATATCCCGATACCAGGCCAGCCCCATTCGCCGCAGTAAAGAGGAAGGTCGGTTTCATTCGCCAGCGCGAGCGGCTTCGAGGCGGGAACCGCTCTAATCCTGCCAGGGGAGCGGCGGCCTGGCGTTCGTGCCGAAATTTGCGGCCTGGAATTGCGGACTGGTGGCGATTGTCTGGTCCCAGATCAAAAGCATCTGGTCCACCGACGGATAGCCAAACGCCCGCGCCATGGCTTCCGGCGAACGGAACCCGCCGATCCTGGCCACCTTGCTGAGCGCCCGCTTGTCGTTCTTCGGCGCGGAGGCATAGATTTTGCCAAGGTCCGCCTCTCCGATCTCCCGATACACCGGCGGTCTCGCGTAGTCGGTATTCGTGACGAACGGAAACGTGCCTGGCCCGGTCACCACCGGGGCGATGAGAGGGCTCTCTGCTCTACCCTGAACAAACAGGGCCTGCAAATCGGGCGAAGCCGCCGGATTTTCCGGAGAGGATGTGAGCGCGGTTGATGCCGAGGGGGCCACCACCGTAGTAGCAGGAGTCGGACCGGCCAGGGAATCGAAATGAAACCGCGGTTTCTTGTCCCTCATCGTCATTGCCACAACGACCACGAGGACAACGCACGCCCCGATGGCCGCGAGCGCCTCATTCGACAGAGCGCCGCGAATATTTCCCCTCCGATTTTTCGCGGATTTGTTTTCCGGATTGTGATTTTGAAAGTTCAGAATCGGCAGATTAACAAAGCATCTTAGCAGATCACGCATCATATGAAAAGCGGCGACTCGCGGCGCCCCGAGGTCCGGGCAAACTTGTTACTGTCAAATCACGGTTTTCGGAATAGAAAGATTCCCGGATGAGAATCGTTGTCACGGGTTTGATCGGGCAATACGCCTTTGGCGGGGTGACGTGGGATTACATGCAGTATGTGCTGGGGTTCCGGGCTCTCGGCCACGAGGTTTGGTATCTTGAGGACACCTCTGCATGGGCCTATGATCCGGTGAAGCAGGAGCCGAGCGCGGACTGCTCGCACAACACCAGTTACCTGGATCGCGTGATGAGGGAGTTCGATATGGGGGACCGGTGGATCTACCGCAACGGCGCGGACGGGAAATACCATGGAGTCGAAGATGATTGCCTGGCCGAGGAGGTCCTGAAGTCGGCGGATGTGCTGGCGAATGTCTCCGGGGCCTGCTGGCTGCGGGAGCCGACCGCGGCGATCCCGATGAAACTGTTTTTGGACGGAGACCCGATGTTCACCCAGATCAGCCTCGCGACCGATCCGGGCTCGGAATACGCCGCGCGCGTCGCCTCGCACGAGCGGCACTTTTCCTTCGGCATGAATGTCGGAAACCTTGGCTGCGACGTGCCGACCGCTGGCCTGAATTGGCGGCCGACGGTCCAGCCGGTCTCGCTGGATTGGTGGAGCAAAACTCTGATGCCGCCGGGCGCGGGACACATCGCCGACGGGGCCTGGACGACGGTGATGAACTGGGCGAGCTATCCGCCCAAGGAATTTGAGGGCAGGATGTATGGCCAGAAGGACATCGAGTTCGAGCGGTTCTTCGATCTTCCTTCGCTGACGGAAGAAAAATTTGTCCTGGCGATGGGCCAGGGGGTCGGCCAGAAGCGCCCGACCGCCACGCTCGAGGAAAAGGGCTGGACGATCATCGAACCGGATGTCCACATCCCCGACTACGCGAGCTACCACGACTTTCTGACCAACTCGAAAGGCGAGTGGAGCATCGCGAAGAACGGCTATGTCCGGTCCAAAAGCGGATGGTTCAGTTGCCGGAGCGCATGTTATCTGGCGGCCGGAAAACCCGTTGTCGTGCAGGATACCGGTTGGACGGATCACCTTCCCTCCGGGGACGGCGTGCTGGCATTCCGAACGCCCGAGGAAGCGGCGGAGGCATTGGAAACGATCGCTTCAAACTACGAATACCACTGCCTAGAGGCCCGTGCGTATGCGGAGAAACATTTTGATGCCGCCAAGGTCTGCGCCGAACTTCTGGAGTAAAAGAGACCTGCCGCCTTTTGCTGGCGAAAGCCCGCGACGGATCACTCAGTCCTTCCGTGATGTCCTCGGCTGCAATTGGCGGAGCAGATGGTCAACCACGGTTTCCGGGAACATTGACGCGGGCGGATTTTCCGGAAGTTCCGCCGTGCAACCGTGGTTTTTGAAAAAGGCGATAAAACGCGGGACTGACCCCGCCACCACTCAGGCCGCTTTTTTGTCCAGCCATGAGCCACATTGCGCGGAACCAAGTTTTCAGCGGCAGTTTCGTATCCTGAAAAACAGTTCCCGCAATCACCGAACTCGCATGACCACAGGCCGAACATTCCAAGACGCCAGTTTTCATTCGCCAGTATTCCGACCCGCCACACTGCGAGCACAAAAACCCATTTGGCCATCGCAGCGCTTCAAGATAGGCGCGGCAATCCTGTTCGCTTTCGAACTGTTTTTCGAGATCGGGCTGATTTTTGGGATAGATCTCTGCCACTCTTCGAATACTACATATGGAGTTACCGGAGTCACGTAAACAGCCCTATTTTCTAAAGCAGATGCAGGGGATCGACGTCCACCGCCACAAACACATCTTCGGGCATGGGCAGGGAGTCGAGCGTCGCCCGGACGAGCCGGGAGAGCTGGAGGGAGGATGGCCCGCGGAGCGACACCTGAAACCGGTAGTAGGTTTTGGCTTTTTCGAGCGGCGCGGGAACTGCGTCCCCGACTACAACCCCTGCGGGCGCGGCGGCCTTCAGTTTCCGGGAAAGCGTCTCGGCCGAAAACTGCGCGCGCTCGAGCATCGTTCCCCGCAGCGTGATCATCACCATGCGTCCGAACGGCGGATAGCCGAACTGGCGGCGGAATTCCATCTCCTGGTCCATGAACCCCTCGTAATCGTGGTGCCGCGCAAACTGGATCGAGGGGCTGAACGGCGTGAAGGTCTGCACCAGAACCTCGCCTTCCATCTCCCCGCGACCGGCCCGCCCGGAAACCTGCGTGAGGAGCTGGAACGTGCGCTCCCCGGCCCGGAAGTCGGGCATGTGCAGGCCGAGGTCCGCGTTGACGATCCCGACCAGCGTGACGTTTGGAAAATGCAGGCCTTTCGCGATCATCTGGGTGCCGACGAGGATATCGATTTTCCCTTCCTTGAATGCCCCGAGCGTTTCCCGGTAGGCGTCCTTCCGCGTCATCGAATCCGCATCCATCCTGGCGATCCGGGCCTTGGGGAAAATCTTTTTGACCGCCTCCTCGACTTTTTGGGTGCCGACGCCGGAGTGCCGGATCCCGGGGTCTTTGCATTTCGGGCAGACCTTCGGCGCGCGCGACGAATGCCCGCAGATGTGGCAGCAGAGGCGTTCGGCAGCGCGGTGGAACGTGAGCGAGACGCTGCAGTCCGGGCACGTGCAGACGTGCCCGCACGCCTCGCAGAGCATCGATGTGGAAAATCCGCGGCGGTTCAGAAACAGGATCGTCTGCTCGCCTTTCGCGACCCGCCCCTCGATCGCCTCCTTGAGAGGGCGCGAGAGGATCCCTCCCTCGGGCGACCGGCGCGCCGCCTGCCGGAGATCGACGATCCGGACCACCGGCATGCGCTTGTCATCGACCCGGTTGTCCAGGCGGATGAGGCGGTATTTTCCGGACTGGGCATTGTGCCAGCTCTCGAGGCACGGGGTCGCGCTCCCGAGGAGAACGGCCGCCTTTTCGCGGTGGCCGCGCAGGACGGCCATGTCGCGCGCATGGTAGCGCGGCGCCTCGTCCTGTTTGTAGGAATTCTCGTGCTCCTCGTCCACGATGATGATGCCCAGGTTTTCCAGCGGGGCAAAAATCGAGCTGCGCGCGCCGATCACGATCCGCGCGGCCCCGCTGTGGATCTTGTGCCATTCGTCGTGGCGTTCGCCATCAGAGAGGTGGCTGTGCAGGACGGCGATTTTTTCCTGCATGTCCGCGAAGCGGGATTTGAACCGCTCGACTGTCTGCGGGGTCAGCGCGATTTCCGGCACAAGAACGAGCGCGGTGCGCCCGTCCTCCACTGCCTTACGGATCGCGCGCAGGTAGATTTCCGTTTTTCCCGATCCCGTCACGCCGAATAGCAGGATCGGCTTCGCGGCAGGATCCGCCATCGCCTCCTCGACAGCCTGCAAGGCGGCTTCCTGCTCGGAATTCAAGACCAGGCTCGCGGAGGAAACGAATTTTTCCGCGTAAGGATCGCGGGCGACAACCGCCGACTCGATGACCACGAGACCACGCTTTTCCAGCAAGCGGAAAACCCCTTCGGCGACGCCCGCCTCCGCAGCCGCCGCGGTGACCGGAACCGGTTCCCCCGCGCCGATCACCGCGCGCAAGGCATCCGCCTGCCGCGGGGCGCGTTTCTCGATCGCGGCCAATTCCTCTTCGGTGATCTCCCTCGCCACCCGGACCGTGTTCCGCCGCTTTTCCGAAACCTTGCCGTCCCGCACCGCCACAGGCAGAACGCTGCAGATCGCCGTCTCGACCGGGCAGCAATAGTAGTCGGCCATCCACCGCGCCAGCTCGAGCAGGGCGGGGCGGATCATCGGCTTTTCGTCGAGCAACTCCGCGATGTCGCGCACCCCCCGGACGCCGGAAAAATCCAGCATCTCGACCACCGTGGCGGTCAGCATCCGGGTCCGCACGGGAACTTTGACGCGCGACCCCACCGCCACCTTGTCCGCGAAACATTCCGGCACGCGGTAATCCAGCAGCCGTCCCGCAGCCTGATCCGGTAGAACACGAACAAACATCGCCGGCGAGTATCCCTGTCTCCCGCATGTTCGACAAGCTGGCAGAAGCAGAAGCCATCCGCTGCTTGCCGGGCCACCGTTCCGGTGGTAGGCAGATGGCTCGTTTGGACACCGCCGCTCACATCCGTCCGTCCGCCGGGCTCCGCACGCTGGGGAGCCGCCTGCTTGATCCGTTGGGCGAGGCCTTCGGCGACATGGCATTCCGCTACGGGTTGAAGTTCGGTCTGGCGGGGGTTCTCGCGGTTTATATCTCTTTGTGGGCGCGCCTGGACAAGCCCGGGTGGGCGCTCTTCACGGTGTTCGTGCTGATGACCGCCCAGTATGTCGGAGCGATCGCCGAGAAATCCATCTTCCGCCTGATCGGGACAGTGGTGGGCGGGGTGGCCGGGTATCTGATCACCGGGGAGTTCGAGCAGGATCCGTTGATATTTTTGGCGCTGATCGGCTTGGTTGTGGGAGCCTGCACAGCGCTCTTCGGGCAGAGCCGGTATCCTTACGCGTTTCTGCTCTGCGGCATGACGGCGCTCGTGGTGGCGAGCAACGGGATGGGGAACCCGGACAATTCCTGGACATTCATGCTTTCGCGGATCGAGGAGGTTGTCGCGGGAATCATTGTCACACTGGTCGTCCAAAGCGTGATCTGGCCGCGGTATGCACGGATAGAATTTTTCGCCCACCTGCGGGCCTCATTCGGCGACCTGAGGGGATGTTTGCTCGATGCCCCGGGGATC
>Ga0194053_10002280_pt1 | contig 11539 bp, 5 predicted proteins | sample SepL228m_MetaG_FD_161684 | JGI IMG/M metagenome (GOLD analysis project Ga0194053, IMG submission 161684) | Anoxic zone freshwater microbial communities from boreal shield lake in IISD Experimental Lakes Area, Ontario, Canada - Sep2016-L227-8m | ecosystem: Environmental > Aquatic > Freshwater >... | reverse complement strand
GACCATCGGGTCGTCGTTTTTTGTTGATTGTTTCGCTGTGAATGATTTGGTCAATTCTCTCCTGCAAATAGTCATTGGCGAGAAGCTGTTCTGACTCCTCAACTTTTTCTTTTATGAGAGTATCCCATTTTTCGAGTACCTCTACCAGACTTTCTTTGCCAGGCTTTCCGCAGAAAACTTTTTCCAAAAGAATTGGTTCAATATTTTCTTTGAAGAGTGCGAGGATGCTTGCTGACAGCTGCGGTTTTGCAATTTTCTTTTTTTCTTTGCCAATTTCGGAAATAATTTTTTCTTGGAATGTCTGAATTTTTGCAAGTTCCATTTTTGCCAGCTCCATTGCTGTCATTATTTGTTCCTCGGTAACTTCACTACTGCCTATTTCAATCATATTTATCTTGCCATCTTTTCCGCAGGCCAAGAGGTCGAGCTGGTAGGTTTCGTTGTTGCGCTGTGTGTATGAAGGGTTCACAAACATATCGCCGTTTATTTTGCCGATACGAACAGCTCCCACAGGTCCATTCCATGGAATATGTGATGTGCCGAGTGCGATTGATGATGCGAGTACTGCCAAAATATCCGGATCGTCCTCCCCGATCGAGAGTACAGTCACAACAACCTGAATTTCATTTCGAATCCAGTTATCAAACAATGGTCGTATGGTGCGGTCTACAATACGTCCGGAGAGAATCGCCTCGTCTGTGGGACGTCCTTCGCGTTTTTGAAAACGGCTACCGAGAATTTTTCCGGTAGCGTAAAATTTCTCTTCGAAATCAACTGTGAGAGGGAAAAAGTCAGCACCTTCTCTTTCATTTTTTGACATAACGGCCGTTGCTAGAACAACTGTGTCGCCATAGTGGACGAAACACGAGCCGTGCGCCTGATCGACAATATCATTAAACTCAACTTTCAATTCTTTCCCACCGAATTCGGTCGTATATGTTTTTTTGTTCATACTAGTTCATGTGCGCCTTGCACGTTCTCGCAGCAGGATTAGCTTCTAATCTGTCCATTTCTATCATTTCGCCTGATGTTTCGCATACTCCATATGTGCCACTGTTTATTTTCTTGAGAGCATCTTTGACTTCTCCGAGGCGTGTCTCGAGTTGGCTCAGTATTGCTAGGTTTGTCTCGTATCCTTCGAGAGCATCGGCAACATCTTCTTCGTCCGCAGTGTCGGTATTCATTTCTGGCTCGACACCTTCCCAGTCGGCTTTGTTACTAGGGTTTTTGCGGGCAATAGTTGCGAGCTCACCTTCGAGCGTTTTTAATTCGGCCTCAAGGAGACCTTTAAAATGGTTTGTATCTATAGTCATAGTGGCTTAATTATAGTCAAACGAAGGAGATATGCAACAGTGACTTACTCGGCTTAGCGTACGATTTGATTTGTTATATATTTACTCAAAATCGCATTGAAAATAGATTCGTTTGCTGTGATTACGAGAGTGTTTTTGTCCAAGAATGAATATACAAGCACAGTTTTTCTGTTTGAGTCTTTGACGATGCGCAAGTCTTTGTTTTTGTAGGCTTCATCTTCGAATACGTTTGTGGTCGTGCTGACATTTGCTGGAATAGTAAAGAGAGAACTTGTGTCGAGTACCATTCCACTTTCCCACTTGAGCATACCAGCGTATGTTGCACCAAAATCACTCGTGGTCAAAATAATAAAGGGTTCGTTGGTATCAAATGAAAAGATTCCCAACATATATTTTGTATCAAATGCTCTGACGAGTTCCTGTGGAATTCGTGGGAAAAGCATATTGAGCACGTCTTCTACATTTGCTGTTGTTGTGGCATCCTGCATCATCTTGAGATACAGCACGGAGTTGACAGGCAACGTCAAACCTTTTTTCTCGGTGAGAATTGATGAAATAAGGTCTTTTCGCGTGGAGCTGGCGATCAAAATTGGAGTTTCTTTTGTGTAGGTTATGATATTTTGTTCATTTGTGGCAATGTTTGTGGTGTTTTGTGAATTGAAATAGAAAACCGATGCCATCGTGATTGCTCCCAAAATAAACAAGAGGCCTCCAACAAGAATAAGGAATTTATTTTTTGCATCGGAATTTGGAACTCTCGCAAGAGAGGACAGGTTTCCACCTTTGGATTCATCTCGTTTTTTCTCGGCAGTGAGTATTGATGTAACAGAACCTTTTGTGCGAGAAAGTGTTTCCTCGATATCGCCCTGATAGGTGCGGAGGGACTTGAGAGAAAATCTGATTGGTGCCGGAGGAGTTTCTGGCTGAGGTGGTTTGGGAGGAGCTTGTATGATTTTTTGTTTGTCTTCTTCCATCACTTGTTATTGTATCAAAATTAGTACAAGTTGTTAATTTTGTGTAAAATAGGTGGTATATAAAATAATCTAATATTATGGATCATCCAAAAAAAGAACGCACACTTGTGATTATAAAGCCAGATGGAGTACAGCGAACTCTTATCGGAGAAATTATCGGGAGGTTTGAAAAGCTCGGACTCAAACTGGTGGCGATGAAAATGACTGTGCCAACAGAGGAGCATGTGGAGAAACACTATACTCTCGACCCTGAATGGAGACGTATCACAGGGGAGAAACGTATCAAAGCTGCAAAAGAAAAAGACGAAAAACTTCCAACGGAAGATCCTCTTGAAATTACAGCTGTTATTTTGGAAAAATTAAAAAAATATATGACCTCGGGTCCAGTGGTAGCAATGGTCTGGCAGGGAGCGCACGCAACAGAGCTGGTACGAAAAATAGTCGGAGGTACAGAGCCACGAAGCTCTGATGTTGGTACTATTCGAGGGGATTTTGTAGTGGATTCATACTCCATGGCAGATACAGATGGTCGCGCTGTCCGAAACCTCATCCACGCATCCGGCACAGCAAAAGAGTCAGAAGCAGAAATAAATCATTGGTTCAAAAAAGACGAAGTTTTAGACTACAAACTCGTGCAGGAATCTATTTTGTATGATATAAATTTGGATGGGATTTTGGAATAGATTTTAATCATATCGTTTTTTGGTTTATGTTATAATGAATCGGTAAAATTATAATCTTATAAGAACACATGTATAATAAAAAAATTTTATTTTTGCTAAGATATTTTTTTGCAATAATTTTTATTGCATTACAATTTTTTATTCCGATAGTAAATGCTGATATCAAAACTTGGAATTTTTCAAACTCTTCGGACTATTCATATGATTCATCAAAAATAGATCTTTCATCGGCTAGTGCTCAGTTTAAAGTTTCTTCTGATTGGTACAACAGCGCGTGGACAAGAAGAAAACCAATAATAATTACCGGTTCCACTGCTGGGGCGCAGACAAACTATCAAGTCAAAATTGCTCTGCCATACACTACTGGAATGAAAGCAGATTTCAGTGATGTGCGATTTACAAATGCAGACGGTAAGACATCTCTTAATTTTTGGTTGGAGTCGGAAACCGATAGCACCACTTCGACTTTTTGGGTTAACGTGCCCTCCATTCCGGCATCACCAGCTACCACCGCTATTTATGCTTACTACGGCAATTCTTCCGCTTCAGGTGCCTCAAATGGAACAAGTACCTTTCCGTTGTTTGATACTTTCGGCAGCGAAGCTACTCCCGGGGACTGGAATTACAGCAATAATACCATTGGTGAACACGCTATAATCAAAAACGGCAAACTTTATGCGCCTCTTATGGGAAATGGCATGGTAATACTCAACCCAACAGATGGTTCCTTTATAAAATATATTAATCTTCCAGGACAGGAGTGTTATGAGGCATCTCCTATTGTAGACAAAAACGGCTATATACATCTATATTCCTGTGGATCAAATCCGAACTTTGGCAACAATGGAGGCTTGTTTAAAATTAACGAAAGTACCGGTACCATCATAAACAGCACAGTTCTTTATAAAGCTTCCGACTGGGAGGCAGGAGTTTATGATCCTGTAAACGACTATATTATTGTCAGCTCCGGACAACCCGGGAAACTGAGTGCCATAAGGGCATCAAACTATACTCAGGCTTGGCAGAACAGCGATTTTACTATGCCATCCAGAAATGCCATTGATCCGCCTCTCATAGTTGGCAACTATGTTTATTTTATGAATTATGATGGCAAATTGTTTAAATTGCGTTTAACTGACGGAGTGACTATGGCGTCGACTACCGCGACTATGGCATCAACAACTTTTACTTCTTATTCTCAGCTTATTTATGACTCTGTAAACGACAAAATTTATGCCACGAACGGAAGAGGTCACACGGCTTTTGCCATAAATCCGTCGGATTTATCCATTGCATGGTCAAAAATAATTGAGGATGATAATTGGAATTTTTACCGTGGCGGTGCGTATCACAATAATGTCTGGTATATTACCATCAGGCAAAACGCTTCACCTTACAGTTCAAAAATTTATGCCCTGGATGTGCTAAATGGTGGAAATATCCTGTGGACAAATACAACCGCTTTTGACAACGGATCAGCGATTTCTTCAATGATAGTTGATGATGATTATGTGTATGCTGGCACAAATGACTACGTTGATAACAGTTATTACAAACTCCTTGTAGTCAATATTAGAGATGGTACCTTGGCTTCTGTTGTTGATCTTCTTCATACTGTTGCAAGCTCAATACCTGTCGTCTATGGAGGGAAAATTATCGTGGGGTTATGGGATACGTTTGGATTTCAAGCTGTGCAGGTGAGGTCCGGTGGGAGTACTGGTGATTTTGAATTCAAAGGCGACACCTATCGTACTGGGTATGTTGGACCATTTGCCACAGGGTCGTTGGTTTCCAGAAAAACCTGTGATTATGGCTCGCTGGATACTTCAAAATGGACTCTTGGTGGTGTTGTCAATGTAATAAATTGTAATTCTGTTTCAACCGCAAATGCCACAACGTCGCCATGGACTAATTATTTTAAAAGCAATTCCACTTTTAGCCGTGTAAATACCGCACTTCGGGTACGGTCAAAAAATATTGAACCCAATAGTAACACATGGGACAGTTTTTTTGGTTTTACTGGTACTATTGGCACTTCCAGCCCTGTGTTTGCAGGCGCATTTAACGGTAATATGGTTTTTAAGTATGATCAAAATGGTGTTCAGCAAACTGTCACTGGCCCGGCTTATACAGCAAATACATACACTACGGCGGAAATAAAAATGGCTTATCCAAACATTCGGTTTGATGTGGATGGTACAAATGTGGCGAGTGTTTCAAACTGGTCAACTTCATACGACACCATGCCTATTCAATTTGGAAATTTTACAGGATCTGCAAATTTTGACTGGGTGCTTGTAAGAAACTACGTCTATCCGGAACCGACTATAAACATAGGTTCTGAAGCAAAAGCTTTTACAAGTGATGTTCAATCTATAAGTCCGACAGTATCATTGTCTCAGCCATTCGATTCTCTTTCTGGCTTTTCGGAGAGTGCGATAAAAAATGGGGAGATCAAATATCAGATTTCAAATAATTCCGGAGGAACATGGTATTGGTATAACTCAGGTTGGGTTCCCACAACGGCCGGATATACAGAGGCAAATACCGCAAGCGATATAAATTCTGTAATACAGGCGCTTCCGCTTGGCATCGGCTCGTTTCTTTTTAGGGTGTACTTGTCTTCCGATGGAACACAATTTAATCAATTAAACTCAGTCAGTTTGTCTTATATAAAAAACATTGCAAATGGGATGATCTTTAGTGGGGGAGGGTCGTCTCTGCCGACATATATTCCTCCTCGTCCACAAATAGTTTATCCTGATGGACATGTTGTTTATACGGACACAGCAAGCACTACAACCAACACAGCCAATGTGTACAGAAACGCAACATCAACTCAGGCACAAACAACCGCCGATACTGCAACATTGTTATTTGCCAAAGATCTCAAACCTTTGCAGTTGTCGCCAGACGTAAGACAATTACAAATCTTTTTAAATTCCAAAGGATTTTCGGTTTCCGCAACAGGAAATGGTTCGCCAGGAAAAGAGACAGAATTTTTTGGACCACTGACCAAACAAGCTGTTATTAAGTTCCAAGAGAAATATGCAAGTGAAATTCTCACTCCACAGGGACTGACCAAGGGTACAGGATATGTGGGGAAGGCGACGAGATTGAAAATATTGGAATTACTCAATAAATAAGTGTTTTTTGTGGTGCAAAAAATGCTTTCTTGCACCTTCATTTTCAAGAGAGTACAATATGGGTAGGGTTACATGATTTTTCTTTCTAACCTTTTTTAAGGGAGCTCAATATTTTTGCATTGTGGCGAGCGCTTGCCGTTCCGATCAACGCATTTGAGGGCACCCACCTAGTAAATTTGCTAGGGAAATTTCATGTAATCCTAACAAAAAGCTCAAAATTGGCGAATTTCATCGTTGAAATGTAAAAAATAATCTTCACTTGCGCACTCAGGCAAGCTCAGATTATTTTTCACACTTCGCCTTGAACTTCATCCAATTTTGAACTTTTTGTTTCTGTAAGTATGGCTCCAAACAAATTTCTCGTCCGCCTCGGATTTCATTCAAATTTGGTTTTTTTATTTTTCTTCGAATCTCATTCAATTTTGAGTTTTTTATGTCTAAAATTTTTCTAAAGAGTATATTTTATATGATACAAATATGTATGATATAATAAAACAATTATGGAGGGTCATATATCTGAAAAGTACACAAATCCAACAGAAAATATTGTTGAAAATATAAAAGCAGAACCCACGGAATGTTTAGGGTGGGTTATTGATTATATTTCGGATATTAATTTGCCAAGAATCACTGTAGATAGAGAAAAAAATAGGATAGAAGTAAATTTGATTAATAATAAGGATTCAAATGAAGCTTTGCGCTTAGGTGTATTATCGGTGGCTAAAGAAATAGCTTTTTCAGATGTTATTCGCGGAGGAAATACAAAAGAAATACTAGATCTTTTTTCTGAAAATCCGGATTTCTTTAATGAAATTTTACGCCTTACTGGAGCTAGAATAATTTCTGAAAGAGACCCTCAAATTGCACAGAAAATAATGAATAGTGCAAAATATTCAGGTAGTTCTATTACAGAATTTAAATCTGCTTGTGCAGAATATTTAGCAACTGGAGTTTTTCCTCCCACAACAGAAGCGGTTTCTTCAGAAATTGCAAAACTCCCAATATCTCCAAAAACTAGGGAACACATTCTCTCTGCATTGACTAGTGAAAAAGTTTCAATAGAACGCAAGAAGGACTATTACAACCGTTTTATATTGCCAGCATTTGAAAGATTGAAAGATATAGATAGAGATTTGGGATTATCGGCTGGAGAAAGTTTTCAACCCTCTACGGATGACAATATGGAAAACAGCGAACTTTCAGAAGATCAGATAGAACAAAAAGTAGCACCTTTTTTTGGAGGATATTTTCGTGAAAATGTTTTTGATGGTGTGGATTGGCCAAACATGAGAGTCGTCGCAGGCAATATTACGAGCCAAAAAATACTTCAGGCTGAACAGGATGATATGAACAAAAAAGATATTTCAAAAAGATATACTTTCTCTGGTAAAAATGGCCAGTCATTAACCGGTGGACAATTATCCGCACCTTTGCCGGCAAGGGCTAGTGTATTAGCTGAATCAATTTCTGAAGGTATAATTATTCGTCAAACAGACAAAGGTATATATACTATTGAAGCTAAAGAACCAACACAGGATATCTCACCAGAGTATTCTTTTGAGTTTATTCTTTCAAAAGAATACTTGGATTGGCAAAAAATGAAGCCAACTGAAGAAGAGACAACAATCCCAGAAAGTGTAATAAAAACTTTTTCAAAAGAATCAATGGATTTTTTAGAGTCATTGAAGTTGTCTAAAATAATAGATTCTGCAAAGGTTGGTCAGATAGCACGACGAGTTCAAAAAAATATAGAGTATGTAAATGATAGTTCAGTGGGAACATCTTTGTCTTTGGCCGGAGAAAAATATTTCACAGAGCTTGAAAATACAAAAAAAGGAGATTGTGATGTCTGCAACTTTTATGCTCTCGCACAGATTCGTTCACTAGGTATCCCTTGCAGGATGATCACTGGTTTTTATGTGAAAAAAAATAGTAAATTTCCTTTTGCTCCTTTGGCGGGTACTAAACACGCATGGCTAGAATGGTGGAATAAAGATTCTGGAGTGTGGGAGCGTATTGATGCAACTCCGCCAAAAAAAGAGGATGAGGATGCAAAAGAAGAAAAAGAGGACGAGGATAAATCTGGAGGACTTGGAAATCAGATGGACATTACTGTCAGTGAACCCAAAACAGTGCCAGATGAGTCAGACGATGATCCGTGGAGTGTGCCTCTTGAACAAAGTGATCTGGAAAGATTAAAAGAAAAAATTAATGAGGCAGTTTCTAAAAGCGGAGAAATATCAGAAGCAGAAAGAGTAGCTAAGACATTTCAGGAAATTTATGGAGTTACGCCCGAGAGATGGACTGCTTTGCAAAAATTTGTTGAGTCTGTATCAAAAGAAAAAATAAAGAAATCAGCAACTGTTGAAAAGAAATCCGATTCTACTGTTTCAAAAGAATGGCAACATATTTTTAATCTTTTGCTTGTTGCATATAGGCTACCTAACAAGCCAAATAGATCTATGACTAGACAGAGTCAAGGAGAGGATTTGGTAGACCCTGTTTCTGCTGGTATAGATATTATAACAGGATCAGAAGATCCATTTGGGTATGAAAAAAATATTCGTCGCCAAAAAACAGAAAAATTACCTATAAAATTTTCAAATGATTTCTTGCTTGATGTAACAGCTTCTATGGAAGCCCAAAACAATGAGGGAAAATCTCTATTAGAGCTTGAAAGGAGATTTGTTGTATCTTCTTTGTACGAGGGATATCGTCTAAACGAAAAAATAAAACAACATTCTGCTGACTTAGGGTCAGTTCCATCTGTGAGTAATCATATACTTTCTATACACGGAGGAATGCAATGGAGTGAAATTTTAAAAAATCAGCCAATGGAACTAAAGGATTTGGTCAAGGTTGATGATGTTTTCAAAAAAACAACACATGGAGCTGGAGCAATGGCTGATGCGATCGAAAGCTATTTAGAGACACTGAAAAATGATACTTCTACCATAAAAGCATTAAAATCCAAAGAAATGGTTAAAACTTTGACAATAATTACAGATGGAAACCTTTGGTGTAGTGCTTGCGGAAAGGAGTCTTGTAGCTATCAGCTTCATGGTCCAATTTTAGATAGAGTCCAAAAGGCATTGTCTGAAACAAGAGAATTGGGAGTTATTATAAATACTATTGGTTTTTCAGATAAATCATCTGCTGTTACTGAGTTATTCAAAGTTCCAAACGATCCATTTTCTGCTCTGGTAGTTGAAGATCTTTCATCGGCGCTTATGGCACATCATGGGCAGATATTACGAGCAATGGACCCTGTGATACGCTCGGCACATACAAAATTGGGCTCAATAAATATATGAAATAAATATGTAAATATGATAATATTATCTGTAAATAGGTATAATTAAAAATATGAAAGAATCTTTTGAAAATCCCAAAATAGAAACTCCTCAAGTAGATAAGGCGGAGTATCAGGCAAGTGAAAAGCGTGACAGATCAATAACCGCTATTCCCGGTATTTTGTGGCGTGAATATAGGAGGAATCAAAAAAGTCTGGTAGGAGAGAAAAATGAAATTGACAAAGTAAAAGTTTCTCATGGGGATAAGGAGAGTACATTGGAGGCTAGAATGTTAGAGTTATACGCATTGTCTCAAGAATATGCTATGGAGCCGTCTACAAAAATGGCAATAGAAAGATCAGCAGATATAAATGAGATTGCAGATGTTTTATCATTGCCAGAAGATCAGTATTTATTAGCTTTACAATCTGTTTTTAATAAAACTGAGGATAATGAAATAGAGGGATCTTTAGATGAAGACGATAAAGATGTGAGTTCTGAAGATGAACTTCGTCACGCCTCACTTGAAAGACGAAAGGGAATTAGAGACTCTATATTGAGGCTTATGTCCGACACAGAACTTCTTGTGAGGTATAAATCTGAAGTAGAAAGCGAAAAGAAAATTCGTCATTCAAAAAAAACTAAAACAAAACTTTATGAAGTTTTAGATGCCAGAGCTCTTGGGGATAGATTTGAAAGTGAGAGACGCCGTTTGCGAGTTGGAGAATTTCTTGCTAGAGAAAAAACAAATGGCTCATATAGACAAAAGTCTCCGGGCAGAACTCCACAAGCAATGCAGGCATTGGATAAAGGGATAGAACTTGCTCAAAAAAAGGAAAAAGATGCCATAGGCCAGCTTTCATTGTCAGAGAGAGGTTTGTTGGCAACAGAAAATTTACTGAAAGGTAAAAATGAGCTTGAGACAAAAGGTTTTGTTATGACAGAATCCCGCAAAAATTTAATCTCAGAAATATCCGATCTAGCTGCCCAAGGTTTCCGCGTTTTTCTAGGAGGCCCGACTGGGTCTGGCAAAACTTCTATAGCACTTTTCGCTCTAAAAGAAGTTGCTCCAAATTCATATTCTTGGGTTACTTGGACAAGTGAGACAAATGTTAGGGATCTTTTTGGGTCACCAAAGCTTTCTATTACAAAAGACGGTGCTGAAAGTGGCATGACAAAAGGTCCAGTTACTCATGCGGTTATAGGAGAAAAGCAGGGCATTTTGCACGAGGAAATAACAGCAGGGACAACAAATGTTCAGATGAGTATGAAAACTTTATGGGCATCAAAACCAGGAGATACAATAAACTTGCCGGGTTTCAACGGCACTGAGTTTACAAAGGCGAATATAATAGAACTTGCCACAGGTAATCTAAAAGGCAAAAGACACGAAGAGAGGGAGACCATGGACCCCGCTGTGGCACGAGAATTTAAAGCTATAGAAGTACCATTTATGCCAGCAAATGAGATGAGAGATATTATTCTCATGAGGCTTATAGACAGAACGGGTGTGATGCCGATATCCAAAAAGGATGTAGATATGGTAGAACAATTTTGTAAGGTCGCCGAACTTTCACAAATGGCATATCTGGAAGAAATTCCTGATGAAATTAAGAAAAGTGATTTATATAAAATTATTTCACCGACAGGAGAAGACATGTATTTAACCAAAGTATTTTTAGATACAGGAACAGTTTCCGATCTTTTTATTGGGTGGAGAGCTTCTGGTAGGTCACTGTCCGCATATCTGCAGGATGGTCTTCGCCGTTTTATTGATAACAATCCACATTTTCATGAAGCAGAAACAGAAAAAATGGTTATGAAGAATATATTGAAAGCTTTTGGTTTCAATTTAAATGCCAGTATGCCAGACAATTTTTTTGCTTCTGACAGTAGAAATGCTGAATCTAGAAGATCGTATCTTTTGCCATCAGAATTAGGTTTTCTGATACCAGGAGAACCTCCAAGTGATGAAGATGAATTTGCTCCAGAAAATGAACAAACAGATAGCATTTTGGGAGATATTGACGAAAATATATCCAACATTGAAGATTATATAAAAAAAAGAAAAGAAAAACCAAAAGCTGATAATGATACATCTAGATCAAAAATATCTGTAAAGTATAAAAT
>Ga0194053_10002277_pt1 | contig 11543 bp, 12 predicted proteins | sample SepL228m_MetaG_FD_161684 | JGI IMG/M metagenome (GOLD analysis project Ga0194053, IMG submission 161684) | Anoxic zone freshwater microbial communities from boreal shield lake in IISD Experimental Lakes Area, Ontario, Canada - Sep2016-L227-8m | ecosystem: Environmental > Aquatic > Freshwater >... | reverse complement strand
GCCGTTGATCGCGCTCAGCTCGCCGACCCCGTAGGTGGTCGTGAGGATGGCGGCCCCCCGGCGGCGGGCATAGGCATCAGCCGCGTAGGCCGCGTTCAGCTCGTTCGCGCAGACGATCCATTTGACCTTCTTGGAGGCTTCGATGGCATCATCGATCGGGAACGAATAGTCGCCGGGAACGCCGAAGACATGTTCGATTCCGAGTTCGGCAAGGCGGCGGATGACGTATTCAGCGACAGTGAGCTTGGAAGACATAAGGAGATGACGTTCGTATTGGAATTGCCGGGTTGGCAAGTGCCGTTTCCGCGAACGCCAAATTTTTTCCCACGGGATCAGGCACCCCCTGCGAGCAGCAGCCCCGCCGCCTTGTCGAGCGTCTCCTGCCATTCCTTCTCCGGCACGGAATCCGCGACGATGCCGGCACCGACATGGAACGACGCGCGTCCGGCCTCGAAGACAGCTGTGCGGATGGCGATCGAAAACCGGCTCTCCCCCCGATAACCGAAATACCCGATCGCGCCGGTGTAGAGGCCGCGCGGGAAGGGCTCGAGCTCGCGGATGATTTCGAGCGCGCGCTTTTTCGGGGCCCCGGAGATCGAGCCTCCGGGAAAGCATTCGTGGAGCGCGCGGACATGGCTGACCTCCGAGCGGAGTTTCCCCCGCACGTCCGACACCATGTGGAAGACCTGCTCGTAGCGCTCGAGGCGGAGGAGATCGGCGACGGAGACGCTGCCGAATTCGCAGACCCGCCCGAGGTCGTTGCGCTCGAGGTCGGTGATCATCACGAGCTCCGCGATTTCTTTTGGCGATGTGATGAGATCCTCCGCGCTGCGCCGGTCGTGCAGGGGATCGGGCCGCCGCGGACGCGTCCCCTTGATCGGGCTGGTGGAAATGGCGCGCCCGCTCATCCGCAGAAAACATTCCGGCGAGGCCGAGGCAATCTGGAAATTTCCGAAGTCCAGAAACGCGGAATAGGGGGCCGGAGAAAATTGGCGCAGGCGCTCGAAGAACGGCCAGGCCTGCTCCGCGCCGGCCGGCACCTCAAACGGATGCGAGAGGCAGGCCTGGTAGATATCTCCGGCGGCGATGTATTCCTGCGCGGCCGCAACCATTGCGAGAAAATCCCCCCGCGCGACGCGCGGCTGAAAATCCAGCGCCGGGCGCTCGTCCCGTTCACGGGGATGGTATTTCCCGGGGGGATTTTTCCACCGCCCGCGCCCGTGGTCGAACCGGTGCGGGTGGTCGTAAAACCCGAAGTGGAACGCGCCGTCAAAAGCCACGCACCCGACGGCCGCCCCGTCCGGACATCCGGCACCGCTCCGGCGTGCCAGCTCGCCCTCGAGGCAATCCCAGTCGCGCCCGGAAACCACCAGATCCGGCCCGGAGGCCAGCAGAGAAATCCCGTCGCTCCCAGGCGAAGCGGAATCCAAAAAAACGAGCCCGGGACGTCTCCGCATCGCCCGTGCCGCTGAGGCAGGACAATTTTTTTGCTCGGTGACCTGATGCATCTTCTTGCCAAGAGAGGGGAAAACCGCTCTCTTTTCAAGTTCGCCGCAACTTGCCGCACACACGATGTATTTCATTCTGTTCATTCTTTTAGCAATCCCCCTCATGGCCCAGGATGTCCCCGCGACTCCTTCTCCCACGCCCGAAGTCCCGGCGGCCCCGTTGCCGCCAGCGCCCGCGGAATCCGCATCGCCGTCCGCCACCCCGTCCGCATCGCCGACGCCCGCGAAGGCGGCGGACGAAGATACCATTCCCCTGCCTTCCGAGCCGGGTGTGGGCGCGGCCCCGATCGTTTCCGAGTCGGAGGTCGTGCCGGTTCCGCGACCCGGATCCGACAAGGCGCTTCTTGATTCCGCCTTCGCCGATCCGAACGCCGTGATTCCGGATGATGCCACTTCGGCACCGGTCGCCCCGACCGGGCCGAGCGCCGCCGAGATCGAACGCAAGCTCAAAGTCCGGTATCAGGAGGTCCGCACCGAAGTCGAAAAAGATCCCGCCGTCCGCTCGCTCCGGGCACAGGCGCAATCCGCCAAGTCGTTCGAAAATGAGCGCGCCGCCCTCCGCGAATATTACCGGCTTCTGTTCAAAAAAATGAAAAAGGCGGACAAGGATCTTACCGCGCGATGCGAAGTCATGGAGAAAGCCTACCTTGCCCGACTGGCGCAGTCGCGGATCGAGCCCACGATCCCGCTCAGCCCGCCGCCGACACCCGAGCCGCTCAAGGACTGAGCGTCTTCCCATTCCCGATCCCGCATCCATCTATGATTCTTACGAGCAATTTGGAGATGAAAATCTTCACCGGCAACGCGCATCCGGTCCTTGCGCGATCGATCTGCGACTATCTCCATGTCGGGCTCGGCGACGCTTCGGTGAGCTCGTTTCCAGACGGGGAAACCTACGTCAAAATCAATGACAACATCCGGGGGCGCGACGTTTTTATCATCCAGCCCACGTGTCCGCCCACGAACCAGAACCTGATGGAGCTGCTCATCATGGTGGATGCCGCCCGCCGCGCAAGTGCCGCCCGCATCACCTCGGTGCTCCCGTTTTTCGGCTATGCGCGACAGGATCGCAAGGATCAGCCCCGGGTGCCGATCACCGCAAAGCTCGTGGCCAACCTTCTCGTCGCGGCCGGCGTGAACCGCGTGCTGACGATGGATCTCCACGCGCAGCAGCTCCAGGGATTTTTTGATATCCCCGTGGATCATCTCCACGCCCGGCCCGTGATGGTCGAACACCTCCACAAACTCGCCATCGGAAATCTCGTGGTCGTGTCGCCGGATGTCGGCGGTGTGAAAATGGCATCCGCCTACGCCCAGGCGCTCGGCGCCGGACTCGCGATCGTCGTCAAAAAGCGCAAGAGCGCGGAGGAAACCGAGGCCTCGCACGTCATCGGCGAGGTCGCCGGAAAAAATGTTCTCATCGTGGACGACCTCACCGAAACCGCCGGCACGCTCACCAGCGCCGCCAAGATGCTCAGAAAACACGGCGCCCTCGATATTTATGCTGGCGTTTCTCACGCGGTCTTGACAGATTTGGCAGTTAAGCGATTAAAGGACTCCGAAATCAAGGAGCTGATCACGACGGACAGCGTCCCGGTCTGCCCAACATCCGAACAGCGCGTCAAAGTGCTCTCGGTGGCCGAACTACTCGGCGAGGGCATCCGGCGCATCCACGACGACGAGTCGGTGAGTTCGCTTTTTGAATTAAAATCCACATAGAATCATTATGGCAACGCAAGCAAAACTCTCCGCGCGCCCCCGCTCCGAAAGCGGCCGCAACGCGGTCAAAAAAGTCCGCGCCCGCGGCGGCGTCCCTGCCGTCATCTACGGATCGCAGGATCAACCGGTCAACCTCGAGGTCTCCCAGCGCGAGATCCAGGCGCTCCTCACCCACGCCGTCGGCGAGAACATTCTCGTCGATCTCCAGATCGAAGAGGGCGGGAAGAAGACCGCCCGGCTTTCCCTCATCCAGGAGGTCCAGCGTCACCCGCTGCGCAGCGAGATCGTCCATGTGGATTTTCACGCGGTTTCCATGACCGAGGAAATTTCGGCGGACATCGTCATCGAGGCGTTCGGCGAGTCCGAGGGAGTCAAGAGCTTCGGCGGCCTCCTCGAGCAGAGCATGCGCGCGGTCTCGATCCGTTGCCTTCCGCAGAACCTTCCCGAAATCATCCGGGTCGATGTCTCGCCGCTCAAGATCGGAGACTCGATCCATGTCCGCGACCTGCCGCTTCCCGCGGGCGTCACGGCGACGGACGATGCCGATCTGACCGTCTTCATCGTGGCCGAGCCGACCGTGGTCGAAGAGCCCGTGGCCGCGCCGGCCGCCGAATCTCCCGAGGTCATCAAGGAGAAGAAGCCCGAGGCCGCCGCCACAGGAGAAAAGAAGTAGCCTTCCCGCGCGTGGAATCCTCCGCGGTTTTTCGTCTCGTCGCCGGCCTGGGAAATCCCGGCCGCGAATTCGTCGGCACCCGCCACAATGTCGGGTTTCTCATCGGCGACGAACTCGCGCGGCGGACCGCCTGCACGTTCGCCTACGATGCCAAGTGGAACTCCGAGGTCGCCCAATGCGGTGGACGCGCGATCATCAAGCCGCAGACGTTCATGAACCTGAGCGGGGAAGCGGTCGGCGGATACGCCAGGTATTTCAAGCTCCAGCGCGAGGAGATCATGGTCATTCTTGACGATGCTGCGCTCCCTCTCGGAACCCTCCGGCTCCGACGCTCCGGCACCTCCGGCGGGCACAACGGCCTCGAGTCCGTGCTCATCCATCTCGGCAGCGAATCTGTGCCCCGCCTGCGCGTCGGCATCGGCGCTCCCGACGGACGCCCGCTCCACGACCATGTCCTCGGAAAATTCGAGGAGTCCGAGAGGGACGTTTTGGCCGAGGCGGTTTCCCGCGCCGCCGACGCCTTCGAATATTCCAACGCCCACGGCCTCGAGGCCGCCATGAATCAATATAACCAAAAACAAACATGAAACGATACGAAGCCCTGCTGGCCCTCGATACCCGGGGGAAGGAAGACACCACAAAAGAAACCATCGAGCGCCTGGAAAAACTGCTCGCCGCCGAAGGGGCGGTGATCGAACAAGTCCAGCGCCTCGAAAAACGCGAGTTCGCCTACGAGTCGAAACACACGAAAAGCGCCTACTACGTCAACTTGATCTTCGAGGCGGATCCCTCAACGATTGACAAGATCCAGAAGAAGTTGAAGCTGGACAATGCGGTGATTCTCCAGAATTACCTGCAGCTTCCCGCGAAGAAAACGCCCGCCACACCTTAACCACACGCTCTTATGGCCAACGTCAACAAAGTCATCCTCATCGGAAACGTCACGCGCGATCCGGAAGTGAAATTCACCCCGAAGGGCAGCGCGGTGACCGACGTCGGGCTCGCGATCAACCGGAACTACACGCTCGACAACGGCGAGAAACGCGAGGAGACGACGTTCGTCGATGTCGAACTCTGGGGCCGCCTTGCGGAAATCGCCGGGGAATACGCGAAAAAAGGTCGCCCGCTTTATGTGGAGGGACGTCTCCGCATGGATTCCTGGGAGGACAAAGCCTCCGGGCAGAAACGCAGCCGGATGAAAGTCGTCGGAGAAAACATCCAGCTCCTCGGCAGCCGCCCGGGCGGATCCGCCGCACCAGCCGGCGGCGACTACGAGGGCGGCGGCCACACCGATCACCACCCGCAGCAACACGCTCCCCGCCCTGCCGCGTCGCGTCCCGCAGCACCGCCCGCATCCTCCTCGCCCGAGCCGGGCGACGACATTCCGTTTTAGTCCAGAAGCGAAAAATACTGCTCGCACAATGCGCCCGTTGCCGACGTCCCGTCGGCCCCGCATCGCATTTTGTGCGTTTTTTTCCGCACGACTGTTTTCTGCGAAGGGTTCAAGCGTTCTGAGTCTTTCCGCTTGAAATCGGACGCCGTAGATGGCAAACAAGCAATCAGTAGCATGACCCCGCCAATTTCAGGGGCGCGTTCATTCCGCTTGAAAACCACCGTATTCCATGGCTGAATGATGAAAATTCGCAAGGCGTTTTTCCCCCAGAAACTCCTCATCTATCCCATCCCATGAAATTAACTATCGGCATCAAAATCTTCGCCGGCTATGCGGTCGCGTTTCTCGCGATCCTCGTCCTCTCGACATCGTCCTTCCTCGCGATCAAACACCTCGAGGAAAATTTTCACGAGGCCGGATCGGAACGCGATTTTATCGACAAACTCGACGCGTTTCACGATTTCATCGTGGACGCGCAGGACGACCAGCGATTGTTCCTGCTCACGGGAAACCGGGGGCACATGGTGAAGCTCGACCAGGCCATCTCGGTGCTCGATGCGAAAATTCAAGAGTTGCGCTCGGCTCCTGCGGCCAACGGACGCGACGCGGAAATCACCGGGATCGCATCGATCTGCAAGGCCCTGCTTCTCCAGCTCAAAACCGAGTCCGTGGACCGGGAAGCTGCCGGGCTCAAGGAAGGAGTGGAGCAAACCAACAAGGATATGGAGCGGCTCATCGTTGCAATCGAGCGCCTCAAAAGCTTGGAAATGGCAGAGTACGATGCGCTCGATAAGGCAACCGGAGATTCGGCTTTTCAGCTTGAGCGGCTGCTTTTGTTCGGTGCGCCGATCGCCCTGATCATCGTCACCCTTGTCGGCCTGCTCGTTTCCCGGAATATCACTGTCCCCCTGTCGCGCATCGAGTCGGTGGCGAGCCGCATGGCTGGCGGGGACTTCACGGTCTCGCTCGGAGATACCGCTCGCGGCGACGAGATCGGTTCGCTTTCGCGCAGTTTCGCGGCGATGCTCGCTTCGCTCTCGGATCTCATCGCGCAGGTCCAGCGCAGCGGCCTACAGGTGAACAGCTCGGCCGTCGAGATCGCCGCGACCACCAAGGAGCAGCAGACCACGGCGGGAGAAGTCGCCACCACCTCCGCAGAAATCAGCGCCACAGCCAAGGAGATGAGCACCACCAGCTCGGAGCTTTTGAAAACCGCGGACAGCGTCAGCTCGGTCGCCGAGCAGGCCAGCGAGCTCGCGTCCGGCGGCAAGGAAGGTCTCGAGCGCATGGAAAAAATTATGCGGGGCATCTTGGAAGCCGCTGCCGGGATCACCTCCAAGCTCGGCGTGATGAACGAGAAGGCCGGCAACATCAATGCGGTTGTCTCGACGATCGGCAAGGTTGCGGACCAGACGAACCTCCTCTCGCTCAACGCCGCGATCGAGGCCGAGAAAGCCGGCGAATACGGCCGCGGCTTCGCGGTCGTCGCCACCGAGATCCGCCGCCTCGCCGACCAGACCGCCGCCTCGACGGGCGACATCGAGCAGATGGTCAAGGAGATGGTCAGCGCGGTTAGTGCCGGCGTCATGGGCATGGACAAATTCGGGGAGGAGCTCCGGCGCGGAGCGGGCGAGATTTCCTCGGTCGGCACGCAGCTCGACCGGGTGATTTCCGAGGTCCAGTCGCTGGCACCGAGCATCGAGAGCGTGAACGAGGGGATGCGCTCCCAGACCCAGGGCGCGCAGCAGATCAGTGAGGCGCTCACGCAGCTCGGCGAGGCTGCCCGCCTCACGGCCGACAGCATCCGGGACAGTTCGCGGGCGATCGAGCAGCTCAACGACGCGACCCGCGGCCTGCAATCCGGCATCTCCCGTTTCAAGCTCCCTGGCTGATGCTCTACCTTCTGATGGATGCGGGAACCGACACCTACGCGGTCGCCTCCGCTTCCGTGGTGGAGGTGGTGCCGTGTGCGGTGCTGAAATCCGCACCCGGCGCGCCCGCCGCCGTCGCGGGGATCCTCAATTACCGCAGTCGCCCGGTGCCCGTCGTGGACTGCGGCATTCTTCTCGCCGGCCTCGCGTCTCCGGTTCGCTTCTCGACGCGCATCATCTTGCTGCGTTTCGTGATCGGCGGACGCGAGCGCGTCCTCGGGGTGATGGGCGGAAATCTTACGCGTGTGCAGGCATTTGAAGAAAGCGATTTTGTCGAGCCCGGTGCCCGCGCCAAGGATTTCCCCTTCGCCGGCCGCGTCGCGGCTCTCGGCGACCGATGGGTCCAACGACTGCAAATGGAATCCGTTCTCACCGAGGACGTCTGGGAAACCCTGACCAAGGAGGAGGCATGATCACCGAGGACTCCATCCTGGAAACGTTGCGCTCGCATGCGGGCATTGATGCCGCCCAGACAGGCGAGGCCTCCCTGCGAAAGGAGATCCGCCGCGCGATTGATGCCTGCCGGCACCCGGAACGTCTGCTGGACCCCTCCACCCCTGAATGGAAAGCCATGCTCGAAATCTCGCTCGTTCCGGAAACCTGGTTTTTCCGCAACATGGAAGCCTTCGACGCCCTTGCGGAATGGGTCTCCCGAACATGGCTTCCCGCCCACACGGGCGCGTGTCTGAGGATTCTCTCCCTGCCTTGTGCCACCGGCGAGGAACCCTTCTCGATCGCGATGCGCCTCCTGGAAGACGGGCTCGAAAATTTCAAGATCCGGGCCGGAGACATCAGCGAAGTCTCCCTGGCCGCCGCCCGCACGGCAACCTACCGGCGAAATTCGTTCCGCTCGGGCTTCGATGAGCCCCGGTTCGGAAAATATTTTGAGAACCTCCGCGGGGGAGTGCGCCGGGTTTCGGACGAGGTTCGTGCGATGGTCGATTTTCAAATGATGAACCTTGCTGATCCGTCCGCGATGCTGCCTCAAAGCGATGTGATCTTTTGCCGCAACACCCTGATCTACTTCAGCGGGGAGACCCAGCGCGCGGTGCTTGCGCGCCTTGGCGCGGTGCTCAGCGACGACGGGCTTCTCTTCCTCGGACCTGTCGAACCTCCTGTCGCGCTGCAATGCGGGTTTGCCACCGCAGGACTCCCGATGGCCTTCGCCTGCGTGAAAAATGCGGCGGCCACCGAATCGCTCCCGCTCCCGAACAGGCGACCGACCGATCCCCGCCGTCCCACACGATCACGCCCGGTCCTCCCCAAAAAAACGGCCCCGCCGTTCCGCGCGGCGTCAGCCTCCCGCCTGCCGGTGACTGTCGAGCCTCCCGGCGATTCGCTGGAAGCCGCCCGCGCCCTCGCCGATGTCGGCGAGGAAGAATCGGCGGCGGCGATGCTCGACCGCTTGTCGGCATCGGCGGATCCGGATTTCTTCTGCCTCCGGGGAGTCGTGAGCGGAGCCCTCGGACGCACAGATCTGGCGGAGACGTATTACCGCAAGGCTCTCTATCTGGATCCCTCCCACCATGAGGTTCTCTCGCATCTCACTCTTCTTCTGGAATTGGATGGGCGCACGACAGCGGCCGCCCAATTGCGCCGCCGCGCCAAGACCCCCCCCGCCCGACCATGAACGCCGCATTCTTCCAACGAGAGCCCGATGCTGCTGACCGCGAGCGCTGGCGCAGGGAAATCGCCGCGACACCACCCGCCGCCGACCACGACGCGCGGCTCGTGCTCTTCGTGTTCCGCGTCGGCGGTGAGCGTTTCGGTATCGAGCCTTCCCATGTGGAACACGCCACGCCGCTGCCGGATATCCACTCGATGCCCCATCGCGGAGTGTCTGTCGCTGGTGTCGTTAACGTGCGCGGAACGGTCACGCTGTGTTTTTCGCTAACCCACCTCCTCGGCTCCGCTCCCGGACCCGCCCCGGCGCGGCCCATGTTGCTCGTTCTGGCCCGCGGTGGCTGGCGCGTGGCCTGCCGGGTGGACGAGGCCGAGGGCATGTCGTCATTCGTGCAATCCGACCTCCAGGCCACGCCTTCAACCCTCCAGTCTGCGGGCCATGCCCACGTCAAAGGAATTTTTGAATCCGGAAACGGTCCGGGCGTCGGCTGGCTCGACGCGGACTCTCTCTTTGAAGCCTTCGACGCGGCGACGAGATGATCTGATGAATGCCAACCTCAGCAGCTTCTCCATGCGTGAGCTTTTCCTGGTGGAAAGCGAGACCCAGTGCCGCATCCTGAGCGACGGCCTCGTGGCGCTGGAAATCCGCCCCGGCGACCCCTCGCTTCTGGAATCCCTAATGCGTGCCGCTCACTCGTTGAAGGGAGCTGCGCGCATCATTGACCTGGGCGATGCCGTGCGTGTTGCCCACGCAATGGAGGACGCGTTTGTCTCCGCCCAGAAGGGCGAGGTAGCACTCGGCAGCTCCGCGATCGACCGGCTTCTTCGCGGGGTGGACCTGCTGAGCCGCCTCGCCTCGGCGGCGTCTTCCGCTGAAATGCAGGGCGAGGTGGAGGCTTTTGTGACCGGGTCTGCAGTGCAGGACGATGACTCCGGGCCAGCGGTCGCGGCTCCCGCGGCGGAATCCACCGCCCCGATCGGGAGAGCGGATGATGACTCGCGCTCACTGCGGGTGGCCGCCGAGAGCCTGGACCAGTTGCTCGGAAGCGCGGGCGAATCGTTGGTGGCCTCCCGCCGCATACGGGCTTTTTCCGATACCTTCTGGCGTCTCCACGGCCACCAGCGGAAGACCGCGGCAAGCCTGGAAAACGCGATCTCCTCCGCTTCGGGCGGCGGCGACGTCTCTTCTTCCCTCCGCCAGTTGCAGACGATGATCGAATCGGGCGACCGGCTCGTGCTGGCCGGCCTCGCCGAATTCGAGCGTTTTGAGAGGAATTCCGCGCAGCTTTCCCAGCGGCTCTACGGGCAGGCGCTTGCCTGCCGGATGCGGCCTTTCGGTGCCATCGCCTCCTCGCTCCGCCGGGCCGCCCGCGACACCGCCCGCCGGCTCGGCCGCGAGGTGACCTTCGAGGTCCGAGGCGAGGGCACGGACGTTGATCGCGATTTGTTGGAAAAAATCGAATCTCCCCTGCTGCACCTTGTGCGCAACTCCATAGACCACGGGATCGAACCCCCGCCCGAGCGCGCCGCCGCCGGCAAGCCGGCCACAGGCCGCGTCATCATCGAGGCCTCTCACAGTGCGGGGTTTCTGGTGATCCGCGTGAACGACGACGGACGCGGCGTGGATCACGAGGATCTGCGCTCGCGCGTTGTCGCACGCGGGCTCACCGACAAAGCAACCGCGGCCAAACTGGGGGGCGGCGAACTTCTCGAATTCCTCTTTCTCCCCGGGTTTTCACTGCGCACCGAGGTCACCGAGATTTCGGGCCGGGGCGTCGGACTCGACGTCGTCCAATCCGCAGTCAGAGAGGCGCGGGGCACAGTGAGAATCTCCTCCGAGCCAGGGCAGGGAGCCGCGATTGTCATCCAGTTGCCGATTTCTCTTTCCGTGATGAAAGCCCTCGTCTTCGAGATTTCCGGCGAGCCTTATGCGATCCCGCTTGCGAGGGTGGATCGGGTCCTGAGCGTTCCGGTGGAGGAGATCGAATCCATCGAGGGTGCGCAATATGTCAATGTCGGCCAAAGCCGTGTCGGCATCGTGGACGGCGCAGCCGTCCTCGGCCGCCCCGTGGAAAACGAACCCCGCGAGCGGGTCAACGTCCTCCTGCTCGCCTCCGCCGAGGGGCATTTCGGAATTGTCGTTTCGCGGTTTCTCGGCGAAGGTGAGATCGTGGTTCAACCACTGGACAAGCGGCTCGGACGCGTACGCGACATTGCGGCCGCCGCCCTCACCGAGGACGGTTCGCCGATGCTTCTTCTCGACGTCGAAGACTTTCTCCTCTCGGTCCGGCGCCTGGCTGTCGGCGGACAGCTTCACGGCATCGCCGGGAAGTCCGCCGGTCCGGAGAAGGCCGCGCGCCAGATTCTCGTGGTGGACGATTCGCTGACCGTGCGCGAACTCGAACGCAAGCTCCTCACCTCGCTCGGCTACGCGGTCGAGGTGGCCGTTGACGGTATGGACGCATGGAATGCCGCACGGACCGGCCGCTTCGCCGCCGTGGTCTCCGACGTGGACATGCCGCGCATGGACGGCATCGAGCTCACACGCCTGATCAAAAACGACGCCCGGCTCCGCGACACCCCGGTCATCATCGTTTCCTACAAGGACCGCGAGGAGGACCGCCTCCGCGGGCTGGATGCCGGCGCCGACTATTATCTCACCAAAGGCAGCTTTCAGGACGAGGGCCTCGCACGCG
>Ga0194053_10002275_pt1 | contig 11552 bp, 12 predicted proteins | sample SepL228m_MetaG_FD_161684 | JGI IMG/M metagenome (GOLD analysis project Ga0194053, IMG submission 161684) | Anoxic zone freshwater microbial communities from boreal shield lake in IISD Experimental Lakes Area, Ontario, Canada - Sep2016-L227-8m | ecosystem: Environmental > Aquatic > Freshwater >... | reverse complement strand
ATTGATCGACACTGCAGGTAGAGTTGATAAATTCAAAGCAAGAGTTGAAGCATCAAACAAGATGAAAGATGAAGCTTTCAAAAAAGCTACTGCAAAGCCAGTTGTTGAAAAAGTCGAAAAGACTGAATCAAAAGAGAAATAACTTCGATCTAATATACTAAATCGGCTGAAAACAGGATATAATCTTGGCATAGGCCGATTTTTTCTTATAATTTTGTCTATTTAGGAGAACCGTGAACCAAGAAAAACTACAATCTATTCTCGATCACTATAACGAACTTCGCCTGATGCTAGAAGATCCAGAGACGATGAAGAATCAAGCGGATTTTACGAAGCTAGCGAAAGAGAAATCAAGCCTAGAAGAGCTGGTCGGACTGATCAAGCAGTATTTTGCTGTAATCCAAAACATCGCCGATAACCAAGAGCTTCTTCAAACTGATGATGCCGAGCTCACGGAGATGGCAAAAGAAGAGCTTGCGATTCTTACACCACAAAAGCTTGAGTATGAGAAAAAGTTGGAGCTAGCGCTTCTCCCGACAGATCCAAATGATGAGAAAAACGTTATCATTGAGATCAGGCCAGGCGCAGGTGGCGACGAATCAGAGCTTTTTGCAGCCGAAGTTTTCCGCATGTATACAAGATATGCCGAGCGAAAAGGCTGGAAGACAAATATTCTCACTAGCCAGACGACTGGCATCGGCGGGATCAAAGAAATTTCTTTTGAAATCAGCGGCGAAAAAGTTTATTCAAAAATGAAGTATGAATCTGGCGTTCATCGCGTTCAGCGAGTCCCAGAAACCGAGAAGCAAGGCCGCGTTCACACCTCTACTATCACTGTCGCTGTTTTGGCTGAAGCCGAAGAGGCAGATATCGAAATTCGGCCAGAAGATCTCCGTATCGACACCTTCTGTTCTGGTGGAGCTGGCGGACAGTCTGTAAACACAACCTACTCCGCAGTCAGAATCACTCATATGCCAACAGGCACTGTTGTCCAATGCCAAGATGAGCGAAGTCAGCTAAAAAATCGAGAAAAAGCGATGAGCATTTTGCGATCTCGTATCATGGCAGTTCGCGAAGAGAAAGCCGCACAGGAACGTGGTGATATTCGTCGTTCTCAAGTTGGCACGGGTGATAGATCAGAAAAAATCAGAACTTATAATTTCCCTCAAGATAGACTCACCGACCACCGAATTAACCAGTCATGGCACAACCTGCCAAATATTATGGACGGCGACATCGAAGCAATGGTCAGCGCCCTCATGACAGAAGATCAGTCCAGAAAACTTGCAGCGACGAATGAAATCTAAAACGATCAGCACAATTATACATTGCACTCGCGAACTTTTCTCGACAAATAATATTGAGTCGGCGGATCTTGATGCGCAAATAATTATTACGCATGTTCTGAGGAAAGATCGCATTTTTTTGCTGTCACACCCAGATACACCAGTCAGCGAAGAAGAATGCCTAGAAATCGATTCTCTGGCGAAAAGACGCATATCTGGCGAGCCAATCGCCTACCTAACAGGCAAGAAGGAATTTTACGGCTATGACTTTTTTGTCGATAGAAACGTCTTGATCCCTCGTCCAGAAACGGAATATCTCATCGAAAAAGGAATCGAATTCCTTAAATTTAGAAATAGTAAAATTGCTAAATCTCAAAATGTCGTTCTCGACCTCGGTACTGGCTCGGGCTGCATTATTGTCTCCCTTGCGAAATCACTCCGGCACTCCGGCACTCTGCCACGCCGTCCCTTGTTCTACGCTACCGATATAAGCGAAAAAGCACTCGAAGTTGCAAAGAAAAATGCCGAAAACAATTTAACAATTGAACAATTAAGCAATCTGCGTTTTCTTCAGTCAGACCTCTTCTCAAACCCGCTGCTGCCAGATAAATTCGATTTGATCTTAGCAAATCTCCCCTATGTTCCTCACAATGCTGAAGAGCAAGAAAATCTAAAATTTGAACCGAAATCCGCGATTTTTGCCGACGATAACGGTTCTTCGATTATCAAAGAGTTTCTGAAGCAAGCTAAATCAAGATTAAACGAAAATGGATTGACTCTAGTTGAGCTCGATCCAAGGAATGCTCTCGAAATCAAAAATTTTGCGGAAAAATTATATTTGAATCGAACGATCAAATTGACCAAGGACTACGCTGGACACGATCGGTATTTAGAAATAAAATAACCCACTCAAATCGAGTGGGTTATTTTTATAGAAAGATTGATTGTTAGCTTTTGCTCTCTTCAAGCTTGATAGTTACCTCTTTTTCTTTGCCCTTAGAAATAACCTTTAGCTTGATCTCATCTCCAACCTGATATTTCTGTATCAAACTTATTAGAGAATTGTTCGCGTCAATCTTATCACCATTTATCTCCGTAATAATGTCATTCTCAACAATGCCAGCCTTATCTGCAGGTGAGCCAGGAACGACTGCGAAGTCAGTTAGATTTGTACCACGCTGAACAAGTGCGCCATAGTCGACAGATAAGTTATTTTGCTTTGCAACAGCCGGAGTGATCTCAAAATATCGAACGCCAAGATAAGGTCGGATGATTCTGCCTGTTTTTTTGATGCTATCAATCGCTGACTTCGCTGCATTGATCGGGATAGCAAAGCCGATCCCCTGTGCATCAGAGGCAACTGCCGTGTTGATACCGATTACCTGGCCAGCGAGGTTGACAAGTGGTCCACCAGAATTGCCAGGGTTTATTGCTGCATCAGTCTGTAGCAAATCGCTCAATGTCTCAGAAGAGCTGCCATCAGAATCCGAAGCCTGGATTTTACGATCCTTAGCCGACACAACGCCAGCGGTGACGGAATTCTGAAATTTACCAAGAGAGTTTCCGACTGCAATCACCCATTGGCCAACCTTGAGCTGATCAGAATCGCCAAGCTCAACAGCAGTCAAGCCACGGGCATCGATTTTCATCACAGCTAGATCGTTGACTGAATCAAGGGACTGTACCTTGGCGTCGTAGACTGTCCCGTCCTGCGTTACGACAGTATATGCTGCCGTAGTATCGCTGACAACGTGCTTATTGGTCAAAACTAAACCATCGCTAGTGATGATGAAGCCAGTACCTGCTCCCTCGGTCGTATAGTCGCCGAAAGCGCTTTGAACTGTCTTTTTCTGAGTTATCGAGACCACTGAGGCTGAGACTTTATTGGAAGCATCGATGATTGCGCTAGATTCTTCAATCACAATTTTTTGCTTGGTAGGGATCGAAATACTCGAAAAATCCTTAATTCCAAGCTTTTCGGCAATTTTTCCATTATTCGCTGAAAAGAGTAAAACGCCACCGACTCCACCAGCACCGCCGGCCACAAAAATAAGAAGGGCAGCTAGTACAATAAAAATGACATGGCCTACTTTGTTCTTTCTTGACCGACAAAACATCTTTTTGCCCTCTTCAGGCATTTCAAAATCTTGATTCTCCATATGTCCTCTATTAGCTTTCTAGCTTTTTAGAAATATCATCTGCAGCATCTTTGATCTTATCTTTGGCTGCATCAGTTCCCTTCTCGACCATTTTCTTGCCTTTTTCCACGTACTCTTTGGATTTTTTTGAGATCAATTTACGAGTATCTTTACCGCTCTGTGGTGCAAAAAGAACACCAGCGATTGCTCCGGCTATTGCGCCGATTGTAACACCCAAGATGACTTTGCCCGCATTATTCTTCATCTTTATCTCCTTCTCTGCTCTCAGAAATTTGAGAAGCCAAATTACTAATCTTGTTTTTAATATTTTTCAAAAAATCAAATGAAAGCATGAAGCCCTTGACGGTCTCGACACAATTCTCAACCATAGTTTGAAGCTCCCCGACTTTTTCATCAACCTCCTGAACACGTTTCGAGACAACAGCTGTGATTGACTTAATGTCAGCCAAAACGTTGTAGAGTCTGCAAAATACCACGATAAAAAGGACTCCTGCAAATATTAAGATCACAAGTAAAACCTGAAACAGTGTTTCCGTTAGCATAATCCTCCTTTGGATATATTATAGACTAAATTATAATCCTGACGATGTGAATTGACAACTCTAGGCCTATTTTTTCTCAAGTACTACCCAGCCTGTAGAATCAACCTTGGAGCTTGGCAAAATATATAGTTTTCCAGCGTCGTCTCTGATTCTGATTTTTCGCATATCAATCTTCTCTACTACGCCTTCGATATCACCAGATTTTATTCTGTATCCAACCTCGAAATCCTGGTCCTTGGATAAGAAAACACCGGAAATTATATCAGCAGTCAAACCAGACAATCCGTTTGCCAAAGCGAAACCGAGAGCGACAACAGAACCGGAAATCGTCAAAGCCAAACTAGATAAGCCAAGCTGTCGAGTCACCTCAGAGAGCAGCAATATCCACAAGAGAATGTTCAGAAGTGATGTGATAATGTCGACAAGTGCTTTGTGCATCTTACCGATCCGCAAGACTCTTCTCATAGCAAACATCAATAGGCGGATGAAAATGTAGCCCAAGATCAAAGCTGAAATAACACCAGGCAATTTCGGCCCAAGATTCAAAAACAATTGATAGAACTTCTCTAGAAATGCCATTAGTCCCCCAATTTCTCTATTAATAATTTATTGATAATTTGTGGATTCGCTTTGCCTCGGCTCTCCTTCATTACCTGCCCAACGAAAAAGCCGATAAGTTGTTTTTCGCCTGCGTGGTATCTATCAACCTCTTTTTGGTTTGATGAAAGGATGTTGGCAATAATGGCTTCGAGATCAATTTCAGTCCCGCCGATATACTCGGCCTCAATTTTTGCGTACTCGATCTTATCTGTTCTAATTCGATTCACGACTTTGGTAAAAATGTTTTTCTGTAATTTACCGCTAGCCAATGATTTGATGGCCTTGGCATATTCTGCTGCTAGCGTCATATCGCTGGCCTCAGGAGAAAAACCAAAATAATTGTGAACAACAGCCTTCGCAGCCATTATTTTCTCATCATTTTCTGATAAATGGCTGAGAATATATTCGTAGAATTTCACCTTACTCTGATCGCCAACCAAGACCTTTGCATCAGCTTCAGAGATTCCAAGATCGACTAAATTTTTGACTTTTGTTTCCTCATTTTCGGCAGTTTCAGCTTTCAATTTTTCTAAGTCAAACTGATCAGAGTCAAATGGTGGCAAATCAGGACATGGAAAATATCGGTAATCAGCAGCCTCTTCCTTGCGACGTTGAAGATAAACCTTATTCTGGACGCTATCGTAGCCCCAAGTTTCTTTGCTCGGCTTCTTTGGCCAAGTCTCATATTCGTCGCGAATCTGCGCATCAACAAGAGTGAGAGCTTTTTCAACAAATTTGAATGAATTGATATTTTTGAGCTCAACGATCGGTGACATGAAGCCATTTTCATCTGAAACGGATATATTGGCATCGCAGCGCATATGCCCTTTTTCCATGCTAGCTTCAGATACCTGCACAACATCACGAACAATTTTTTGTAATTTACGCAAAAATTCACCAGCCTGTTTTGGAGAGGTCAGATCTGGCTCAGTCACGATCTCCATGAGCGGAGTACCTGCGCGATTTAGGTCAACTAAGCTTGCGTTGCCAACATGATTGAGCTTGCCTGCGTCTTCCTCAAGATGAATTCTGTTCAAACGAATCTTTTCGCCGTCTATTTCAAGAAAACCGCCAACACAAAATGGCTCATCATACTGGCTGATCTGATAACCTTTTGGGAGATCGGGATAAAAGTAGTGTTTGCGATCAAATTTCGCTGTTGCTGGGATCGAACAATCGAAAGCAAGACCCGTTTTGATCGTCCACTCGATCGCTTGTCGATTGGCTACCGGCAAAGCTCCCGGCAAACCCAGACAGACAGGACAAACAACCGTGTTTGGAGATTTGTCTTCGGCGTTATTATCACAAGAACAAAACATTTTGCTCTTAGTTTTTAGCTGAACGTGGATTTCCAAGCCAATTGTAGTTTTTAGTTTATTTTCACTCATAGTGTTTTCAAATAATTAAGTAATTTATTGGCCGCTACCTTGTATTCCGAATTTTGAAGCTCGAAATCCTGTTGATGCGCTATTTTGTTACGGACGATATGCCCATCCCAAATTTCATTATACATATCTCTGTCAATGTAATCACGAGCATTTTTCAAACGATCCGCCATCGTGTTTCCTGCATAACCCTTGATCTGGAGCGCATAGTCAACTAGCTTATCTGCTTCTGAAACTGCATGACGAAGCTCGATCGGCGATTGACTATTTTGTAAAATTGTAACTATTTCATTTCGCTTAGCGGCAATATTATTTCTATCCTGAACGCTGATGCCGCCACGTTTGCCACGTTGAAACCCCTTGAATGGCAGAGTCAGAAGCCACCAAATTGCCTTGAATAAGCCAGAAATAATCGTTTCTAGCATTGTTGGTTCGTATTCTTTTCGTCTTTTTGCCATGTTATTCCGTCACTTTTGTTATTGAAATTACATAAACAGGATCGAGCGGCTTATCGTTTTTGTCGACAGGGACAGCCGAAATTGCGACTGCGACGTCCAAGCCCTTAGTCACCTTGCCGAAAACGGTATGTTTGCCATTTAGGTATGCTTGATCTTTCTCTGTAACAATGAAGAATTGACTTGCATTTGTGTTTGGCCCACGATTGGCCATTGCGAGAGAGCCGACTTGCATCTTGTGTGATTCGAGTGAGTAATTGTAGGTGTAGCCCTGACCAACCAAGGTGTTGATCTCGGTCGAAGTAAGTCCCAAGCTCTGTGGATTGATCTCGTCGGCAAAATCGGTGCCTGAAGCGCTCTCGCCACCCGTGCCGTCACCTGCTGGGTCACCAGACTGAATCATGAAGCCTTTGATCACACGATGCCAGAGCAAACCGTCATAGTATTTGTTCGCAACCAGCTGTTCGAAGTTGTTCACTGTATTTGGCGCAGCATCAGGATAGAGCTCGACAGTGATGTCACCTTGCGAGGTTTTGATCAAATAGTCCGTATGCTTAACGAAAACCTCCGGATGAACAAACGGGAAAGCCAAAACAGCAAAAAAACAAACAGCGTAAATCCAGAAGCTTGCCTTTTTCCAGAAATTTAGCCAAGGCGTTTTCTCAGATTCCATAAGCTTACGAAATTGCTTACGCTCTCTGTCGTATTGCTCTTTTTTCTCTCTTCGAATTTGTGATTTCTTACCCACGGAGCTCCTTATAATCGCATTTTACAATTTATTACTTGATCTCTGGCTTCTTCTTGTGCCAATCTGTCGCTTGCTGATACGCAAAGCCTGCATTTAGGATTGCTTGCTCGCTCCAAGCTGGACCAATGATCTGAAGACCGACTGGTAAAGTTTTACCATCTCTCTCGACAAATCCAGCGGGAATGCTCATCGCAGGGATACCAGCAGGATTTGCAGGGACAGTCAAAACATCAGAAAGATACATTGAAAGCGGATCATCAGACTTTTCGCCAAATTTGAAGGCTGGCATCGGAGATACTGGTGCTAAGATCAAATCAACAGTCTCAAATATCTTCTCAAATTCTTTTTTCAGTAATGTTCTGACTCTTTGAGCTTTTTTGTAGTACGCGTCATAGTAGCCAGCTGACAAAACGTAGCTACCAAGCATAATTCTGCGCTTTGCTTCTGCGCCGAATCCAAGCGCTCTCGACTTTGTATAGACCTCTTCTAGGCTTTTTGCGGCAATTTTTTCATCTTTAATGGTGGATAGTCCGTATCTGATTCCGTCAAAACGAGCGAGGTTTGAGCTTACTTCTGCAGGCATCAGAATATAGTAAATAGCGAGTGCATAATGAATCATTGGAATTGATACCTCGACGGTCGTTGCACCAAGCTTCTTATACTCTTCGATAGACTTCAAAATTGTCTCTTTGACGTCCTCATCAAGCCCTTCGCTGAAAAATTCTTTTGGAATTCCTATCTTGATTCCTGTCATATCAGCGTCAAGATTGCCAGAATAATCAGGAATATCGTTTTTCGAGCTAGTAGAGTCGTGTTTGTCATAGCCTGAGATCACTTTCAAGACAATCGCAGCGTCTTCAACTGTTTTGGTCATTGGACCGGCTTGATCGAGTGAGGAAGCCATTGCGATAGTCCCATAGCGAGAGACACGCCCATAAGTTGGCTTGAGCCCTGTGACAGAGCAGTGACTAGCAGGCTGACGAATCGAGCCGCCAGTGTCAGTACCAACTGCAGCGACACAAAGATCAGCAGCGACAGCAGCGGCAGAGCCACCAGACGAGCCACCAGGAATACGCTCAAGATCCCATGGATTTCTTGTCGTTGAATCGTATTCTTTGGAAGTTTTGTATGCGGAGGTCTCAGTAGATGAACCCATCGCGAACTGATCAAGATTAGTCTTGCCAATAAGCACAGCACCAGCCTCCCAAAGCTTTGTCGTGACAGTAGACTCATAAACAGGAATAAAATCATTAAGGATATTTGAGGCGGCGGTAGTTTTCACACCTTTTGTTAGAAATAAATCTTTGACTGCAAATGGTACGCCATCAATTTCACTCAAGACTTTACCCTCTTTGCGTCTGTCGTCAGAAGCCTTCGCCATCCCTAGAGCTTTCTCCTCACAAAGCGTGATATAAGCGCCAACTTTTGGCTCAACATCCTTAATCCGTGCAAAAATCGCCTCGGTCAATCCGACTGAAGTTATTTCTCCTTTTGCAAGTAAATCCGATGCTTCTTTGATTGTAAGACTATGTAAATTCATAAAATCCCAAGATACAAGTTACAAGATACAGATAAATTTCAATATCCAATTTTCAAATATTCAAGTTTCGACTATTGAGTATTTGAATTTGATTATTAACTGATTATTGTTTCTTGGTTATTGATTATTTGTTCCTTATTCAAAAACTCCAGGAACGACAAAGCTGTCCTTCTCAAATTTTGGTGCATTTTGACCGATCATCTCGTGAGTAATTCCAGATTCTTCAACTTTGTCCTCACGCCAAATATTTTTCAATCCCGTAATGTTAGCTGTCGGCTCGATACCATCAGTATCAACTTCAGAAAGTTGGTCAACATAACTAAGCACGCTTGAAAGCTGCTCACTGTAGAGTTTCTTCTCGTCGTCACTTAGTTCTAGACGAGAAAGTCTGGCGATATGTTCAATTTGTTCAATACTCAGTTTTGACATGTTTTTGTGATAATAATTACAGCCTTATACTAGCACGTCTCTTGACTTCAATCAACCGAGAATGAGAATAATACTGAGATCATTTTATCCGACTAGTTTCAAGAAATCTTTTTCGCTGATCACAGAAACTCCCAGGCTCTTTGCCTTCTCCAGCTTGCTGCCCGCTTCCTCGCCAGCGACAACGTAATCTGTCTTCTTGCTGACCGACTCTGAAGCGTTGCCACCAAATTTGCGAACCATATTCTTCGCCTCGTCACGAGTAATAGTTTCCATGCTGCCAGTGAATACGAATGTTTTGCCCGTAATGCCCTCTTTTGTCTCGGCCTTCGCACGAGGTTTGAAGGTGACACCGTTTTCAAATAATCTCTCTATCAAATGCAAATTTTTTTGTTCATGAAAATATTCATAAATACTCTCTGTGACAACTGGCCCAATATCGCGAACACTGTTAATTTCCTCTTTTGTCGCCTTGGACAACTTCTCAATCGAATCAAAACGATCAGCCAAATCAATGGCCGTTTCCTGCCCGACATTTCGGATGCCTAGAGCAAAGATGAAGCGGGCAAGATCAACTTTTTTCGCATTGTGTACTGACTCGATCAAGTTCTGAGCTGATTTCTCAGCAAAACGTTCGAGTGGCTCCAGATCTCCGATTTTGATTGAGAATATGTCTGCCGAATCCTTGATCAGACCCTCGTCAATCAACTTTTCAAGTATTTTTGGTCCCATGCCATCGATATCAAAGGCTGATTTCGAGACAAAGTGCTCTAGAGCGCGAAATTCCATCGCAAAACAGCTTTTGTTTGCACAGCGATAAGCCACTTCACCCTCTTTGCGGTAAACTTCGCCACCGCACATTGGACATTTCTCTGGCATCTTGAACTTCTTCTCTTTGCCGGTGCGTAGCTCGATGATCGGCTTCACAACTTCAGGAATCACGTCGCCTGCTTTGCGAACGATGACTGTATCACCTATTCTTACATCTTTCTTGTATATTTCATCTTCGTTATGTAACGTTGCTCTCGAAACAACTGACCCGGCAACCTCAACCGAACGCAAAATCGCGATTGGCGTGAGCACACCAGTGCGGCCTACGTGGACTTCGATATCTTCCAAAATTGTAGAAACTTCCTCGGCAGGCCATTTGTAAGCAATCGCCGCTCTTGGCGATTTGCCAACTGTACCAAGCTCACGATAAAGCTCCGAATCATTTATATTTACGACCATGCCGTCAATCTGATAAGGCAGCTTTGGTCGTTCCTTTTCCCAACCTTGCCAAAGGGTAAAAACGCACTTCAAGTCAGGACAAAAATGATTAAATTTGTTAACGGGCAAACCGAGATCCTTGATTATCTCGTGCTCTTCTTCGTGCTTCTTGGTATCAAAACCGATCAGGCCATAAGCCATAAAGCTAAGATTTCGCCCAGAAACAATATTTGGATCGAGCTGACGAACGCTACCAGCGGCCGCATTTCTAGGATTTGCAAATGGCGCCTCACCTTTGGCGACGCGATCTTTGTTTAGATCAGTGAAGCTCTTGATCGGCATATAAATCTCACCGCGTATTTCAACTCTTTTCTTCATCGCTGCAGAAAAATATTTGGAATCAGGACGCAGCTTGAGAGGTATTGCATCAATCATCTTCACATTATTCGTAATCTCTTCGCCGACCTTGCCATCGCCTCGCGTCAGCGCATATGCAAGCTCGCCATTTTCATAAACAAGGGAAATAGCCAAACCGTCCATCTTGATCTCACAATAATAGCCAGATTCATCAATCGCTTTATTTCCGACGATTCGCGCCATGCGATCATACCAATCTTGCATCTCCTGCTCATCAAAAGCGTCGTTTAGCGAGATCATCGGGTATTGATGGGCTCTGTTTTCAAACTTTTTCAGTGGCTCACCGCCGACTTTTTGCGATGGCGAATTGTGATCGTAGAACTCCGGAAATTCACGCTCCAAGGCGACTAGCTCGCGCATAAGCGAGTCATAGTTTTCATCGGTGACCGAAGGATCATCAAGAACATGATATCGATAACGCAAATCATCGATATAAACACGAAGTTTATCGATTCTTAGCTTAGCTTCATTTTTGGAGAGTTTTTCTATATTCATAGCTTGATTTTACCCTCAACTAATATGTAATTCAATAGAAAAAGGCCAGCTAACAAAAGCTGACCCTTCGGATGAAGTTATCTTTCCTACTTAGTCTCCGAACAATTATGATCCGTAATTTTGCCCTTGGCGGTGGCCTCGTCATAACGTCTGAGACATTCGCATAAATTACGTGCACCGTGTACTTGACCTGTGCAAATATGAAATCTGCCCGTTCCGCTCGTTTCGTAGCAACGAAGATGACTTGATGGATGGGCATAACATACCGCAACAGATGCATACTTCTCTGG
>Ga0194053_10002274_pt1 | contig 11558 bp, 10 predicted proteins | sample SepL228m_MetaG_FD_161684 | JGI IMG/M metagenome (GOLD analysis project Ga0194053, IMG submission 161684) | Anoxic zone freshwater microbial communities from boreal shield lake in IISD Experimental Lakes Area, Ontario, Canada - Sep2016-L227-8m | ecosystem: Environmental > Aquatic > Freshwater >... | reverse complement strand
GGTGAAGGGAGGTGTGGGAAGTCACAAGGGCTCTCCTACAGGGCGCCACGGTGGCAGGGAAGAAAAAAGGAGCCCCCCGGTAAACCCTTCGAATCAGATCAGGGAATATACGCCCCTCTTAGGGAACCGGGGACCTCCTTGGGAACGTTCGCCGCTCCTTGTTGAGATCTCACTTAATCGGATGAAGGCCCGTGAATGAGTGGAGTTTCCTAAGCGGTGGAGGCATAAACTCCAATCCCTGGATCACCCTTGGGGCGTTACCCGAGCGTGACGCCAAACATCTCTCCCTTGCTGACGCTGAGGGCGAAGGTGGCCAAAAGTTCCGCGGTCTGCTCGAGATCGGAATACTGGATCATCTCCACGGGCGAGTGCATGTAGCGGTTGGGGACTCCTATGGAGACGGTCGGTATGCCGCCTTTCTGCTTGAAGATCGCGTCGGCATCGGTTCCCGTGGCCCGCGGATTGACTTCCACCTGGAGGTCGATTCCGGCTTTCTTGCCTACCTTTTTAAGCCGTTCGTTCACGACCGGGTGATTCACGCTTCCGAGGCTAAGGACAGGCCCCTTGCCCATGCCAACCTCGCCGTGCTTGGCCTTGGAGCAGTTCGGGATATCGGTGGCATGGGTGACGTCGACAACAAGGGCGACATCGGGGTGGACCCGGTAGCCGGCCATTGAGGCCCCATAGAGTCCGTTCTCCTCCTGGATCGTGGAGACGGCAACCAGCTTGGCCTTGAGCTTCTCCTTTTTCAGCGAGGCGAGGCGCAAACCCTCTGCGGCAGCCCAGGCGCCGATTCGGTTGTCACAACCCCTCGCGGCAAAGCGGCCCCCGGCAAGTTCTTGAAATTCAGCGGAGTAAGTCACGGCATCCCCGACACGCACCAACTTCTCGGCTTCCTTCCGAGAGGAGACGCCGATGTCAATATGCATGGTGTGCAGCTCGGGCACCTTATTGCGGTCGTCGGGCTCCTGCATGTGGATGGCAAGCAGACCCGTGACACCGGGTACCGGTCCCTCTGCCCCGTGAATCGTCATCCGCTGGCCCCTAATGAGAGTCCTGTCCACCCCACCGATGCCCTTGAAGTAAAGAAACCCCTCCTCCGAGATATGAGAGACCATTAGTCCCAATTCATCCATGTGACCGCTGATAAAAATGGTTGGATCCCCTTCGGGATTGAGGGTGGCGTAGGCATTTCCATACGAATCGATCTCGACGGAATCGGCAAACTGACTCACGTAGTCGATCCAGATCTTCTGGCCCCGTGTCTCAAAGCCAGAGGGGGATGGTGTGTTCAGAAGCCTTTGAAGGAATTGATACGGGAGATTATGGTTTTTCAGGTCTTCTGTTTTTTTTGGAGATAATGATTTCACAGGATTTAAAAAATGCCCGAGCTTAGGATTTGAATCTTAGGGGATGAATAGGGAGAACTCTAGTTCAAGATGAAGGAGTTTTCCCTCTGATATTTGAAGAGGCGCCCTATCCAATCAAGTTTTGCGCTTTCAGCCAGTGATGGCTCCTTGATTCTCCTTGTCAAATGATTGGCAAGTGGACATGCTCCACGTCTTCAAAAACATGACGACTACAGAAACAGCAGAAATCGCAGCACTCCGGCTGCACGAAAAAGACACAGGAAGTGCTGATGTGCAGGTAGCTAACCTTACCCAGAGGATCACCGTTCTTACGGAGCACCTGAAGGGCAACGCAAAGGATCATTCATCCCGCCGCGGCCTCCTAAAGATGGTTGCAACACGCCGCCGTCTTCTTGATTACCTAAAGGATCGCGCCTCCGAGCGTTATCAAGCGGTCATTGAGAAGCTGAACCTGCGTAAATAACGCATCACGGCCCTTTTTTTCCCCAGATGCCGATCAAATACGATTGGTGAGTTCCGGAGAAGTGAAGGATTCGTCTCAAGACACACATTCTCCCTGCGTATTTTTCAGCGTTAGGGATCGTATCCAACCCACAAGAACCATGCAGGCACCCATTCCGGGTGCCGTCCGAATCACGGGCGTCCAACATTAACGCGCGCCCATCGGACTCAAGCATCCCACATCCAAACCTTAAATTCCCATGTCACACACCATCGTCACGGCCCCTGTCGGCCAGAATCCCATCAGCTTTGAAACCGGCAAGATCGCCAAACTCGCAGACGGAGCCGTCATGGTCCGCTCAGGCGAGACCATCGTCCTCGTCAGTGCTGTCTCCGCTACCTCCGTCAAGGAAGGGCAGGACTTTTTCCCGCTCACCGTCGATTACAAGGAGAAGGCTGCAGCCGTTGGCAAGTTCCCCGGTGGCTACTTCAAGCGTGAAGGTCGTCCTAGCGAAAAGGAGATCCTGACCGCCCGCATGACCGACCGCCCTCTGCGCCCCCTCTTCCCGAAGAACTACTTCTACGATACTCAGATCATCAGTATCCTGCTTTCCGCAGACGGCCAGATTGATCCCGACATCCTTTCCATCAACGGTGCCTCGGCCGCCCTCTGCGTTTCCGACATCCCATTCGAGAAGCCGATCGCCGCGGTCCGTGTTGGACGCGTGAATGGTGAGTTCGTCGTAAATCCGACCCACTCCGAGCGTGAATACAGCGACCTCGACCTCGTTTATGTCGGCGATGGCGAGAACGTCATCATGATCGAGGGTGCCGCAAATGAGCTTCCCGAGGAGGACTTCAAGAAGGCCCTCGATTTTGCCCGTGAGCAGACCCGTCCTCTGATCGCCGCTCAGAATGAGTTGATCGCCAAGGCCGGCAAGCCGAAGCGTGAGTTCACACTTCTCAATGTTGACCAAGGGATGCTTGAGATCGCCTACGCAGTCGCAGGTGACCGCATTGAGTCAGCCCTCTACACCCCCAGCAAGGTTGCTCGCGGCAAGGCCGTCGGAGCCCTCCGTGAGGAGGTAAGTGCCAAGATCCTTGAGAAGTTCCCTGCCGCCACCAAATTCGAGATTTCCCAGGCGTTCGATTACCTTCAAAAGAAGGCTTTCCGTGTTAGCATCCTTGACAAGCAGAAGCGCTGTGACGGTCGCGGCCTTCTTGAACTCCGCCAACTTTCGAGCGAGACTACCGTCTTACCTCGCGCCCATGGTTCGGCACTCTTCGCCCGTGGCGAGACCCAGGCTATGGCACTCGCCACACTCGCAACCTCCGATGAGGCCCAGATGATCGATGGCTATGGCGGGGGCGAGACGACCAAGCGTTTCCTCCTCCACTACAACTTCCCTCCATTCAGCGTCGGTGAGACGGGTCGTTTCGGTGGTCAGAACCGTCGCGAAATCGGCCACGGAGCACTTGCCGAGCGTTCCATCTTCCCAGTCATCCCTAGCCAGCAGGAGTTCCCCTATGCGCTACGCGTGACCAGCGAGGTCATGGAGTCGAACGGTTCCACCTCTATGGCCTCGGTCTGTGCGGGCGTTCTCGCCCTGCTTGATGCAGGCGTCCCTCTCAAGCGTCCGGTTGCGGGTATCTCCGTGGGACTGGTTTCCGAAGATGACGGCAACGGCAGGCTCACCCGCCACACCCTCCTGACCGATATCATCGGCAGTGAGGATCACTTCGGTGACATGGACTTCAAGCTTTGCGGTACCGAGGCTGGAGTCACTGGATTCCAACTCGATCTCAAGCTCAAGGGCATCAGCCATGAGCTCATGGCATCCGCGATTGATGACGCTCGCAAGAACCGTGGACTCATCCTCAATCACATGAAGCAGACTCTCCCGGCTCACCGCAGTGAGATGAGCAAGTATGCTCCCCGCATTGAGACCGTGAAGGTTCCTCAGGACAAGATCGGTCTCATCATTGGCCCCGGCGGCAAGACTATCAAGAGCATCGTCGCTGAGACAGGTGCTGAGATTAACATCGAGGATGACGGCTCCGTGAACATCTACTCCAGCAACGGCGAGAGCCTGAAGCGTGCGAAGGAGATCATCCTCGGCATGATCAAGGAGATCTCCGTTGGTGAGATCTATCAGGGAACCGTTGTCTCCATCAAGGAGTTCGGTGCCTTCGTCGAGGTCCTGCCTGGCAAGGATGGCCTCGTCCACATCTCTGAGCTTGCAGACATGCGTGTCAACAAGGTCGAGGATGTCGTCAAGACCGGCGATGTCATCTGGGTGAAGTGCATAGGCGTCGATGACAAGGGACGCGTTAAGCTCAGCCGTAAAGCCGCGATGAAAGAACGCGATGAGGCTGCTGGTGAAGCTGCTGCTCCTAACGCCTAAACTGTCAGGAAACTTGTTTTAGAGGTCCTATTAATCAAAGAAAAGCCCCGGGATTTCCCGGGGCTTTTTTTGCGTCAAAATCGTGACATAACGCATCTTGCCACCCAACGATACGTGGCCATATACGGATTGGTGTCTCACCGCATAAATTTCATGACCTACCGTTACGCTGCTGCAATTACAGCTGCTCTTTCAATTCTCCTAGGGGCCGCACGAGCCCAAGACAATTCAAACTCAAAGCCAACAACATCTGCGATTCCCTTGTCAAGCGCCACCCCATGTGCAGTACCAAAGCCTTCTTGGAAAGACTCTCTACTCGTCCAATGGTGGCGTGGCGATTTACTTGATGAAGCCTATAAGAATTCAAAGGCTTATTTTAACGAATTAAACAGCTCCATTAGCACGATTGATGATTGGAGTGGACGACTCCAAAACTACTGGTCTGGAAGCGGTGCAACTGGAAATTGGTTTAGGATCGGGAAAACAATGAAGGATTACGGACTGACGATCTCTGGGACGGCTAAGGAGACTTTTGTGGGACAACTTACGCCTAGCGCCCTTCCTCAAAAATATAGCAAATCGGGATACTCTGCTGGCCCCCTCTCTAACTGGCTGAATGAGGAAAAGCTCAACTTCACGTATGATTTCGGCAAGATCTTCGGACTTATGGGACTTACTGCAGAGTCGGATTGGCGTTACAGGACGATGGATGGCAGCCAGACAGATTATTATACAAGAAACACCGCTGGAACGATGGGCAACTCCTCCATGTTTGATCCTCAAAAGGATAATAGTGGAATGGGGCCTCGTCTCATGGGTCAGTATCTCCAATGGCAGACGGACATGTCCGCAGATCCTCAGTTCATGATCAAGGGAGGGTGGATGAACCCGTATGAGGATTTTCTCAGTCAGCCCGAATCGAAGTTCTACCAGAATAATGCCATTGCTGCAGCCAAAGGCATCGGAGGCGGTATCAAGTATTATCAGAATGGGAAAACTTACAGTGGTCAAGGGGTGCCTTGGACCTCCACCTACGATACTTGGGGTGGTGAGTTCCGTGTGAAGCCCTCCTCCGAAACCTATCTCCGGACATTCGCCGGACTTTCCATTGCTGGTGAAGGTGGCGTTGCCTCCTCACCTCAGAATGCTTCTGGATACAACAATCATGGCATGAATTTCCAAGGAACTGCAAAATTCGATCCGAATAGCAGCAACTATGGGCAGACAGGTGTCTATCAGATGAATGAGCTTGGATGGACCCCAAAGCTTGGAGATGCCAAGTTGGGTGGTCATTATTCCATCGGCAGCTACATATGGGGTCAGAATAATGGTGATTGGGGAAGTCACTCCGGGAATGCAACGATCTGGGGACTCTATCTTCAAGGTGATCAGCGCCTGACCTCGGTGCAGGAGTGCGCACCGGCAACTCCCTCGCTAAGCAAGAACCCGGTTGCTGCCGCTCCGACTTATTCCAAGACTCGAGGTCTCTATCTTTTCTCGGAACTTAGCTATACTCCTGCCGATGCGTGCGCGATCCCCTTCTACTACCAAATCGGCCTGAACTATCACGGACTCTTCAATGCACGTCCAAGCGATGTGTGCGGGTTCGCCGTGGGTGAAGGATTCTACAGCCAGAATATGAATGAATCACTTCCCAAGAATCAGGGGGGTGCTGCCAACAGTTATGCAAGCCAGTACTTTTCCACCACCTGTGTCTGGGAGGCTTTCTACAATATTCAGATTAACAAGTGGATGGCCTGCTCCCCTTACGCCGAATATATTATTAATCCTGCCGGTAACGGATCTTGCGTCAATGCGGCAGTCCTTGGTGCGCAGATTGGTGTGAAGTTTTAATTGGTTGACAGATTGGGCCTCTGAGTTCCCTGAGAGAACTCTCGGAGGGATTTTTTTAGATCTTACCATCAAGTGAAAAAGTATTTGGTGTGGATTTAATTTATTCCTTCACGAAGGTATTCAGATGAATGGTTTGTCATCTTATCAGGATTGATCGAATGCTATTTTTCCTTAGCCTCCCCGAATCGTGTCGTCTTCCCCTCATCACATCTTAAATTCACGCAACCAGTTCTTCGCTATCACGATTAGCATCTTCTTCTGCGCAGCTTCCAGAGTCTTAGCAGCCAGTCCCGAGACGGCTTCTTCCGTCAGCACATCACCCTCACTATTTTCCTTACTCGAGGCCGGAGCTTCGCAGTGGTGGAAGGGGAGTAGCGCGCTGAACATTGGGTTCGGCCTTGGCTATCCACTCGCCGATAACGGACTCACGGTTACCGGAAACTCCAAGGAAACTTTTTTCGGCAGTTTGACCGGAGGTCTTCCGAATGAACCACAGGGGAACTGGAGCACCGAGGTTAGGATCAAGGGGATCTACGATTTTAAGAAACTCTTTGGAATTAATGGGTTTACCTTTGAGTCTAATTGGCGCTACCGAGCAACTGATGGCAGTCAGAACACCCCGTATGTGGGAATTCAGGAAGGTACCGCCGGTGCCTCGAGCCTTTTCAACCCAAACTATGAAAGTAGCGGATTAGGCGTGCGTATCCTGCCACAATACTTCCAGTGGCAGTCCGATATCTCCAACGATCCGCGCTTCATGGTCAATGCAGGATGGGAAAACCCCTATGATCAATTTCTTCAGCAACCGCTTTCAAAAATGTTTGAGAACGCTTCGATTCAACAAAACCATGGAATTGGTGGGCAAGCGGGTGCCGGCATTCCCGTCTGGTCGACTTCGCAGAAAAAATATGTCACCTACTCGACTACTGCCGTGCCTTGGAGTAGCTCCTACGCGGCTTGGGGCGGAACTCTTCGGGCCAAGCCCTCTTCATCTACCTACGTCCAGAGCGGTCTCTACATGGCGATCTCAGGCTGGAACGGAGTGCAAACTTCAGCTTGGAATCCAACGCAGGTTTATCCCTATGCCAATGTCAGTTCGAGCTATTTGGGGCATTTGAGGCAAGGCGGCTATAGCCAAGTCAACTCAGTCAATGCAAAGGGGATGCCCAATGGAAAGACCACGAGCAGTTATGTGGCTCCTGTCCAAAACAACCATGGGTTCAATTTCCAAGGAGCCCCCTCCTTCAATCCGAACGGAAACGGAGGTGTCTATGCCCAGAATGGTCTCTACAACGTGAACGAGATTGGGTGGACGCCGAAACTGGGTGCCGACAAGTTGGACGGCAAGTATGGAGTGGGAAGTTACATCTGGGGGCAGAACAATACCTCCTTTACGCCCACAACCTGGGTGCCAGCCTCCGGCAATGTGACGGCACAGAAAAAGCCGACGGCCTTTAATCAGAACAGCGTCGTCTGGGGCATGTATTTCCAGGCCGATCAGCGACTTTATGCCAATAAGGAAGCTTCTCCTGTGGCACCTTCGATGGGCAGGAACCCTGTTGATTCATCCTCTGACACTCCCTCCGCAACACGCGGTCTCTACAGCTTCAATGTCTTTAGCTTCACTCCACCTCAGAACAATGCCCTTCCTTTTTACTTCTCGACGGGCTTGGTCTACAAGGGCTTGCTCGATGTCCGCAAGGATGACCAGATGGGCATCTGCTTCGGTTCTGGGTTCTACAGTTCTTACTTCAATCAGTATATCGATTCCCAAAATCAAGCTCTTAAGACCGCTTATAACGGCCATAATGTTACCCCTGCGAACACCGTGCCAAATGGTCCGATAACGAGTGGCGGTAAATCCTACTATGCTTATCTCCCTCACTACTCCTCCACGCAAGTACTAGAGTCCTTCTACAATATCCAGATCAATAAGTGGGCCTCCCTGAAGCCTTATGCCCAGTGGATTGTTAACCCAGCCGGTAACGGCACCGTGGGTAATGACTTTATCCTTGGTGCTCGCTTGATGGTGATGTTCTAAAAAAACTGAAACTATTTGGATGGAGGGGTGTTTACTGTATAGAAAACACTCCTCCCCCTTACTTAATCTCATGAAAGAAATTCTCCTCATGGCCCATGTCTTTCTGGGTGTTCTTTGCGTTCTTGGTGCTCTCTGGGTCTTCGTCGATACACTCAATGCCAGTGAGACCAATCTTGCACGCATCCGCCTCGTGAGTCGGTTTGTTCCTGTGGTCATGACGGTGGGTTTCCTGATTGCGGGATACTGGTATGTGAACCTCTATCCTGCCGACAAAGCGATCATCCTCAAGGGACCATGGCCATTCGCTCACGACTTTTTCATGGAGACGAAGGAGCATCTCGTTCTTATGCTTCTCCTCTTGACCGCATACCTTCCGATCGTAGCGTCTGCAAACCTCTCATTAAATCATGATGCCCGCAGACTCACGCTCTGGGTATCGGCTCTGATCGTCCTCACGGGACTTGTGATGGAGGGAGAGGGGGGCATGATCTCAATGGGTGTGCGAATGGGACTTCTCCCCCATTAAATTCGATCACAGAAGGATTTAACCATGGAAAACTCGAGACTCTCCACGAACGCAACGGCCTTCGGTATCTCGCTAGTGGTGGCGAGCATCACGAACGCCCTCTTGATTGCTGCCAAGGAAAAGAGCCCGAAGGTATTGGCCTTCATGAAGGGACTTACCGGCCATCATTGGATCACCCACTGCACCTTCATTATCCTACTCTTCCTTGTTTTGGGTTGGATTCTTTCGCATACCAATGGAGATAAAGGGATTCGCATGACTTCTGGATTCCTGAACGTCATGGTTGTCGGTGGGGTGATCCTTTCCGGAGTGATCATCGTTGGATTCTATCTGATCGTTGGATAAAACTTATAGGAGCTCCATGCTCTCATTGAATTGGCGGGATAAGTCGTGACATGATGCAGCGATGCACGAATTCCTCCAGCAGTTGATCAACGGTCTCTCCCTTGGTGCGATTTATGCCTTGATTGCGCTGGGATACAGCATGGTTTATGGATTACTAAAATTCATCAATTTTGCACACGGGGACGTGCTGATGGTGGGTGCCTTCGCCGGTTTTTTTGCGACCCCATTTGTTAGGCGTTTTCTGCCTGATCCTTGGATGTCAACCGCCGCCGTGATCATTTGGGCGATGGTGGTCTGTGCTCTGCTTGGGGTGATCATTGAGCGCCTTGCCTACCGTCCCCTGCGCAACCAACCGAAGCTTGCGGTCTTGATCACCTCCATTGGGGTCTCCTTATTGCTTTCCTATGGTGGACAGCTTCTCTTCGGGGTCAATCAGAAGGGATTTCCAGACCTTCTCCCCCCCATCAATATTGCATTGGGTGCCGGAGTATCTGTATCAGGCAATCACCTCCTTGTGATCGTGGTTACCTTGGGCTTGCTGGTTTCTCTGCGTCAGATTGTCATGAGAACTCGTTTTGGGCTAGCCCTGCGGGCCCTTTCCCAAAATCGCGATGCTGCGGCTCTGATGGGAGTTCATAATGACGCGGTGATTTCGCTTACCTTCGCTCTCGGTTCCGCACTCGCTGGAGCCGCCGGGGTCCTCTATGCCATGAATATCCACTCCATCGAACCACTGATGGGCACGCTGCCTGGGATCAAGGCTTTCGTGGCCGCTGTTCTTGGAGGGATCGGTAGTTTGCCGGGTGCCGTCATGGGAGGTCTGATTTTGGGGTTGAGTGAATGTTTGCTCGGAGGTTCGTGTCTCTCCTCCTACAGGGATGCCATCGCCTTCGGTTTGCTTATTCTGATTTTGCTCCTGAGACCCTCGGGACTCTTCGGAACCTCTGCCTCAGAAAAAGTCTAGATCGTATACCAACCACTACCGACTGCGCGGATTGCCGGGGCTTAAGGATTCAATCGAGCGGACTCTGCTGGAAATGGATCCGGCAGCGTTCTTACCGTCGTGTTGCCTAGGGAAGCGCGCCCATTCAGTCGGCCTGAGTGGCGTTCTGTTCAAAGCACTGCCTTAAAACAACAACTCCTTTAATCATCCTGGCACGAGTTTTGTGGCAGCGTCCGGGGAGACCACCGGTGTTGTGGATGGGCCTCCGTATCGCATTACGTGCCTGCATTAGGTGGTTCATCTTTGCAGATCAATGCTCACCCGGGACCATCACCTTCGAAACTGCTTGGGGTTCTGAAGGTGGAGTCGTCAACCGCTCTGAGCAACTTTCCTCGTTTTAGGGAGGGTTTAATGCGAACTCAGGGAGGAAATTCCGGATGTGTGTTATGTGGCCGACCCCCTATATGGTGGCAAATGTCCACCTCTTCAGCTCTACCAATCTCATGCCCGAATTCAGGTCTCCAAGGTAGAGAATCACAATGATCTTGGGGACCTTTCAGATGTTTTCGCTGGCGTTTTTAGGAGCATGCAAGATTTTTCTATTGAAGGTATTGACGAGCTCTTGACCCTGCTTAGAAACACCTCAGGGAGGGGCTTTTCTAGGGTCAGTTTTTTCCCAACACTTCAAGATAACGACGGGAAACAGGGGAGGGATTTCCCGGGGTAAATCCCTCGATGCGCATTTGCTTCAGCATCCAGAGATTTCCTATTTTCTGAGCCGAAATGATCTCGAAGCGGCGTAGGAGCAGGCCGTGTTTGTCATATCCCTCGATGCGTAGGATAGCCCCGCTCTCCTTGTCGATCCAGACACGAGCCACGCCATAGAGGGTCTCTTCAACCGGTGCCTGGAGATCTATCTTCCAGGCAGTCCTGGTTCGCAAGGTCTCCTGGCCCTGTATCACGGGATCCGGCCAGTAGAGGAAGCCAAGGGAAAGATCCTCGTAGGTCAACCCGGAGTTGCGAACCTCATCATGCAGGCGAGTTGCTGGAACAGGTTTCGTGACATCATTCAACTGCTCACTAAGCCTTGTCAATTTGGGGCCCAGTTTGAGTCGGAGAGCTTGTTTGGGATTCTCGAATTCGTAGCTGATCACATGATCTCTCAGAGTGATTGTTATCGGGGTAATGGTTCCATCGCTTCGGATGCGGGCATTGAGTTCGGCAGGTTGACTGGTGGGATTAAGACGGGCTGCTTCAAGAATCTTCTCCGCACTTTGCGCGACGATGCATCTCGGATTCGCGGTGATCACCCCGATGAGCAGAAGAAAAAAACAGGTACTTCTGGATCTCATTGTCGAAAATTGTAATGGAATTTTAACAGTCTGCGCAACGTGGGAGTCGGCATCAGGACAAAACGTTGCCCCGATGGCGCCTGCGAATTATGATCTTCATCATGGAGAAAGTCCTGATACCGAGACCGGTCGTTCTTTATGACGGGACGTGCGGATTCTGCATCTCGTCGGTGCGGCAATGGAGAGAGCGCGGTGAGGGCGTTGTTGAGTTCGCCTCGAATCAGAATGGGGGAGGGGAAGCATACGGGATTCCCCAGCAAGAGGCTGTCCGAGGCCTGTGC
>Ga0194053_10002273_pt1 | contig 11559 bp, 11 predicted proteins | sample SepL228m_MetaG_FD_161684 | JGI IMG/M metagenome (GOLD analysis project Ga0194053, IMG submission 161684) | Anoxic zone freshwater microbial communities from boreal shield lake in IISD Experimental Lakes Area, Ontario, Canada - Sep2016-L227-8m | ecosystem: Environmental > Aquatic > Freshwater >... | reverse complement strand
TGGGCTTTCTGGTGGCGGTGGGCTACATGGACCCCGGGAACTGGGCGACGGATTTGGCGGGCGGGGCGAAGTTCGGCTACACGCTGCTGTTCGTGATCCTGATGGCGAATTTGATGGCCATCCTGCTGCAGCATCTGTGCGTGAAGCTCGGGGTGGCCACGGGGAGGGATCTCGCGCAGGCGTGCCGCGACCACTACTCCAAGCCGGCGGTGTGGTTTCTGTGGGTGCTGTGCGAGCTGGCGATCGCGGCCTGCGATCTGGCCGAGGTGGTGGGCTCGGCGATCGCCCTGCAACTGCTCTTCGGCATCCCGCTGGTGTGGGGGTGCGTCATCACCTGCCTGGATGTCATGGCGGTGCTGTATCTTCAGAACAAGGGGTTCCGGTATGTCGAGGCCCTCGTGGTCGCGCTCATCCTCACGATCGGCACCTGTTTTGCGGCGCAATTGTTCTTTGCGAAGCCGAGCCTGACGGGGGTGCTGCTGGGGTTCGTGCCCAAAGCGGAAATCTTCAGGAACCACGAGATGCTCTACATCAGCATCGGGATTCTCGGGGCGACGGTCATGCCCCACAACCTCTACCTGCATTCGTCGATCGTGCAGACGCGGATGTTCGAGCGCACGCCGGAGGGGAAGCGGGAGGCCATCAAGTTCGCGACGATCGATTCGACCGCGGCGCTGATGTTCGCGCTGTTCATCAACGCAGGCATCCTGATCCTTGCCGCAGCGGCGTTCCATTGGTCCGGGCACCAGGATGTGGCGCAAATCCAGGATGCCTACCAGCTGTTGAGCCCGACCCTGGGGGTCGGTGTGGCGAGCACGCTCTTCGCGGTGGCCCTGCTGGCCTCGGGGCAGAACGCCACGCTCACCGGAACGCTGGCCGGGCAGATCGTGATGGAGGGGTATTTGAATTTCCGTCTGACGCCCTGGTTGCGGCGGCTGATCACCCGCCTGATCGCGATCATTCCGGCCGTTTGCGTGATCGGGTATTATGGCGAGAGCAAGACGACCGACCTCCTGGTGGCGAGCCAAGTCATCCTGAGCATGCAGCTGGGGTTTGCGGTCTGGCCGCTCCTGCGTTTCACGGGTGAAAAGGCGAAGATGGGGGAATTTGTCAACCCGATCTGGATCGCGATCCTTGGCTGGACGACGGCGGTGGTGATCATTACGCTGAACCTGAAACTGCTTTTCGACATCTTCGCGCCGGAACCAGTCCGTCGCGCGTTCTACAGCGCGCTCGGACTTCCTCCCGGATAACCCCACGCCATGTATCGCACCATCCTCATCCCTGTCGAAAACAGCCCCGCCGACCAAACAATCCTCGACCACATCAAGGCGCTGGCGAGGCCGGCCGGATCGAGCCTGATTCTCCTCCATGTCGCCGATGGCTGGGCGGCCAGGAATTTCGAGCAGCTCAATTTGGCGGAAAGCGAGGAGATGCGGGAAGACCGCGCCTATCTCGAGCGCCGGGCCGCCGAGCTGCGGGCTGAGGGTTTTTCCGTGGAATGCGTGCTGGCCATGGGGCAGCCCTCGGATGAGATCGTCAAATTTGTCGGGGCGCACAACGTGGATCTGATCGCCATGTCCACGCACGGGCACCGGCTTGTCGGCGATATCATCCACGGCAGCACGGCCGACAAAGTGCGCCACCGCGTGGATGTCCCCGTGCTTCTGCTGAGAGCGAAGCTTTGACCCCGCAATTTCCGCAAGAAGGTAGCTGCCGCGGCGGTTTTGCGCCGGCCATTTCGCGTTCCGGACTTGCCCGCGTCGCGAGGCGTGTCAGATTGGGTGTTGTGACTTTGCGTTTCATTGTGTTTTTCGCGCTTCTGTCTGTCATCGGCGCACCGGCGGCCGATGAGGAAATCAAATCCCTCGCGGGCTGCCAGCTCGTGCCCACGGAATGGGCGGACGGCGACAGCTTCAGCGTCCGGCTCCCCGACGGGAGCGAGCAGACTGTCCGGATTTACGGGGCCGACTGCATGGAGTGGCACGTGAACGACGAGAGCGACGCGCGGCGGCTGCGGGCGCAGCGGAGATACTTCGGCATTGCGGACGGCGTGGCGGCGGAGTCGATCACCCAGGCCCGGGGATTCGGGGAAGCGGCGGGTATGCGCACGCGCGAGCTGCTGGCGAAACCTTTCACTGTCCATACGTCGTTCGCCGACGGCCGCGGCGATTCCAGGTTCAAACGGATCTACGGGTTTGTGACCATATCGAACGGGGAAGACCTGGCGTCCGTTCTGGTCCGCGAGGGGCTCGCGCGGGCGTTCGGGATTGCCCGGCGCCTGCCCGACGGCACCTCCGCGCAGGAATACCATAAACACCTCGAAGACCTCGAACTCACCGCGGCGGCTGCGCGGCGCGGGATTTGGGCAAAAACGGACTGGAGCCGGCTTGCCGAAGACCGCCAGATCGAGCGCCATGACGAACAGGAAATCTCTGCGGCCCTGACAAAAACTCCGCCGCCCGGCGGCATCGATCCCAACACGGCTTCGCGGGATGAACTCATGCTCCTCCCCGGCGTGGGCGAGGTGACCGCGAACCGGATCATCGAGGGGCGGTCTGAAGGCCCGTATCAATCGGGGAACGACCTCCTCCGCATAAAGGGCATCAGCCCGAAATCCCTCGGGGTCATGACTCCGATCCTCCGCTTTCCAGAAGCGCCCGCCGCCGGCACTCCCAAAGCCAAATGATCGAGCGCCTCGAACGGTCCTTTTCGCGGTTCGCGATCCCCGGGCTCATCCGCTACGTCGTCGCGCTCAACGCCCTCGTCTTTCTCCTTGTCACGTTCGACCATGGCTTCGCGCAGTTTCTCGAACTGAACCGCGCGGCCATCCTGCACGGCGAGGTTTGGCGGCTGGTGAGCTGGATCTTTCTACCGACAACGCAGGGTCCTTTCTGGACCCTCTTCTACCTGATGTTCACATGGTGGCTGGGAGATCTGCTCGAGGGGAACTGGGGGGCATTCCGGCTGAACGCCTACTACTTTCTCGGAATGGCCCTGTGCATCGCTTCGGCCCTGATCTTCGGCGCGTCGGGCGGAAATCTTTTTCTGAACCTTTCGCTCTTTCTCGCGGTGGCGACCCTCGCCCCGGATTTGGAGATCCTGCTTTTTCTCATCCTCCCCGTGAAGATCAAGTGGGTGGCGCTTTTCAGCCTCTTGTTCCCCGCCTACATCCTGCTGTTCGGCCCGATCGCGGAAAAAATGGTCGTGGTCATGTGCCTGGGGAACTATCTGATTTTCTTTGCGCCTGCCTATTTCAAAGGCACGCTGGCATCGCACAAAACCCGTGAGCGCCGGCAGCATTTCGAGTCGTCCAAGCTCCCCGCCGACGCCGCCCTGCATTCCTGCGCCGTGTGCCGGGCCACCGAACGCACGCACCCGGGCGCCGAGTTCCGCGTGTCCGCCGACGGGAACGAATACTGCACCGAGCACCTGCCGGTCCGGCGGGCTCCATGAGCGCCCGCATCCGCCCGCGGAGCGTTGTGGTGACCGGCGCTTCTTCCGGCATAGGAAAAGCGACCGCCGCGCTTTTGTCCGCCAGCGGCTTCGACGTCTTCGCGGGTGTCAGGCACCACTCGGCGGGCGACCCGCAAAACCAGGAAATCCCCCTCGATGTGACATCCGCGGATTCCATCGCATCGGCGGTGCGGGAGATCGCCGCCCGGACAGACGGGCGGGGGATTGACGCATTGGTCAACAACGCCGGGATCGGCACGATCTCGCCTGCCGAATTCACAGCTTCCGAGCGCATGCGCGGGGTTTTCGAAGTCAACGTGTTCGGGCTCCTCGCCGTGACGCAGGCATTTCTTCCCCTTCTTCACAAAACCCGCGGGTCGATTGTCAACATCGGCTCGATCGGCGGCATGATCACGATGCCGTTCGGGGCCGCGCTTTGCGCGTCGAAACATTCTGTCGAGGCGGTGAGTGACGCCCTCCGCATGGAACTGCGCGCCTCGGGGATCCGCGTCTCGCTCATCCAGCCGGCGTCGATCAATTCGGGTGCGGCGGAAAAGCTGGCCGGGGAGGCGGAGGCGACGATCGCCGCGCTGCCGCCGGATGGCCGGGACCGTTACGGCGCATTGCTGGCCAGGTTCGCAAAAAAAATCCTCGAAGAGGAGAAGGCCGGGAGCTCTCCCGAAGTCGTGGCGCGCGCCGTCCTCGAGAATCTGATGAACCCGGCTCCGCCTGCGCGCAGGGTCGTGGGAAAACACGCCCGGCTGCTTTGGGCCCTCGCCTGTTTTGCTCCCGCCTCATTGCGGGAGCGGGTGCTCCGGAGACTGTTTTTATCCGCGCCGCATTGACGTCCGCGTCGCGGGGCGGGAACTGGAGGAAGGCGTATGCGCGATATGATAAAGATTAAGAAAACCGTGCAGAAGCGACTGTTTCCGAAACAGGTTTGCTCGGCGGATTTTTTTCTCACCATTGTCCCTCGGATCGTCTAGCGTGAGCAGATGTCCACTTTGGCCGAAAAATACCAGGAATTCGTGATTCCGACTTACGGGCGTTTTGACCTCGATATCGCGCGGGGTTCGGGATGCCGGGTCTGGGATTTCGACGGGCGTGAATATTTGGATTTCGGTGCCGGCATCGCGGTGTGCTCGCTCGGGCACGCGCATCCGGAAGTGACCGAAGCCATCTCCAAACAGGCCGCGACATTGGTGCACACCTCGAATCTCTACCGCACGGCACCCCAAGCGGAGCTGGCCGAGCGACTGGTCGGGATCACAGGGCCGGGAAAAGTCTTTTTTTGCAACAGCGGAGCTGAGGCGAACGAGGGGCTGATCAAGCTGGCCAGAAGGTTCGGGAGCGCGACGGGCCGGCACGAAATCCTCACCTTCGACGGCTCGTTCCACGGCCGGACGATGGCCGGGATTTCGGCCACCGGGCAGCAGAAAGTGAAAACCGGCTTCGGGCCGCTTTTGGACGGATTCCGGCATCTCCCGTTCGGCGACCTCGACGCCGTGGCGGCGGCCATCGGTCCATCCACGGTCGCGATCCTGGTCGAACCGGTGCAGGGCGAAGGGGGAATCCATATTGCCCGGGAGGCATTTCTGACCGGGCTCAGGGAGCTATGCGACAAGCACGACCTCCTTCTGCTTTTCGATGAAATCCAGTGTGGGCTCGGGCGGACCGGGGAGTGGTGCGGGTGGAAAAGCCTCGCGCCTGATGTCATGCCGGACGGGGTTTCCTGGGCCAAGGGAATCGCGAACGGGTTTCCGCTCGGCGCGTTCTGGATAGGTGACGGAGCGCGGGACGAACGCGGGCCTCTGTGCGATCTGCTCGGTCCCGGAAGCCACGGCACCACTTACGGCGGCAACCCCGTGGTTTGCGCGGCCGCATTGAAGGTCCTCGAAATCATCGGGCGCGACAACCTGCGCGCTTCGGCGGTCCAACTCGGAGCCCGGCTGGTCGCCGCCTTGCGCGACGCCCGGATCCCGCATGTCTCCGAGGTGCGATCCATCGGGCTCATGGTCGGGATCCAACTGGACAGGGAGTCGTTCCCGAAAGGCGCGCGTCCTCCGGCGCTGGAGACCGTCCTGAGCGCGATGGGCGAGGGGCTGCTGGCGATTCCTGCCGGTGAAACGGTCGTGCGGTTTCTTCCGCCGCTCAATGTCACCGCGGACGAAATTGACGAGGCGGTGAAAAAGTTGGCGGCGGCGATCAGAAAATTGGAGGATGGCCCTGCTCCCATCCATCAAGCTTGAATGAAAAATCTTCTCTCGATTGAGGCCCTCGACGCGGCCGGGATCGCCGGCATTTTAGAGTCCGCCGCGGTCATGAAATCCACCCGCGGACGGCATGCCGCGCGTCCCCTTCTTGACCAATGCTGGGCGCTGATGTTTTCGAAGTCATCCACCCGCACTCGCGTGTCGTTCGAGACCGGGATCCGCGAGCTCGGCGGCGATGTCATGTTTCTGGCGGCGGACGATATCCAGCTCGGCCGGGGCGAGCCTATCTGCGACACGGCGAGGGTCATGGGCCGCATGCTTCACGGGTCGGTGATCCGGACGTTTGCCCAAAAAGATGTCGAGGACTTTGCCTCGTTCAGCGGGATTCCGACAATCAACGCCCTCACCGACGAGGAACATCCCTGCCAGATCCTCTCGGATCTTTTCACCATCATCGAGTCGCGCGGCAGCCTGGAGGGGCAGAAGGTCGCGTTCATCGGAGACGGCGATTGCAATGTCGCCCGCTCGTGGATCTGGGCGGCCGCCCGCATGGGTTTCGAATTGCGCATCGCCGCCCCGGCGGAGTTCCAGCCCTCTCCCGAATTGCTGGCAAAGGCGGGGGGCCGGATCTCCGTCACTTCCGATCTCCGCAAAGCGGCCGCAGGCGCGACAGTCCTCTACACCGATGTCTGGGTGAGCATGGGAAAAGAGCTGGAATCCGCCCACCGGATCGAGCAGCTCCAAGGCTATCAGATTAACGGGGACCTCTGCAAACTGGCACCCGGCGCGCTGGTCATGCATTGCCTTCCCGCCTACCGGGGCAAGGAAATCGATGCCGCCACTTTCGAGGCGAATGCCGAAACCATTTTCCGCCAGGCCGAAAACCGCCTGCACGCCCAGAAGGCCATCCTCGCCCTGCTGGTAGCATAGGGCACTTCCGCCATGCCGAGCATCTCCCCGGACCGATCATCTCCGAGTGGATTGTCTCTGCGGGCAAAATTATTCTTATTCTTCCGGACAATCACCCGGACAGGTAACGGGACCCGGACACCAGCCGGCGGAGGGAAGGGGCCGGCGCTCCGGACGGAAGGATCCCGCGACGAACCTGCCCGGCCCGCAGAGCCGGCGAACCGGCGGCAGGACTCCCCGCTTCGCCGCCAGGGCGAATCGGAAAATCAGGAAGCATTGCTCCTCAGCGTGCTCGACAGCGCCTCCGAGGGCGTCATGGCCTTCCGGAGCCTCAGAAATGAAAAGGGGGGCATTTCGGATTTTGTCATGGTGCTCGCGAACAAAGCCGCCGGAACGATCATGAGCCGCGAATTCAAGGACATGATGGGAAAATCCTTGCTCGGGCTCTTTCCCGGCAACCTGTCCGAAGGGCTTTTCGACCGGTATGTCCGGGTGGTCGAGACCAAGGTCGGCGAACGGCTCGACGCCTTCTACGAACACGATGCCATCCGCAGTTGGTTCCACATCTCGGTGGAACCCTGGGCGGATGGATTTGTCGTCACCCTCGAGGAGATCAGCCAGCGGAAGCGCGTGGAGCAGGAACTCAAAGCGAGCATCGAGGAAATGGAGAGGTTCAACCGGGCGATGATCGGACGGGAGAACCGTGTTCTGGAGATGAAAACCGAAGTCAATCTCCTCCGGTCGCGCCTGGGCCTCCCGCCGGCATACAAAGTGGATTCCTTGAGCGATGAACCCTGAAACCCGATTCCGGAGATATTTGCAGGCCGTTGCGGATGCGCTGACGATCCTTCTCGAACCGGGAAGCTTCGCGTCCGGAACGACGGGTTTCCTCGAGCGGTTGGGGTCCGCGCTGGATGTGGACAGGGCGTATTTTTTCGAGAACGACGCGGGCAGCGAGCCCCTCACTTGCAGCCAGCGATGCGAGTGGGTGAGGGAGGGCGTCTCACGGGAGCTCCACAATCCCCTTCTCCAAAACGTCTGCTACGAGTCGACGCTTCCCGGCGTCCTCTCGGCTCTCTCCGCCGGCACGATGTTTTCCATCCTTGCACAGGAGTCCGAACCTCCGCTGCGCGAAATCCTGGCCGCACAGAATGTCCTCTCTCTGGCGTTGATGCCCGTTCACTCGCACGGAGAGTTTATCGGGTTCGTCGGGTTCGATGATTGCCGAACGGAAAGGGTCTGGAAGGACGAGGAGATGGAATCGCTCCGCGCGGCTGCGGCCGGACTCGGGGGCGCGATCATGCGGCATAAAATGGAGGCGTCCATGTCCGCCCGCACCGAGGAACTCACCATGAGCAGAAGGGTGGCCCTGAGCCTCATGGAGGACGCGCAGAAAGCCGTCGCGGCAGCCGAGCAGGCGAACATGGCGAAGTCCTCGTTTCTCGCCATGATGAGCCACGAGATCCGGACGCCTCTCAACGGCGTCATCGGGTTCACCGATCTTCTTCTTGCCGAAAACCTCCCAGCCCATCAGGAGGAGCTCGTCTCGACAATCCGCAGTTGTGGCAACTCCCTGCTCGGACTCATCAGCGACATCCTCGACCTTTCGAAAATCGAATCGGGCCGGATGGATATCGAGATGCTCCCGTGCCCGCTGCGCGAGTGTCTCAAGGAGGTCTTCGTTTCCTTCGAGCCCGCGCTCCGGTCAAAAAATCTTTCTGTCTCGCTCGATGTCGGAGATTCGGTTCCCGCCGAGATCGTCACCGACCCGAAGCGGCTCCGGCAAATCTTTTTCAACCTGGTCGGGAATGCCATCAAATTCACTTCCGAAGGGAGCATCACTGTCCGGATCGACGCGGCCTCCACGCCTGGCGGGCGCCTTCTCCTCGACTGCGAGGTCTCCGATACCGGGATCGGGATCCCCGATGACGAACAGCAGCGGATCTTTGAGGTCTTCGGGCAGGCGGATCCCTCGATTCATCGCCGGTTCGGCGGGACGGGGCTCGGCCTGGCGATCTGCCGCAAACTGGTCGAAGCCATGGGCGGAAAAATCTCCGTCGCGAGCACACTCGGCAAAGGGACCTCGTTCAAGATCCGTCTCCCCGCTTATCGGGCCGAGATAACCAGCAAAATCGAGCGCCCGGCGCAGGCTCCGCCCCTTGCCGACATCGGGGGCCTGCGGATTCTTGCGGTGGACGATGTCCCGACAAACATCCGCCTGATGTCCGGGATACTCAAAAAACTGGGCTGCGTGCCATCGACGGCAACCGATGGAAAACAGGCTGTTCACCTTGCGGGAGAAGACGGGTTCGATGTCATTTTCATGGATGTGCTCATGCCGGTTTGCGACGGGCTGGAGGCCACCCGGATGATCCGGAAACTCGAGGGAAAAATACTGGGGCGCAGGCCCGCCTACATCGTCGCCATCACGGCGGATGCGTTCGCGGAAAACAAAGCCCGATGCTTCGAAGCCGGCATGGACGAGTTCCTGACGAAGCCCCTGAGGATGGACCTGATCCTCGACGCGATCCAGAGGGGAATCAAAAGGGGCGCACCGGCCCCTCAATCTCTGCTGCCGCTGGGCACGTAGTTCGCCACGAATTCCCTCCGGAATTCCGGGAACGTCCCGGCCAGAATATGCTCCCGCGCTCGCGCGGCAAGGTTCAGGTAAAAATGCAGGTTGTGGATCGTGATCAGGCGCAGTCCCAGGATTTCCTCCGCTTTCACCAGATGCCGCAGGTAAGCGCGCGAAAAGTTGCGGCAGGTGTCGCACGCGCAACCTTCCTCAATCGGTCCGGGATCCTCCGCGAACGGCGCATTTTTCAAATTGATGGTTCCCAGTTCCGTAAAGGCGGTTCCATTTCTCGCCAGTCTGGTGGGCAGGACGCAGTCGAACATGTCCACCCCGCAGGCGATCATCTCGATGATCTGCGGAGGGGTTCCGAGCCCCATGGCATACCGCGCGTGATCCTTGGGAAGGAAGGGGACGGCGCTCTCGATGGCGCGAAACATTTCCTCTTCGGGCTCGCCGACGCTCACCCCGCCGATCGCATAGCCGTCGAACCCGATCTCGACCAGCGCCCTCGCGCTCTTTTCCCGGAGGTCCGCAAAGCCGGAACCCTGCGTGATCCCGAAAACCAGTGGACGCGACTCCGCCGGCTGGGACTCCCACCACTCCTTGCAGCGGCGCGCCCAACGGAGCGTGAGGTCGAGGCTCTTCGCCGCGGCTTCGTGCGTGCAGGGATGAGGCGGGCATTCGTCGAAGGCCATGACGATATCCGATCCGAGATCCCGCTGGATTTCCATCGACGTCTCCGGGCCGATGAATGTCGGCGTCCCGTCGAGGTGGTTCTGAAAATGGACCCCCTCCTCGGTAACCTTCCTCAGCTTTGCCAGCGAGAACACTTGGAATCCCCCGCTGTCGGTGAGGATCGGGCGGTCCCATGACATAAACCGGTGGAGCCCGCCGAGTCTCGCGATCAGCTTCTCTCCGGGCCGGACATGCAGATGGTAGGTGTTTCCTAGGATAACCTGCGCATCAACCGACCGGAGCTCGTCGGGAGTCATCGCCTTCACCGTCGCCTGCGTCCCCACCGGCATGAAAACCGGCGTCCAGATCTCCCCGCGCCGGGTTTTTAATATCCCCGCACGCGCGCCCGTGCCGTCTGCCGCCAACGTGAATGCCTTCATGATAATCGGACTTTTCTCAGAGATATGCAGTTATGGTATGGCTCGTGGCCGCATCTGGCCGCGTCAGGAATTTTATTCATTTTGAACGGGCTGGTCATGATGTTCCACTTTGATTGTCAGGTTAGGTTTGACGCCGGCCAGCGCAGGCAAAATGTGGTTCAGGACCTGCTCTGCCGTCATCCGAAATGTTCGGCCGCGCGCGCTGACTTTTAACCAGCCTGCCTTGTCGCGGAAATATCGCTCGGTGAAGCTCTTGGTTCCAATCGAGATGATGTAGCTGTCGTTGGTTAGCTTCATGGAAATGGAGTTTTGAGCTGTGCATCATTCCACCGCAGCGACGAATTTCCAAACATCACGCCACTCGCTTTCCGGCAGATTTGAGGCGGCCTCGTTATGCCCGGCACTCTTCACCTCCCAGAGTTTTTTCGGCCCGTTCAGAGCGGCAAAGAGCCGTTGCGCGCCATCGGGGGGAGTCGTGTCGTCGTCGTCCGCCACGATGATGGCGACCGGACGGGGAAACGTTCTCAGCGCCGCAGCGGAATCGAAACGATCGAGCAGCAGCAACCGGACCGACAGCCAGGGATAATGGTAGGCAGCGGCGGCGACCATCGACTCGAACGGGGTAATCAATACGATACCCTGCACCTTGTTGGGGCGGCTCGCCGCGCCTCGGGCAGCGACCCCTGTTCCCAGGGATTCACCCACGACAACAGCGCGGCCGGGCACGGCATCCAGCGCGCGTTCCGCGGCCTCGGTGAGGCTCCTCTGCGTCGGGGTGCCCGGGGCGGAACCGTAGCCGGGATAATCCGCCACATATATCCGGCCATGCGCGCCCGCGGCGCGAAGCCGTTCGATCAAGGACGTGCGATCAAGGGCATTCCCGGCGTTGCCCTGGAAAATGATGACCGGGTTTTCGTCCGTGCCGTCGAGGGTCATCCAACCCAAAGGGGCTCTGTCTTTGTCGAGCCACCGGGACATTCCGGCTTCCTGAGCCCGCCCCATCATCTGCTCCTCGGAAACCGCCTGCGGATGGTAAAGCATCGCCCGCTGGCGGATGAACACATACAGGCAAATGAGCAGGTATCCCAAGGCGGCCAGAAGCAACACCCGCGCCAGAAAAGCGATGAGCAAGTTCACGCCTGATCTCACTTGCCCGCCTGCCAGACAATGTTTCCCGAGACGATCGTCGCCACGGCGCGCCCCTTCCATTCGTGTTTGTCGAACGGCGTGTTGTGCGAGAGCGAGAGGGACTGGTTCTTATCGAACGTCCATTTCAAATTCGGGTCGATCA
>Ga0194053_10002272_pt1 | contig 11559 bp, 9 predicted proteins | sample SepL228m_MetaG_FD_161684 | JGI IMG/M metagenome (GOLD analysis project Ga0194053, IMG submission 161684) | Anoxic zone freshwater microbial communities from boreal shield lake in IISD Experimental Lakes Area, Ontario, Canada - Sep2016-L227-8m | ecosystem: Environmental > Aquatic > Freshwater >... | reverse complement strand
CTCTTTACGTTCAAACCTGGGGCGCTGCCCCAGGCTGGTATGGGCCGCGCCGTTGGCGCTTCGGAATGATGTCCCAAATCGAATTTTGATGCGTTTGCCCTGCTTTTGACTGGCGCAGGCTTGGCCGGTTTCTCACAACGCCCGGTTGACAATTGACGCTGGGGCGAACACACTGCGCGGCTCTCTTCCATGAGTCTTATTGTCCAAAAATATGGCGGCACGTCGGTAGGCGATCCGGCCCGCATCTTGAACGTCGCACGCCGGGTGATTGCCACCCAGCAGGCGGGCCATCAGGTCGTTGTCGTTGTCTCGGCCATGTCCGGGGTCACCGATGGCTTGATCAAGCTCGCCAAAGCCGTGTGCGATACTCCGCCCGAACGCGAGATGGACATGTTGCTGGCGACGGGGGAGCAAACGACCATTGCCCTCACGGCCATGGCGATTCACAGCCTCGGCCACCATGCGGTTTCCCTCACGGGCGCCCAGGCAGGAATCGTCACCGACGGAGTCCACACCAAGGCAAAGATCCAAAACATCAGTCCCCGCAAAATCCACGGTTTCCTCGATGCCGGGAACATCGTGGTGGTGGCGGGCTTCCAGGGCGAGACTCACGAAGGGCAGACCACCACTCTGGGCCGGGGCGGCTCCGACTTGACGGCCATCGCCATCGCCGCCGCGATCAAAGCGGATCTGTGCCAGATTTTTACCGACGTGGAAGGGGTCTTCACCTGCGATCCGCGGATCGTGCCGACCGCCCATAAAATCGAAGAAATTTCCTACGACGAGATGCTCGAAATGGCCAGCTCCGGCTCCAAGGTCATGCAGTCGCGCTCCGTCGAGTTCGCCAAAAAATTCGGCGTGCCGTTTGAGGTTCGCAGTTCATTCACCAACAATCCGGGAACCATTGTCAAAGAAGAATCCATGAGCATGGAACAAGTCGTGATCCGTGGCGTATCGATCGAGCGCAATCAGGCCAAAGTCACTATCACCGAGGTGGCCGACACGCCGGGCAGCGCCTCGCGCATTTTCAAAGCCATCGCCGATGCGGGCATCATCGTGGACATGATCGTCCAAAACGTCTCTTTGGCTGGGACCACCGACATTTCGTTTACACTCAATAAGGACGAGTTGCCGAAGGCCCGAAAAGTGCTCGATCCGCTGGTGTGCGAAATTGGCAAGAGCATTGTCGCTCAGGATGGCATCGCCAAACTGAGCGTGGTTGGCATCGGCATGCGTTCGCATTCCGGCACCGCAGCCAAGTTGTTCGAGGCGCTCAGCGCCGGGAACATCAACATCCAGATGATCTCCACGTCCGAGATCAAGATCGCCGTGATCATCGACGAAGCGAAAGCGGCCGAAGCGGCGAACCTGGTCCACGAGGCTTTCGGGTTGTAGCCGCCCCGCTCAGCCGGGGCGGCGATGTCAAACCTTGCCCTCATTGCCAAGCTGGAGCTTGGGACCGAGCATCCATGGTTTCGCCCGTCACGCAGAATCGTCGGGGAAACGTGAAGGTGGCACTGGACCTCTGGCGCTTCCTGCGCGCCATCCAAGGCGGTGGCGCGCTCCCGAAGGCGATGCGCGAAGCGCCTTGGAGTGCACTAGTCCTCTAGCGCCTTACGAAGCGCCCCGATACACAAGGGTTCCAGTCACTCCAAACCAACTTTCAAGTCAGTCCCGCCCCCGACGGCGTGCCTTGCCGGATCATTCGTCGGGGAAACTAACCACCTGAGCACCGCGCGAATTTTCGGCTCCGTAGTAGAAGCGGCTTCCAGCCGCTTCCCTTGGAACGAAGCGGCAGGGATGCCGCTTCTACTACCCGGCGAAGCTCTCGCCGCAAACCAAGTTTAAAGCTAGGTCATCGACGATGGACGTGATGGTAAGGACTGAGCGCAACGCGTCCCCGCATCATCCGATGAATCTCAGGAATCAGAGTTGCTCCCAGTTTGGTTTCAGGCTATTGATAAAAATTGCTTCGATTATCGTTCTCCCTTTTTCAATCGCGCTTGGAATGACGCGCCAAAATCTAGATTTTTTCATGAGTTTTGATGATTCATTGCCCCCGATGCCGCAAGCAGTTGCTCCGGTAAAGGGATTCGAAGAAAGCAATCTGCTCGCCGCCTTGATGGATCACCTGCCCGATTGCATCTATTTCAAAGATCGCGACAGCCGCTTTGTGGCCGTGAACCGGGCGCTTGCAGAGAAGCACGGCTTGCGCAACCCCCAAGAAATGATCGGGTTGACTGATGGTGATTTTTTTACCGTTGAACACGCAAACGCAGCGATGGAGGACGAGCATGAGATCATCCGGACGGGCTGTCCGCTGGTGAATCTTGAGGAAAAAGAGACCTGGCCGGACGGAAGCGCAACCTGGGCTTCCAGCACCAAACTTCCCTTTCGCGACTCGGAAGGAAACGTGATCGGCACTTTCGGGCTCTCCCGTGAAGTCACCGAAAAAAAGCGCGCTGAGGATCAGCTTGCGAAGTTCGCTGCGGAATTGCGGTCCAAAAATGAGGCCTTGGAGGAGGAACTGGCGATGGCGCGGGAATTGCAATACACGATGTTGCCGCAGCGCTACCCGCGGTTTCGGGATGCTTCCGGAGAGAAATCGTTGAATTTCCACCACTTCTATCAGCCTTCCGCAGCGGTGAGTGGAGACTTTTTCGATATTTTCAAAATCTCGAAGGACATAGCCGGAATTTTCATTTGCGATGTCATGGGGCATGGCGTCCGGGCGGCCCTGGTTGCCGCGACAATGCGCGCTCTCGTGGAGGAATTTCGGGCCAAATGGTGCGACCCGGCTGAGTTTCTTGCGGAAGTCAACCGGGCGCTTCGGCGCTCGTTGAGGCACGCCCGCACCCCGCTTTTTTCCTCCGCGTTTTACCTGGTCGCGGACCTGGCGAAGGGAGAATTCCGCTATGCAAACGCCGGTCATCCCCGTCCGTTGCGGCTGAATTCCGAGGGTGTCTCGGCGCTCGATTGCTCGCCTGGCTCGGTTCTGGGACTCTTCGATGAGGTGGCGTTTGAAGCCTCCAGTTGCAAGCTCGCGCCCCACGATAAGATCCTTCTCTTTACCGACGGCCTGTATGAAGTCGAAGGCGCCGACGATCAGGTCTATGATTACAGCCGGTTGTTAAAAGCTGCCGAGAATCACCGGACGTTGCCGATGAAGGAACTCTGCCGGGATTTGGTGCAGGAAGTGCAGCAGTTTTCGGCCAGCAAAGAGTTCAGTGACGATGTCTGCCTGATCGGCGTTGAAGTGGAGCATCTCAGTACGGATGCTTGAGGTATGGGGCTGAACGGGCTACACATGGGCGCTTATGCCCCGCTGGCTCCATCTCCCGCTCTTCTTTTCCTTAATTTCCGGTTTGGGAACCCTTCCTGCGCCGGCTCAGGACGAGAACCTCAAGCCAACGTGGGAAACACAGCGCCAGGCGCGCACCTATCTGCTCGGCATCCCGGCGCCGCGCGGCCAGATCTCCGATCGCAACGGCGAACCGCTGGCCCAAACTCGCCTCTGCTATAATCTTGGAATCAGTTTTCCGACCCCGCTGGATTCCTCCAACGCCGGGGCGATTGCCTTTGCCCGCCAGCAGCTCGCGATCGCGGAGCGCCTCCTGAACCGGCGCATCTCCGTTTCCGATGAAGCCATTGCGAGGCACTATGGGAACCGGGGCGTTCTTCCGCTCGACATCGCACAGGATCTCACCGAGGCGGAACGCGATCGGGTCAAAAGCGGGGGAGGCGACGGCCTCACCGTGCATCCCGTTTATGTGCGCTGCTACCCGAATGGAGCGCTGGCTGCCCATATCCTGGGCTATGCCGGGCGCGCGGGGCGTCCGCTCGATGGCCCCATTGAAAATAACGAGCTTCTTTGGCCGGAAGCCGTGGGTCGCGACGGACTGGAATTGACCTTCAACGAGCAACTCACGGGCAAACCCGGCCAGATGACCCTCAACTTCGACGCGAAAGGAAAACGCGCCCCCGAGAGGGTCAGCATCGCCCCGGAGCCCGGCTACAACGTCGTCACCACGCTCGACGTCCATCTCCAGCGCCTCTGCGAAAAAGCCCTGGCTGCGGGATGCAAACGCGGCGCCATGGTCTTCATGGACCCGAACAATGGCGATATTCTAGCCATGGCTTCCTGGCCATCGTTCGATCCAAACGTGTTCATTCCGGTCATTTCGCCCGAGCAGTTCAAGGCGCTCAACACCGACCCCAACATTCCCCTTTTGCCTCGGGCCTTCCGCTCCGCTTATCCACCGGGATCAACCTTCAAGGTCTTCGTCGGGATTGCCGCGCTGGAGAGCGGCGCGATCACCCTCGACCAGGAGTTTCCCGGCCCGCCTTCGATGCAAATCGGCAACCGGGTCATGCGGAACTGGAAAAAGGAGGACGCGGGAATGCTGAACCTCGCCGGCGCCATTGAACAGTCGTGCGACACTTGGTTCTATCAGGTCGGCATCAAGACCGGCGCGGCCCCCATTGTCGATTGGGCGCAGAAGTTTGGGTTTTCCGCCAAGACCGGGATTCCACTCTGGGCCGAAGCCGAAGGGCGCGTTCCGACCAACGAGTACATGAAAAAGGTTTATGGGCGTAAACTGATGGACGGCGACATGGCCAATATGTCCATCGGTCAGGGCGATACGCTGGTAACCCCTTTGCAGATGGCGCAGGCGATGGCGACCGTCGCGAACGGGGGCACTTTCTATCAGACCCGGCTTGTAAAGCAGGTCCAAAGCCTCGATGACAAGGTGGTGAGCGGATATGATTTGAGGGTGAAGGATCAGCTCCCCATCAAGGCGGAAAACATGGAGGCATTGCGCAACGCCATGGTCGCGGTCGTCACCGGCGGCCACGGCACCGCCCATCGGGCCGCCGTGGACAACGTCGAAGTGGCAGGCAAGACCGGAACCGCCCAGTGGGGGCCGGAGAAGAACGAGCGCAACGCCGCCTGGTTCGCCGGATTCGCTCCAGCCAGACAGCCGAAATACGCCTTTGCGGTCATTTATGAGAGCGATCCGGGCCAAAAAGACTCCCATGGCGGCACCGTGGCCGCTCCGTTGGTCGGGCAGGTCCTCCGCGAGCTCTATCCCACGGAAACAAAGGCTCAGCGGAAGAAAGGCAGAGCCGAGGCGGCCAAGCTGGAAGAGCCCAAGCCAACGCCGACGCCGGAACCGAAAGAGGATTCGGGAGATTGATTTTGACCAGAAGAACGCTCCCCCGGCACGCGAAGCCCGGAAAGGAACGTGGGCGTCCCGCCCGCTACCCGGTGCGCTCCCCGCCCTCCCTCGTTACCAAGTTGACGAGTATGAGTTTGTTGTGACCGAGGCGGCGACGTCCTCAAGAGCGCGCAATGCGGAAAAATCGGCGACGCTTACCGCATCAACGACCGAATCGATGCCGTCAAACTCGGGCGCATTTACTTCTGCGGTCTCTCCAGAAAGGTGTGGGTGCCCAATGAGACAACGCGGCTGCGGCGCGAGGTATTTTTCGCCCACAACCAGGCGGTAAAGGACTCGACCCGCGCCCGCTTGCGCATCCGCAGCTTTCTCAACCAATACAGGGTGCGGCTGGATAAAGGATTCGAGCTCACCGCCGAAACGGCGTTGGAGGGGGTGCTCAAACTGCGCGACTGGCGTCCAACGCAGATCCGGCCTTGGCGCGACACCTCTTAATTATCGGAATGTCTCGCGCCAAGGACACAAAGAACGTCAAGATGAGGTCACGATAACATCCCATTTTGACACTGTGCGGCCGCACAGTGTCACAGGGCGAATGCGAGATTCAGGAGAGCGCCGGTTCGCGCCTGATTCCTTCGCGCCGCTTGTCAAGATTCAAGTTTCCCCGACGAATGATCCGGTAAGGCACGCCGCCGGGGGCTAGACTACTCTACTCGAAGCGCACCGGTTGCCCGCTGATCTCAATGACCGCCTGCCAAAGTTCGCCGTTGGGATCGACTTTCCGCCGCCCATGGGTGACCAGATCGATGGGCATGTGGACGTAACTCCCGTGCCAGCGCCCGATCACCATGGCGGTTTTCCCGGCCATGGCGGCGTGAACGGCATGCTGGGCCAGGCGCGAACAATAGACGTTGTCCTGGGTGGAAGCGGGAACGCTGCGAATCGTGTAACTCGGGTCGATGTATTTAAGCGTGGTCTCGATATCCAGCTCCTTGAAATAGGCGGCGATCCGGTCTCTAAGATAAATGCCGATGTCGCCCATCTTCTTATTGCCGGAGGCGTCCGCCCCCAGGTTTTGGAACAGGTGCTGGCCCGCCCCCTCCGCCACAACGATGACCGCGTGTTTGCGCTGGTTTAGCCGGTTTTTCAGGTGCTCAAGCAAACCGCCCCGCCCTTCGAGGGCGAAAGGAACCTCGGGAATGAGCACGTAATTGACCTCGGCGCAGGCCAGCGTGGCCAGGCAGGTGATGAACCCGGAATCGCGCCCCATCAGCTTAACCAGGCCAATCCCGTTCAAGGCGCCCGTCGCTTCGGCGTGCGCGCAGGAAAGCATTTTAGCCGCTTCGGCCACGGCGGTTTCAAACCCGAAGCACTTATCGACATACATAATGTCGTTGTCGATCGTCTTGGGGATACAGACCACCGCTTTTTTCAATCCGCGGCGCTGGATTTCCACGGAAATCTCGCCCGCCCCCCGGATGCTGCCGTCGCCACCGATCACAAAGAGCATATCCACTCCCATCTCCTCGAGCGTATCGACCATCATCCCCACATCCTGCGGCCCCCGGGAGGACCCCAAAATGGTGCCCCCCGACTTGTGGATCGACGCAATCCCCTCCGGGCGGAGCGTGATCGGGACGCGTCCAAAGCTCGGGATCAACCCTTCGTACCCGTACCGGAACCCGTAAATGTTATTCACCCCGTAATTGTGGTGAAGGACCATGACGAGACCGCGAATGACGTCGTTGAGGCCGGGGCAAAGACCGCCGCAAGTTACGATGCCGGCGGTCGTTCGCCGGGGATCGAAGAAAATCTGCTCCCGCGCTCCCGCCACTTCGAAGCTCGGCGGAGCGCTTTTTCCGGCGAGCGCCTGATTGAAGGCCGCAAGGGAGTCGTCGAGAAGAATCCGGTTGTTGTCGCTCTGAAAATAGGCATCAATCCGCCCACTACTGATCAGCGGGGACGGATACTGACACGGTCCGAGCGAAGTGATGTCTGTTTGCATCCGCGCTGTATAAGGGGCCTTGGCCATCGGGGCAACCCGGTAAACAGAAAAAATTGCCGTGGATGGACAGGGATGGACTTACCCGAGCATCCCCCGGAGTTGGCCACAGCCGGCTGCGACGTCGATGCCCCGGCGCTGGCGCAGGGTGCTTGGGATCCCGGCGCTTTGGAGGATTCGCTGGAACTGGTCCCCTGCCCGGCTCTCAGCCGCCGCGCCGCTGAAGCCGTCCGTGGGATTGAGCGGGATCAGGTTCACATGAGCGTCTATGCCAGACAGCAGCGCCGCGACGCTCTCGGCGTGCCGCCTGGAATCGTTGACTCCGGCGATCAGCGTCCATTCGAAGAAGATCCGGCGTCCGGGTTAGTTGGGCGTAGGTGCGGCAGGCAGCCATCAGTTCGGCGAGAGACCAGCGCCGATTGATGGGAGCGAGCTTCGAGCGTTCTTCGTCAGTTGCGGCATGGAGGCTGACGGCCAGATTGTAAGGTTGGTTCTCTTGGGCCAATCGAAGGATGCCAGGCACGACACCGACGGTGCTAAGGGTGATCCGCCCCGGCCCAAGGTTGAGGCCGCGCGTGTCGGTCACGATTTCCAGCGCGGCGATCACGGCGTCGTAGTTGTGCAACGGCTCGCCCATTCCCATGAGCACGATGTTGCGCAGCCCCGCCTCGCCCTGGCTCTGCAACGCCCGTTGACAATGAAGGACTTGCGCCACGATTTCACCGGGACGCAGGTGGCGCGAAAACCCAAGCTGGCCGGTGGCGCAAAACACACAACCCATCGCGCACCCGGCCTGAGTGCTGACACAGGCGGTGAACCGCCCAGGGTAGCCCATGATGACGGTCTCGACCGTCTGGCCGTCGGCAAGTTGGATCAAAAACTTTCGGGTGGTTCCGTCGCCGCTGCGGTGATCGGCAACGACCGAGGGCGCGTCGATGGCAAAGCGGCCTTCCTCGCCCAGGTTCTCGGCCACCCAGCGCTGGAGCGGCGGGAGAAATTTTGGATGAGCCAGCAAATCCGTTGCGGACTCGCGATACAAGGCCCGCCAAAGGGCGCGAGCGTGGACCGGCCGAATCCCAGCGCCCGTGAGTTCCTGCTCCAACGCGAAAAACGTGAGATCGTGGAGGGATTGGCGAGAGTTGGACATCCTGTGGAATGCTAGCGAACTTTAAACAGATGGCTTGTCTAAAATCATTGTTTTCCCCCAAAGCGGCGGAGGACCGCACGCACTACAAGACGCTGGCGCGCGCCATACAACGTCATCTGATTCGCGATAGCGTTTTGTAGCGCTGTGGTGCTCCACAGCTTTGGGATGGCGCTCCCAATTCACCCTGCGTCCTACTACGGCCTCGAATACCACAAGTCGCACTTGTCCCTGTGCTTGACCGCCCCCGGGCGGGCCATCATGAGCACTCGCCAAAGCAACTGCCGCTGGCTGTACCACTCCATCTTGCGGGCTGAAGTGACGACAGGAGCTCTGGTGATCACCCTGAATTTCCGGTCGTTGGCCCTGGCCCAGCGCTTTAGTTCCCGCGAGAAATAGATTTCCTCCCCGGCATACACGCTTTCGTCAAACCCGCCAAGCTCCTCCCAGGCGCGACGGTAGCAGAAGAGGTAGGACCCGGCGGCCAGGTGAAAGGTGGAAGAAATGGTGTTCCAAACCCGGGTCAGCGCCGCGGCGAAAAGCCCCAGGTCCTGACGGTCGAACTGCAAGATGGAACCCCCGCCGCAAATGGCGCCGGATTGAAGGCTGCGAATGGTTTCGGCGAGCAACTCCGCTGTGAGGAGGGTGTCGGCATCGAGGAAGATAAACCATTCGCCCGTCGCAGCTTTGGCCGCAGTGTTCCGGGCGCGCGCGATCTGATTATGCGGTTCTTTCACCACCATTGCGCCGGACGCGGCGGCCAGTTCCGCCGTGCGGTCATTCGAGTTGTTGTCGCAAACGATCACCTCATATTGCGGACAGCCGACCGCTTCAAAGCAGCCATGCACGCGAGCAAGAACCTTGGCGATCAAGGCTTCCTCGTTATACGCGGGAATCAGAACGCTGATCCTGGCAGGTGCTGGCTGAGCTTCGAACATTGAATAGTGGACTTACTCCACTATTCGTCGGTGCCCCGGAGTTTTGCAAGGATGCTGAAGTCCTCAAGCGCGGTGGTGTCGCCGGTGACGTTGATGGCGCCGCTCGCGAGTTCTTTGAGCAAACGCCTCATGATTTTGCCGGAACGCGTCTTGGGCAACGCGTCGGCGAACCGGATCTCGTCCGGCTTCGCAATCGCTCCGATCGCCTTGCCCACATGCCGGCGGAGTTCCTCGCAAAGCTCCCTATTGGCCCGGACTCCGCCCTTGAGGGTGACAAAGACCACGACGGCCTGCCCCTTGAGTTCGTCGGGCCTGCCCACTGCGGCGGCTTCCGCCACGGCGTGATGGCTGACCAGCGCGCTTTCGATTTCGGAAGTTCCCAGCCGATGCCCCGCGACGTTCAGGACGTCGTCGATGCGCCCGACGATCCAGAAATACCCGTCTTTGTCCCGGCGTGCGCCGTCGCCAGCCGTGTAAACGTGCGGAATCTGGCCCCAGTAGGCGCTAACGTAGCGTTCCGAATCGCCGTAAATCGTTCGGATCATTGAGGGCCACGGCTTTCGGATCACCAGCTTGCCCCCCACGTTTGGCGGGACTTCATTGCCCTCATCATCGACCACCGCGGCGTCGATGCCGAACATCGGGAGCGTGGCGGTTCCAGGTTTGGTGGGCGTGGCGCCGGGCAGCGGGCTGATCAAAATCGCGCCGGTTTCGGTCTGCCACCAAGTGTCCACAATGGGGCAGCGCCCGCCTCCGATGACTTCGTGATACCACATCCACGCCTCGGGATTGATCGGCTCGCCCACGCTTCCCAACAGGCGCAACGAGGTAAGATCGTACTTCTTCGGCCAGTGGTCGCCCCATTTTATAAAAGCGCGAATGGCTGTCGGCGCGGTGTACAGAATCGAGACTCCGTATTCTTCCACAATGCGCCAGAACCGATCGTTTTCGGGCCAATTGGGAGCGCCTTCATACAGGACGGTGGTCGCGCCATTGGCCAGGGCTCCGTACACGGCGTAGCTATGCCCGGTGACCCAGCCGACGTCGGCGCTACACCAGAAAACGTCCTCCTCGCGCAGGTCGAAGACATACTTGGCCGTCGAGTGGACGCCCACGAGGTAGCCGCCCGTCGCGTGCAGAATGCCTTTCGGTTTTCCGGTGGAGCCGCTGGTATAAAGAATGAAGAGCGGATGCTCGGAATCGAGCGGTGTCGGCGGACACTTGGCATTCACGTATTCCAACTCACGGTGCCACCAGACGTCCCGGTTGGGTTCGATGTGGACGTCGTTGTGGGCCCGTCGAAAGACGATGACGCGCCGGACCTTGTGTTTTCCGTGCGCCAGCGCCTCGTCCACGTTGTGCTTTAGTGGAATGATGGCCCCGCGACGATAGCCGCCGTCCGCCGTAATGACCGCCGTGGCGCAACAATCATTGATGCGATCCCGAATCGCCTCCGAACTGAACCCCGCGAACACCACGGAATGGACCGCCCCGATCCGGGTACAGGCCAGCATGGCGATGGCGGCCTCCGGAATCATCGGCATGTAAATAAGGACGCGATCCCCTTTTTTGACCTTGTTGCGTTTGAGGACGTTTGCGAAGCGGCAGACGTCGCGATGGAGTTGCTGGTAGGTGAGTATCCGTTTTTCGCCGGGTTCCCCCTCAAAAATGATGGCGGCCTTGTTTCGCCGCATTCCGACGAGATGCCGATCGAGGCAGTTTTCGGAAACGTTAAGTTGCCCCTCGACAAACCACTCGGCATACGGCTCCTCCCATTTTAGGACTTTGGTCCACTTCTTCTGCCAGTGAAGCTCCGAGGCCTCCTCGGCCCAGAACTTCTCTGGGTCCTGCACCGAGTCCCGCCATTTCTCCTGATACTCAGCCAGGCTGCCAACCCGGGCAGCCTTCGCCAAGGCTTGAGGGGGATGAAAGACGCGGTTTTCAACGAGATGCGATTCAATGGTTGGGCTCACGCGGGATAATCGGCTCAGGAGCCGGTTATGCGCCTTTCTTCGTTGAATCACGGCCATTTTCTGGCTTCGGAATTCTCACCCGTAAAGCCCCCCACACCCCCGGACATGCGGTTTTTCCCAATCCGGCGGTTGGCCAAGACGGAAGTGTCAGTTGCCAGCTCCCGCGAAGTCCCACCGTATGATGAATCCATACTAAAACTCGCCGCCCGCGAAAAAGCGGTTGCCAGCCCCGGCATTCATCGATAGTCTCTCCCTTCCCAAACGGCGCGTTCGTCTAGGGGTTAGGACACAGCCCTCTCAAGGCTGGTGCACGGGTTCAAAT
>Ga0194053_10002267_pt1 | contig 11586 bp, 12 predicted proteins | sample SepL228m_MetaG_FD_161684 | JGI IMG/M metagenome (GOLD analysis project Ga0194053, IMG submission 161684) | Anoxic zone freshwater microbial communities from boreal shield lake in IISD Experimental Lakes Area, Ontario, Canada - Sep2016-L227-8m | ecosystem: Environmental > Aquatic > Freshwater >... | reverse complement strand
CCTTGGTTCAGATTAGATTGTGACGATCAGAAAAAGGAATCAATTTTAAAGATAAAAATAGAAGGTTATTCAAAGTATTTTACTATTTTTATGATAATCTAAAAATTTTAATAAGATGAAAAAAATATTGATTGCGATTGATTATGACCCTACTGCACAGAAGGTTGCCGAGGAGGGGTTTGAATTGGCCAAAACAATGGGAGCTGCGGTTGTTTTACTACACGTAATTGCCGATCCGGTGTATTATTCTTCGACTGATTATTCCCCGATCATGGGGTTTACAGGTTATCTGGATTCGGGTCTTTTACAGCTCAGTACGATTGATGAGTTGAAAAAAGCTTCAATGCATTTTCTTGAAAAGACCAGGAGCCACCTCGGAGATCCGGATATTCAACTGATCGTCGAAGACGGAGATTTTGCCAAAACGATCCTTAAAACCGCCAGGCACTTGAAAGTCAGTACGATCGTAATGGGGTCGCATAGCCGTAAATGGCTCGAAAACATCGTGATGGGAAGTGTAACGAACGATGTTTTACATCATTCGACTATCCCGCTTTTCATCGTTCCGACAAAACACAGGAAATGAGAACGTTTCCGTTTTAATAATTGATTTATGACCTACGTTGACTATTATAAAGTTTTGGGGATTGATAAAACTGCTACGGCAAAGGACATTAAAGGTGCTTACCGTAAGCTGGCCCGAAAATTTCATCCCGATTTGAATCCTAACGATAAGGATGCAAAGACGAATTTTCAACAGATCAACGAGGCAAACGAAGTATTGAGTGATCCTGAGAAACGGAAAAAATACGATCAGTATGGAAATGACTGGCAACATGCAGAAGAATTTGAAAAACAACAAAGAGACCGGGAACAATCATTCAATGCCCGGGGCCAGAGGAATCAGGGGCCCCAATCTGAGAGTGATTTTTCCGATTTTTTTGAATCAATGTTTGGAGGGGCTTCCGGGGCAGGCCGTGGCAGGCAGGTGAAATACCGTGGGGAAGATTTTAATGCGGAGTTGCACCTTGAATTTATGGATGCCTGTAAAACACACAAACAGACATTGACAGTAAATGGGGCAAGCATCCGGATTACAATTCCTGCCGGAATCGAAAACGGGCAAACAATAAAAATTGCAGGACATGGCGGAGCAGGTATAAATGGGGGTCCCAATGGGAATCTGTTCATCACTTTTTCCATAGCCAACCACAATGTTTTCAAACGATTAGGCTTTGATTTATATGCGACTGTCGGGTTGGATTTGTTTACGGCAGTTCTGGGTGGTGAAATTACAATCGATACACTCGACGGAAAGGTAAAACTAAAGGTCGCTGCCGAAACCCAAAACGGGACCAAAATAAAGCTAAAAGGTAAGGGTGTCCCTGTTTACAAACGTGAAGGGGAATTTGGCGACCTGTTCATCACCTATATTGTCAAAATTCCAATAAACCTTACACCGAAGCAGAAGGAGCTGTTCACAGAACTTTCGAAATCATGATTTAATTGATAAGCCGAAACATTTAAGGGCAGTTCAAAATACGCACAATGTGATAATTACGCAAAACGTTGATAGACTATTATTTACCAACATTGATTTTATTTTCATTATGGGCAAATACCGGATAAACACTGGCGAAAAATACCCCTAAAACATTGTAAATGTTGGATATTACTGGTTTCGTATAGGAGGATTAATAAATGATAACAAAAGTGCTTGTATTGAAGCGTTATATGATAACACTCTGTTATCATCAATATATGCACTTTTCTTGGCAAAACAATGATAACAAAAGTGCTTGTATTGAACTGCCACAATTAAAGATTTTTGCGAAGGCTTTCATAGAGGTTTAAACGCTCAAATTCGCCCAAAATAATATCAATATCACCAATCATATCAACTGGAAAAGCTTCGAATTCGTAGGTTTGGGTATGATAATTGACAACTGGAACATCAATAATGTTTTCTGATACAAACTTCAACGACGATGTCTTGCCAAGTTTGCAACCTTCCAGTGCTTGCTGAATAAGTAAAAGGTAAAGAAACCGCTTCAGACCTTCGCTCTTTTGTTCTGAGATATTGGATGCATCCGGCATCTCATCAGTAATGATATGAAGTGTCATGGTTATCCGCCTTGGCTGTCTGATACCCAGTCCTTGCATCGAATAATCAATGAATATTGCAGGTACCTGGAAATATTCGTACAGCTCCGGCTCCAAGGGCTGCGAACGGTAAACATCCAGGAATGATATTGGGTTCAATCCTTGGTCGGTAAACTTTGAACTGTTGGATTCAAACAGGAGATAAATTTCAAGTAACGGTTGTAACATGGTTAACTATTAAAAGCTTCCTCGAAGCGGTTTATGATGTGTGTCATTAATTCTTTCTCCAATGCCTCGCTTTGGCCGATAAACGGACGTGCTGGTATATCTTGCTGGATGGTCCTGTTATAGGCCTTTACTGTGGTTTCCCCGGTTTTGACCCTGCCAAATTCTATTGCGGTACTTCTTTTTAGTTGCCTTCGGCTTGTAACGCCAAATTTGGTCAATGCCCTGGTGTGGCTCCTTACGCGTTGCCTGACCGGGCCTTTGAAGCCATCGTTATGGGCTTGTGCGTAAGGAACATCAGTCCCTATAATTACCCGGTCGCGATTGGCCACAACCTTACGGATACTTCGTTTTAACCTTCCGGTATCGACCAACAATGTTTGGCTGCGCTTTTTGCCCTGGCGTTTCCGCGACCTTGGTTTCCAGGGATCGCGGGTTGTTCCCAACCATGCCTGGTCCCTGAACCGTTCTTTGCTGAACTTTACGGCTATTGCCGCTATCTCGTTGGGCATACGATCGTAAGCCCTCGAAAGTGCCTGTATTCTATGAATGAAACCGCTTAAACCTATCACTTCGCTCATGTTTTATCTCAAATTAAAACGCTGACAGGTTCTGCGGACGCTGTCAGCGTTTTGGTTTACATTGTTGTTTCGGCCGACCTTACCACTCTCAAGAACATTTCGGTCATCCAACGTTCCAGCTCATCCTTGTTCATCCCATTGATGGCTTGCGATGCAGGGCTGAACCCTTTTACGAAGCTTTCGATGTTGATGACCGTGCTTTTGGTCTGGCTGCCGCTGCCTATGGTTTTTGCATCGGCGGCAGGTACCGGGCTCCCACCTGACTTTATAGTGTTGTCCCCAACCGGTACGCCAGCCATATCGCCGGTTGCGGCCAAACCTTCGGGCATTTGGGACCTCGCCAACCGTGCCTGTTTTGTAAGGTCCATCAACGTAGTAACCGCTGCACCGGAGTATGTATAATCTTGAAATCCTTGCCATTTTTTAGGGTTGATACTGTAGTCGATCCAATCGGCAGATTTAGTTCCAACGTTTTTATTGGCAGTCTCTTGATACACCTTCAGGTCGCTGCTTACTTTCCCCATCATGTCCTCAAATGCTTTATCTGACAATTTGGTGGGACTGGCAAGCCCTGGAAATTTGCTTAGGACATCGTTTGCCGCTTTGCTCTGGATTTTTCCCACTAATTTTTCCCCACTTGAAAAAAGTACCCCCAGCCCATCCATGGTATCAAGGACTCCCTGTAGGAATGTATTTTTCATTGGCAGAAACTTGTCCCCTATTTCGCCCATCAGCACCTTTGTTTTGTTTTCCAACTGCTCGTTTATGTAATTGATGTCGTTCCTGGCAATCTCAAGAGCCTTGGGCAATTGGAACTGCGTGGCATCGAAAGTGCTAATAGTCTGCTGTAGTGTGTTGGTCTTATCGGTGGCCGCCTGCACAAAATTGATGAGCCCCTCGCTGCCGGTGAACATGTTTTTCAGCCTCATCAGTTCACTGTCACTCGTGCCAAGTTCCCGGAACTTTTTCTGCAATTCGAGCAGCAACACGTCGGCTTGCTTGAACTGGTTGTTCGAATCGAACACCGATATGCCAATTTTCTCGAACGAATCGATTGTCGTTTGTTTTGTGAGGTCGGTAAATAATGACTTGGTAAGGGTTGCCGCCTCGTTTACGTCTTTTACCTTAACGGTGAAGATCGAAAACATTTTGTCGGCCGATGCGAACGACTGCTTCGATGCGGCGGCGGCCCCGGCGAACATGCTCTGTACCTGTGCCAGTTCGTCGAAGGTAGTGACCCCCGTTTGCACCGTGGCGAAGGCTGCTTTGTTGAACTCGTCGAGCTTGTCGGCGCCAAAGCCATAGTTGACCATTGCCTTCGCCGATCCTGCAATCCACTGCTTGAAATCGGCCTGCATCAGCCGCGCAAACTCGCCTTGTTTCGACACAATGGCATCGACTTCGCCGCCAAATTTGACCGTTACCGACTGCACATCGAAGAATGCTTTAGTGGTTTCGGTAGGGTCGAACCCTTTTTCGTACGACGTGTCTTGTATCATTTTTTTGAGGTTTCCCATATCTTTGGTCGGTTTGTCAAGGTTGAGCATCTGCAACTGGCGAAACTGGCCGCTGAACCTAGCCGCCTCGTCGGTTGCTTTTATTATGCCATAGCCAAGTGCGGCAATGCCCGCGCCCGCTGCGACAACGGGGTTGCCTATGAGTTCGAAGGCACGGCCCACGCCAGGTACTTCGTCGCGCAATGCACCAAATGCCTGCACATTCCTTGCACTGAACGCGTCGAGCCTCCCTTGCATCCCCCCGGTTGCCCTCTCCACCTGTTGCCTGGCAGCGTTCAGCCCCGCACCCAGCCTGTTGTTAAGGTCGATCAATAACTGTAACCTTGAAATTCCGTTTGTCATATTGTATTATTAAAATTGTTGTATATTTGTATTTGAAACGTTGGGCGTTTAAAGCGGCAGTTAATGCGTCAGCAACTACTTCGAGATCACAACATCCTTTACAGGACTTCGGGACGCGTTCAACGTTTTTTTTATTTTATCAATAAACCTTGCCTGATTCAGTTATACACTTTGTTTAAATCGAGCATATTGTTTTTATTAAAACCTGTTGTATATTTGTATTGAAAACGCTTGAGAGTTCAATAGCGGAGGTTAATGCGTCAGCAACCATTGCTAAGACCAAGGTGGCGAAAGCCTACAAGGCACTTTCAAACGTTTTTTTTATTTCATCAAAAGTCCAGACCTAACATTCTCTTCCGCATCTTTTATCCAATACCATGTTTTTATCTCTAATCCATCGTTTGTAATTTCAGTATCGATTACAATAATCTCATCATTATAAAGCTTAATATACCTAATTTGCTCCTTTTTGGTTGGGCTATAAGTACGTGAATACAATTCATCCGGATTATTCAATACATCATTTAAATATGCAAACAATTGATGCCTGTTTTCAGCCGTTTTAAGGTACTTTCCTGAAGTATGAGCCTTAAAAACATCCTCCTTCAGTATCAGTTTCCGCTTCAGATAATCCTCATAACCCATCAGCCCTTCACCCGCATTGTTCTTGAACAGTTCCTTTACATTGTCGGGTGTAATGGTATTGTCGAGCTTTAGCGGTGGCAGTTTGTCGCGCAAATCCTTCCAATTCTTTAGGCCATAGTCCTTAAAAGTATAATCGTTGATGTTTTTGCCTTCCGGTATTTTGCCATCGGCCCCCTTCAATGTGCCAAGGTACATCTGGTTCTCGCGGAATACTACGCCAGTCTCGGCCCTGTTGATCCCAAACATTTCCAACTGTTTGGGTGTCGGGAAAGCTATCGGCAGCGCATCTTTGCCTTTCATGAGCTTATCACCTGGCTTGCCGACCGACTGGATGCCCTCGCACCTGCATTTCCAGCCATTTGGTGGCCAAAGGCTTCGGGCAGCAACATCGTCGAACGAAAATATCCGGCCATCCAGTGTGGCATGTTCGTCGCGAACATGGGTGTCGCCGATGGTCTGGTATTCCCAGTGGCCGATATACTTTTTTTCGCCAATAAACTCAAGGTAACGTGCCGAATTCTGCCCCGTTGCCACTGCAAATTGGTATTCGGTGGAGAGGTACGTTTGGTTGAAACTGGTATTTATCTTTTTTGCCGCTTCGATAAAGTCGCGCTCCGTGCGTATCTGGTTTTTCTCCTTGTCGATAAGCAGCCGGTTCAAAAGCAACACCTCGGCACGGCCTTTCGATTCACTGAACCGGAAGAGGTTCATTTCCATCATGGCCAACGATCGGTGGTCGGGCGCGTTCCAGTCAACTTCTATGCGCCTGTTGCCCCAACCTTCAAACAAACCGGACCGCAATTCTTCAGCAATCCGTTTACCTTTTAACATCTGCTTCCTTTCGGCATCCGATATCTTGCCGTTGTACAGGAAGCCGGCCAATTGCTCATCGAATATTGTGAGCTGGTCGAGCAGTGACTTTGACAACCCTGTAGCAACAGGTAATTTTCGTGCCGGGTATTCGGGCAATGTAACGCCACACGCCACAGCCATTGCCCTTATGGATGTGGCTATATTAAAATTTGCCTTTGCCCCTTTCACCGGGTTCGGTAAATTTACCGATGTTTCTTTCCTGCCCGTTACTGGGAAATTGAACGTTTTGGCAACCCACTGCTCATCGATTTCGTAGGTCGCCATAGCTTCGTTTACGATCTTCCAGTGTTCGGTAAGGTTCAACGATTCAGTCTCGTCGAACTGGAATTTCATCTTCGTATTGTCGAAAGGGTACCCCAAACCTTGAAGGATGGGGAATAGGAGGTCGTTCACAACAAACCTGAAAAAACGCTGGTCTGCTACGGATAGTTTTTCGTCCAGTGTCCGTTCGTGGACCTCCGATTGAGCGCGTGAGGCGCCGTTGTCGCTCACCATGGTGCCTCCGACAATCCTTTTGCTGATCTGGTCGTCGTGGAACTTTGCCTGTGAATTGTAAACACCGTCCGGATTGCCCGCATTGGCCATATCGTGAACCTGGATAGTGGTACCCACTGGCAGTACCGCCTGAGCCGCTTCGCCCATCAGCTTGAGCATTGCTTCAATGCGGGGTACTTCGGCCTTGTTCGGGGTTGTGGCAGTAATGAGCGGCATTCCAAATTTTTCACCAAACTCTGCCCATGCCTGCAATGCGTTTTTCTTCCATATGCAATTGGGCATTACATCGTTCAGGATGCCAAATGGCGAATTATGGCTTATCTCGATTACATCGGCCTCAGATTTGAGATCAATGAATTTATCGCCCAATATTTCAGTATATAAGCGATGGAATTGGGGGCAAAGGTTCCTTCGCGGTACAAAAACAATAACCGGGTCATCGATGCCCTTCATGATTTGCAAGTAGGTGTACTTCTTGAAAATTGCATCCAACACATAGTCCAGAAAGTCGAAAAACCACTTTTTATCCAAAAACTGGGACTGCTCCTGGAGTTGTTCCCCGCTTTTTTTATCGACCACGTAAAACCGATGGTTGGTAGTGGTCATCTTGCGCGTGTCTATAACGCTGGCCAGGTGCGCATCGATGGTGTCATCGTACAAGTCCTGCAGCAAATACCATCGGGGGTTTTCCGGGTTTTCGGCCGCCGTCAGGGCATCGCGCCACTCTTTGATCTGTTTTCGGTTACGATCCTTAAATTCAGATACAATTTTAGTGATAATCGCCAGGTCTGATTTCGGGAGGCTTTTCACTTCGCTTGCAGGCCCCTTCCCTTGTTTCCCTTTGCGGCCAAAAAAGTTTTTAAGTTCCATTTAAACTAGTTTTAAAATTTCTTCTTTCCTTGCCGGGGTTATCAGGCCAAACTGTTCGAGCATTGCAACCCCCTGTATGGTTTGCGGGTCTGTAAGGTCGATACCGGAGGCCTTGTCGAACTTGATTTTCCAGATTTCGATGTCGATATTTGTTTTGGCAGCAGTAAAAATCGACCTTAATTCGACCTGCGCAAACCTCCCCAAAAAGTCCAAAGGAGTCAATATCACTCTTTGCAGTTGCTCCGGTTCAGGGGTTTCGATCACGATGGCTGTTTCGGTTTCATAAGTTCCACCGGTACCTGTTTTGATTAACACATTCTTAAACCCCTGCTCTACTGCATAAATAGTTGCATCACCTAATAACCAATCCGGCTGCTGAAAATATTCTATTTGTCCTTCAGTTAATTTTGCTTTCATAAAATATTGTTAATTACTGTTATTTGGCTTTGTGTCAATGCGATATCGAATACTGTTATATTATTTATTTGTCCGCGTAAATATGCTGTACCAGAATAGTCTTGCGCCCCGATCAGAAAACTGACCCCAAACAACAAGGCTTTCGTTGCGCCTGTCGTTGCAGGTGTGCTTATTTCGGTATATATCCCATTCGTGTACGATCTTCTATAAGACCCGTCAAATGTAAATATATAACTAGCAAGGCTTTCTAATTGGTTAACGGCTTTTACGGTTGTTCCTGCCGCGTACCAATCGTTATCTACAGTTGGCAACACAAGGTTATTCCGATTTATTCTCAATACCTGTCCTGAAGGTAAAGCTCCAATGGTGATACAATTACTTAAGCCAAGAATTTTTACTTTTGTTATTAATGTCAAGGCGTTTTTGCGCTGTATTATAGACGAGTCTGCAAAACAGAGGCAGTCATCTACCCCGTCAAAATTTAGCGACGAAGCATCTGAATCGATCGCATATAAAGGTTTATATGCCAATATTGTCTGATAATTGTCCCTATTGTTACCACTTATGTCATATACTTTTTCCACCAGGTTTGACCCGTTCTTTTTGACCGCTATGCCAACATCTGTATAAGCAAGGCAACTGGTTAATACTCTCATCTCTCTTAGTGTTGCAATAACCTTGTTCATCCTCCAGAAGTTTATTATCGAGCCGCCATCGGCCTCTATCCTTAATTTTTGGGCCAATGCAGCAGGGTCGATATAGGTTGCAGTTTTCCTGTACATCATAACAATGCCCCCCAGATTTCGTAAGTTGAGCCTATTGTATTGACCTTCTCAAAGTGTATCATGTACGCTGTATTGATAGACAATGCCGGGACAACGCCCCATCGCCAAAAAATGTTTGCCGGCATTGTAATTGTGGGCAAACTTGCGCCGATACGGAACACAAGGATAGATTCGGAGACATAGCCAGATAATGGTATTGGCAGCGCGACGGCGAAAACATTCGCATTTGTTAAAGTTCCGATATACGTTTCTGTTGCCAATTTGAGGGTGAGCGTACCAGAAGTTGGGGCAGCAATAATTTCGGCGGCATACTTTGTATTGTCGCCAGAAGGGCCCTGCACTCCTTGTACTCCCCGGTCTCCGGTGTTGCCTTTTTCGCCTTGGACACCTTGTACTCCCTGATCCCCAGTGTCGCCTTTGATACCCTTCACTCCTTGTATTCCCTGGTCTCCGGTGTTGCCTTTTTCGCCTTGGACACCTTGTACTCCCTGATCCCCGGTGTCGCCCTTGATACCCTTCACTCCTTGTATTCCCTGGTCTCCGGTGTCACCTTTGATCCCCTGCACTCCTTGTATCCCCTGGTCTCCGGTGTCGCCTTTTTCGCCTTGGATACCTTGTACTCCCTGGTCTCCAGTGTCGCCTTTTTCGCCTTGGATACCTTGTATTCCCTGATCCCCGGTGTCGCCCTTGATCCCCTGCGGTCCGGTTTCTTTTAGCCCAATCAGTATGGGAGCCGTCACGCCTATTTCTATACGATACATGTTTGCCGTCTTATTTTGAATGGTCCGTTCGCTATCGTTACTATGCCATCGGCCTCGTTTTGTACTTCCATTTCCCACAAATGCGATCCGTGTTTGTGCAGTGTGTCGGCTGGGAGTATCGTTATCTTGATCATTTGCCCCGCGAGGGTTATGCCGCCGCCGGTGGTGGTGCTTTTTGCAAACAACAGGTCGCCGGTAGTGGACCGTACCTGCATGCGGACGGTGCGGCCGGCCATGTCGAAGGCTGTTGGCACAAGGATCTCTATTTCGGAATCGTCGCCCTCCATTCGCTCTATTGGCGTTGGGGCCTTTACCATATAAGCTGCCATATAGTCAATTAAGAATTAAAAATTTATGCATTACCATTTATGACCGACCGGGACCCGTCCCCAGATCCGCGCTTCGGTATATCCTGCCCCATCAGGATCGGTTACAAGGGGAAGATCGGCCGGGGTTGTTCCATTGCCGACATCTTTTAGCCAATCGACCGCGTCCTGGTACCGTTGCGCCCGGTGCTCGGGGATATCTTTCATACCGGTCTGGCTGTAGAGGTGGTACAGTGACATGTCGATCGTAATGGTCACTATCCAGGCATCGCGGGTGTCGGCCTGTTCCCCCGGTGCCTCGCCTTCTGCGGGCGGAAGCAACGGTGCAAATATCAATGCGCAGTCGTACCGTTTGCCAATGCGGTTCTTTATCTGTGCAATGGCTGTTTGTTCTGCCCTTATCAGCTTGGCCGACAGGTACCAGTCGGTTGGGGAGGTCAGTATCTTGATGACCTCGCTTTTGATCTGCATTGCGTAATCGGGTTCGGTGATGAATCTCATATAAGGCCCCCCTTCCGTCCCCCCAAGGGGGGGAAACTTGCTGCTAGATTATCCATTATAAATTAGTAATTAGAAATACCTGGTTTTAACCGCCTCGCGGGACATTGTTTTTACTTCGAATTTTTCGATAAATGTTGCTTTGTTCAGTTCCGAGATGGCCGATTGCAGGGCATCGGGTCCATCATCGTTGGCCCCGCTACCTTTCTCGAAGGCGAGCAACTGGTCTATCAGGTTCACCTGACCCTGATAGCTTTTCTCGTCCTCGTTGAACCACACGTTCAGCCGCTCAAAATGCCCGGCCATGCTCTCGATCCTGTCGTACTTGTTCCCTTTCGGCTGTTTATCGGCCACAACGGGCACATAGTAGCCGCGCCTGTCGCCTTCGGTGTCGAAATCGTTCACAAATTCATCCTGTGCAAACAGCCCTTCGATCAGGTAATTAATGTTGTGTTTTTCGAGATTGCGCGTTTGGTACAGGTCGTAAAGCCAACAGGCACAGATTGACCTGGATGTCTGCTTCACGAAAGAGTGAACAACATGGAACTCGCGCCCTGCTTTGCCAACCAAAAGAAGTGCCTTGTAGTCGCCTTTGTCTTTATAGCTCAGGTCGCCGTACATGATAAGGGCATCGTATTTCGATAAGGGGAGCGGCTTTTTGTGCTGTACCCATTCCGGGTCAAATATCGCACCATCGACCAGTGGCGTACACATGTATTCGCGCATCCACGACCGGTAAGGGGTTGCAGCCCTTTTTGTGCGCCAGTATTCGGAGGTGTATTTCTCGGGCCACGATGGGTTGAAGTTATCGTCCAGTACTGCCGGTATCTTATAATAGTAATAGGGTTTTGAAAGGTTGCACTGTTTGGCCTCCTTGTTGGCAACTACCGATTGCTCGACAAGCTTTGCCATCAGCGAGTTTTTATGGATCAGGTTATTGTTGAAAAGGAACCTCTCCTTTCCCTTGTCGAAGCAGCCCCATAACGTACCGGTGATGTAATCGACACCCTCACGGATCAGCCGGTCGTTGTTACACCTTTTCAGGTTGTCTATATCGTCACAAACGATATAGTCGGGGCGGTGCTCCCCATGCCGCAACCCGCGCGGGTCCTGCCCGAAGCCAAGCGCGTGGTAGTGCACACCATCAC
>Ga0194053_10002266_pt1 | contig 11587 bp, 9 predicted proteins | sample SepL228m_MetaG_FD_161684 | JGI IMG/M metagenome (GOLD analysis project Ga0194053, IMG submission 161684) | Anoxic zone freshwater microbial communities from boreal shield lake in IISD Experimental Lakes Area, Ontario, Canada - Sep2016-L227-8m | ecosystem: Environmental > Aquatic > Freshwater >... | reverse complement strand
TATAGATATACTTATGGTCGTAGCCTCCGGGAAGCTCTCCGAGCTGCCAGGCGAATCGTTTGTTGCAGGTGTTGTCTTTTCCTGAGGGGCACCAGCAATCGCGGCCCCAATCGCGGAAGCTCTCGGCGTAAGTTTTCAGCGGTGGATGACGGATGATATTCACGGCCCCTCCCTCGCCCATGGTCAGGTGGTGAGGAGGGTAGAAGGATTGGGTCGAAAGATCGCCCCACGCCCCGGTCGGCGCGACCAAATGTGGAACGGAAGAATGCTGAATAATTCGGATAATCGGGTGAGCACCGGTCTCGGCAATTTTCAGGAGGTGGTCGAGGCCAAGGGCTTTCGCCTGATTAACCGGCATCGAATATGTGCATCCCAGGGCGTCGCAGTTGTCCTCGATGAGCCAGAGGTCGAATTTTTTACAGAAGGCAAGCACGGCACCGAGGTCAAACGGATTTCCGAGCGTATGGGCCAACATGACCGCTTTAGTTTTTCCGGGCGAGAAAGCGGGTTCCAACTGATCTACTCGGGCATTTCCGGTCGTCGGATCGTTGTCGATAAATACGGGAATGCACCCGTTCTGGATGATGGGGGCGACGGTGGTGGGAAATCCTGCGGCGCAGGTAATGATTTCGTCGCCGGTGCGGATCCGTTTGTGATCAGGAAGTTTGTGGGTCGTGAGGCAGGTGAGCGCAATCAGGTTGGCAGAGGAGCCTGAATTGACGAGCAGACTGTGTTTAACGCCAAGGAATGCGGCGAGTTCCTTTTCGAAAGCCTCGCCTTCCGGGCCGAGCGTGAGCCAGAAATCAAGTGTCGCGGAGACAGCGGCTTCGACTTCATCCTCCGTGAAAACACGGCCGGCGTAGGGGACGGGGACAGCCGAGGGGCGAGACTCAAGGGGCGAGGCTTTCACCGCGACGCGGATAGGGTCGTTGCCGGGGCGATTGGCGGTGTGCGTGAGGCGCGAATACTCACGGGTGAGGCGCAGGATCTCGGCCTTGATCTCGGATGACTTCATATGGAGTTAACTCTTTTCGTATTCAAGAATCTGCCGCCGCGTCAGGGCGGAAAAATCCTCGGGCTTGTGGCAATTTGCTGCATCGCGATACCAGGCGACGGTCTTCTCGATGGTGGTCCGGAAATCCCATCTCGGCTGCCAGCCGAGGTGGTGAAAGGCTTTGTCGGTGGCGAGGTTTAGCTTTCCGGCTTCGTGGGGTGCGGCGGGGTCCGACTTGTCCTCCCATTCTCCGGGCCGGTGCTTGAGGATTTCCTGAACGAGATCGGCGACTGTGCGATTGGAATCCAATGCCGGGCCGAAGTTGAAGGCGGAGGCAGAAGCCGCAGAAGAAGGGATATTTGAGAGGGAAGTCAGACGGGAAGCGAGGAGGAGATATCCGCCGAGAGGCTCCAAGACGTGCTGCCATGGTCGGGTTGCCGTCTTGTTTCTGACCGGGATGGTCACTCCCTTTTCGAGGGCGCGCATGCAGTCGGGGAGGATGCGGTCCTGCGCCCAGTCTCCTCCGCCGATGACGTTTCCGGCGCGTGCGCTCGCCACTTTCACCGGATGACCGTTGAAAAACGATCTGCGCCAGGATGCGATGGCCAGTTCGCAGCCAGCCTTGCTGGAGCTGTAAGGATCGTGCCCGCCCAGCGCATCTTCTTCGCGATAGCCGTGGACCCACTCGCGGTTGTCATAACATTTGTCCGTGGTGACCAGGACCGCGGCACATGCCTTGTCGAGCTGCCGGAGTGCCTCGAGAACATGGATAGTGCCCATGACATTTGTTTCCCATGTTTCCACCGGTTCCCGGTAGGACAGCCGGACGAGCGGTTGTGCCGCCAGATGAAACACGAAGTCAGGTTGAGCTTCGAGTAACGAATTCCTCACGGCATTCGCATCGCGCAGATCGGCACAATCCCAGACGATGCGAGAGGCGAGACCGGTCTGATCAAAAAGCGATGGCTGAGTCGGCGGTGGAAGGCAGAACCCGCGGATCTCCGCGCCCAGGGAGAGCAGCCACTCGGCGAGCCAAGCCCCTTTGAAACCGGAAACGCCGGAGAGCCAGACAATTTTACCCGAGAAGGTCTGTCGCAATGAATCTACCAGGTTTTCCATGGGGCCTTTCCTTCTTCCCAAAGACGTTCGAGAAGATGCTTGTCACGAAGCGTGTCCATCGGTTGCCAGAAGCCATGGTGCTCGTAGGCGGCGAGTTGGGCTTCACGGGAAAGGCGTTCCAAGGGTGCCCTCTCCCATATGGTTTCGTCATTCTCAATGTAATCGAAAACTGATGGCTCCAAGACGAAAAACCCCCCGTTGATCCAAGCGCCGTCACCCTGTGGTTTTTCCTGAAAGCTCGCGACTTTTCCTCCTGCAAGACCGAGCGCGCCGAAGCGCCCCGTGGGCTGGACAGCTGTCAGTGTGGCCTTGAGCCCCTGCTTCATGTGAAATTTTATGGCCTCGGAAATATTCACATCTGCCACGCCGTCTCCGTATGTCATGCAAAAAGTTCCATCAACGAACGGTGCAATCCGCCTGAGACGTCCACCTGTCAGAGTTTCATCGCCGGTGTCCACAATGGTCACCCGCCAAGGCTCGGACCGTTTCGAGTGAACCTCCATAGAATTTTCCCGCATATCGAATGTCACATCCGACATATGGAGGAAGTAGTTCGCAAAATACTCCTTGATCACATACCCCTTATATCCAGCACAGATCACAAAATCGTTTATCCCGTGGGAGGAGTAAATTTTGAGGATGTGCCAGAGGATCGGATGCCCGCCGATCTCGACCATGGGCTTGGGGCGGGTGATGGTTTCTTCGCTCAGGCGGGTGCCCAAGCCTCCTGCGAGGATGACGGCTTTCATACGTGATGCATTTCAGGTTTTGGGGAGACTTGGAGAAGTTCAGCGTTGGTCATTTCTGCGATGAGGTCGGAGAAGGTCGAAAGAGGGCGCCATTTGAGCTCGTCCCTGGCCTTTTTCGTGTCCCCGCAGAGATGGGCGGGATCAGCGGGCCGGAGCAATGACTCATCGCACCGGATGAAGTCCCTCCATTCCAATCCCAAACTCCTAAAGGCAACCTCCGCAACCTCCCTGACGGAATAGGTGCAACCGCTGGCGAGGATAAAATCTCCCGGCGAGGTATGTTTGAGAATGGCCATATAGCCGCGCACGATATCCCTGGCATCGCTCCAGTCCCTCCTCGCTTCGAGATTTCCGAGATCCAGATGCTGCCGCAAGCCGAGTTTGATCTCAGCGGCTGCCCGGCAGATTTTACGGGTGACGAAATTCTCTCCGCGGCGGGGAGATTCATGGTTGTAGGCGATCGCGTTGCAGGCAAAGAGTCCGTGAAAGTCGCGGTAGATGCGCACCATCTGGGTGGCAAAGGCCTTGGCGCAACCGTAAGGGGTGAGCGGGCGCATGGGCGTCGTTTCGGTTTGTGGGGATTCGTCGGGAGTACCGAAGATTTCGCTGGAGCTGATGTGAAGGAATCGGCAGCCCGGTCCCGTATCCCGGAGCATTTCCAGGATCCGCAGGGTTCCCATCGCGGTGAGCTCGCAGGTCGTCTCCGGAATTTCGAAACTGAGACCGACGTGGCTCTGGCCGGCCAGGTGGTAAAACTCCTGCGGTTCGACCCTGGCGAGTATCCGGCGCAGGGTCGTGATGTCTTCAAGGTCTGCGTAGTGGAGAAAGAGACGCTTATTGTAAATCGTGAGGTCACCGTAAAGGTGAGCGAGCCGGGAACGATCCAGACTGCTGGTGCGACGAACAATTCCGTGGACCTCGTCTCCGCGGGCGAGGAGTGCTTCGGCGAGGTAGGAACCGTCTTGTCCGGTGATGCCAGTGATGAGAGTTTTCATGAAGAAAAAGGGGAAAGCATAAATTGAAATGTGGAAACGCTACGGGCGGAACATTGGCTTTGGGGCTGATGCATCGAATTTTGCCCTGGCTTTGCGGCTCGTCCGGGCAAGCTGCCGCCTTTGGTCATTTCGGTAATTTTTGCCGGAGACCACACACGATTTTACGGATTTTATCGCGCCTTCGCGCATTTTTTTGCATCTAGCCGCCTTTGGGCATAAGCTTCGAGGCGGACTGTAAAATCTTTTCAGCCAGCGGGAGGAACTGCGTGGCGCGAGTGTGCCACTGGGCCACGCGCTCAAGCCTCCAGCTGGCTTCCGTTGCCTCGGCCGATGGCATTTCAGCCAGGAGGCCAGACAATTCTTTCAGCTTGTCGTTGCTTTTTTCGAGGCGCGGAACGAGGCGCTGGCGGACGAACCCTGAAATGAGAGTCTTCAATTCCATTCTGGCCGAATAGAGCCCGGATCGCCCGTTGGCATGGCGTTCTATGGCTCCCAGCTCCTCCAACGCCCGCAGGCCCAGGCTCGCGGATCCCTTGCTGATCCCGATTTTGTCCGTGATGTCATCCATCGAAAGCGGCACCGGGGAACTAAACAGCAGCCCATAGATCTGGCCGTGGGAACGGGGATTGCCAAAGAGGTCCGCAAGCTCCGCGAAGACCTCCACCAAGCCGAGATCAAACTGGTGCCTTGCTGCGTGGGCGGATTTGAAAACCGTCGTCTGCATGGTTGGAATCATGCACGATTGTCAGAACAATTCAATTTAAAATGAACAAAATATTCTTCACGTGACGAGGTCGAGCCAGTTCGGGTTCCCCTCGGCATGCCGTGCGATTTCCTCCAGGACGTCGTGGATTGGTGTCGCCGGTTGCCAGTTATAGGTATCCGTAGCCAGCGAGTGATCGAGAACCATCCATGGGATGTCGTAGGGGCGGGATTCGCTGGATTGAGAATTCGCAATATGGGCTTCGGAATGGCTCGGGCCCAGGCGAGTCCGGCACCATGAAGAGAGTTCGAGGAGGGACATGGAGTTGGCCGCTCCGCCGCTGAGATTGCAGATTCTCGGAGCCTCCTGTTGATAAGACCGAAACTGGTTCTGGAGGACGGAGACGAGGTCGCGGGGATGGAGACAGTCGCGGACTTGGTGGCCCGAGCCGCCAAAGCCGATATAGCGGAGTGGGCGGCCGGATTTCCAACTGTGGACCCAAAAGGAAAAGATCCCCTGATCGGCCTTGCCGAATTGGCCGGCTCCAGCGAGCACTCCGCACCGATTGATCCATACAGGAAAACCAAATGCGGCTCCATATTCGAGAGCGAGCATTTCGGAGCACAGTTTTGTGGATCCGTAGAGGCTGACCGGGGGAGCGGTGGAGAAAGATTCCGTGATGCCCGCTGCCGAGAATCCATTCGGCGGATGGAAAGCTGATGGCGAGAATCGGGTGGGGGAATCGTGGAGAGACAGCGAGGCGAGCGGAGCGATCGAATAGACCCGGCTGGTGCTGAGAAGGGTGAATCCGGCGTTCCAAGACTTGCATAGTTCCAGCAAGTTGACGGTTCCGTAGAGGTTTTGCTCCACCAGATCTCGGGACTCCGAGCCGTCGACTCCGGCAAGGACGCTCGGGTTGGCGGCACAATCGAGAATCCAATCTGCTTTCGGCAGCCCGGCGAGAAACGCGCGATCCCGCACATCTCCGACCCGGACATCAATGCCCAGCTTCCGCAGTGGCTCGACGTTTGTTTCGCTTCCTTTTCTGCTGAGGTTGTCGAAGCCTGCCAGAGAGAGGCTTTCTACGCGGTCAAGCAAGGTGCGGGCCAACACGGAGCCAGCAAATCCGCAGATGCCGGTGATGAGAATTTTCATGTTGAAAACGGCAAGGGTGAAGAGGGATTTGCCACAAGAGGCACAAAAATCACAGGAAGAGCGGGGGTGGAATGGAGTTCCAGAGATATCATTCGCATTTGGTCGGCTAAGGCCTTGGCTGCTGTGTCTGTCATGCCTTGTGGCTCTTGTGCCTTCTGTGGCTAAATCCTCAGCTTCCAGGCTTCAACAATCTGCCGGACGGTTTCTTCCAGGCTGACGGTGATATTCCATGCGGGGTAATGGGATCGCATTTTACGAAGGTCGCTGTAGTAGCAGATGTGGTCGCCGATGCGGTTTTCGTCCACATACACGAAGGTCTGCTTTTTCCCGCTGAACTTTTCCGCGAGCAGGAAGGCTTCGAGAATCGAGCAGGAATTCGCCTTTCCGCCGCCGAGATTGTAAACTTCTGCCACGCGGGGAGACTGGAAGAACGCCCACATGAACCGGGCGACGTCCTCGCTGTGGATGTTGTCGCGAACCTGCTTGCCCTTGTATCCAAAAACCTTGTATTCGCGGCCTTCGAGGTTGCATTTGACGAGATAAGAAAGGAACCCGTGGAGTTCGACGCCCGAGTGGTTTGGCCCGGTCAGGCATCCACCCCGCAGGCAGCACGTCGGCATGTTGAAGTAGCGGCCGTATTCCTGGACCATCACATCCGCTGCAACCTTCGAGGCACCGAATAGCGAGTGCTTGCTCTGGTCGATGGAAAAGTCCTCGGCGATCCCGTGTCCGTAGGCTGGATCGGCGTAGTCCCACCGGGTGTCCTGCTCGGTGAGGGCGATGGTATTCGGGCGGTCGCCATAGACCTTGTTCGTGGACATGTGGATGAACGGCGATTCCGGGCAGGCTCGCCGGGCAGCCTCCAATAGGTTGAGAGTTCCAACGGCGTTGGTATCGAAATCGTCGAAGGGGATTGCTGCTGCGCGGTCATGAGATGGTTGCGCGGCGGCGTGGATGATGCCATCCGGTTTCAGGGAGGCGACGAGATCGAGGACGCCAGTCCTGTCCCGGATGTCGAACTCGTGGTGTGTGTAGCCCGCTATAGAGTTGGCCAGCCGCTCCTGATTCCAGCGCGTGTCTCCCTGCGGGCCGAAAAAGATGGCGCGCTGGTTGTTGTCGAGGCCGTGGATTTTGCAGCCCTGCCGGGCGAAAAAGAGCGAGACTTCAGAGCCGATCAGGCCGGAGGAACCGGTGACGAGAATTTTCATATCCACTCGATTATGCCTGTGGATCATCGAAAAACACGCGAAATTGTTTCAGCAGAGGACTGGTTTCCGGGGCATTCGGCGAATCCATGGAGCGAGGCGCCCAACGGTCTGCCGGAGATTTGCCCGCGAGGCGGAGTGTTGTATTTTTTGACGACCCCGGCATTCTGGAGGACAAGCTACCATGATTTCCGTCCACCGCCTTCCAATCGAGGGCTTCCTTCACGGAGCCGACTACAATCCGGACCAATGGCAGAACCACCCAGGGATCATCGCGGAGGATTTCCGCCTTCTGAAACTGGCCAACATGAACTCCATCACCCTCGGGGTCTTTTCCTGGGCTCAACTTGAACCGGAGGAAGGCCGGTTCGAATTCGGATGGATGGACGACATTTTTTCGCGCGCCGAAAAGCAGGAGGTGAAGGTCATTCTGGCCACCCCGAGCGGTGGCAAGCCCAACTGGCTTGCCCTCGGATACCCGGAGGTCCGAAGAGTCACCGCCGATGGGCATCGCGAACCCCAGAGGGGTCGGCACAACCATTGCCTGACATCGCCGGTTTATCGGGAAAAAGTGAGGGCCATCAACTTGCAAATCGCCGCGCGTTACGGCCAACACCCGGCCCTCGTTCTCTGGCATATTTCCAACGAATTCGGCGGACACTGCCATTGCCCGCTTTGCTGGGAGGCCTTCCGAGTCTGGCTGAAGGATCGCTACCAGACGTTGGAGGCGCTGAATGACGCCTGGTGGAGCAGATTCTGGAGTCATACGTATACTGACTGGAGCCAGATCCAGAGCCTCGACGGCTCGGTGCACGGCCTGGAACTCGACTGGAAACGTTTCATGACTCACCAGTGCTGTAGTTTTATCCGAAACGAGGTCCAGGCGCTGCGTCCCCACGCCCCGCACATTCCTACGACGACGAATCTCATGCCGTTTTTCGATTCCTACAACCTGTGGGAGATGGCAAAGGAAGTGGATGTGATTAGTTGGGACAGCTATCCCACTTGGCATGCCACATCCGCGGTGCTTGATGAGACGGAGACCGCGCTGAACACGGCCATCAATCACGATGTCTTCCGGAGCATGAAACGCGGGGCGCCGTTTCTTCTTATGGAGACGACCCCCGGACAGGTCAACTGGACGTCCGTCTCCCCCACGCGAAGGCCCGGTGTTCACCGGCTCAACGGCCTTCTCGCAGTCAGCCACGGCGCGGACGCGGTTTGCTATTTCCAGTTTCGAAAAAGCCGCGGCAGTTCCGAGAAATTCCACGGGGCGGTGGTCGGACACGATGGCACCGAGCACACCCGCACTTTCCGCGAAGTGGCGGCTCTGGGTGCGACTCTGAAAAGCATCTCCGGCATTGCCGGCGGGCGGACGGTCGCGCGGGCGGCACTGCTTTTGGACTGGGAAAACCGCTGGGCGCTTGAGCAATCCCAGTCGCCGCAGAACGCCAATAAAAATTACCTCACGACCGAACGCGACCACTACCGTCCCCTGTGGAAGCGAGGGGTTCCTATTGACGTAATTGATCAGGAGGCTGACCTGACCGGCTACGATCTGCTGGTCGCCCCCATGCTTTATATGGTGCGCGGAGATCTCGGGGAACGATTGAGCACGTTCGTCCGAAATGGCGGGACCCTCGTTGGCACTTATTGTTCCGGGCTCGTGGATGGAAGCGATCTCTGTTTCGCCGGTCCGGTCCCGGGCCCGCTGCGGGAGGTTTTTGGGCTCCGGGTTGAGGAGACCGATGCATTGCCCGACGGGATGGAACGCCGGATCGAAGTCATTGAGGAAATCGGCTGCGGACTGAACGGGTCGTATTCGGGCAGGCACTACTTCGACATCCTGCAATTGGAGGGAGCCCGGTCCCTCGCCGTCTTTGCCGAGGATTTCTACGCCGGATATCCCGCCGTGACTGTCAATCATTTCGGCAATGGCCGGGCCTATTACATGGCTTCACGAAATGATCCGCGATTCCAAGACGATCTGCTCGGTTTCCTTGCCCGCGATCTGAATCTCATTCCACAATTGGCCGACTCCCTTCCGGAAGGTGTCGTTCTTCGGCAGAGGGCGAATGGTCAGGACGTGTTTGCTTTTTTTATGAACTTCGATGCGAGCCCGGCCACTGTGGCGCTTCCCGATGGTCAGTGGATTGATGCGGAATCCGGAGAGGCCGTTTCAGATCGGCTGGCGCTGGAACCATTCGGTTCGCGGATCCTTAAGGCCGGGGGGGCAGTGATACCGGATGCACGCTCTGAGAGGTAAAATGTCTCGGCGCGCCGGGACGTCACGCTCTGCTACCACTGGCAGGGTCGGGCCTCTGGACCGACCGCAGGGGAGGGCATCGATTCGACCTGTTCCGATGTGAAAACGGGCTAATTCCTTGCCGGCGGCTGTGGCCGCTCGCGTTCTTGTGGAGGCGACGAGGAAAACCGGTCCGCCCAGACCTGGATTTCCGGGGACATTTTCACGAGCGACGGCCAGCCCCGGGAGTAGCCTTCCGAGGGGAGTTTGCGTGTGGCGTCGAAGCCCATGTGGGAGCCGATGTTGGCGATGGAGGGAGCGTGATCGAGCGAGTCCGAGGGGTTTTTGACGAACGTGGTGTCGCGCTGCGGGTCGGTGTTTGCGCACAGGCGGAAGAGGACCTCGCTGGTGTTGTGGACATCGCAGTCCTCGTCAACGACGACGATGTATTTCGAGAACATCATCTGGCCCATGCCCCAGAGCCCATGCATGATTTTGTAGGCTTGGAGAGGATATTGTTTGCGGATCGAGACAAAGACGAGGTTGTGAAAGACGCCCTCGGCCGGGAGCGCCATGTCCACGATCTCGGGGAAGTTCATTTTGAAGACCGGCAGGAAGACGCGCACGCTGGCCTCGCCCATGTAAAAATCTTCCATCGGCGGAACGCCCACGATCGTGGCCGGATAGACCGCGTCGCGGCGGTGAGTGATCGCGGTGAGGTGAAAGACCGGATAGTCGTCCACGTTTGTGTAGAATCCGGTGTGGTCGCCGAACGGTCCCTCCGCCCGCACCTCGCCCGGCTGGACGTAGCCTTCGAGGACAAAATCCGCATTCGCCGGCACGTCGATATCGACAGTCACCGCCTTGATGAGTTCGACGGATTTTTTTCTGGCGAAACCGGCAAAGAGCATCTCGTCGAGGCCGTCCGGGAGAGGGGCGGTGGCGGCAAATGTGAGCGCGGGATCGCCACCCAGAGCGACGGCAACAGGCATTTTTTCGCCGCGCTCGTAATACCTCTTTCCATGCCGCGCGCCAACTTTGTGGACCTGCCAGTGCATGCCTGTCGTCCATCCGTCGTAGACCTGCATTCGATACATGCCGACATTTCGGTCACCGGTGTCGGGGTCCTTTGTAAACACGGTCGGCAGGGTGATGAAACGTCCACCGTCATCCGGCCAGCAATGGATGATCGGTAGGTCGTGGAGGGAGAAATTTCCTCCGGGCTCATGGACGACCTCCTGGCAGGCGGCGGAGCGGACATGGCGCGGCTTGGCATGGATAACGTCGATGCCGTTGCGCAGCAACGTGAAGGCCTCCTTCAGCGTGCGCGGGGGCTTTGCCTTCATTAGGAACTGCATCTGGTCGGCGAGGTCATCAACCTTTTCCAGGCCGAGTGCCATGGCCATCCGCCGCCGCGAGCCCATGGTGTTGATCGCCAGAGGGAACGCGGACTCCTTGCCGTTGACAGTCGGCTTTTCGAAGAAGAGCGCGGTTCCTCCTGCGGGGGATTTCATCTCGCGATCAGCGAGTTCCGTGATCTGGAGTTCGGTCGCGATCGGTCCGGCCACCCTGCGGAGTTCGCCGGATGATTCCAATTTTTCGCAAAAAGCGCGGAAGGACGGGTAGGACATTTTGAAAGGCCGGATTAAAAGTTTGTTTTACGCCGCCGGGGCCGGTCTGGTGGCGCAGGCCAGGCCCACGGTTCCTACAGTAGAAAGCGCTTCAAGGCAAACGGATCGCGAATAAAATCGAAATAATCCGCTTTTCATGTCTGAGAAAATTGGCTATTTGAGCGGGAATATGAACTGGCTGCTTATTGCCGGAGGTGCTTTTATCGGCGCTTTTTCGCCCCCTCAGCAACCCGAGATGATGAATCACACGCTGCGCGGTGAGTTGATCCCGGCGAAGGAAGTCGTGTGTCGAAGCAGGTGGGGCACCCCAATGCTGCCCGACGGCAAAGGGAGCTACAGCCTGATCGCCCCGATCAATCCTCAGTTCATCGCGGAGAGTTTGATTCAGCCGCCGAAGCCCGTTGCGGGATCGGTTGACCAATATATTTTCCGTCCCGCCAGCGTCCTCCTTGTCCAGACCTCTGTCCTTCCAGTCGCCCAGTGACGCCTTGCGGGCTGAACCCGGCAACCCACCAATACCCCAATGGCTCGTTCAACGCCCATTGGTTCAGCCTCTGCAACGCCGTTTCGTTTCAGATCATTCTCGGTGCGCCGATCATCCTCTACGCAAAAAGCATCGGTGCGTCATCCACGGTTCTGGGGATCATCGCCTCGTTCACGCCGCTGATGACGGTCCTGCAGCTTCCTGCGGCGCAATTTCTTGGGCATTACGGATACAAGCGATTCATTCTGATGGGGTGGAGCCTGCGCACGATATTCATCTTTCTCGTGGCCGTGGTTCCGCTGGCCGC
>Ga0194053_10002261_pt1 | contig 11607 bp, 9 predicted proteins | sample SepL228m_MetaG_FD_161684 | JGI IMG/M metagenome (GOLD analysis project Ga0194053, IMG submission 161684) | Anoxic zone freshwater microbial communities from boreal shield lake in IISD Experimental Lakes Area, Ontario, Canada - Sep2016-L227-8m | ecosystem: Environmental > Aquatic > Freshwater >... | reverse complement strand
CTGGTTTTCAATTAGCAGTTGAATTAAAAGCGGATTATGGGCCAGTGAATGAACTTCTTAAAATAAAAGAAGGTAAAGAATGTGGCCTCCAACTTCAGGAAATCGCTTTAATTTTGGGTGGAGATAACACCGTTGATAAAGTAAAACAAAAATTGAGAGTTCTTACGTTAGTGGAGGATTATCTACGATATTTCGATCAGGATAATCGATATTCGAATGTCGAAAGACGAGTTGAGCATTTTATTAACTTAGATAATATTATGAATCGAACGAAATGGAAGGATCTCTCCAACGAACAGGAAAATCTCATATTACATGCTGCTTATCATATGATTCATGATACTGATATCGCACATCTTCAATTCCGTCAGTTAAACAATTTTGTCAAAGAACCACAAGCGGCGGTTGATTTTGCGAAAAAAGTTTTAATAGCGTCTGGGGCAATCAACGAAACTTTTCAAAAGACAAGTGAAAACGATTCCACCGTTAACAAAAAAAATGAAACTATTACACTTGAACCTTCGGAAGATGAACTAAAGAAATTGGAAGAGAAATTAATTTCTCCACCCCCAGAATCAACAGGAAAAAACCAAAAAACCGAAAGTGAGGAGGACCGTGATCCGTTTGAGACCCAGGTAAAAACAACAAAATCTTCAAAAGAGAAAGATAAACTGAAAGAAAATTTAAAGGATATTTTTGAGACAACCCAAGAAAAAATAACGCTAAATCAGCAAAAAAATAAGCCAAATCAAATATTTAAAAAGATTGAATCAAGTTTAACGGCGTTAAATGAGATTCCCACCTCCCAACTGAAAACACATAAAACAGAATTTCATCATTTAGAGGAACTTTTCAACAAATTAGCAAAAAAATTTAGGTAATTCCTGTGTTCGAAATAGACTATGACAACGATTCGGACCAAATTTTTATTCAGGGGGCTTCCGCATCGAAACTACTAAGAGGCAGGTCCGGGACAACACTTTCAGTAATATTACATTTTCAACCTGATGGTCCCGACCGATTATTCACCTCTTCAGATAATCGCCCTGGAACAAAAATTGCAGATGTGGTAAAATTATTTGAAAATCACAGAATCGCGAATCAATTATCCAGCACGGCGAAAGAAGCTCTGGAAGGATATGTAAAATATCTACGCGCTTTTAAGTCCTCTTCTATCAAAGGTCGGGAAATCCACAAACACCCCCCCATGGAGATCACTCTTCCGCAATCATTTAAGAGAAAACTGAAAGATTTTCAAATACCCTCGGTGCACCATCTTATTGATGTCACACATCCAGCAAATTTTTCTGTCCCTGGTAGTGGCAAAACCACGATGGTTCTCGCTGGATATTCAATCCTAAAAGAACAACACGAGGTTTCTAAGATTATCGTAATCTGCCCACGTTCGGCTTTTGAACCGTGGACCGAAGAATATTTTGAGTGTTTTGGCATCGAACCCGATGTTTTACGACTCGCTGGTTTACCACAGGAAAGAAAAAAATTATTGGCAGAATCTGAATCGATCGAGTTATTCCTTTGTACTTATCAGATGCTGTCAAATGAAAAAGAGGCGGTGTCGAAGATTCTCAGAAAATATCCATGTCTACTGATTTTGGATGAATCTCATCATATCAAAAAGGGTCCGGGGGGAGTTTGGTATGATGCCGTCAATGAGATTTCACCTCTTGCAAAAAAAAGAGTCATCTTAACCGGCACTCCCGCCCCGAATCAACTTGAAGACATTGTATCACAATTCGAGATTCTTTGGCCTGTTCTGAATCCAGCCAGGAAAGCAATAGATTTGTATGGATCAAATGAACGGATCGAAGATTTCCGAGATGCACTCAATCCATACTATACCCGGGTGCGAAAAGATCAACTCGGTCTTCCAACCCGACAAATTGTAAAAATTCATGTTCCCTTGGGTGACGTGCAGCAACGGATTTATGATGTTTTATGCCGGCGGATTCTTTCGCAATCATTATCGAAAATTGAAGAAAGAAGTCTAATCAGTGATCTTCGAAAAGCCCTTGTGGTGAGGCTCCTCCAGGCTGCTTCAAATCCGACGTTACTCTCAGAATATTCAGATGAATTCAAAATTCCACCTCTATCACCAACAGGAGTCGATCTCGAACAACTGATTCAAAATTATTCTTCTTATGAGACCCCTAAAAAACTTACAATTGCTGCTGGAATTGCTAAAAAATTAAGCGAAGAAGGAAAAAAATCAATTATTTGGACTTCGTTCGTTCACAATGCTGAAACGATTAACAAACTGGTAGAAAATTCCGGAATTAAAAGTGTATTAGTAACAGGGAGCACGGCAAAAGACGAAAGTGTCGAGAACAATAGAGATTCACGATTACATCAATTCAAAACCGATCCATCAACTATGGTTTTGGTTGCCACGATTCCAGCGATAGCAGAATCAGTTTCTCTTCATAAAGAATGTCACGATGCGATATATGTTGACAGAACTTTTAACTGCGGTCTTTTTATGCAGTCGATGGACCGGATCCACCGGGTTGGTTTGCCTCCAAAAACTGATACTCGATATCACCTGTTAATAGGAACAGGCACTTTAGATGAGATTATCGAGATGCGACTTAAGCGAAAAATGGAAGTCATGCATCAGATTTTGAATGATGATATTGGAATTCTTGATCTTGATGTCCCCGAGGATTTATCTGAAGGTGATTGGGATGACGAAGATATTGCCGCAGTATTGGAGCACCTCCGTCAATTTAGAACCGGATAGAATTGAATGATTGACCTTCGATGCCTGCAGACGATTAGAAGTCCGGGGGAGTTAAATCGTCTTTTAATTTATATTCGGGATCTCGGCAATAATATTGGACATGCGTCTTTAGAAAGAATAGAACAGGCATTAAAAGAGCAAACTTTCAAAGCCGGACCCGTTCCTTTCGATGATCTTCTTAATCTGGCTCTTCATTTCAGGCTGGTTCAGATTCACGAAGATTCGGTATCTGTCACCCCAACAGGTCGTACATTTTTAACCGGAAATCCTGATAATCAATATTCTCTTACTGAAACACAAATTCATCTTCTTGTCACTTTAATTTTGTTCGGTCGAACACAATTAAGTAAACAATTTGAGGGGATTCTCGGGGATTTCTCATTTAACCAAAAAAATCAAAGATACGAAGGCAGCAATCAAGCTCCATCAGGACGTCTGCCTGGACTGGGAATCAGATTATTCATTAGCTCACTAGGTTTCCTAGATGAAGCGGAAAATGGCATATTCTTCCTTGACCCGATTTTTAATACTCATATTGCTCGTCGTATTAGGATATTTAGACACTCGGAATGGGATGGACAAGATCCTTCAGATGAAGTAATTGAGAGATCAAAACAAGCAGAAATTCTCGTTTATAAAGATGAAATCTTTCGCTTGGATTCCAGTGGATTCCCTGAACTTGGTCGTCGGGTACAACTGGTGAGTGATTACAACGCAGCAGCAGGATATGATATTCAATCGTTTGAAGGTCTTGGTTCAAGGCCAGATGTTCCCGATCGGTTTTTAGAGGTTAAATCATCGGTTCAAAAGAAATTTGCAATTGTTATGACAAGGAACGAACAGGTAACGGCTCGTGAGTACAAAGATCAATACCATATCGTTTTCGTCGGGGAATACGATATTGGCAAACAATTGAGTGACTGCCGGGTAATGACTCTCACAGATCCGATGAAACACATCACCGACACGGAAAAATTTGAATTTTATGCATCTAAACTGCATGTGATCGAGAGAGAATCGAATGAAATTGAAATCGTATCTGATGAATGAAAATGCAACGGGGCGGGAAATCTCTCCCCGCCCTTTTCTATCCTTATTTTCCCCGAAGTGACATCGTACTATTACCGTCCCTACCCTAAACCATTTTCGATTTTCGGGTGAAACATGCAATTCTCAAGGGAATGCCGATGTGATGATCCCGACAACCTGCTGAGCTGTCACCGGGTCCAGAACCCGGGCCAGCACCAGCCCCGCCATCGCGACGAACAAGGCCCAGAAGACCTTCTTCACCTGCTCGTTCTTCCCGAACGCATCGATCGCTGCATCCGTGTCCGCCATCATACCGCGCTGGATCAGCTTCGGCAGGAAGACAAAGAGCGGCAGGAACAGAACCGCAGCGGCAATGAATGCCAGGGAGATCTCGGTCCAGCTTGCAAACCAGATCCCTGCAGGGACCGCAATGATCCCAGCCAGGACACCGGCCATACTCACTTCACCGAGCCAGAACCAGGTTCTTCGCCCGGCAATATCGGCCTTCTCCGCATCGGTGAGAGCGGACAGGTCGAATGCCCCGATCGCGTGCAGCACCCCGCAGCAGAACGTGCGGCTCGCCGACCCGTCAGTCATCGGCTGCCACGCCCTTGGCGATCAGGATCTCAAACACCGGGCTGGTGTATCCGCCATTCGCCGGGCTGAAGTCCCGGACCCGGCCCATCTGCGCCCCCTTCCGGCAACCGGTCCGGATCTGGACCGTGTGGATCCCCGGGGCTCTCGGGTAAACCCTGCAGCCGTCGATGTCGTGCATCTCGTCGTAAGGCGGGATGTCAAACCAGTCCGGCCAAAACCGGATGTTCCGCGGGATATCGGTCCCCCGGTACAGGTCCTGCAGGCGGATAGGCGCGAGATTGTCGTAAATCAGATCGATGATCAGGTTCTCATCACCCTGCGTAGGATGAAGATCCAGTTCGTAGAAGATAGGATTGCGGTGCACTTCTTCCAGGGTAAGAGGCTTATCCCCCGTGAGCGGTTCGAGACCGCTGAACTTTCCCCGGTACAGACCGGTCACCGTAGCGACCGGCTGCCTTGCGATTTCAGGTTCCATGATAGTTATCCTTGTGACTTTCGTGTTCCGCCCGGAGTTTCTTGAACTCCTCGACGATCTCATCATATTTGCCGATCTTCTGATGAATGGCAAACAGCATGGGATAGAGTGGAAGCACAACTCCCAGCAAAATCCCTAACGTATCGATATCCATTACGGTCCTCCGCAAACGACAAGAGAACCAAAAAGAGAGGGGACCGAAGGGTCGCCTCCCCTCCGGGTCTTATCGTCTGGCGAATCTAGGCGAGTGCCGCTACGGTGTCCGCCCAGGTCTCGACACGGGTTCGGATGGCTTCATCCGAATAGGACGTGAGAGTGACCCGGCCACGGCTGAAGTTCACCATGTAGAGTTCGCCATTTGGGTCGTGGCACTTGAGGGTCGCGCTGAACGTCTCGTTATCGGTGTCGCGGACCGGGATGCCGCCGTGGGCAGTGGAGAGGGCCGTGTTTGCGAGAATCGCGGTGGCCCCTGCATTGAACCCGGAGATGGTGTCGAACTTGTCCGACAGGTTGCCGACAATCTTTGCATCGGAGTCCTGGTAGATGATCTTCACCGCGTAACCTTCCTTGGTCTTTTCAACCGGGTCGTGGGTCACCCCAGCGGTCATATACGATACGCATGCAAACGGATTGCCGGTGATGACCGACTGGATGAGCGTGTTGAACGCCGCAACGTCTGCGATAGGTTCCGCGAGTTCGCGGATTGCACTCTTGGTCTGTGAGTTCTGTACGAAATCTGCCATAGTTGTGGTAGCTCCTGGTTCGATGTGAACCACAAACAGTATTTCCCGAGGAATTTTTTAACGGTTGCGAAAAACGGGGTGAAAATTGAAAGTTTTTAGAGAAAACTACCAGAAAATTTTATCTGTACAGCATTCCGCCTTTGTTTCGTAATCGCCCTTGTTGATAGATAGAGATATTTGATTGAATACAACGGTGATTTTTTTCTCGATCTGGAGAATATTTTCACGCATTTTCATTAGTTCCCTGAATTTTTTGAATGTCGATTCATTTGAGACGATCGAGGAAATATGATCGATAATAACCTGAATTTCCTGTTTATTACGTTGTTCAGTCTCGATATATCGTTGTGTCATTCCACCTTCCGGATTTTTTATATCGATTGGAAGTTCGAAGTGAATATTCGTGATGCCAATTCCAAAAGGTTGCAAGGGTCTTTTCCCATAGAATGCGGCATTTCCTCGCTTTTCAAGATCGGACAATATCGCCCCCTTGCAGGATTTCTGAATAGCTACTTTATCATAATCTGATATTTTGCTAAGGAAACGAGAATATAAAATCAGAACGACTTGTTTTACCTGCTTTACACTCATCGTGAAACAGTCTTGTTCCGGGACATATGTCTCATTCAGATTCAGTGATCCATTAAATTCGGTTTTGATATCAGAATCGAGATTATCATAAAATTCTTGCAGCGCCAAATTGTACTTGTTCACGGTTCCAGGTAGAGATTCATACTCGGCATAACACTCGGGATTGTCAACTTTCAAATGATTACTTGCATTTTTTCGTGATTTCTCTTCTAAGGGTTTGAATTCAATTTTCAACGAATCCATTTCGTTTGTTACTAAATGGCTCCGAATTAAAAAAATATCTTTTGAAAAAGGTCGGAAAAATTCCAGATCGAGTCTTAAATAGTGTTCTTTCCTTTTTCCATCGATGTATTTCTTTTTTTCAATTTTTGATTGGGTTGCCTGAGGAGCGAAAAAGGCGAAATAAATTGCAGCAATAATTCCGACAACAGCTGTTATTGCAGAAATCCAAGTGGGATCTGAAACGATACTCTCAATGGTCACATTGAACATTGTGCTTTAGATTGACATAAGGTTGTATATCACGATCTTTGAGGGGTGATAACAAGCAACGAGCATTCTGCGAAGCGGTATGCGAGAAGCGGGCCGATGCAGCCGCTGGCGCCGGAGCCTGCGACAAGCCAGGGGCGTCATCCTACCAACAAGGCAACTCCAGAAAACAGCTAGGTGATGTGAAGCGAGCCGGAGCTTCAGCGAGGACGAGTGAACATGACCGAGCGTCATCATGAACCACAAAATAAGTTCTCATTAGGGAAGCCCACGCGGCAAGGGGCGGAGCCCCGTTGAGCGTAACCTCCCTTAATTCCCGGTGAAAACCCTGTTTTTCAGACATCCCCGGAAAAAACGACCCTTATATTCGCATTCCGGCAGCCTTTCCGGGGTCCGGATGGGATAAAATAGGTAGGAAAAACAGCCCAAAATAAAGGGCTCCGGTGGCCTTTTGGTGACACGGATTTCTGCCGTATTTTGGCAAACGGGGCTTGTTTTGGGCTTGTTTTTTATTGATGGGTAAAATCTCGATTTTACGGGATTTTCCGGATGAGGGGAAGGGAAACGGAGCCCCTATTGGGGTTATTATTACACCTAGGCGATGAAGACATGATTGGGGTCGTGACCATTTGAGTTAGTTTTCCTCCAACTCCATTTGTTACTTCCTCATTGCAAACCTCAGTCCATCGGATTTAAATCAAACCGCTGTAATCCAACTCCTGCTTCGGAAGTCATTTACAGATCCGGTTTAACTTGTTGCATGATTACATTCGCTTCTGAAACGATATTTTCGACATCCTTAATTCTGAGAGATTCCTGAGGGATTCTAGAATAGATTTTTTTTACTTGTACCGCTAAATTAATGCAATCATCGGCAACCGCCGCAGCTTCTTTTTTCTGGTTAAAGATAAGCAATATTTTCGCTTTTCCTAATTTACATTCTGCAATCCTTACGATGCTTTGAGAAATCCTTCTCGGATCCTGTATTTTATTACGAATCCGGAATCCCTCATTGTAACGCTCGATAGCGGATGAAAATAATCGATCCGCTTCTTGATATTTCTTATTCTCTAATGATTCTCCAGCTAGATATTGGTAAATAAACCCCATGTTGTGTTGAGTCGTTGAATAATGATACACTTGGTTACTCTCATTAAATGCTTTAGAATATTCCTCTAGTTCATTCAAGAGCCAATTTCGCCACCCCCGGGGTGCAAACGTATCAACATTTCCGGTGATAACTTTTCCAACATATCCATTCATAAATTGCTGGAAAATAGTGTATGCGAGTTGCGGATCACCATTTAAAATACGTATTGTTGCGGCTTTTTCGAAAAGTAAATTTGCCTGAAAATATTTTTTAGAATTTTGTAATGCTATTCCATATTCATGAATGGTCCAGGCATAAATTTCGTTTAATTTTTTTCTGGGTGCTATTCGCGTCTCTCGATTCAATTCAATTTCAATCTCTTCGATAACCTTTTGGAACTTGGGAAAGTCATAGACATTTGTTGTTCTGAGGGAGTATGCTATATGTGCTTTCGTATCTACTTCAAGAATCGGACTATTCGGTTGAGATTCGAGAAACTGCTCGTAAGCATTCTTTACGAGATTATTCCTTTTACCATCATCATACACCCGGACATGTTCCAGAATTCGGGCCCACAATAATTTTACTCCGGAAGGATTTTCTTCCCACATACCCTGTTTCCAGATCTCAAAATTTACTTTCCACCAGTCCTTTTCGTTTTTCCCCCGCTTTTCTGTAGGTATTTTTGGGGAAACAGATAATCGGCACTCATTTTCAAATTGATATGAAGCACTTATTGTTTTTTGATAAATTTTTTCTAACAATTCGTCAACGTCGGTAGAAATGTGTGATGCTCCCGATTTCTTCAAAAGTTGTTCGACTGAAGAATCGATGGATGAATCCTTATCTGAATTTATTCGAGAGATCCAGAGGATTTTTTCGGGTTTACATTTCTCGAAGATGAGGGGGATTACATCAAATTCATCTGCCCCACGATATCCGATAACGACAAGCATTCGTTTGTCGAGAGATTCGATAACACGATCTGCTATCATCTTCTCGATTGGCACAAAAACACTGTCAATATAAAATCGTGCTTCATTTATCCTGCTGATTGTGCCATGTAATTTGATTACATTGTCTATTTTTTTATAATCAGAGCGATCCTTAAATTTTTTGATATTTGAGAGTAGTGCATGTTCTATCAACTCATCATAGTTTGGAGTCAGAACAATGCAATCGAAATTATGAATTCCCCACGCAAAAAACTGATGAGTGGAACTAAATTGTTCTGTATTTAGGCATTTATCGAGAAGCTCTGAGGTTTTTCCCTTCCCAATTGTTTCACACATTATTTGAAGGATAGCTTCGTTGAGAAGTTGTCCTCGATACTGCATAACATGTCTGACATCTTCTTTGTTATTCTCCCCAGCGACCGCAGTTAAAATCTCTTCGATTAGTTCAGTCCAGAGGGGTAACCAAGATTGTCGATTAACACTAATACCAGCCCCAACGAGAAAAACTATTTTCCCCTTGATCAAGTGATCTGAAATTTCGTTTATCCAGTTATCTTGATCTTCCATAAAACATGATTAGAAGTTGTACACATATATTTTCGAAGGATAGGAATAATTCCGTTACAATAGTCATTCACCCTTCTTTATCCTGATCCGTTTCCCGGGCCCTGCAGGAATGCTGGGCCAACCTTTATTTCGGTTTATTCGTGCGGCGCACCTTCGCGATCGTTGTTCTCGATCGTCTCGAGTGTTCGTGTGCGATGACCTTCCGCGAAGCGGTATAAGAGGAGCGAGCCGAAGCATCAGCGAGGACGAATGAACATGACCGAGCGTCTACGTACCAACCGTATCCGATGGTTCCCGCCCTCGGTGTGGTGGGTGAACTCCAAGGTGGGCGGTCCGGGAGATTATCTTTTGGGTTGTTATCGACAAGCACGCATTTGACCGACAACATCGGATGTATAGATCTCTGTGAAGCGCCTTTCAACAGAAACTACATCATTATGTCGGTACATTTTCATCGAAGATGCAATAAAAGACCTTATTCCCTCACCGATCGAATGTTAATTAATTACAATCAATTCCGAAGGAATTTGTATGACGGGAAATTATGATTTCAAAGTATTGACGGTGAAGAGAGTTTTAGCTGATGGCGACTACACCTCAGCGTGGAAGAAAATTTGCAATAGCCTTCACAACACGGGAAGAGATTTCCATACAGTTTCGATGCATCCCAGAAGGAATGTTCCTGAAAAATGGTTTCATGCGATAGCATATGGGGATCTTGTAATGATCCAGAAGGCAGAAGATCCCGGAAATAATTCAGAGGTTACAATGTTCCGTCCCCTTCGCCAAGTGGAATTTGAGATACTTGCCCCACTCTATAACGACTATGTTCGAGGTGTTTCCACTGCAATTCGGCAAACGAAAAGCCAGAATTCATCGTATGTAATTACTTTAATTGCAGAATTGCTGTAAATACGAGTATTTGCTAGGACGAGTGAACATGACCGAGCATCTACGCCTCAACCGGACCCGATGGTTCCCGCCCTCTGTTGGTGGGCGGGACTCCAAGGTGGGCGGTCCGGGGGATTATCCTAGGCTCTCACGAAAAAGAACTTGCAGAAGGTACTAAAATTGTGGGGGCATCGAACCCACAATCTCCAATATTTTATTTCGGAACGTATGGAAAGAAGTCGTTAAATCTAATCTGATGGAATATCTGAACTAAATGGAATACTTTCAAATTCAAGGTGATACTGTCACCATCAACCTAAGTGTTTTCATTCTAAGTCTAATTATTCCACTTATTATTGGAATTCTTCTCACAAGGTATATCCCAAAAATTTGTGAAATTTTTGAGAGAAAATTACTAGAATTTGGATCGTATCTCAAGAAAAAATGCAAAAACGGGATTACCTTTTTAGTTTTATACAATGGATATCGAAAAATTAGCAGCTCCACTTCTAATTGCCCGAAGCAGATACTCGAATCAATATCAACCAAAATTACCTCAGAAACTGGGAAGAAATTTGTTTCCGAACACGATTTAGAGAAAGGATTAATCAATTGTTTGGGTTCAGAACAATTGGATGTACTTTTAATTTCACTCAAAAATCTTCGGATTATAATCAATACAAAAGGTCCAGATCTTCAACTGAGGCATGAAGAAATTTCCAAAATTATCGAGTTATTATCGATTACTGACGAAAACGTTAGAAAAAGTGTTCTTGATACACTGAAATTATTGGCGGAACGAGGAATTCGCAAAGAACTGATGATTGCGATGAAGGATGAAAGAAATCCCGAAATCGAGTTTCAGTTAGCAAGTTTGTGTCGTTATTTTCTTGAAACATTTACTCCGGAGGAATTTATTGACGATGAAACGATCGAACCGATTTTTCGTTTTCTGGAATATGATAACGGGACGCTTCGATATAATTTGTTGGGAGGACTCTGGAATTGTGCTAATAAGAAACTGTTAAAAATGTCTCACATTATCCGATACGATACCAAAAAGATATTTAGAACAATATTAGAAGGAAATATTGTCGATCAGCGTCTAAAAGTTTTGTCAATTTTGACTATTCTCGCTAAACATCAAGACCAACAAGAAATTATTAACTCTGGATTTCTTCCCTTATTGATTCGAAATTTATCAGAAACGAACGATGCAGTTCGAAATGAAGCAGATAACGTCCTGCATGAATTACTGAAATGCGAGGAAACAAAACAAGTTACTGACGCTTTCTTAACAGAATCAAATGTAAAAGGGCTACTAATGACCAGATTCACAATTAAACTGTGAATTACCCTTAACTATTTATAGTCAAGAACCTAAAGTTTGATACCAAACTTACTCCCAAGGAATTTAGCAA
>Ga0194053_10002260_pt1 | contig 11613 bp, 7 predicted proteins | sample SepL228m_MetaG_FD_161684 | JGI IMG/M metagenome (GOLD analysis project Ga0194053, IMG submission 161684) | Anoxic zone freshwater microbial communities from boreal shield lake in IISD Experimental Lakes Area, Ontario, Canada - Sep2016-L227-8m | ecosystem: Environmental > Aquatic > Freshwater >... | reverse complement strand
ATGCCCCAGACCAGGCGGCACTTTTCCAGCAGACTGACCGGGCTGGCGGCCACCGCTTCGAGTTGCCGGATTTCGCGCGCGGCCCGCTCGGGGTCCTGTCGGTGGCCGATAGGGTCGTCAAAGACGTTCATAGTCTCGAGGAAAGTCTGGCGGTCAAAGGTGCTGAATTTGAAAGTGCGGTCAAAGCCGGGGTCGGTGGCCGCAGTGCGGAACAGGAGGACGGCATTATGGAGCAGCGATAAGGGGGAAGTCCACCGGGCATCATCGGCGCGTTCCGCCAGGTTGCCCATATCCAGCTCGCTGAAGATCGGGTGCGCCGTCAACTCGCCATCCAGAACGGACTGCAAGCGTCCTCGCACGTCCTGGAGAATCTCTTGCACCTGTTGTTCCGAGGCCCGGCCGCTGGTTTCGGCTTGCTGGTAGAGGCGGGTCAGATTCTCCCGAACAATCGACTCCTGGCGGCGCATGAACGCTTCGAAGTCGGGGCCGATCGCCTGGCGCAGCAGCATGACCCCCTGGTCATTGCGGGCGGTCAGTTCCCGTTCGAGCAAGCGGATGGCCGCGTCTGGAATCCAACGGGCGTTGGCCTCCAGTGGGAAGCTCAGCAGCTTGACCAAGTCGTTGATCTTCCGGCAACTCTCGATGGCATCGGCGGTCTCGGCGTCCAAAATGGTCAGCGAGAAGGAAATCCGGCGCGTCAGCACACCCACGGTCTGGGCGGAATCTTCGCCCAGAAACGACGCTTTGACTGGGACGTTGAGCGACTTGGAGCGGCTGTTTTTGTTGACAGCCAGCAGTTTGCCTCGACGGAAGACCTCGGAGAGGGAGCAAATCAGCCCGTCCAGTTCGGCGCGCTGCCGGCCCTTGAAAGAATCGGGCATGTCCTTGGTGGCCTGGGGTCCGAGGCGGGCTTGCGCCGTCAACCGCTCGACGGTTTGCAGATCAGCGCGCATGTCGCGCGTCATCTGCATGAGAAGGTCGGCGGAGCGGTTCAGCCATTGTTGGAACTTGGCCACCGTCCCGTCGTTGGATTCGACGCGCCGATCCGTCAGGCTGCCGCCGGATTTGAGGGAGCGACTGAGACCGTCGGCCAGCTTAAAAATGCGGCGGATGCCCAGAGCTTGCGCCGCCTGCTTGGTTGCGTCGAGTGCTGAAAAAGCGCCCGCCACATCGAGCTGCATCAAGAGGGTCGGCAGCCGGGTGCTGAGCGTGCGCGCGTCTTCCAGCAAGGCACCCAGCCGGAGGTCGTAGGTCGCTTGATCAATTCCCAGGCGGGCGCAGACGTCCGCCGGAGCTTCGAGACTTTCCTCCGGTCGCGGGGTGCCCCGGGCCTTCTGAACCTGGGCATGGATCGCGCCGCGGTTATAGGGTTTGAGGATGTAGTTATCCGGCTGTAGGGCCGCCGCCTGCACAATGAGTTGGCGGTCGCGCACCGCCGAACAGAAGCAGGTTTGGAGCGAAGCAAAACGTTTATCGTTGCGAATCCGCTTCAGCAACTCCACGCCATTCATGCGTGGCATGTTGAAATCCAGGAAGCAAAGCTGGGGCACCAGCCCGCAGTCCAGCAGCTCCCACGCTTTCACCCCGTCCTCAGCCTCGTAAACCTCCATGTCATCCATGGTTTCCAGGATGCGGCGCAGGACGAAGCGCGATGTCTTGTCATCATCGACGATCAAGATGCGCAAGGGCTTTTGGTCAGTCATAAAATGATAATGATTTGCTTCTTGCGAGACCGCTCGTACTGAGCGCTGCGCAGGTGAGGGTGAATTGGTTTTTCAGACTCACTAAGCATGGCGCAATCCTATCAAATGGCAGGCGTAGCGGCAACAGCCAGTTTTTGCCTGTCTTCAGCCGCTCTTGGCCGAGAACTCCGGCCGGTCTCTCGGGTGACTGAATGAACGCAGAAAATGGAGTGGGGGGCACGGCAGCTTGGCTGCGGAGCGGATCACATGTTCTTTGGCCTTCTTCTTTGGAGAGTGGCGTGGGGCAGGGAAACGTTGGACTTGGCTTCAGGGTGAACATATTTTGGCAATTCCTCGACTTCCGTTGGCATCACCGACACCTGCGGCCGACGGTTTACTCTTTCGTAACAACATAAACCACAATTATTTACGAAAACGTCTCGCTAGCCATCCTTCACCACACAGCGACGCGGCCGGGACAAAATCCGTTGACCCGGATGCGATTCGAGATATAAATATCGATATAGTATTCTCGATAAGTATATATCGATTAAAGATTCTCGAATGGGAACGCCATGATGACAGACAAGCTCAAAACGGTGCCGGAGCCAACCCTGAAGCGGTTGCCGCTCTACCATCGTTTTCTCAAAGAATTGCAGCCAACCGGCCGGGAGTCGGTGTCTTGCACGGACATTGGGGCTGATTTGGGGCTCGATCCGACCCAGGTGCGCAAAGACCTGGAGGCGGCAGGCATCACCGGCCGACCACGGATCGGTTACACCATCCTGAACCTCATCGACGGCATCGAAGAGTTTCTGGGTTGGAAAAAGGCGAACGAGGCATTTCTAGTGGGCGCCGGCAGCATGGGCTCGGCCCTGCTGGGCTATCACAAGTTCGAGGACTGCGGTCTGCGGATCATCGCGGCGTTCGATGCCGACCCGCTAAAGTCGGGAAAGACCATTCATGGCAAGCATGTGCTGCCCCTGGAAAAGCTCACTGAACTCGCCCAGCGGATGCATGTATTGTTGGGAATTATCACTGTGCCGGCCGCGGGAGCGCAAGCTGTGGCGGAGATGATGGTGGCCGGGGGCATTCGCGCAATCTGGAATTTTGCGCCCCTGCGCCTGCGCGTGCCGGAGCACATCATTGTTCACAACGAAGACCTTTACTGCTCGCTGGCCTCGCTCTCGCAGAAGCTCGCGCGGGAACTTCAGGAGAATCCTCTTCGAAGCGTCCCTGCGGTCACGGCGGTGCCGGCAGACATTTTGAATTAAAACCAATCGAACAAACGAAAACTCTATGATGAACAAGCGCAAACCCGAAAGCACCGGGCGGAAATTTGTAAAAGTCTGCAGCATCCTGGACCGGCACGGTCGCCGTCCCTCCCGGCTGGTGCCGATTCTTCAGGCGGTCCAGGAGGAATACCGCTACCTGCCCCAGGAAGTACTGACTTACGTCGCGACGGCTCTCGACGTCTCGCCCGCCCGGGTCTATGGAGTGGCGACCTTTTACGCCCACTTCGCCATCGAGCCGAAGGGGAAACACCTGGTGCGGCTGTGTGACGGCACCGCATGTCACGTGAAGGATTCCATCCCGATTCTGGATGCCATTCGCAAGCGACTGTGCCTCGATGGCAAGCGCAACACAACGCCGGATATGCTTTTCACGGTCGAGACGGTGGCGTGTTTGGGCGCTTGCGGCCTCGCGCCGGTGGTCGTCATCGACGACCAGGTTCACGGCCAAATGACCCCGGCCAGCGCGGTAGCGTTAATTGACGGTGTGATTGCGAAGGAGGCCCAATGATTTCCGAAACTCTTCAGATGGCTTCGATCGGGCCGGCTCCCAAGACGGGTCGGCGGGTGGTGGTGTGCGCCGGCACCGGCTGCGTGGCCGGCGGCGCTTATGACGTGTTGCAGGCCTTCGCCCAGCAGATCAAAGCGGCGGGCATCAACGTGGTTGCCGAATTCAAACCCGAGCAGAAACCTCATGATTTGCGGCTGCACAAGAGCGGCTGCCAGGGCTTCTGCCAGATGGGGCCGCTGGTGACCGTGCTGCCCGAAGGCATCCTTTACAACAAGGTCAAGGTGGCGGACATCGCGGAAATCGTTTCAAAGACACTGATTGCGGGCGTGGTGGTGGAGCGTCTGCTTTACGTCGATCCGGCGACCCGCAAGCGTTGCCACGGGGTGGACGATATCCCCTTCTACCAGCAACAACAGCGGTTTGTCTTGCGGGACTGTGGAACCATTGATCCGGAGAGTGTCCACGAATACATCCATCACGGCGGCTACGCAGCGGCGAACAAGGCGTATCTCCAGATGAGCCCCGAGCAGATCGTGCAGGAAATCACTAAATCGGGGCTCCGCGGGCGCGGCGGCGGCGGCTTCCCAACCGGCCGGAAGTGGGAAGCGGCGCGGGTGCAACAGAACGCGAAGAAGTATGTGATCTGCAACGCGGACGAAGGCGATCCGGGCGCATTCATGAACCGCAGTGTAATGGAAGGCAACCCGCACAGCGTGCTCGAAGGCTTGATGATCGCCGCGCGCGCGATTGGCGCCGATGAGACGCTGATCTATGTGCGGAGCGAATATCCGCTGGCCGTCCAACGCATGCGCCAGGCGGTGATAGACGCGCAAGTCCTGGGCTTTCTGGGACCAAACGCGTTCGGCGCCGGGCGGCCGTTGAGCTGTGAGGTGATGGAAGGGGCGGGCGCCTTCGTCTGCGGTGAAGAGACCGCGATGATCGCGTCGATCGAAGGTCAGCGCGGCATGCCGCGGCCCAAACCGCCGTTTCCGGCACAAAGCGGGTTGTGGGGTAAACCGACGATCATCAATAACGTGGAGACCCTCGCTCACGTCGTGCGCATCATCAACGACGGCGGCGACAACTTTCGCAAGCTCGGCACCGCCACGTCTCCCGGCACCAAAACATTCGCTCTGACCGGCCATGTAGCGAACACCGGGTTGGTGGAAGTGCCGTTCGGGACCACGTTGCGTGACGTGGTGTTAAACATTGGCGGCGGCATCACCAACCGGCGCGGCAAGGTTACTGCCGACGGGTTCAAGGCGGTGCAGATCGGGGGACCGTCGGGCGGTTGCCTGACGCGCGCGCACCTGGATCTGCCGCTGGATTACGATTCGTTGCGCGGCGTGGGCGCGATGGTCGGCTCGGGCGGCCTGGTAGCCCTGAACCAGCAGACCTGCATGGTCAGCATCGCCCGGTTCTTCATGGACTTCACCCAGCGCGAGAGTTGCGGCAAGTGCGTGCTCTGCCGCGAAGGCACCCGCCAGATGCTCGCGCTGCTTGACGACATCATCGAAGGCCGGGCCACCGGCGAGACACTCGATCTCCTCGAAAAGCTGGCGGGGGCGGTGCAAAAAGGCTCGCTGTGCGGCCTCGGCAAGACCGCGCCCAACCCCGTGCTTTCGACGATGCGCTATTTCCGCGAAGAGTATGATGCGCACGTCTTTCACAAGTGCTGTTCCACCGGACAATGCAAGGCGCTGGCCAAGCCCAGCATTGATCCCATCAAGTGCAAGGGCTGCACCGCCTGCGCGCGCAAGTGCCCCGTGGGCGCGATTAGCGGCGAGAAGAAGAAACCCCATGTCATCGATCAAACCAAATGCATTGTGTGCGGCGTTTGCGCCGACACCTGCAAGCTCGATGCGGTCGTCGGGGTGTAAATCAGGCAGGCAACCAATAACGATTCCAGATCAACATGAGCAATTCCGTGTCAGTAAAGTCAGTTAACATCGACGGGCGCGAGGTGCCGCTCAACGGCGAGCGCAACCTGCTGGAGGTGATTCGCAAGGCGGGCATCGACCTGCCGACCTTCTGCTATCATTCCGACCTGAGCGTGTACGGCGCGTGCCGCCTGTGCCTGGTCGATATCCAGGGCCGCGGCGTCCAGGGCGCGTGCTCGACTCCGGCTGAACCGGGCCTGACGGTCCGCACACAGACCGACGAGATTCGCGAAATCCGCAAGATCGCCATCGAGCTATTGCTGGCCAACCACGACCAGCAATGCCCGACCTGTCCCAAAAGCTCGTCCTGTCAGCTCCAGGACATCGCCCGCAAACTCGGGATTCGCAAGGTGCGCTTCAAACCCGTCCATCAGCCGGCCGAACTCGATCTGTCGTCCGTTGCGCTGGTGCGGGATCCGAACAAGTGCGTGCTGTGCGGCGATTGCGTGCGGATGTGCTCGGAGATTCAAGGCATCGGCGCCCTCGACTTCGCCCACCGCGGCCATCAGGCCGCCGTGTTGCCGGCGTTCGGCAAGGGCCTGGGCGAAGGCGAATGTGTCAATTGCGGCCAGTGTGCCGCCGTCTGCCCCACCGGCGCCCTCACCCCGCGACCGGAAGTGGACGAGGTCTGGAAGGCTCTCAACGATCCGGGCAAGACTGTCGTTGTCCAGGTCGCCCCGGCAGTTCGGGTTGCCGTTGGTGAGGTCTTCGGACTGGAAGCGGGCGTTTCCACGAGCGGCCAGATTGTCGCCGCGCTCAAGCGCCTCGGGTTCGACAAGGTCTATGACGCGTCGTTCAGTGCCGACCTCACAATCATCGAGGAGGCTAACGAGTTTCTAAAACGGAAGGCCAAAGGTGAGAAACTGCCGCAATTCACCAGTTGCTGCCCCGCCTGGGTGAAGTTTGCCGAACAGTATTATCCCGAGCTGTTGCCCAATCTATCGAGCTGCAAATCGCCACAACAAATGCTCGGTGCAATCTGCAAATCCACCCTCCCCGGCGAGTTGGGTATTCCCAAGGAAAACCTGGTCGTGGTTTCTGTCATGCCTTGCACAGGCAAGAAGTTTGAAGCCAAGCGGCCCGAGTTTGCTACGGATGGCGTGCCGGACGTGGATCACGTTCTGACCACGCAGGAACTGGCCCGGATGATCGAGGAGGCCGGCCTGCGCTTCAACCAACTCGAGACGGAGTCGTTCGACATGCCGCTGGGCTTCAAGACCGGCGCGGGGGTCATCTTCGGCAACTCGGGCGGTGTTAGCGAAGCGGTCCTGCGCTACGCGGCCGAGAAGGTCACCAGCCGAAAGCTGGAAAACCCCGATTTCCACCAGGTCCGCGGGGACAACGGGGTGCGGTTTGCCACTATCGCCATTGACGGCATCGAGTTGAAGCTGGCGGTTGTGTCCGGGCTCAAGAACGCTCGTGACCTTGCGGATAAGGTCCGCCGCGGCGAATGTGACCTCGATCTGATCGAAGTGATGGCCTGCCCAGGAGGCTGCATCGGCGGCGGCGGCCAACCCGTGTCACGTGACCCCGACATCCGCCGTCTGCGCACGCGTGGCCTCTATCAAGCCGACAAAAACCTCGATCTGCACAAACCGCAGGAGAATCATTACGTCACCGAACTCTACCAGAAATACCTTGGCGAAATCGGCGGCCGCAAAGCGCATCACCTGCTGCACACCCATTACCAGAACCGCCGCCGCATCGCCGACGAACACATCCTGCTGGGCGAAGGGCCCGAAGCCGAGAAGGTGCGGATCAACGTCTGCGTCGGGACGAACTGCTTTCTCAAAGGGTCGCAGGCCGTCATCGGTGAGTTGCTCCAGGAGGTCGAGAAGAAGAATCTCCAGGACCGGGTCGAGGTTAGCGCCTCGTTCTGCTTCGAAAAGTGCGCCCAGGGCGCAACCGTCGAAATTGACGGCCACCCCATCCCCTATTGCACGGCGAAAAAGGCCTGCGCGGCGATGGAAGACAAATTGAAAGACAAAGAACCCAGATAAGAAAGTTTGCAAATATGAAAACGAAACTTTGCACCCAGCCAGCCACCTTCATTGACGAGGCGAAGATCGCCGAGACGCTCGCCGCCGCGCGCCAGTCCGACCCGGCCAAGATCCGTGAAATCCTGGTCAAAGCGCGGCAATTAGTGGGTCTGGATGCGAGCGAAGTGGCGGCACTGATGGAAATCCAGGATCCGGTGCTGCTCGAAGAGATGTTTGCGGCCGCCCGCCATGCCAAGAACGAGATTTACGGCAACCGCCTCGTCCTGTTCGCGCCGCTTTACATCTCGAACCTCTGCCAGAACGAATGTGCCTATTGCGCCTTCCGCGTCCACAATAGGGAACTGGTCCGCCGGACGCTGACCCGGGAAGAAATTGCCAACGAAACTCGTATCCTCATCGACCAGGGCCACAAGCGGGTGTTGATGGTCGCCGGCGAGTCGTATCCGGAAGGCGAGGGCTTGCGCTTCATTCTCAATGCGATCGAAACGGTTTATGCCACCCGCAGTGGCCGGGGAGAAATCCGCCGAATCAACGTCAACATCGCGCCGCTCGCACTGGAGGAATTCAAGGAACTCAAGGCCGCCAAAATCGGCACCTACCAGCTTTTCCAGGAGACCTACCATCGCGCGACCTACGCCGCGGTTCATACCGTCGGTCGCAAACGGGACTTTGACTGGCGCGTGACGGTGTTCGACCGGGCGATGCAGGCAGGCATTGATGACGTCGGCATCGGCGTGTTGTTCGGACTTTACGACTGGAAATTCGAGATGCTGGCGATGCAGCAGCACATCCGCCACATGGAGGATGCCTTTGGCGTAGGGCCGCATACCATCAGTGTTCCGCGCTTGGAACCCGCAGCCGGATCGACACTGGCTTGCCGCCCTGCCCACCCGGTCTCGGATGCCGACTTCAAGAAGATCGTCGCCATCCTGCGCCTGGCCGTGCCCTACACGGGCATCATCATGTCCACCCGCGAAAATGCCGACACCCGCCGCGCGACTTTCAAACTCGGTGTGTCGCAAATCTCGGCCGGGAGCCGCAGCGATCCCGGCGGTTACGCCGGCACCGGCGCCGCCCGCAAGGCCCAGCAATTCCAGCTTGGTGACCATCGTTCGCTCGATGAGGTCGTGCGCGACACCGCGTTGCTTGGCTACACGCCATCCTTCTGCACGGCCTGTTACCGGCTCGGTCGCACGGGTGCCGATTTCATGGACCTGGCGAAGCCCGGCCTCATCAAGCACCACTGTGCCCCTAACGCGCTCTCGAGTTGCATGGAATATCTGCTCGATTACGCCGCGCCCGAAACCCGCCGCGTCGGTGAGATGCTGGTCGAGAAGGAACTCACGACCATGGAGAACTCCGTCCAACAAATCTCCCGGCGATTGGTGGGGGAAGTAAAGGCGGATAAGCGGGATGTGTATGTCTAGGCGGATATGAGTGACTTTCGTACAGAGCAGGACTTGCTGGGCGAACGGCAGATACCGGCCACCGCGTTGCACGGTATTCACACCGTCCGCGCATTGGAGAACTTCCCGCTGACCGGTCGCCCGATCCACGAGGAGTTGGCCCGCGCCTACGGCACGGTGAAACTGGCCTGCGCACTGACCAATCGCGCCTTGGGAGCCTGGGCGGACGACCCGGCTAAGGCCGACGCCATCGAACGCGCCTGCCGCGAGTTGAGCGAGGACGCGTTAGTCTCGCACATCGTCGTTGACCTGCTCCAGGGCGGTGCAGGCACCAGCACCAACATGAACGTCAACGAGGTGCTGGCCAACCGCTCGTTGGAAATCCTTGGTCTGCCCCGCTGCCATGATCGCGTCTCGCCACTGGACGATCTTAACCTGCATCAATCGACCAACGACACCTACCCCACCGCCCTCAGACTGGCAGCCATCCGATTGTTGCAACGGTTGGAACAGCGGGTGGTCGCGTTGCAGGAAGCGTTTCAGGCCGCCGAACAGCGACTCGCTCACGTCGTCAAGGTTGGCCGAACCCAACTGCAGGACGCGGTGCTGATAACGCTCGGCCGCGAGATGGGCGCCTACGCGGAGGCGATCAATCGCGACCGCTGGCGCATCTACAAATGCGAGGAACGGCTGCGCGTCGTGAACCTCGGCGGCACCGCCATCGGCACCGGACTGGCCGCTCCGCGCCAGTTTATCTTCCAAGCCGTCGAGACCCTGCGCGAACTCACCCGCATCGGCTTCGCTCGCGCCGAAAACCTGGTGGATGCCACCCAGAACGCGGATGTTTTCGTCGAGGTTTCCGGCATTCTAAAAGCCCACGCCGTTTCGCTCCTCAAAATCTGCGCCGACTTGCGACTGATGGCGTCGGGACCGGAAGCCGGCCTGGGAGAGATCCGGTTGCCGGCACGGCAGGCGGGATCTTCGATCATGCCCGGCAAGGTCAACCCGGTGATACCCGAAGCGGTTAGCCAGGTCGCGATGCTTGTTATGGGCCACGACACCGCGATCGCCATGGCCGCGGCTGCCGGCAACCTGGAACTTAACCCTTTCTTGCCCCTCATCTCGGCCTGCCTCCTCGAGAGCATTGATCTGCTGGCGCGAGCTGATGACATCCTCTGCCGCCATTGCGTCCAGGGATTGCAAGCCGACGAAGCCCGTTGCCGCCGCCAGGTCGAGAATTCGACTGCTGCCGCCACCGCGCTGCTGCCTGCCCTTGGCTACAATCGCCTCTGCGAAACGGTACGCCTCGCCCGAAATACCGGCCGCACCATCCGGGAGGTCGTTCTCGAGCATCAGTGGCTGACTGCCGCCGAATTCGATGCCTCGATAAGCCCCGAAGCCGTTTGCCGACTGGGATCGGAGCTCCGAACTCCGAGATTGGACGCCCTGAACAAACTTCCATGAGCCCCGAACCAGCCCCCAAAGGCCTTCGCCTTCACATCGCCCTGTTCGGTCGGCGCAATGTGGGGAAATCGAGCTTGCTCAATGCCTTGACCCGCCAGCAGGTCTCCATTGTCTCGCCGGTGCCCGGCACGACGACTGATCCGGTCGAAAAGCCGATGGAATTGTTGCCCCTTGGCCCGGTGCTCTTCATCGACACTGCCGGAATTGATGATGAAGGCGTGTTGGGCGCGTTGCGCGTCGCAAAGACACGGAAGGTGCTGGACCGCGCCGACATCGCCATCCTGGTTGCGGAAGCCGGAAGCTGGGGAAGGTTCGAGGACGAAATCCTCGAGGAACTCCAGACCCGCAAGATACCAGCCATCGCCGTCTTTAATAAAGCGGATTTGGCCCCATCCGCCTCGTCCACTGGCTCCGATTTGTTGGTCCGCATGGCTAACCAGAAAATTCGCCTCGTCCGAACGTCAGCGTTGGCGGGCCAGGGTATTGCTGATCTGCGCCAGGCTCTTTTGGACTCAGCGCCACCCGATTTCATAGACAATCCCGCAATCCTTGGTGACCTCGTCGGTCCGGGCGAAATGGCGGTCCTCGTGGTGCCCATCGACAAGGAAGCGCCCAAAGGCCGCTTGATTCTTCCCCAGGTGCAGGCGATTCGGGATTTGCTCGACAGCGACGCCTTTTGTTTGGTGGTCAAAGAGCGTGAATTGCGGACTGCGCTTGACCGCCTGAGCGTGCCGCCGAAACTGGTCGTCACGGATTCACAGGCATTTCTCAAGGTGGCCGCCGATACACCGCGCACCGTGCCGTTAACCAGCTTTTCCATACTGATGGCGCGGTTCAAAGGGGATCTGCTCACACAGGTGCAGGGCGCGTTGGCCATCGATCGGTTGCGTAGTGGCGACCGCGTGCTCGTGGCCGAGGCCTGTTCGCATCACCCGATCGGCGAAGACATTGGCCGCGTCAAAATCCCCCGCTGGCTCACCCAATACGTTGGTGGCAAACTCGATGTCCACCACGTCCAGGGCCGCGATTTTCCCGACGACCTCTCTCCCTACAAATTGGTGATCCACTGCGGCGCTTGTGTATGGAACCGGCGCGAGATGCTCAGCCGCATCCTGCGCTGCCGGCAGGCCAACGTGCCCATCACCAATTACGGCCTGACCATTGCCTACAGCCTCGGCATCTTCGAGCGCGCCCTCGAACCGTTTCCAGCAGCCCGGGAGCTTTACGCCGCGGCAATGAAGCCCTGAACTTTGGATGAACCCGCACCTCGACCAATCCGAAATCCTGGCCTGGCTCCGCGAGCAACGCCCCGCTCGCC
>Ga0194053_10002259_pt1 | contig 11619 bp, 14 predicted proteins | sample SepL228m_MetaG_FD_161684 | JGI IMG/M metagenome (GOLD analysis project Ga0194053, IMG submission 161684) | Anoxic zone freshwater microbial communities from boreal shield lake in IISD Experimental Lakes Area, Ontario, Canada - Sep2016-L227-8m | ecosystem: Environmental > Aquatic > Freshwater >... | reverse complement strand
GATTATGCGACCTCAGTAGCGTGGGATTCGTACCACGCAAAACGCTGCTGGGTCGCGTATGCTTAGGTACTGTGCCGTGTTTCGCACAAAGCTGAAGCGAAACACACTTGACGAACGTTTCTTTCCCCATCACTCCACCCAATAGGGCCACCTTCAAGACTGAATTGATATTTGTCCGCAAGTCGGCAAAGCGCAGCCATTGCTTTGGAATCGTTGCCTCGCCTTCGAAATCGCTGGGGAACGAAAACCTCGTCGATAATAACCTAAGGAGGCAGTCCCAAGCAGTTAAAGTTCTTGACGATGCGTGGTTACAGATTATTGTACTGTGTACAAGTTTGGTGGAATCACACCAGAAACGGCTTGAGATTCATGCACCTTCACACACGTTGGATTGGCTTTTTGGTGGCTACTGCGCTTTCCTTCCTGGGCCTGGCCCTCGGCGCGGAACTTCCGTCACCGCGCGTGGACTTTTCTTACGCCTTCGCCACGCCGCACCGGTTGGCGGTCGCCCGGTCGGACAGCAGCGACAAGACACTGCTCGATCTCCAGTCCGGCAGCTTGCGGGTGGCATGGAGCTTACGACAACCTGCTCCACCACCTGCTCGGTTCGTTCCAGACTCCGTCCACGGCCTGGACGGTGAGTCTGCAAACTGGGGCGCGAATCCGGCCTGGTTGGAGCCGGCGCGATTTTCGGGCGACAACCTCGTGGCCGGCTGCAACGAGCGCTCCGGCACATCACTCAATCTTGACCAGCCATGAACCCCCGATCCACTCCCAGCAACAGCCCCACCACTCGCCGCCAATTCCTGGCACGCGCCGCCGCGACGACGAGCGCATTAACATTTCCGGCGCTGCTGACCAGTTGCGCGACCGGCAGCAAGGCTGGCAAGACACTCCGTGTGTGTCCACCGCTGGGACTATTGGACCGATGAGCCCGCCTGGAAGTTCCGCGTGCACTTCGAGCATCCGACGAAGCCCGGCTGCTGGGCCGAGTACCTGGTGCGGCCCAGTTTTCAGCTCCGTAAATAAATGAAGGCATCCTGCTTTGCTCTCAGGAGGACAGGGTGATCTGCCCCAACCATGCTGCTTCAGTGGACGCGCCGATTGCACGTCTGTTTGCATTTAATTGCCAGGGGCGGCGCGCCACTGACCAGCGTCGTTGGGCGAAATCGTGCGCGATATTATTTACATATCTGTGACAACTTTAACCTCGAGAGCGTATTAGATAAAGCATCATGAAGATAAACAAGTATTTGAAGACCTCAACCGCATTGCTCGCTCTCCTGGCAGCCTCCACCATTTTCATCACCGGTTGTCAGTCGCCAAGGACGACCGGAAGCCGCTGGGAATACAAGGTCATCGAGAAGGGCCTCTACCCAGGCGTTCTTCAGAAACAGATCGACGCAGCCGTGCAAGATGGATGGGAGTTTGTGTCGGTCTCGACGACGGTGCAAGAGATGTCTGTTCCAAGCGGCTTTATTGTTGTCCGCAGGCCCAAGCAATGACCGAATTTCACGGATTGCTCAACCAACGGGGTGCAGCGGACGCGGGATTCGCATTCTGTTTCCATGTCGGACACACCTGGTCCCGCGCCGCTGAGCCCGGTCGTTGGGCACGGATCGTAAGTGCGTCATGCTCGCGACAGTGGCAGGCTGGTCCAGCGGCTCGCCGATATTGAATATGGCTTGGTCAACACTCAGGAAGTTGGGGACTGTAGCTGCCGTACTTATCACTGGCACGATCGTCTTGTTGCTGGCAACGATGCCAATGAGAAGTCCTGGACACCTTCTCAATGGCACTCGGGTAGTGCTTCAGAGCGGTGCTTACGGAACCAGCTACAGCCCGCCCAGGCCTCTCCTGGACAGGCTCCTGGCACATCTTCCGGCTGCATGGCTAACTCGACTGCACTACACGCTTTGCTCGGGACCCAGCGGTGCAGTGCGCGGCGCAGCGGGCGACATCTTCTGCTTCTGGCTGGACTTCTCCAGTCCAAACGCAGAGAGCCAAAAGATCGGCTACGCCATAGCGGATGAAAGCGGCTTCGAGTCGCCGATGGTCTTCAACGGGCATTATGGGCCTTACGAGCCCGGAGGATTTGCGAGGAATCACAGCGGGCTGATCCGTGGCGCAGGGCTATTCCCCAGACGCGGCAACAGTTTCTCTCTCCGTCTCTACCAGCAGGATGTTAGCGGCAAGCGGGTCCTGGTTGCTCAATTCCCAGTCAAGAACTCCGGGCTCAGGAGGACTCCTGCCTGTCAAGCGCAGCCCCTGCCGATCAGCCAGCAAACCAATGGACTGGGCCTAACCGCCTGGTTGCAGGAGCGAAGAGTGGGTCCAAGTCAGGAGGCCGAAAACGCCACCCGCCAAATCGGGACCAACGCTCTGCCAACCTTGCTGAAAATGGTTATAGAGGCAAATTCACCTGATCAAGAGGCCCTGTTGGGGCTGGCTCGGCGGCAATCGGAGCTGGCCTTTGATTTCTACGACGCCGACGAGGATCACAACCTTGCTCCCCTTGGGTTCTTCGTCCTTGGTCCAACTGGCAAAGGGGCAGTAACGGCGTTGACCAACCTCGTCACCGATCCAAACCCCATTGTACGAAGAACAGCCATCGCGTGTTTGGGATCCATTGGGCCGGCAGCCCAGGATGCTGTGCCGGCATTGATTCCGGCCATCACAGATTTTCTTCAGCCCCAAGTCCAAGCGACGGCCAAGTTCGCCTTAGGCGCCATCCATGCCCAGGCAGCGATCGCTGTTCCAGCTATGACTCGGATGCCGTGAGATTCACGAGGAAAACGCTGGTCGGCTGCGGAGCTGCCGCGCTGCTTATCGTGGTGCTGTTGCACCTCATGAGGAACGCCCCCACGCCTGGTCCACCGCCGATCGTGGCTTCATTCGGCGGGGTGACAAATGGCACCGTTGGGATCACAAACGGTCGCTGGGCCATGTACGTGGTCACGAATGTAACGACCAATTCCTTCTGCATCGTGGGAGCCAAGATAGAAATCGAAGGGAGCAACGGCTGGCAGTTAGACCCGACTCTGCGACCAACAGAGCGCGGCACTTGGTGGCCTCTCCCGACTCGAGCTTGGCATGACGCAAAAGATGCGCGCCTCGGTGTCGGAGCCAGCTTTCACTACTTTGTAAGGGTACCGGACGATCCAACACCATGGAGAACTACAATTAGCTTTCTCGAAGACCGCCGGCCTAGAGTCCGCCCCCCCACGAATGAGATCATTCGGATACTAATAGAGGATGCTCAGGACCGGCTAGACAGCCGCCGGTACCCGCTAAGAAACTACGACTGCCGGTTGCCGGACACTGGGAAATAAGCCATGCCGAACAATCCGGCAGAGCGAATGAGCGGCCGCACTGCTCCGGTTTCAATTGGATGCTCTGTGGGGCGGCTCATCACTCACCTCTATCGTTCGGCAACAGTATGACGCGTACGGTCGAGTGGAGCGGAGGCGCGACATGATTAGGCCAATGACTTCCAATGGTTCTGCCCTTTCGAGCATCGTGGCAAAAAGTCATCAGGCCATCCACTTCGTTTCCTCCGCCCCCTCTATTCATTCCGTACGGCGGGTTTTCCCTCAGTACGGCTGGAAGTCAGCCTTGTCCTCCTGCGCCCTTCCGAAACCTTTCGGGGCTTCGTTTGACGCAGGAGCTGCCGTTCACCCGTTTCTGGCCATTTCCTATGCAACCATCCATTGCCGAGGCAGGACTTGCACCTGCAAGTATGTCAAAGGTTGAAGGCTGCACATAGGAAATTGCTTTCTGGGCGCCCGCAGGTACTGGGCGCTGCGCGGGTGAGCTATGGTAAGGAATTGCTCGCCCGGGCCAACGAGGATGTTGAGCGTAAGGAGTGTGTGGGTTCCGTTGGTGAGTTGATCGTGTTGTAGCCAGAAGCCGTCTGAGTACGCCCAGCGTGGTTGCTTCGCGGTGCCGAGGTTGACGTGTTCGACGGAGTCATCAACGGCGGCTCGGAGGTCTATGGCCTCGTCTTCGGAAGCTCGCTCCGTGTCCACGAGCATGTCGACGTGCAAATTGAATGGGCGCTCGAAAGGGTCTGTCGCGGTGCTTCCGGTGTAGATTGGGAGGAAATCCGCACCGGATTTGTGGGGGCCGCCGTCCAGGAGGGCGCCTGCGGGGCTGGACCAGAAGTCCGGGATGACAATTACGGAGTAGAAGTCGGCGAGACGATTGGTGAGCGGCCCAAGGCGTGGGCGGGTGGCGCCGCCAAGATCGAGGAATGTCGTGCGGTTGGTAGCGGCAGCGGCTGGCATGTGGTTGGTGAGGATGGTCCAGTGGGCTTCTGGGACCGGATTGGAGCGGACAAGGATGAGGAAGCTTTCTCGGGGGTCACTGGGCCAGGTGAGTGCGACATTGGTGGATTGGGGAAGCAGGGAAAGGCCTCGGACGCTATATGATGCGGCTGAATCCTGGGAATGAGCCGGGGTGTTAGCGGAGAGTGCGGAGGGCATGGGGCAAGTCGCGATGCCGGCGAGGAGTAGCAAAGCGGAGAGCCGCTGATATAGTCGAGGGGCGGAGTTCATTGTGGGACTGGTGGGTTGAACGAAGATGGGGGCCGACTCGGCTTCTTGGTGAAGGACCGGGGTGCCGTTCCGCCGGGTGGGGACTGGTTCGTCGTGCGTTGCGGGGATGTTGAGATCGGCAGCCCAATGGGCGGCGGCTTATTCCAGTAGGATTTGTCGTCGTAGTAGAAGGATTTGAGTTCGCCCCGGTCGGCATCCACCTCGGCTTCGACTTTGGACTGCAGGTCCTGGTCGGTGGGGTTGGCCTTGTACCACCACCAAATTGAATAGCGCGGAATACCGGGGACCGAGGGTTTCTGCACCGTCGGCTGGAAATCGGTGTGAACCAGGTTAGACGGGTAGCCGAGTCGTGATAGCGTGCGCTTGATCAGGTCGGTTGCCTGGGTTTCGTTCATCCTCCATTTGCCTTTGTATTGACTGATGAGGATGGGGTGATTCTGTTTGTTGAAGAGGTTGTCCGGTGCATAGTAGCCATTGACCATGCTGTTGCGGTAGATGAACCGCCAGCCGTTGGTGAGTTCCAATTCGCAGTGGGGCCAGCCTCCGTTGTCCGCCAGGTAGAACCGGGCGACGTGGTTGGTGGTCAGTGGCCATGGCGTGGGCAGGTTGAGAGTCTTGGAGTAGTCGTGAATAGCGGCGAGAACGATTGGAAGTATCTTCCAAGCGTAATCGGGGTTGGCTCGTGCCCATTTGCGAACCATCGGGGCTGCTATGGGTGCCACCGTTGTCTTTGGCGGCGGACGCTGGAGACTCTCGCTGCTCAGGCGCATTCTTGCCAAGACCTTGGCCTCCGCATCCACCTCGATGTCCACGGAAGGCGCGGGCGACCGTGGGTCCAGCCATTCGATACGGTAGCGCGGCACCGTGTTCTTTCCTATCTCTTTGGGCAAGGTGACGCGGGGTTCCTGCTCGGCAAAGACGGATTCTAAGGGGATCCCCAGTTTGCGGATTGACGCCCTGGCCAGGTCAACGGCCTGATCTTTGGACATCCTGACTCGCCCGTAGTACCTCGGGATTTCGTCAGGATTCTGCAAAGCGAAATACGAGCGTGGCCCCTGAAATCCGGTGACGTAGCCGCCACGGAACCAGAATGCCCAGTCACCCTTGAGCAGCACCGATGCACCGGCGTCCCGGATGGGAACCACCGCGCACTTCTGCACGTGCGCGGTGGTGATGGGGTGCGGGACAGGTAGGTCCAGCTTCTGGGCGAAGTCGGAGACGTACGGAAGAACGGCAACCAGCACGGCGTTCGAGTAGTCGGCCGTGATGCGGATGATCTCTTGTGCGCCGCCGAGGTCGAGGATCATGGATAACGCCAGTCTCCCTTGTGGTTGTAATCCTCCATTTGCATGACGGAGTAGCCGTATAGGCGAATGCCGCTCCAGAACTTATTCATGTCGATCCAGTTGGAGTAGCGGCATCCGTCATCAAGAGCGTCGTGCAGCGGTTCCCAAATGCTGTTGGCCCAGAACCCCATCCAGTACGATCTGAAGTCCCAGTAGTGTTCGATTGTGCCCCATCCCTCGCCGCCGGGTTCGGTGCCCCAGCCGATGAAGGCGGAGGGGCGGCGGTGTTTGGGATCGTTTTGGTAGAAGGAGAGATCATGGGTTGTCTTGCTGACGCTGAACGCGCCCGGCCAGTTGCCGAGTGCTGTGTCGCAGCCATCAAGGAAAACGAAGCGGTAACGGTTCGACTTGATTGCTTTGAGCGCTGCGTAGGTGGTGAGGCGGCTCTGGCTCTTGGAGGAGGTCAGGGCGGAGCCGACGACCAGCCCGTTCGTGTCGAGGGTGTGCATGTCGCACCCGATGGAATAGGGGCCGCCATGGCCATAGTAGTACCAGTTGCGGACGTCCGGGCTAGACAGCCAGGATGCCAGCGTGGCCCAGCTTCCGTTTCGATCGGCTTGTGAGTATACGTTCGTGCCGCATTTTATTGGAAGCGCCCAGTTAGGATCTAGTTTGAGCGCGGGTCCACCTTGGATCTCGTGCATCGCGGTGATGTAATTGGCCTGGTCAGTGCTGGAATAGCCGGAGGCGTCGCTGAACCAGCGGTCTTGGTAGGAAATCACCCAGCCGCCCACGTTTGGGTATCCTTTGACCGAGTTGGGATTGTACCTGGTTGTGGTCGGGCCGTTACCCGCGGTGCTGAAGGAGGTGAGGGTTGTGAAGTAGGGATCGGAATCGAAGTCGTCCCTGGAGTTTCCGAGATAGTCAGTAATGTCCCACGTCCAGGTAATGTGGCCGTTTGAGGTGTGGCCGGAGCCGGTATTTACGTAGTTGTCCCAAGCGTCGTAAATGTCAATTGACCAGTCGCTGTTCTGGTTGGCGATCTGGGCGTCAAAGGTGTAGGTGTCGCCCTGGATGGTCTCGTTCCAGTTCGTGAAGGTGATCTGGTTGTTCACGACGATGGTCTTGGCCTGGTTGGTGAGCACCAAGTACACCGCGTCATCGCCAACCGCATCGTTAAGGCGGAGTGCGCAACGGAGTTGAATCGTGTAGCTGCCGCTGGACAGGCGGTCGAAGTACACCCCCATGCCCCAGTTGGTCTGGCCTCCGCTCACGTATGGCATGAACTCAGCGTACTCGGTTTCTTCGCCATTGAGCAGCACTGTGAAGTCGTCAAGGCGGTCCATGTAGTCAGCGAAATCGACCGGGAAGAAAGTGGGGCCATCGTACGTGTAGTTGGTGACGTTGAAGGACCAGTTGGGGATGTGGAAGACGCGGAAGAAGCCGGAACTCGGGGGGCTGTCTGGATCGGGGCCGTCTTGAGGTATCGGGCGGGAGAGGAGTTCGGTGGCGGGCGCGGGACGAACGTAGGTTACGCCGCTTACCCAGTCCGCAACGCCGGGATCGTAGATGAGGAAGCTGGAAAGATCGAAGCCTGGCGGGTAGAGGGCGAGCGGAACGATCGATCCAGAGCCGTTAGCGGGTGCGGCCATTGGCTCAGTTGGTGCGGACTGGGTGGCCGACATCGGCGATGGAGGTGGGTTGGTGTCTAGCAGTCCGCTGCCGCCTCCGCTCGGCGGTGGCGGCACCACCCCGTAGATTGTGTACGTTGTCCGGTTGGTGCTGTTCGCCGGATAGGCGTTTGTCAACTCTGTCCAGGGCGTGGTCGCGTCCAGGGTTTGGCGGTACTGGATGAGGTACTGCTGATGCCCGCCAGGGCTGGGCCATGAGAGCACCAGATTGGTGCTTTGGATTTGAAGTGCTTGGTCAACGACGGCGGGCGCGGGATTCGCAGCGACCAGCACGAGGATGACAGCTCCGAGGATTCCTTGTGTCGCAGTTTTCAACTGATAGGAAATTGCTTTCTGGGCACCCGCAGGTACTGGGCGCTGCGCGGGTGATCAGGTGGTCGAGTAGGACCACTCCCAAAGGGTTGTGCTATTTTACTACGATGCGTATTCCGGGCGTGCCCACCTTGGCGATCCAACGTTCGTTGTAGATGTCGAAGAGAGACCTAAGTCGATCCGCTTTGCCTTTGGCCGAGAATTCGCCGAGCTCGGTGATGTTCTGGCCAACAAACGCTTCGACAGATGTCACAACCACACGCTTTGTCTCTATACCCCCTTCTGCCTTCATCTCATTCTGCCAAGTTGAAACACGATCGGCTCTTGTCAGAAGCCAGACCTCAGCGTCTGATTTCTCGAGGATCTCTGCGATTTGTTGCAGGTGTTTGTCGTCTGGCAACCCCACAGCCACTTCGATGACCGCATTCTCAATTTCGAAGTCTCCGAGGCGGGGAGCAGGGTCATGGTGGGAGCTTCGGTCGCTCTTATTGGCGGGGTAGACGGGGATCTCCCGACCAAACCTGAGTGCCAGTTTCGCGCCGACAAGATACTGGGCCACGTCCCCGGATTTACTCTTATCATCTGCGTCCATCAGCAGTTCGTTGATCACGGCTTCAGCCGTGCGGCCTCGGAGCCGGACCTCTATTGGGTCTTGCTCGATGATGTTACGAAGGGGAGTGGCAAAAATTGCCTGAGCGATGGTAATGATGTGGTCACGCACTTCTGAGGAAGCCACGGCAAAGCCCAGCGCTGCGAGTGCATTAAGAAGTTCCTGGCCCCAGCCTGGAAGGTTGGAGGAACGGCGGCCATGATTCTTGTTTATAGGTTGAAGCCGGAGCCGCTGAAGCGCCTTGTCGCCGTAAGTTTCGTGGCCTTGAATGCTGGCACTGCCGGACTGGCAAAGGTGCTCGCTGAGGGTGAGGGTTGGGAAGTCGCGCAGCCTCTCCAAAAGAGCCAGAGCTGCTTGGAGGCGGCCGGGAACAAAGCGGTTAGCTTTCTTGCCATGAGACTGGAGAAAGGCATCGAGCGTTGACGCGTCAAGCCGCTCGTTCGCACAACCAATACCCTTTTCACCGGCGACATCGCTTGCGGTAGGTGACGGGGGCTTCGGCGAGTTTGGCTGGTTTTTCTTCGGCATAGTTTTCGCACCAGATAGGGTTCAGGTAATTGCGGGCGATCCACTCGATGACGGGGACACATACGGCATCCCCAAAGCCAAAAAGTGCCTGGTTCAATGGGACCTTCAACGCAAACTCATCGGCTCCCATTAAACGGGCACATTCTCTTGGAGTGAGGAGGCGGACAGAAAAACCACCCTTCCCGGCAGCCATGAGAATCTGTCGACCACTACCGCCTCTGGGAGTGCGCAGGCAGCCGGCGATGCCATCAGTCCGCAGTTCAGCCATGGATTTACCATTGCGGACTCGACGAAACACAGTGCCGTAGCAGATAGCGCCCCCCTTGATCAGGGCGTCCGCCTGAGCACGGTGCTTAGGGCTCATCTGGTTCAGCATGTACTCACAACGTTGTCGGTTCCACCACATTTGGTGGTTTGGCGCTAGGTCTTCAACGATGTCGAGAAGACGTTTGGAGCATTGCGGCAGCGAGGGCAGTTGGCGGATGCGCCAGACGATGTCCGGATGCATCAAAATGAAGCTCGCTAAGGCCGGAGGCCTTACTTCGCTTTCGTAGAACCCGGGTGCCTCGTTGAGTGCAGACGCCTCACGAGTCTTGGAACCTACGACGAAAAGACGTTGCCGGCTCTGGGGGACAAAGCGGACGGCATCGATAATAAAGGTGTCAACGCTGTAACCGAGATCATTTAGAGCCAGGAGGGCGTCTTCAAAATCGTGGCCGTCATTGGAGGACAAGAAACCAGTGACATTTTCAAGCAAGACAAGTGGCGGGAGACGGCGCTCTTGTTTCATGGCCTTGAGAATGTCGATGAAGCCCCAGAATGCGGATGACTGGGTCCCTGCGAGGCCTTGGCGAGACCCGGCAAGGGAGAGGTCGTTGCAGGGGAAAGAGGCGGTAGCAAGGCCAACAGATGGGATCTCCGAGGCTTTCAATTTGTGAATATCGCCGACGACAAACTCACCTGTGTCACCAAAGTGGTCAATGTACATCTGCCACTTGTCCTCATCAATGTCGTTAGCAAAGTCGACATTCCAGCCGGCCTTTTCCAAGCCGATGCGCATCAGGCCAATTCCCGCGAAGAATTCGGCAATTGTTTTTTGTGGTCCGGTCATTTTGTTACGCGGGTATTGTTGCACTGGTTCTGAGCAGTATTCAATAAAGAACTGATTCGACGAGCAACTGCCTCAGGGGTTTCAAGCTCATGGCCCCAGATGCGGAGCACGCTCCAGCCTCGTCGGCGGAGAAGCTGGGTCGCACTACGATCGCGGGCAGCATTGCCGGTGATCTTCTGCAACCAGTATTCCCGGTTGTCCTGAGGCATGCGGCAGTGCCACCGACAACCGTGCCAAAAGCAGCCGTCGACGAAGATGGCAAGGCGCTGGCGGCGGAAGATGAAATCGGGCCGGCCGGGCAATGGTCGGTGGCGGAGCCAACCCGTGATGCCGGTAGCCCGCAGGATCGACACCAGCTTCAGCTCGGTGGCTTTATTGCCTTTGGAGCGAATTGCTGCCATAACCTGCGACCGTTTCTCCTTTGAAACCACGTCTGCCACAAGTGAAGAATACCAGAGGGCAAACAGGAGGTCATTACGAAATGAGACTGGTTGGAGCCTGAACGCTGGGCACGATGTCCTTTCAGAGGCGGGTTCAGTCGACTGGAGGTGACTGCGATGACGATGGAGCCAGGCAGCGAACCATGGTCTTAGCTTCTCGACGGCGACCTCCATTCCCCCTCTATCGCCCAAGACGAGGTTCTGAAACATCGACCTCCGAAGCCAATGGATCCGGCAGCACCTCGGACTGGGATTGGAATATGTTGCCGATCCTGTCCTCATCGCTAGCCATGCTCAAGGCGAACTGACTGATAAGAAATTGCTTTCTGGGCGCCCGCAGGTACTGGGCGCTGCGCGGGTGATGGGCGTAATACCGTGGTCCGAGAATCGTGCCGGTGGTCGCCATGTCTTCGGCTTCGCAGGTGGTCCATGGCACGGCCGCGCCGCCAAAGGCCTGCCCCGATGAGAGCAAAAGCACGAGCGCAAGAATGCCGGCAAGAATGCCGGCAATGCGATGCATGTAGCCCGTAATCGTGGGCGGCGGGGCCCGTTGCCTCATCCCGGATTGTTACCAATATCGGACAGCTCTGGAAATGTAATTATGGATAATAAACTGCTTTTGACGCTGCGCGGGCGGCCGTCCCCCCCTGATGGGCGCCGCCTGCGCCTGCACCCAGGCGTAAAACGCGGCTTCGCCGAAATGGGTCGTAATGCTAGGTGGAATGGGTCACTTGCAGGCGTAACACACGCTCTCCGGCGGCACGGATGTTCTGCTCGGCGTTCGGGGTGAACTTGCCGCGTACCACGGGGAAGAATGGGCGAGGGGGGATGCCTTTACTGCCTGACATGATGGACTGTGGAGTCTGGACATAACGACTTTTCTTGGGCTGGATTTGACCGATTCTGACGCCGGCAATGTGCCCTTTGGATCCGAATTGATGGATGGCGGCATGGACCATCGGGTTGGAGACGGTGGCACCAGTGTTGGAGACGGATAGATGGAAGGAACTGGATAGGGTGCCGGATTTTTGGAGGGTCGATTGGGTGCCGTCCTTCTTCGCCGGCCAGCTTGTGGGGCGGTAGGC
>Ga0194053_10002258_pt1 | contig 11624 bp, 6 predicted proteins | sample SepL228m_MetaG_FD_161684 | JGI IMG/M metagenome (GOLD analysis project Ga0194053, IMG submission 161684) | Anoxic zone freshwater microbial communities from boreal shield lake in IISD Experimental Lakes Area, Ontario, Canada - Sep2016-L227-8m | ecosystem: Environmental > Aquatic > Freshwater >... | reverse complement strand
AGACCACGGTGCTCGCCGTGTGGTAATGGCTGGCCCGGTAATCGAGGAATTCGTTCCGGCCCATCCCCTCGATCGTTTTTAGCGTGCCGGTCAGCGGGCGCCCGAGCGGGTGCGCCGGCCAGAATGTGGCGTTGAGCAATTCCTGCACATGCGACGAAGGCTCGTCGCGATACATGAGGATTTCCTCGCCGATGACCCCGCGCTCGCGGTCGATGTCCTGCTTCGATAACCGCGGGCTCAGGTAGATGTCGCAGAGCACATCGCACACGCGGGGAAAATATTCAGCGGCGGCGGTGGCGTAGTAGCAGGTCCGTTCCTCAGCGGTGTAGGCATTCATGTCGCCGCCAACGCCTTCGATTTCCTGCATGATCCTGCGGGCCGAGCGCCGGCCGGTTCCCTTGAAAAGCATGTGCTCGATAAAATGCGAGATGCCGTTCAGTGCCGCCGGTTCATGTCGCCCGCCCACTGAGGCCCAGATCCCCATCGCTGCAGTCTGGGCGTGCGGCATTTCACAGGTGGCCACACGCAGCCCGCCGGGCAGGGTGGATAATTTGGTAATATTCGGCATCGGGAGAACTGGCAACCGTATCCGGCCTGGCTCCCAAGGTCAAACTCCGGAAAATCTGTATCCTGCGATGATTTGCTCCAGGTAAACTCTTTCGTCGTCAAAGAAAAGAATGTGTGCCTCTGAAAACTTCGCAAGCTTCCACGGACCATCGTCATCGGCGAAGCGCTTCCGCAGGTCATCGTAAGAAGTTTTTGAAATGATAAATGAATCGAGGGCAAAGTCTTTAACCTTCGAGCGCTTGAGGATGCTGGCGGCTTGGCTTTGGAGCCGCTGATGGAGATTGACCTTGGGGTTTAATGACGGATGGTTTTCGTTCAACATCCCGTGTGGTTCGATGAAGACAAGCCGCTGATTTTTTCCCTCGGTGATCCAAAGGATAAAATCCGGGTAAAAGCCACTGTCTTCAAAGAAGCCGATCCCCCTGCCTCGGCTGAGATTCCGCAGAAGGAAGAGTTCCTTGCCCTTGAATGAGTCGGGCTTTGACTGGCACCAAGCCTTCAGATCTTCCACAAATCGCATCTCGCTTTCGTTGAGGGCGGGCGGCGCGGAGGTCACTTTGCTGCGCCTCGAAACGAGCAGAGGCTGATACAGGTGCCGGTCGAGGTAGATACCTGGCAACTCGTCGCAGAGTTCTTTGTAGATGCGCTTGCCCTCGTCGATGATTTTCTTCACTTCGGCGATGAGCGCCGGGTCGCTGCGCGGCACACGCACGACATAGTCTTGGAAATTTTCGTCGTCCTTGGACAGCGGCTTGTATTCCATCCGCTCCGAATCCCAGCGCTGTTGGCGCTTCCGGTAGAAGCTCTCGACATATTTTTTCAGGACGGAGGCCATCACCGATTGCAATTGCACGAGGTTTTCCGCCCGTTGGGGCTTGAGGAGAGATTCCTCGCAGATCAGGGCATACATCTTGGGGTCCGATGCGCCGAGAATCTGGCGCGGGTGCTCCGGGCGGACGACCAGGTTGTGAAACCCCCGCTCCTCTTTGAAATCCAGGATGTCGAGGTAGAGCCGTTCCCAGTCGAGAAAGCCGAAACGCGCCGGAGGCAGCCAGCCTTCTTCGCCGCCGGAAAAGCTGTCCTCCTTGACTCTGCCGCCCGAGCCTGCGATTCGCTCCATCTTCACCGAGAAATCCAATACCACCTTGGCAGCCACATCGGGTGCGAGCAGGATGCGTTCGTTGAGCGCGAAACGGCTTTCCTTCGGCAGCCTCGGTGCGATTAGTCCCTTCTTCAGAAACTCATCATTGCGAAGGATGGGCAAATTGATTTCCACCTCGCCGGTCGGCTCGATGCCTTCGCGCTCGAGGTATTCGCGGAACTGCGCCATGTAGTTCGCCCGGATGGCAAAAATATTGAGACGTTCCAGCAACTCAATCCCTGCGGGATGCGGCTTCCCGTCCGGCGCTGGCAACGTGCTGCTGCGCCGGAGGCTGCGGTTGTAACCCTTGAGGCGGACACCCCGGCCGAAGAGCTGGATGATCTCCGAGCCCTCGCTGCGGCCGATGTTCAGCAGGCCCATGTTCGTCACCCGCCAGCTATCCCAGCCCTGCATGAACTTTTTTGCCCCTACCAAAATGTTGATGCGGGAATCGGCTTTCTTGATCCCCTCAAAGAGCCCTTCGGCGAGCTGGTCCTCCTCGACTTCCACGTCGGGACAGCCTTCTTCGATGAGCGTTTTGAAGCTTCCCGTATCGCCGATATAGACCAGCCCGAAATAGTCCTCTGCGCCGCTGACCTTCAGCCCCAGCTCGCCCGCCTTGCCCTTGATGTCGCCCACATGCAGCCTCCCGCCACTGCCCGCATGGAAGACCCGCTGGAGAAGGTCGCGGAAAATCACTTCTGCGTCGGTGCTCCACTTTTTTAGCGCGGCAAAGCGGCCCGCAAAAACATCGTGTCCGCCCTCGTCCTCGATGCCGCTCTTCCCTTCCAGAATGCGGGCGATGGTCTTTTGCACCCACTCGCGGTCGTTCCTCAGCACGGCGGCGAGGAATTGCACCACCGTGAGCACGTCCGATTCCTTGGCCTGCTTGTCGTTCTTGGATTTATTTACGGTGCTGCCGACGAACACCCACAGCGGATCGGCGAGGTGGTAGCGCAGCATCGCAGCGGACTTTGTTTGGAAGGCGCGCTTCTGCTCGTGAAACGCCAGCAGGTTGCCGAGAAGCAACGTCTTCGTCTGGTCCTCGGTCGTCTCGTTGCGAAGGTTCAGCACCTCGAAATCCTTCCCGAAGCCGTCGCCGTAAAAATATTTGTAGGAATAGTCGAAGAGGATCGCCTTCCCGTATTCCTGAGTCATCGCGTCATCGCGGGCCGCCGTCATCGCCTGGCCAAACGTCGCGCTGTATTCGAAGGTGAATCCCGTCTCCGCCAGTTTATCGCGGAAGCCCACCCACTTGCCGGCCTCGCTGCTGGCCCCTTTGTGGCCCTCGTCCACAAAGATGAGGTTGTTTCCCTCGAAGGCCTCGACCGGCACGCTCACGCCCGAGCCTTTCTTCTCCTCGACGAGCTTGGTGATTTCGATCACGCGCACGGTATTTTTCTTCACCGTCTCCAGCCCGCTATCATCGAGAGAAAACCGCGCGCAGGGGATGCCCGCCGCCTCCATGTGTTCGAGATGCTGTGCGGACAGCCCTTCATCCGGCGTGACCAGCAGGATGTTGTCCAACGGCTTCGGGCAATAGTGCAGGTATTGCCGGTAGTGGAAGTGCATCAGAATCGTCTTTCCGCTTCCGGTCGCCATCCAGAAGGCGAGCTTCGTCAGATCGCCGGCGGCAAATGCCGGGGCGGGCGGATCCATCACCGCACGGCGGGCATTGCAGGCTTCGACAAAATCGTTCAGGGACCTCCGTAGAGATTTCTCGTGATGAAAATACCGGTCCAGGAACAGCTCGGTGACGATCAGGGAAAGATGCTGGAAATACCGCAGGGTGAGCGGTTCTTTGCGGTGTTTGTTGAAGTAGGCGAGATGCCCGCGCACGTTGGCATCGTAGCGCTCCATGTCCTCCTTCGGCACAAGGCACTTCGATCTCCGTTCGAGAATCGTTCGCACGAGGGCGGATTTCCCCTCACTGTCGTAGCCTTCGCCCACGTCGCGCAGGCTCTCCAGCATCGCCTTGTTGGTGGTAAAGCCGAGTTCCTGGCACACCCACCCGGCCAGCACGAGCCTCCGCTCGAGTTTGAAATAGTCAGTCGCGGGCATGGGAGGCGGATTGGTTCACGCGAAGACGCGAAGACGCGAAGTCTTGATGGCTGTTAACGATGCGTTTGACACCTTCTTTGAACGTGGCTGCGCCGAAGTTGATCAGAAGGCCCATGCGCAAATCCAGCAACCGGAGGTAGGTGAGCACCTGCTTGCCATGCACGGGTTGCAGAAATTCAACCGACTTCAACTCGATCAGCAATTTCCCCTCCACAATCAAATCGGCCCGGAAACCTTCCTCAAAACGGCATCCGTGAAAGACAATCGGCACCGGAGATTGCCTCTCAACCCGCAGCCCCCGCTCGGCGAGCATCTTCGCGAGGACAACTTCATAGACGGACTCCAGCAGCCCAGGCCCCAGTTCCTTGTGCAATTGAAACGCTGCATCCACCACCACCGCCGAAATCGCCTCAATATCCCAGAGTCCATTCCCGTCCAGATCGTCTTTGGGAATCCCTTTCGCGCCCTTCGCGGCTTCGCGTGAGTCACTCATCGGGTTAACCCCCGGATTTTAAGAAGAGGCTCACGCGAAGGCGCGAAGAACGCGAAGGTTTGGCGGCTATGATCGCCCATCCCGTCGGCACACTCCCTCAAAATACTCTTCGCGCCCTTCGCGGCTTCGCGTGGGTTATTCATCATTAAACATCAAGTTTTTAAACACCGGATCAAGCGACTGGGCGCCTTCGATGAAGCTGTCCGTGTTCACAAAAATGTCCTCCGCTCCCTCGGCAAGCTTCTCCTTGGCGACAAATAGCCGGTCTCCCTCGAATTCCTTTTCCGTCCAGCCTTTCGTTGTCCGCCAGATGATCACCGTGGACTTGCCGCCGACGCGGCCGCGATAGACAAGGTAACGCGTGCCTTTGTGGTCCAGAGCGCGCCGCGACTCGACATGGAGGCCGATGAGGTAATTGAACGTTTCCGGCAAATCCACCGGCTGCGGCTCGTCCTTGCCGTGTCGTCGCAGCGTGTAGTCGAACGGCGCGTCCAGCTTCGCCACATTCAGCAGCGTCTCGCTCTCCCGCGTCTCGAAATCCAGCATGTAGCCGAGGACGTAATTCTCCAATCCGAGCAGCGATTGCCCGGCTTCCCCATCCGCCGGTTGGAACGAGATGTTGTCCAAGGCGTCCTCGAAGGATTCAAGCCGGAGATACTTGAATGCGTGGCTGGAGCCCTGCCTGGAAACGGGTTTGCCGTCTTTCCAGTCTTTGGAGTATGCGAGTTTTTGAAGGCGAGGTTTCAGCACGGCTTCAAAATGGTTGCCCATCTCGATGAGAAGGTATTTGCGACCGCCCTTGTCTTCCTGGTTTAGGTCAATCACGGCGTGCCCAGTAGTTCCTGAGCCCCCGAAAAAGTCCAAACACCAGCTTGAAGGCGGAGCTGCCATTTCAAGAATTCTCCTCACAAAACTGAGAGGTTTTGGAAAGTCGAAGTTTAATCCCATTCCCGGCAGGATTGTCTTCGTATCCACCTGCGTATCATCGAACATGACCGTCTGAGGCGTCATGTTTTCGTATTCGTCCAAATAATTCTTAATTCCAGGGACAGTCGTCTCATTGGGACCAAAGTGAAAGCCTGTTGGCTTTCTCGCCGCTATTTCATCGGTCTTTGCTTGGTCAAAACGCCAATTGCTCGAGAGCTTGCATTTCTTCCTTGTTCCCGGGTGAATGAGAACCGAGTCGGGAAAGACTTTTGCCCCATCACTTTGGAGCGTGCGATTCGGATTTCCGGAGCGATAGACCCCCTTCTCATCAAACTCAGTGTAATGGTCGAAAGCTTTGAACATTGGAATCTTGACCAACTCGCGAAGATTCTGCCTTCTTTCGTCATCGGTAAGCTTCATCTTAAGAAGTGCTTTTGTGCGTTTCTTGAACTCGTCTATGTAAGGCTTCTTAATCTGCCATTTCTGGGCGGCGGATACCGTGTCGGGATCCTTGATACTGACGATGCAATAATCGTGCGTAGCTGAGAGAAACTGAGACCAACTCTTGGTTGAGGGATTTACGCGAACGATGTTTGCTTCAGGTCGTGAGCCGAAGGTTGTGGCCTGCAACTGTTCGAGGTGGACATATTCGTTGTCGTCTATGCTCGTGAAGCAGGCTCCACCGCTCGCCAATAAAGACTGAGCAAGCTTGAGGCGTGGGTGCATCATCGCAAGCCACGAGGAATGTTGATAACTGTCCTTATAACAGAAGTCGCCGCTGCCTGTGTTATAAGGCGGGTCGATATAAACTGTTTTTACAAGCCCTCGAAATTTCGTCTCGAGAAGATTCAGCGCCTGGAGATTTTCTCCATGCACGATCAGTCCATCGAGAGCATCATCGAGGAATTTCGGGCCCGAGAGAAACTCCTTCGATTCGAGCAAACGCGTCGTGAATTCCGCTGAAAAGAACTTCGTATCCAGCACCAAGCTCTGCTGCGCCTGAAGGAACCCCACCTTCAGCGGCACCGAGAACCCCGGCTGTGTCGTATCCCCTTCGATCCCCTCGATATAAAACAGGCGTTTCCACTCCTCGATCTGCGCCTTGTTTTTGATGATCTCCGGATAGAGTTCCAACGGGACGCGGTCAAGGGTGACGCAGTAGTGGACTTCGGTGACGAACTTCTTTTTTTCGAAGAGGCGTTTCTGAAAGTTTTCGATCTGGGCGACGAAGGCGATGATTTTGCGTCCGATGGCCTTGATCGCGCGGAGCATCTGGAACCACCCGGCGGCGCGGGGTTCGCCGCCCGCTTCGAGTTCGTCGAGGTTGAGGACTTCGTTTTTGAGATAAAAATCCAACTCGCGTTCGAGGAAGCCGCCGAGGTCCTTGTGGATGAAGAAATCGGAGGTGTTTTTGCGGGTGTAGGTGCGGAGGTGGTGGTCGAGGAGGCTCACCGGGTTGCCATCCGCGTCTTTGCGTTTTTCCTGGGTGAGGGCGGCGAGCGCGTCGGGCACGGATTTCGCCGCAGCGACGATTCCGGGCGAGGCTTCCTTGAGGATTTTTTCCTGGAGGCCGTTGCCGGGGAACTGCGCCTCCTCTTCCTTGGTGAGCGGCCGGTAGTCGAAGGGGACGGTGAGCGTGCGTGTCGCCGGGTCGAGCGCCACGTCCACCGCGCGAGGGATGAAGAAGCGTTTCGCGCCCTTGACGTTGTTCTGCTCGACGTCCGCGTTGCGGAGCTTGAAGCGGACCGTCCAGCCATCCTTCACGGCAAGCCGGTAGGAGTAGTCGGTGAAGTTCTCGCCGGTCTTGATGTAGTATTGGTCGGAATTTGCCCAATGGAGGTGGACCTCCTCGCCGTTGTAGGGGATCGCGTATTTGTCGCGCTTCGAATACCGCCGCAGCGACATGAAATCGCCCTCGTCGTAATACCGGCTGAAGAACGTGTAAAGGTGGTTGAAAATCTCGGCTTCCAGCTCGGGGGCCGACCGCGCACCGCGCAGCCGGGATTGGAGGTCGAGGTATTTTTTTCCGGTCTTCGTCTTGTGGAACTGGGCGGCGAGATTTCCCTCCGCATCGAGTGCGCTCGTCCCCTCGTCCTCGTCGTCGAACTCCTCGTGGATCTTATTCGCGAGTTCGTCGAACTGGCGGCGGAGGTCCGCCTCGTCCTTCACGGCCCCGGTGCCGAGCGCTTTCGCGACGCCATCCAGCAGATCCTTCTCGATGAACTGCTCCACGACCGCCCGCTTCTGGTTCATGATGCGGTAAATCCCGAAGTCCAGCTCGGCGCAATCGAACTGGAAGAGCTTCCGCAGGAGGGCTTGAAATTTCTCGGCGTTCTTGCTCATGGAACCTGCCAGTTTTTCCTGACCGGGGGCAGGGGTCAACACCTGCTTTTACTCATTTTCACGAAAGCTCGCTTACGAAACACGTTCCGTGTTCCGCTACGTAAAACGCCGCAGGGATTTGCAACCGCGCAGAAATCCTACCCGACCCAGTCGAAGCGCACGACCTGCTCGATGTCCGGGTGCAGGCTGTGGTGGACCGGGCAGGCGAGCGCGGCATTTTCGAGGGTTTTGCGTTTCGGGAAATCCGGGGGGAGGGGAATCGTAAACGCCACATCGAGCTTCACGATCCGGCGCGGGGAGTCGGTGGACATCTCTTTGTCCACGCTGACCTTCACGTTCCCCAGGGCGACTCCATGATGCTCGGCAGAGATCCCCATGATCGTGGCCATGCAGGCCCCGAGCGAAGCCGCCGCGAGATCGGTGGGAGAGAATGCCTCGCCTTTGCCGTGGTTGTCCACAGGAGCATCCGTCAAAATTTTAGCGCCTGACGGACCATGCACCGCCTCGCACCGGAGGCCGCCGAGATATGTGATATCAATGTGAACCATGAGGGTATTCCACGCAGAAACCCCGGAAAACATCAATACGGAACCTTTTCAGATGTCTTCGTCGCTGCCGACCGGAAGGGTGAGTCTGGCCTTGGCGAGTTCGCCGAGCACTGCGGCCATTTTTTCGCGGACCCCGGGAACAAATCCGCGGTCTCTGTGAAAGACGAGCATGGTGAGATCTTCGCGATTGAAGAAACTGATGACACCCTTCTCGGTATGGAGCGTGACAGCAGGCACGGTGCCGATGCCCATGCGGGCGGACGAATCCCTCATCACCTTGAGCATGTCCGAGGCGTGCGCACTCATGGAAACCAGATCGACAGAATCCGGGACATTGTGTGAGGCCACCACGATGGAGCCGTGCGCCAGAACGCAGGAATTGATCCCAGGGAGCCCGCCGCAGAGCTCTATGACCCGGCTCACTGTCATGGTTTCCTCCGTAAGAAACAGCGCCTGCAGCGGCTCCTGCTCGACAATTTCCTGGCTCTTCTCCTCTCGGGGGAAATGTTCCGTGCGGAGCACCCGGACCGGAGCCGTGAGCGGCTGCGCGCTGAGCTCAGGTTCGATATGAGGAACTGTCCCGGCGGTTACGGCTTCGGGATTCTCCAGGGAAGGTGGAGGCACCATTGGCTCAGGTTCAATCTGGAGAGCAGGCTCGGTCTCGGCCGCAGGCGGCTCCGCGACTGGGGCCGGCGGTTGGACCGGAATATCTGGAAAAATCAAATCCGGAGCGACCGGTTCCTGACGAGGTTTAAACGGTGGCAATTCCACGCGGTGATCGGGCGGCGCCGGCGGTGTCGGCTGTGGGATTGCGGTCTTGCGCCGGAACAGCGGCAATCCCACAAACGAACCCAGCCGTTTCGCGGGGAATTTCACCGGGGCCAGGGCGGGTTCAACCGCTTCAAGCTGCGGTCGTGGGGCCGGAGGGATGTCTGGCAGCTCGATTGCAGGGGCTTCGGGAGCCTCATCCCCGGCCGTAACGGGAGTTTGCGTTTCTTGGAAAGCAGGCGGGGGAGCGATTGGCTCGAGGATGGTGGATGCGAGGGATGTGGGTTCAGGGGCGGCAATCGAGGTGGGGATCAGCGGGATTACCCTTGGCGCGCGGACCTTCTGCGCATCAAAAAGCGCCTCCGGTTCGGCGAGGGATTCCGCCACGGCCGGTGCTTCGGGTTCCGGGAACCATTCCGGTTCGGGTGGCGGCTCGGGAATCAGCTCCTCCGAATGTTCGACCAGGCGATAAGCTGCGGCCAGCTTGGCAGCCGGCAATTTGACCATGCCGTCGGACGAGAAGATGTGGTCCGGAAGCAGCTCCGCCAGAAGACTCACCGGGATCCTCGGCACGTTCTTGGTAAAGATTTTCTCTGCGGGAATATCAACGGTGAGGTCTGCAGGTGGCGGAACTTTCCAGCTCGATCTCGGGACAAACTGCTCGATATCCGCCACTTTGAGGGTGAGCAATTCCGGCGGGGTAGCCCAATACCGGAATCTCGGAGAAGGGGAAATTTTTACAACCGGCATTTCTTTCTGTTCATTCATCGCCGCTTTCCGATTATCGCAGATTCCCATGCAAAGCAATCCTGCGGAATTTCTATTTACTTCGGACGGGCTGATCCCCGTCATCGTGCAAGAGGCCAGCCAGACTCCCCGCCCGACCGGTCGGGTCCTGATGTTTGCCTGGATGAACCGCGAGTCGCTCGCGAAGACTCTCGAGTCCGGGCTCATGACCTACTGGAGCCGCTCGAGAAAGAAGCTCTGGCTCAAGGGCGAAACGAGCGGAAACACCCAGCGGGTGGTGCGCTGGTTTGTGGACTGCGACAAGGATGTGCTGCTTTTCGAGGTCGAGCAGACGAGCGGAGCCTGCCACACCGGCTACGAGAGTTGCTTCTTCCAGGAGCTCGACTTCAAGGGCAACCCGCTTCCGGTCGCCGAAGAAAAGCTCTTCGACGACAAATCGGTTTACAACAAGTAGCCGCGTTTATCAGACGGCACTTTTCGCCGCCGCCTCTTCCGTCGCCGCATCGGCATCGCGCTTATCGTTGAAGTCGATGTGTGCCTGAGGGTGCAACGTGGAGATGCGCATCCCGTAGAACGAGCGGAGGACAAAGAACAGACCGATCGCGAGGAACACCCCGCCGATCATGGGTGCGATTCCCGCCGGGGCATTCACCGCAATCTCCACGGCGAGGATACCAAACAGGGTCGTGAACTTGATGATCGGGTTCAGCGCCACGGAAGACGTGTCTTTGAACGGATCGCCGACGATGTCGCCGATCACGGTCGCATCATGCAGCGCGCTGCCTTTTTGCTTCAGCTCGACCTCCACAATTTTTTTCGCGTTGTCCCAGCACCCGCCGGCATTCGCCATGTTGATGGCCATGTAGAGGCCGAACATTGCGATCGAGATCAGGTAGCCCACGAAGAAGATCGGATCGAAGCACGCGAACGCGAGCGTAAGCGAAAAGACGACCGCGAAGATGTTGACCATGCCGTGCTGGGCATACTTCGTGCAGATTTTCACGACCGCGTTGCTGTCCTCGGCGGACGCGCGGGCGGAGTTGCCGAGCTTGATGTTGCGCTTGATGTAATCGACCGCGCGGTAGGCGCCGGTGGTCACCGCCTGGCGCGAAGCCCCGGCGAACCAATAGACAACCGCTCCGCCCATCATCAGCCCGAGGATGATCCGCGGATCAACGATGCTCAAGTTGGACATATCCGTCCACCCGAAGTGGTTTTTGAGCATCAGGATCAGCGAGAAGATCATCGTGGTTGCCCCGACAACCGCCGTCCCGATCAACACCGGCTTGGCGGTGGCTTTGAACGTGTTGCCCGCACCGTCGTTGTCCTCGAGAAGGAGCTTGCCTTTTTCAAAATCGGGGGTGAACCCGAAGTCGCGCTGGACCTCTGCCGCGATTCCCGGAATCTGCTCGATCGTGGAAAGCTCGAAGACCGACTGGGAGTTGTCCGCGACGGGCCCGTAGCTGTCCACGGCAATCGTCACAGGGCCCATGCCAAGCATCCCGAAGGCCACCAGGCCGAAGGCGAAGACCGCCGGATAGGTCATGAAATCCCCGAGCGTAGAAAGGCTCGTGAGGTAGGCGACCAGCATCAGGATCGCAAGGGTCAGTCCCTTCCAGAAGCAGGAGAAGTTTCCGGCCACCAGCCCGGAAAGAATCGTGAGCCCGGCGCCGCCTTCCGTGGTCGCGTTGACGACTTCGTGGCAGTGCGCACTCCGCGTGCTGGTGAACACCCGGGTCAGCTCGGGGATGATCGCCGCCGCCAGAGTGCCGCAGCTGATGATCGTCGAGAGTTTCCACCACAGGGTCGGAAAATGCGGGGCCAGCATGAGGTAGCTCACGATGTAGCTGACCGCCACGCACATCAGGGAGGTCAGCCAGACCAGGATGGTCAGCGGATGTTCGAAATCAAAATGGCTGTGCTTGCCGAAGACGCTCTTGGTGATCCAGGTATTGATTTTCCAGGAGAGGATCGAGGTCGGGATCATCACGATGCGCATCGCGAAGATCCACACGATGAACGTCCACAT
>Ga0194053_10002256_pt1 | contig 11638 bp, 13 predicted proteins | sample SepL228m_MetaG_FD_161684 | JGI IMG/M metagenome (GOLD analysis project Ga0194053, IMG submission 161684) | Anoxic zone freshwater microbial communities from boreal shield lake in IISD Experimental Lakes Area, Ontario, Canada - Sep2016-L227-8m | ecosystem: Environmental > Aquatic > Freshwater >... | reverse complement strand
GTTATAATGTTTAAGATTGTCTACGATATTGGTTATTTTGATGCGCAGTCACTTAAAAATGCCAGTAACGCCGAGCTACTTCATACGGATGAACGAGTACTGACAATGGAATCGGCTCAGCATATTGTGTCTGGAGCGCTAAAAGAAGACATTAATAATCCAAAAACAATTGTAGCGATGATTGTTAATAACGATAATAAACTGTCAACCATCATTATAGAAAACAATAAGGTTAAAAAAATTGCTTGGATCATCAATATGCGTTTGTTTTTTACCGGCGATCTGTTCAATGACGAAGGTATTAATTTAACCGAAGGTATCGAACGTCAACACAATGAGACTTTTGCGCGATAAATAACATAGCGGTGGCTACGATTTACAATAAAGCATGACTTTTTTAAATTAAGAGCTGAGCGGGATCATGAATTTACAGATGTTTGGGTTTAAGTATTTCTCATCCATTGCTTATCCCACGTTCAAGTTAGCCATTGTAGTGCTGATAACACTTAATGTTGTTATTTATGCGGTGGTTGATACCTTGATTAGCGCGGTTGATAGTTTGGCTTGGCTGATGTTGCTGGTGCTGTATGAACTGGAAGCCAACTGTGCCGATCTGATGGCTGAAAAAAAATTGCAGCGAATACGCAGCTTTTTGATCGCGGTTATTGCGCTGGTGTTTGTCGGTTATGTGCATGACCATGAGTGGTTTGCGGTAATTAATTCTGTATTCTGGTTTGCGTTGATCATTTTGCTTGAGTTGGAAGTACGCTTGCCTGATAAGGTGTCTAAATACCGGCTAAGTTATTGGTGGGCAACCGTGATTGTTTTTGCCGGATTAATTGGGATGGTGATTGTTTGGGCTTGGCAATCGGCATGGTTGGAAGTTTACGATGCAATAGTGTGGATAGTTGCATTTGGCTCGATTGAAGTCGATATTGCTCAGCTTTTGCAACGAAAATACTTGAAAAATCCGGATTGATAAGGGACTCCAGACGTGTAAAACGGCATCAAGCCTTTTCCGTATCCAGTATTACTATACTATTAAATCAATAAGATATAAATTTAGATGGGGCGGATTTGACAATTTTCCCGTCAAAACCGGAAAATTTTCAATGCTCTTTGACCGTTTAGATGCAATCAAATCTGGAATGCCGGTACAGCCACTGTTGGTAACCAAAAAACGTGCATTGGGTTCAATCGGGAATGAAATAAATCAAGGCGCTTAACAAGATGAAATTAAAAGAAAAAGAGGTTGAGGTAGGGTACTTGTACCTAACCGGTACCAATCAATATCGTGCCGTGCTGGCGATGAAAGGTGAATTTATGATTTATGCACCCGGTTTGGAAGGCACTGCACCATTGAATCTGACTGCTACAAAAATGCCGTTTGAAAATCAGCCCTTTAAGAAGTGTCAAATTGTTACCTTTGCCAAAAAGGATTATCAAGCATTTGACTTTAACGGCACTGAAGCTATCAAACATAAATTGAATGAATTACAGCTGGCAGAAATAAGTGCGCAGTGTAATGCCAAGTCAGCTATTACCACTTTGTTAGCCCAATAAAACACATTAAATCAACCTTAAAACCATGAAAACAACAGCAAAAGACCTTAAAATAGTTTTTGAAAACGCTTTGCTCAATGACGGCAAAATGGAATATGAGTTATATGAATATGAATTTGAAGAGTTATTGGATGAATTATTAGCAACTCTGATTAAAGATAAAGATGACTTTCTCTTTGCAATCACCACGCATAAAAATGATATAACGGGTATAGAGGATACGGCAATGGTTTTAATTGACGCATCAGGTAAAGCACATATCAATGAATTAGCCAGGGATAAACTAAAGGAAGTGTGGGAAGGTGATTATCAACGCAGGATGACAAAATTAATCCCCGACTTTTCTAAACAATTATATAAAGGCGATATTCCAATCACTGGCATTAAAACTGTCGTGTCTGCTAAATCATAACAATATTTTAAAAAGGTAAATAGCCAATGAACACGGAAGCAGATTTAAAAAACTCTTTAGACGAGGCTCAAGGAAGAAATCCTCTTGAGTTTCCATTTGGATTTTATATTGAAGACGGTCACGAGCAGAGTGCGGGTGGCAGTTTCTTTTGGTATAAGACTGAAAAAGAGATGCAACAAGCAATACAAAATGATTTCATCAATGCGCTTTCTGATGGTGCCAGCGATGATATAGCAGCGGTCAAAGCAGAGATTGCCAGCCTCATTGAACAGTCGACACCCAATACTGAGGGTGACGATTTACTGAATAGTCTTAATTTATTTTTAAGAGAAATTGAATTACGACTCCAGTTTATGGGCTCTTTTGACGATCTCTGTAAAAGCAAAAATGAGTGGGCGAAGTATTTTCGAGAGTCCTACCGTGAAGAGTATCTTGGCGATATAGAGGATATTTCTTCAAAAAAACTACAAAGCTCAATCAAGAAAACCGAGCAAGATGATTTTGCCGATTTTGTCGCTGATTATTTTATTTAGTGCCATGAATAAAATCTTGTTAATACTCCTGTTACTCCCGTTAACATCAATGGCTGCCGATAAACCGTGTTCCGGAAACAAAGGCGCAATATTGGATTGTGAAGAGTCTCAAGGGGTTGTCGCCGGGCAATCTTCCGAGTATCAAAGACTATTGGAGCTTGCCGAACAGAATGCTGCCAAAATAAAAGCACAATCAGATAAAAACATTACGGCAATAAAGGCACAGTCGGATAAAAACGTGGAGGCAATAAAGGCGCAGTCAGAAAAGAACGCGGTGTCAATAAAAGCTCAACACGAACAAGACACGGCAAAAATTAAGGCTCAACTCGATAGAAATAAATTAAGTACCCAAGAGCAATTGGATCGTAATGCATTGATTACTAAAGAACAACTTGAGCGCAATGCGGTAACCACCCAATTACAACTAGAACAAAATGCGGCAAGTACTCATGTAAATTTACAGAAATGATTCGAGAGGATTTGTTTAAAAAATCTCCCCTAACCCCTCTTTTTCAAAGAGGGGGGGACTGAATAGTTACAATTTTTTTATTGCTAATAACCACATTAAATAAATGCCAATCGTATGTTGACCATAGAACAAATAATTGCAAAATTAAACACGGATAATGATTCGGTTTTTCCACGGGAAGCGTTGAAAGAGGCTGTTTTGCAACAGAGCGCAATCACTCCATCGCTTTTAAGCATCATTGACGAAATTGCCAATAACCCTCAATTTGTTGAAGATACGCCTGCCTTTATGTTTGCACTCTATCTGCTTGCGCAATTTAGGGAAAAGAGAGCCTACCCAATCATTGTGCGATATTTTGGTCAACTTGGACTTGAGGATGATGCCTTAGATTCAACAGGAGATTTGGTTACAGAGGATTTGAGTAGTATTTTGGCTTCAGTTTGCAATAGTGATCTTGGCTTAATAAAGCAACTGATCGAAGATCAAAATGTTAATGAATATGTGCGTAGTGCGGCATTAGGTTCCTTGGTTATTCTATATAATAATGATCAGATTTCACGAGGGGACTTGGTCAGTTATATTGACACGCTACTTGATCATTGTCTTGAGCAGGAAGAAGATCCTTTTTTTGTCGCTAGCATCGTGTGTAATTGCTGCGACATACATGCTAAAGAGCTTCATGATCGACTTGTTGCTTGCTTTGACCAAGCGCTTGTAGATGAGGATGTTATTAGTAAGAAGTATCTTGATAGCTACCTGGAAATTGATAAAGACAAAGCTCTGGCCAAACTAAAAGAGAATCGTCAATGCCGGTTAATCAATGATGTCATCACTGAAATGGAATGGTGGGCTTGTTTTCACCCGGACACTAATGTAAAGCAAAATCTTGCACCAGCAATTGAATATGCCAATCCGTCAAAAGTGGGTAGAAATGATCCGTGTCCCTGCGGCAGCGGCAAAAAGTATAAAAAATGTTGCTTACAGTAATTGTTCATCCTTGTAAAAAGTTGACGGGTTGCGCCGCTTCTATAAACATCGACTCAATGCGTCCAGGGTTCAGTTCTTGAAAATTGAAGTAAGTCCACAAAGTAAACTTTGCTCAGCCTGTGGCGCCGAGTTAATTTGTGGCTCTACTCAAGCTGGAAAATCGTGTTGGTGCGCAGCCTATCCAGCCATTATGGCTATTGATTTTCAGCAGGATTGTCTTTGTGAAATTTGCTTAAGCAAAGCGATACAAGCAAAAATTATTGAATTCATTGACACTTCCAGTCAGCAGGAAGTTATGGTTGTTGCTCGCCAGTATCGAAATGATGATAAGTTGATCGAAGGCATCGACTATTTAATGGAAAATAATAGCTGTGTCTTTACAAAATGGTATCACTTAAAACGTGGCTCCTGTTGTGGAAACGCTTGTAAAAACTGCCCTTATTGAATGATTCTTGTCAATCAACGTTTAAAAATATCGTAGGGCGCTAATTAATAAAAGACGGTGAGGCTCCAGTGTTACAATGCTTTTTCTTAAACACAAATCATAAGGTTTTTACCATGCGGTCTAATATATTTTTTGTTTCTGCTTTGATGCTTTTTTCTTTTTCTTCAGTTGCTGACGTTCCTTTGACTCAAGCAGATATTTTAGGCACATGGCAAATTGATAAAGAATCTCTTCAGAGTGACGGCAGTAAATCAAGAAGTTTAAACAGTACCTGGATCTTTAAAGCGGATGGAACAATGGAGGGTATTTCTCAGGATTCTGATGCTCATGCTCGAACCGAGACACTTCGTGCTTCGCTTAATTATTCGATTGAAGACGGGAAATTAGTCAAGCAGGCCGCTCCGGGTCGTTCAAAAATGGAAACATGCACCGCTATTGAGAAAGAAAACGATAAAATGGTTCTTAAATGCCAAGCCATTTATTTTTTTATGTCTAAAAAATAAGCAGGGTGGCAAGCCACTACTAATTTTTGCAGAAAGCGCGAATGTGTTTGTGTCGCCATGTAGGGTAGGCATTGCGTACCTTGGTATTGATGGAAACAACCGCGTGTTTTTATCTTGGCAAAACGCCAATGCCTAAGCATAAACCGGAATACTCCGGTAAAATAGTGCCTTTGTTTTCGCCTGAGCTGTTTTGCCATGAATAACGATTTATTTCTCTACGATACCGAGCGTTTGAAAACGATTGCCTCGGATGATACGGTGAAGCAGGGCTTGGCTTATTTCTCCGATAATCGGGTGTTTGCGCTGGATGTGCTGGACAATGTGCTAACTGCTCAAGTGGAAGATGCGGATGTTACCGAGCCTTATTGGGTGGAACTGACGCAGGGAGAAGGCGATGAATTGGTGGTCAGTTGTGATTGTCCGGAGTCCGGTTTCTGCAAACATGCGATTGCTGCTTTATATAGTTACGCTGAAGAATTTGGTTATGGCGACGACAAGATTTTAGGTAGCGCGGTCGATGAGGCTATTTTAGAGCGGGTAAAAAAAGGCAGAAACGAAGTCGCTGTTAAATTAATCAGCGGTAATTTAGGTTTTGGCACTTGGCAGGCCACGTCGATTATTTCTGCAACGCATACAAAAAAATCAAATCAGGTACAAATTCGCTCGCTGGATCAACGGTTAAATTATTGTACTTGTCCGGATCTGGCGACCAATCGGTTGGGTACTTGCAAGCACATTGAAGCGGTTTTACATTTTGCCAAGAACAAACCGGGCTATAAACAACTAAAGAAAGCCGGTTGTCCGGTTTCATTTGCCTATTTGGCTTGGGAATCAGCAACTCGTCCGGTTATTCGTTTATATAAAACCGCGCAGGTTGATGCGGATTTAACGGCTCTTTTTTCAGAATTCTTTGGTCAGGACGGTGTTTTTAGCGGTCGATTACCTGAAGATTTTTTTCGTTTTTCCGAGCAGGTATTGGGGCGCGACGATTTTTTTGTGGGTGATGATGCTGCGCACTATGTGCATCAATGCGCGGAGGATGCTGCGCAAGTGGTGCGATCCCGGCAGATTACCCAAGAAATTATGCGGGTTAATGGCGTTCTTCCGGGTATTAAAGCCCGCTTGTTCCCTTATCAAACCGAAGGCGTAGCTTTTTTGGCATCTCGTGGACGCGCCTTGTTGGCGGATGATATGGGCTTGGGTAAAACCTTGCAGGCGATTTGTGCCGCTTCCTGGCTGGTTGATAATGCAGGCATCAAAAAAGTTCTGGTGGTGTGTCCGGCTTCGTTAAAACATCAGTGGGCCAGAGAAGTTGAAAAATTCACGTCACATTCGGTGCAAATTATTCAGGGTGCTGCAGAAAACCGGTTTGTACAATATCGGGCTGATGCGCTGTTTTTTATCGTTAATTATGAATTGACGGTACGTGATCTTAGCGTGATCAGCGAAACGCTAAAACCCGATTTGGTGATTCTGGATGAAGCCCAGCGTATCAAGAATTGGCGCACTAAAATTGCCTCAACGATTAAGTTAATCCCCTCACGTTATATGTTTGTGTTGAGCGGCACGCCGCTGGAAAATCGTCTTGAGGATTTATACAGTCTGCTGCAAGTGGTTGATGCGCGAGTGCTGGGGCCGCTGTGGCGATGTTTGCTGGAGTTTCATGTGACCGATGAGCGCGGCAAAGTGATTGGTTATCGTAATCTGTCGGAATTAAGGCGGCGTATAGCGTCTGTGATGTTAAGGCGCAATCGCAGCTTGATCAGTGATCAATTGCCGGACAGAACCGAAGTGCGGCTGGATATTCCTCTGGATAAAATGCAAAAGGAATTACATGATTCAGCTATGACGGCTGCCGGGCTCTTGGCCAAAATCGCCAAGCGCAGGCCGTTGACGCCTGGCGAGCAAAACCGGATGATGTCCGCCTTGCAACAGGCGCGTATGGCTTGTGATGCAGCGGGATTGGTGGATAAAGTAACCCAAGGCTCACCCAAGCTGGATGAGTTATCCCGGTTGCTGGAAGAATTGTGTTTGCAAAGTAATCGCAAAGCCGTTATTTTTTCGCAATGGGCGTTAATGACGGAAATGGTGGAGTCTTTAGTCAAGGCGATGGGACTGGGTTGTGTACGTTTGCACGGTGGCATTCCCGGTCATAAACGCGGCGAACTGATGGACAGGTTTCTGCGGGACGATGCGATACAAATCTTTATTTCTACAGATGCCGGCAGCGTGGGTTTAAATCTGCAATCAGCAACGGTGTTGATTAATCTGGATATGCCCTGGAATCCTGCGGTGCTGGATCAACGTATCGCACGTATACACCGGCTGGGGCAAAAACAGAATGTACAGGTTTTCTTGTTGCTGGCCGAAGACTCTTATGAGCAGCAGGTTGCCAAACTGGTAAAAGGCAAACGGGATTTGTTTAATAATGTTGTCAGTCCGGAAGCCTCCGAGGATGTGGTCGGGGTCTCCAAAAAAATGCTGCAAACCTTGATAGATGATTTGGCGGGTGTTGCGGCAGATAAGGTCGAAGATAATCTACCGGTTGAAGCTATTGAGGTGCCTTTACCGGATGCCGCAGAACAAACACAGGTTCAAGTCGTTAAAAAATCGGTCGATGTTGAAACGGAAGAAGATAACCAGATTCGACAATTGATAGAAAAAATCCAGCGTACCTTTAATACCCGCATTGTGCGTATTTTGGGTTCTGGTGGCGGCTTGCTGGTGGTTGTTAATCAACCCGACGATACGGATGAGGAGTCGGCACAGACCTTATCCGAGCCAGACGTTCCCGTTGTTGTTATTGATTCCCGAACCCTCGCCGGATTACAGCGCTTGGGTGCGGCATCACCGGTTACCGGCTCCAGATTACTGTTTGAACCTGAGGTTAAAAGCCTAAAAACGTTAAATCCTCTGGTTGTTATGGCCGAGGCAAAACTGCGCTCTGCGGAAATTTTAATGGAACTGCAAGCCAGCGCAGGCGTCATGGATTTATTGGCCGCCTCCATGTTGGCCAATGCAGCTGCCATTACCGGACTTGTTCACGTTCCCGCTGCGGATACTGCGGTCTTGTGGTTATACAGTGACGTTTTGCCACAACAACTATTAACCCAGGATCAAGTGACGGCGATTGTACGAGCCTTATCTTTAAGCCAGAATCAGATGTTGCCCGTTAACCTGATTGAACAATCTCTGGCTGATGCGCGGTTGCTGTGTTCAGTCGCTGATAATTTGTAGCGTGCTATCGTTTAGGCTTATTGCACCGGATAAATTGAGTTGTCGTTTTTGCCGGCCTATAATCACCCTTGTTCTCGCTCCTGGATACATCATTTCTTGTCTTTTGGGAGTCGTAAATCACCCTGTTATGATCTACAGTTAAGGGTGTCTCCTATTGAAATTAAATCTGTGTAAGAGAGGATTATATGAATTTACTATCGTGTAAAAAATTGTCCATCGCAGTGCTTTCGCTGGGATTTGCAGCATTGCTTCCCGCCTTGGTGCAAGCCGATTTGATGGTGTATCCTGCAAAAGGCCAGACGAGCGATCAACTTTCCAAAGACCGTTATGAATGTCATGCATGGGCGGTTAACCAGTCTGGTTTTGATCCGAGTAACGCGCAAGCTTATCAGGCAAGTCCACAATCTCAGCAAAAAGGCGAGGTTCTTCGTGGCGGTGCACGCGGAGCGGCTGCGGGGGCAGCCATTGGCGCTATTGCTGGCGATGCCGGTAAGGGAGCAGCTATCGGGGCAACGGCAGGCGGGCTAAAAAGAGGCTTTCAGAAAATTGACAATAACCGAAATGCGCAGAGTCAACCCGCAGCTCCAGCACCAGGCCTGGATGCCTACAATCGAGCCATTGGCGCTTGTCTGAGCGGACGCGGTTATTCTGTAAATTAAGCGGTCGCATGAGTCGAGTTACTGCTACTCAATCTTCAAGCCCAAAGTGAAGATTGAATATCAGAAACGGTGTAGGCAGGAATAAGACTTTTCGAGCGCAAGCGAGAATAAGCGTTTCCGGCATTCACTACGAATGTGCCGGAAACGCAACCACGCGCTACGCTTGGGTGGTCTTATTCCGGCCTACGCTTGTTCATAACACTTGGATATCACTATATATATTAATTTAAGCAAATTAAATAGATAATCAACCAACCCAATACTCTACGCAGACTTCATCATGACTGTTATGACAGTAACCAATGCCCCTTGTGAAATTAATGTGAGCCGTAAAGAGCACACGTTGGAGGCCGCTATTGTCGGCGATTGGGTGCTGGAGGCAAAAACGCCTGCGCTTGAAACGGTATTGGCGCAATTGGGCGATGGATCAACTATAAAACGCTTGGTTTTCTCAACTGACGCTTTAGGGCGTTGGGATAGTTTATTGATGACCGAGCTGATTCGCTTGATTGATTATGGTGCCAAACAGGGCATTCAGGTTGACACGACAACGTTGCCTGAAGGTATCCAAGGTTTGCTGAGTTTGGTTTATGCCGTACCTGAACGAGCGGGTGCCAGACGGCAGGTGACTAAAGTGCCGTGGCTTGAGGTGATTGGTAAAGGTGGCTTGCGTATCCATAAAGATGCGCAGGCGTTAGTGGTTTTTATTGGCGAGATCATGCTCAGTGTTTTGGCTTTAACACGGGGTAAGGCACGCTTTCGCTGGGTCGATTTGTGGACGCATATTCAGGATTGCGGGCCTTCGGCGTTGCCCATCGTTTCGCTGATTAGTCTGTTGGTGGGCTTGATTTTGGCTTTTGTAGGGGCTGTGCAGTTGGCTTTGTTTGGCGCACAAATCTATATTGCCGATTTGGTAGGTTTGGGTATGACACGGGAAATGGGCGGCTTAATGGCTGCCATTATCATGTCCGGGCGTACCGGTGCATCTTATGCGGCGCAGTTGGGTACGATGCAGGTCAATAGTGAAATTGACGCGCTTAAAACCATGGGCTTTGAGCCGATGGAGTTTTTGGTTTTGCCACGAGTTCTGGCGCTTATTTTAATTATGCCATTGCTTTGTCTTTATGCTGATTTGATGGGCATAGTGGGTGGGGCGCTGGTGACCGTGAGTTTTTTTGACGTGTCGTTGGTGGAATATCTGCACCGCACGGCTAATGCGGTTCATATATCGGATTTCACGATTGGTATTGTCAAATGTGCCGTCTTTGGTGTATTGATTGCCTTGTCTGGCTGTATGCGCGGTATGCAATGCGGACGCAGCGCTTCTGCGGTTGGCGATGCGGCCACTTCGGCGGTGGTGACGGGTATTATTTTTATTGTTATTGCCGACTCCTTGATGACGGTGATATGCAACCGGTTGGGGATTTAAGTCATGGCCACTGCCAGTCTGACTATCAAAAATATGACTATGGCTTACGGTGATTTTATCATCCAGCGTGATCTTGATTTTACGATTAATCGCGGTGATATTTTTATCATTATGGGTGGTAGCGGGTGTGGTAAGAGCACTTTGTTAATGCACTTGATTGGTTTACAGAAGCCGGCCAAAGGTGATGTTTTTTACGGCGAAGAGAGTCTTTGGCACGCTGAACACAAGACACGCCAACGCATTTTGAAGCGCACGGGCGTGTTGTTTCAAAGCGGGGCCTTGTTGAGCTCAATGACGCTGGCTGAGAATATAGCACTGCCCATCACCGAGCATACCTGTTTGGGGGCGCAGCGAATACGGGAAATTGTCTCTTACAAGCTGGCTCTGGTGGGACTTGCGGGTTTTGAGGATTATTATCCATCCGAGATTAGCGGCGGCATGCAGAAACGTGCGGGACTGGCCAGGGCAATGGCGCTGGATCCCGCGATTCTTTTTTTTGACGAACCTTCCGCAGGACTGGATCCGGTCAGCGCCAAGTTACTGGATGATTTAATTCGTAGTCTGCGTGACAATTTGGGATCAACCATCGTCATGGTGACCCATGAATTAGCCAGTATTTTTGCTATAGGCACCAATTCGGTTTTTCTCGATCCGGAAACCAAAACCATGATTGCCAGTGGCACCCCCAAACAACTACTGGCTGAATCCCATGACCCTAAAGTGATTCGTTTTCTCACCCGAGGCGAAACGGAAAATCAGGCAACACAGGTAATAAAAAATCAGGAAACGTGTGACTTATGAGTAAACCGGTCAATCCTTACACCCTCGGCGCTTTTTTAGTGGGTTCTCTTACGCTGCTGATAGTGGCTATTCTGGTTTTTGGTGGCGGCCAGTTTCTCAAGAAAAAAACCGAATACGTTATTTTCTTCGATGGTGCCTTAAACGGTCTTAATATTGGTGCGCCAGTTAAGTTACAGGGTGTGCAGATTGGGAGGGTAAAAGAAATTTCCCTGGAGATTGATCAAAAATTCGTGCGTATTTTCAAGCCGGTGGTGATCGAGATTGATCCTGAAGTGCTGTTGGATGCCACCGGAAAGCCTTTTCAGGTCGCCTCATCGTCGACTGAGCGGCTGCAAAATACCCAACGACTGATTGATTCAGGCCTCAAAGCCCAGTTGCAAACACAAAGTTTACTGACCGGACTGCTGTACGTGGAAGTCAATTTTTTTCGCGGCGAATCACTTAGGTTAACCGGCATTAACTACAGGGATTTGCCAGAATTGCCCAGTGTTCCAACGACAGTGGATCAACTTAAAAGCACGGCGGATGAAATGTTGGCTAAATTCCGTCAATTACCTATAGAGGACATTATTAAAGACCTCGCGGTCACTTTAAAAGAAA
>Ga0194053_10002255_pt1 | contig 11641 bp, 8 predicted proteins | sample SepL228m_MetaG_FD_161684 | JGI IMG/M metagenome (GOLD analysis project Ga0194053, IMG submission 161684) | Anoxic zone freshwater microbial communities from boreal shield lake in IISD Experimental Lakes Area, Ontario, Canada - Sep2016-L227-8m | ecosystem: Environmental > Aquatic > Freshwater >... | reverse complement strand
TCAGTACTTTACACCGTGACGCCGAATTGGCAGCTTTTCTGGCTGGCGGACGCCCTGTCGGAAGGACGGACTACCTTCCAGTGGGGTTATGTGGCCAAGGCGTTTGCTTATATGGCAGCGTATGTGGGCGCAGCGCTGGCTGCGGCCATTTTGTTGTTTCAAGAACGGGAACTGAGTTAATTTCGCATGGAACGAAGCGTACAGAAGAATGGGCTGATCAACCTGCTGGCCTTGCTGGCTGTGGGCGTGGCAAGCCTGGGGGTGGCGCGCTACGCCAACTCGATGGCGGGCCAGGTCAGCATCTTGTTTCTCGGCATCGGCGTGCTGGTGGCGGTCGTGAGCTGGTTCCAGATGCGCCTCGAGGACCGGGAGCGGCTGGAAAAGCTCGAACTTGATGAACTGGCGAAGAGCCACGGCGGCTCGGCCCTTTTTGAGGCTCGCGATGCGGAAGTCTTCCCGGCGCAACGCTCGCGCGAGCAGTTCGAACGGTTCTTCGTGCCCGGGTTCACGGTGCTCGTCTTGCTGCTGCAGGCTGGCGGGGGGTATCTGCTCTGGCGCTGGCTGTCGCAGAGCACGACGGCGGTGGAAGTTAAGCAGCCCATTGCCGGGCTGGCGTTGTTCGGCCTCTTCGCACTGGTGCTGTTCCTGCTCGGCCGGTTTTCCGCTACCATCGCCCGGCTGGAGCGCCACCGTTTGCTCCGGCCCGGCGCCAGCTACCTGCTCTTCAATGCCTTTCTATGCCTGATCGTTTCGCTCGGGATGGTCGGCGTCTGGGCTGGCTTCCCAAAGGCGGACTTCTACGTCGCGCACGTCCTGTGCGGCCTGTTGGGGCTGGTGGCGGTGGAAACCCTGGTCCAACTGGTGCTGGAGATTTATCGGCCGCGAGTCAAAGGCAAGATCGAACGGCCCCTATATGAGAGCCGGTTGGTTGGCCTGCTCGGGCAGCCGGAAGGGCTGATTACCACCGCCGCGCAAGCCTTGGACTACCAGTTTGGGTTCAAGGTCTCCGAGACGTGGTTCTATCGGTTCTTCGAAAAGGCGCTCGGCTGGCTGGTGCTCCTGCAAGTGGGAGCGCTGGTGCTGTCAACCTGCTTCGTGTTCATTGACGCGGGCGAGCAAGGCTTGCTGGAGCGCTTGGGCAAACCCGTGGAGACCCGCTCGCCGCTCGGGCCGGGCGCGCACCTGAAATGGCCGTGGCCCATCGACAAGGTCTATCGCTTCCGCACCGAGCAGATTCAGACCTTCCACGTCGGATTTGCCGAAGAGGAGGGCCAGGAGCGCGAGCGGTTCGTGCTCTGGAGCCAGGGCCACCGCGATGAGACCAATTTCCTGGTGGCGAACCGCTTGCAGTATTCGCAGGAGATCACCAACGAAGTCGCGGGCCGGCGTACCCCGCCCGTAAGCTTGCTGACGGTGAGCGTCCCGGTGCAATTCCAGATCACCAACCTCGTGGACTGGGCCTACAACAACGAGGATGCCCCAGGGCTCCTGGAGGATCTGGGCACGCGCGAAGTAGTGCGCTATCTCGTGGGCGTGGACATGGCGGAGATCATGTCCTACGGCCGGCAAGAGGCAGCCCAGACGCTGCGGGACCGCATCCAAGCCAAGGCGAATGAGCGTGGTTTGGGAGCCCAAATCGTGTCCGTGGGCCTGGGCGATTTACACCCGCCGGTGAAGGTCGCGCCGGAATACGAGAAAGTCATCGCGGCCATCGAGACGAAGCAAGCCAAGATCCTGGCGGCGCACGCGGATGACATCCGCACTAACGCGCTGGCCGTGGCGCAGGCGGTCACACTCACCAACCGGGCCAGCGCCGAGCGCTTGGCCCGCGAAGTCGGTGCGCTGGCCCAGGCGGCCCTGTTTACCAACCAGATCCCCGCGTTTATAACGGCCCCGTCGGTCTATGTGGAGCGGTCCTACCTCCAAACCTTTGTCCGGGCCACCGCCAACGCGCGCAAGTATATTCTACTCACCACTAACACCCACGACGTCCTCCAGTTTGACCTGAAAGATTCCGTTGCGGACAGCCTGCTGAACCTGACTGTGCCAGCGCCCAAATCCAAATAGTTGCTATGAAACGCAATCCATTGACCCTTATCATTGCCCTGCTGCTGATCCTGATCTTCGGCTTTCTCCTGTTCTCAATTCAGGTCCGCACCACCGAGGTGGCCGTGGTCACCACGTTCGGAAAGCCGACGCGCCAGATCACCGAACCGAGCCTGTATTTCAAGTGGCCCTGGCCGATACAGAAGGTGTGGACCTTCGACCGGCGGGTGCAGAACTTCGAGGACCGGCTCACCGAAGGTCTTACGAGCGACAACTTCGGCTTGCTGACCTCGGTCTATGTCGGCTGGAAGGTCTCGAACCCGACCAACTTCTTCCCCCGTTTCGCCGGCAGCGCCAATCCGATTTCGGCGGCGGAAACGCTGCTCGACCAATGGGTGGGCAACGCCAAGACCGACGTCGTGGGCAAGCATCCGCTGTCCGACTTCGTTTCCACGAGCGATAATGGGGCCGCGTTTCTCGCGATCGAGAAGGCCATCCTGGAAGGCATCCGGTCCCAAATCCGCACCAACAACCTCGGATTAGAGGTCGAATTCCTCGGCATCAAGCGCTTGCAGCTCCCGGAAACCGTCAGCCAGTCGGTGTTTGACCGCATGACCTCCGAGCGGAAGGTGCTGGCGGACCGCTTCCAGTATGAAGGCGAAGCCGAAGCCCAGCGCATTCGCTCGGATGCCGAGCGCAAGGCGGCGGAACTGCTGGCCAACGCCGAATCGCAGGCGACTCGCATTAAAGGCATTGGCGAGGCGGAAGCCGCCAAATCATTGGCCGTCTTCCAGCAAAACCCCGAACTGGCCAGCTTTATCTTCCGCCTGAATGCGCTGGAAAGCTCCCTGAAGGAGCGCTCGGTGCTTATTTTCGATCAGCAAACGCCTCCGTTTGACTTGTTCCGTGGCGTCTCGACCAACCTGCTGAAGAAGTGATCCGGCGATGAACGACCACCTACATTCGCCCGACGATCTGCCCGCGCCGGCCCTGCCGCCAGAGACGCCGATGGATGCCAGCTCGCAGGCGTTGGCCGAAGCGCTGCGCAGCAGCTTTGCCATCGTCAAAGTCTTGATGGTGTTGCTGGTGCTGCTGTTCCTCGCTTCCGGTTTCTTTACCGTGGGACCCCAGGAGCGGGCAATCTTATTGCGGTTTGGCCGGCCGGTGGGCGAGGGCGAAAAGGCCCTGCTCATGCCTGGGCTGCACTGGTCACTCCCGTACCCCATTGACGAGAGCATCAAGGTTTCCATCTCTGGCCTGCAGCAAGTCAGGTCCACGGTGGGCTGGTATCCGGTGACGCCCGAGCAGGAGTTGTCCGGGATCGAGCCGCCTGCGGGCGGGCCGCTGAACCCAATCGTGGACGGCTACGCGCTGACGGCCGATGCGAACATCATTCACACGCGCGCCATCCTGACCTATCGCATCAAGGATCCGATCCGATACGTGTTCAGCTTTGTAAACGCTTCCAACGCGGTGCAGAACGCCCTGGACAACGCGCTGCTTTACGCCGCCTCTCGCTTCAAGGTGGACGACATCCTCACGCGCGACATCGCGGGGTTCCGGTCTGCGGTGCGGCGCCATGCGACTCAGTCGGCCGAGATGCAGGACCTGGGCATTGTCGTTGAGACGTGCACCGTTGACAGCGTCCCGCCGCGACAGTTGAAGGACGCATTTGCCAACGTGCTCAAGGCCGAAGTGATGCGCAGCAAGGTGCTCAACGAGGCGCGCAGCTCCGAGAACCAGGTTACCAACAAGGCCAGCGCCGATGCGGAGTCGATCATCAACCTGGCGCAATCCGACCGCGCTCGGCGTGTGAGCGACGTGGGTGCGCAGGCGGAGCGTTTCCAGGAGATCCTGCCTCAATACAAGGATCACCCGGCGCTATTTGCCCAGCAGCGTCTCACAGAGACCCTGGGCCGCGTCCTGACCAATGTGCAGGATAAAATCTTCGTGGCCGATAGCGCCGATGGCAAGCCGAAGGAGATGCGGCTATTGTTAAACCGTGAAGTCCCGAAGCCGGTGACGGAAGAAAAGAAGCCGTGACGGACGCTGAGATTCGAGAATTGAACATTTAAGATCATGCAAGTCACTTCCCTTTTGAGCCGGCATGAGCACGAGCACGGCGGATCGTGCGCCACGTGCGGGCACGACCACGAGCACGCGCCCGTGCGCCTCCGTCAGACGCTGGTGGGCATTGTGTTTGTGCTCAACGCGTTCCTCGTGGACTGGCTGTTCGAGCAGGGCCACACGGTGGCCAGCGCGAGCGGTTTGATTGGCGCTGTCATCCTCGGCTATCCCATTGTCTGGACGGCCATGAAGGATATCCGCACCGGGGTTCTAAGCATTAACGAGCTGGTCGCCATCGCCGTGCTCGCGTCGTTTGCCACCGGCGACTACAAGACGGCCGGCGTGGTCGCCTTCTTCATGCTGATGGGTGAGATTATCGAGACGCGCACCGCTGAGGGCGCGCGGGCCTCCATCGAACACCTCATCAAGCTCACGCCCACGAAAGCCCGCCGCATCACGCCGCAAGGCGAGGAAGAAGTCGCCGCCAAGGATTTGGCGATTGGCGATGTGATCCGTATCCGCCCCGGCGACAACGTGGCGGCGGACGGTCTCATTGTCACCGGCCAGGGCTCGTTCAACCAGGCTACGATCACCGGCGAATCGCTGCCGGTGGATAAGAAGCCAGGCGACGAAGTGTTCGCCGGCACCCAAAACCTGACGGGCGTGCTGGAGATCAAGGTGACCCGCGCGGGCACGGACACCACGCTGGGCCGCGTGCGCGAGCTGATTCTGGCGGCGGAAAAGACCAAGCTGCCGATCATGAAGATCGTGGACCAGTATATGGGCTTCTACACCCCGCTGGTGCTCGTGATTGCGGCGCTGGTCTGGGCTTTCACCCGCAGGCTGGACAACGTCATTTCGGTGGTCATCTTTAGTTTCCCCTGTGCTTTCATCCTGGCGACACCGACGGCTATGGTGGCCGCGCTGTCTGCCGCCGCGCGCCTGGGCATCCTGATCAAGAACGTCGCCGACATCGAGCTGGCAGCTAAGATTAACGCCTTCATCTTCGACAAGACAGGCACGCTCACGACTGGGGAGCTGGCCGTCAGCCGACTCGCGCCGCTCGACGGTGTCACGCCCGCTGAGCTGCTGCGGATCGCGGCCTCCGCCGAGAAATACAGTAATCATCCTACCGCCAAGGCGCTGTCGCAACTGGCCGCCGAAGCTAAGGTGCCGCTGGCGGAACCAAAGGACTTTACGGAGACCGCGGGCCGCGGCGTGAAGGCCGAGGTGGGCGGTGCCAAGGTGTTGGTCGGCCGGGCGGCGTGGCTGCGCGACAACGGCGTGCAGGAGGATTTCCTGAAGTCGGTGGACCTGAACGAGACGGAAGGTTGGAGCCTGATCTTCGTGGCGCGCGACGGCCGGTGCATCGGCTGGGTCGGCCTGCAGGACCAGACTCGCGCGGAGGCGCGCGAATCCCTGGTGGAGCTGAAGGCCTGCGGTGTGCGACGCATCGCCATGGTCTCCGGCGACCGCCAGCCGGTGGCGACTCGCGTGGCGCGGGAGATCGGCTGCGAGGAGGCCAGGGGGGAGTGCCTGCCCCAGAACAAGGTTGATTTTGTGCGCGCCGTCAAGGCCAAGGGCTACGTGGTAGCGGTGGTGGGCGACGGTGTCAACGACGCACCCGCGCTGGCGGCGGGCGACATTGGCATCGCCATGGGCGCAGCGGGCAGCGAGGTGGCGATTCACAGCGCCACGATCGCGCTGATGAATAACGACCTCCGGCGGCTGCCGTTCCTCGTGAAGCTGTCGCGCAGCACCCGCACGGTGATCAACCAGAACTTCCTGTTCGGCATGGCCTTCATTATTGGGGGCATGACCTTGTCGGCGTTGAGCTACGTGCCGCCGGTGCTGGCCGCGGCCATGCACACCGGCGGTTCATTGATCGTGGTCTTCAACAGCGCCCGCCTCGTGCGTAAGGGCGAGGAGCTCGAGCATTACCAGCCGGAGCCAGTGGTGCCCAGCCCGGAACGGCCGACTCCGCCCGCGGCGAAGGCAGAGTTGGCGCCCAAGTTGGCGTGAGCACGATCTTCGACGTCTTCCATAAGCGAGCGCGTGACTGGAGAAATCCGAAGTCCGAAGTCCGAAGACCCCAGTGGCTGTTCCGGAAACGTGTCACTTTCGCGAGCCGAAATACATTGAATGAGCATGAGCATCACTGACACCACCCCGCGCTCCGACGGGGAAGCGGTCGTATCCGTGCGCGGGTTGACCAAGGTCTTCAAAGATTTCTGGGGCCGACCCAAGGCGCGCGCGGTGGATAACGTGGACTTCGAGGTGCGACGCGGCGAGGTGTTCGGGCTGCTCGGGCCGAACGGTTCCGGCAAATCGACCACCGTCAAACTGCTCCTGGGATTGTTGTACCCGACCAAGGGACACATTGAGGTCTTCGGCCATTCGCCCCGACACGTGGCGACTAAGTCTCGCATCGGCTATCTGCCGGAAGAGTCCTACCTCTACCGCTACCTCAATTCGCGTGAGACGCTGGATTTCTTCGGCAACCTCTTCCGTCTGTCGAGCAAGGATCGCGAGGACCGGACGGAGCAGTTGCTGGAAATGGTCGGGCTGAGCCAGACCCGGATGCGGGCGGTGGGCGAGTTCTCGAAGGGCATGCAGCGCCGCATCGGCCTGGCGCAGGCGCTGATCAACGATCCCGACCTGGTGATCCTCGATGAGCCAACTGCCGGCCTCGATCCTATCGGCTGCCGCGAGGTAAAGGATCTGATTGTGGCGCTGGCGCGGCGCGGCAAGACCGTCATCTTGAGCAGTCATCTGCTTTCGGACGTAGAAGACGTGTGTGACCGCGTGGTCATCTACTACGGCGGCAAAGTCCAGGCAATGGGTACATTGAAGCAACTGCTGGCGACCCCCGACTCGATTCGGATCACCACGCCGGCTCTGCCCCGCGAAACCATGGAGCGCGTGCTGGCCCTCATTCGCAAGGACGTGACCGATGACAAAGTCTGTATAGACACGCCGACGCAGAACCTGGAGCGCTACTTCCTGGACGTGGTGCAGAACGCCCGGCAAGCCGCGGCGGAAACCTCCGGCGCCATGTCCGGCGCCCGTGTTGCCGCCTACTTGCGCGGTGAGGCGGAGGCCAAGCCGGCGTCCGAGCGGATTCTGGACCGGTTGGCCGCGCCGCAAGTGGCCGCCCCAACACCTGCCTCCGCGCCCGCGCCCGTGGATACTCTGAGCCAGCAGAAGCTGGAGGCCCTGACGAAACCCGCGGAGCCGGTCGCCCCGGCGGCAGTCGCAGCGACCGCGGCGGCAAGTCCCGTGAGCCAAGCGGAACTGCGCAAGGCGGACGAGAAGCTGGCTTCGCTGTTGAAGAAGCAGAATGGCGGACATCTCAACGCGCCCTAAGCGCAGTTGATTCATGCAACCTTTGCTTGCCATCGCCTGGTTGACCTGGAAAGCCGCCCTTCGGTTCCGGCTCTTCCTGGTCGTGGCGGTCCTGTTGCTTGGGGCGGTGGTCGGCCTGCCGCTCCTGATCAAGGATGACGGCACGGCGCGCGGCTTCATCCAGATCGTGCTGACCTACACGCTGAGCGCCATCACCGCCCTGCTCGGGCTTTCCACGCTTTGGCTGGCGTGCGGCACTTTGGCGCGAGACATCGAGGATTGCACCTTGCAGGTGGTTGCCATCAAGCCGGTCGCCCGCTGGCAAATCTGGCTGGGCAAATGGCTGGGGATCATGTCGCTGAATGCCGTCTTGCTGACGTTGTCCGGCGCCAGTGTGTATGGCTTGCTGCAATGGCGTGCCACGCGGCTGCCGGCCGACCAGCAGAAGATTCTGCGCGACGAGGTGCTCGTGGCGCGCGGTTCGGCCAAGCCGGCGGCCCTCGACAAGGAAATCCAGGCGGAGACGGACCGGTTGCTCCGGGAACGCCTGCAAAAGAATCCGGGCCTCAAGGCCGATATTGCCGAGGTGCGGAGGCAGATCCTGGAACAGATCAAAGCCGAGTACCAGATTGTCCCGCCGGGATACGTGCATGAGTGGGAGATTGATTTGGGCTCCAGGAGCGGGGTGACCAACGGGCAGCCGGTCTATCTGCGCATCAAATTCAACGCCGCGGACCGGAGCACGTCCGGAACGTTCGAAGGGCGTTGGCGGGTGGGTGTGCCGCGCAAGACGCCGTTGTGGCATAGCGAGGTCATGAGCCTGGCGCCGGACACCTTCCATGAATTCCAGGCTCCGGCCTATTTCGACGATAAGGGTGTGCTGACCGTGACCTTCGCCAATGCGAACAATACGGCGTTGCTGTTCCCGCTGGAGGACGGCCTCGAGGTGCTGTATCCGCAGGGTGGCTTTGGCCTTAATTTCATGCGCGGGGTGGGCATTATCTTCTGTTGGATGGCCTTGCTGGCTGCGCTCGGGCTGGCCTCGGCCAGCTTTCTCTCCTTCCCGGTAGCAGCCTTTCTGTCGCTGGGCGTCCTGACCCTGGCGCTCTCCAGCGGGACCATTTCCAACGCGGTGACCGAGGGGACGCTGATGGGCTATAATTCGGAGACCGGACGGTCGGGACACTCGGCGGTCGATGTCGTCGCTATCCCGATCTTTCGCGGAGTGCTTGAGATGATCAACCTGGCCAAGAACTTCTCGCCCATCGATGCGCTCAGCACCGGCCGGAGCGTTAGCTGGGAAGACCTGGCCCGGGCATTTGGGCAGATCGTGCTGCTCCTCGGCGGATGCATCGGGCTGTTTGGTATCATCGTTTTCAGCCGCCGCGAGCTGGCGACGGCCCAATCCCAATGAGTGCCAAACTCAGAAGCCTGCTCTTGCTCTTGCTTATCGGCGTGCTGCTGGCTGGCGTCGGTTGGTTGCAGCAGTCACTCAATCGCGACCGCGATCTGCTCGGCCTGACGCGGGCGGAACCGCTCGAAAACGCGCCGCCCGTGCTAGCCTTTACCACGGTCGCGCTGGGCGGCTTTCGGGGGCTGATTTCCAACGCGCTTTGGATGCGCGCCAGTGACCTGCAAGAGGAGGACAAGTTCTTTGAGATGGCCCAACTGGCAGATTGGATCACGAAGCTGGAGCCGCATTTCGTCCATGTCTGGCTCGTGCAGGCCTGGAACATGGCCTATAACATTTCCGTCAAGTTCAAGGAGTCGGCTCCCGGCCAGTTTCCCGACCGCTGGAGATGGGTCAAGGCCGGCATCGAGCTGTTGCGCGACCAGGGGTTGGAATACAACAAGAACGAGACGCTGATTTACCGCGAGCTGGCCTGGTTCTTTCAGCACAAGATCGGCCAGAACCTCGATGACGCCAGCGTCTATTACAAGCAGCAGTGGGCCAATGACATGTCGAAGGTCTTTGACAAGAAGACGCCCAATCTGGAGGAGCTGATTCATCCGCAGACGGCAGACCAGAAGGAGCGCGCCCGGCTGCTGCGCGAGACGTACAAGATGGACCCGCAGTTCATGAAGGAAGTGGACGAGCGCTACGGACCGTTGGAGTGGCGCCTGCCAGAAGCCCACTCGATCTACTGGGCGGCGATGGGATTGAAGAAGGCGGCCGAGAACCCCACGAAGGTCAAGGAGGATGATCTGATTACACTGCGCCGGGTCATCTATCAATCCATGCAGATGAGCTTCCAGCGTGGCCGGTTGGTGACGAACCCGTTTGCGAAGTCGTTCGAGTTCGGGCCCAACCTGGACATCATCCCCAAGGTGAATAATGCCTACGAACAGGCGGCCCGGGAGGACGCGAAGAACCACGACCACATTCTGAAAGCACATCGGAATTTCCTGCGCGACGCCGTTTACTTTCTATACGTGTACAATCGCCTGCCCGACGCGGCTCAGTGGTTTAAATACCTGGCGACCAATTACCCCGACAAGATGCTGATCGACAACAACACCAATTCCATCCCCGCCAATCTGACACTCGACAAGTATGCGGTGGCGCGAGTGCAGGACGACATTAGCGCGAGCGGCGGGCGCGATCGCACCGAGGGTGTCCTTGAAGGCCTGCTCGTCAATTCTTATCGGAGCATGGTGCTGGCCGAGGATGCGGCGGCCGCCGGGTTCAAACTGCTGGCACGGCAGGTCTGGATAGCTTACCAAAGCGGCATCCCCGAGGTGCGGATGGCCGCAGTTGGCTTGCGCCCCTTCGAGGAGATTGATCAGGAAGTACGCCGGCGCATGCTGGATTCCAAGACTGGTGAGCCGCCTGAGGTGCGGGCGTTATTGCGCGCCAAACTGGGGCAACCGCCAGAACCCAGCACATCACCCTCCACGACTAATGTTCCGCCGGAGAAAGCTTCAAGCCAGTGAAACTGCGCGGCGCGGTGAGTGACCCCGAGGCATAATCGCGGGTCAAATCCGAAGCCCGAAGGTCGAAGGCCGAGTTGAAATCCGAAGGCCGAAACCCGAGGGCCGAAAGAAGGCCGAGTTCCGAAATCCGAATACCGAGACCCAAGGCCGAGCGCGGTTCGGGCTTCGGCCTTCGGATTTCGGCCTTCGGATTTCAAAGCGGCGCTCGGTGCCCCTCGCGAGGCCCCCGGTTCGCTACGCTTCTCACTTACAGAGGACTCGGGGCGCCGGCGGACTGAGGCCGATAGGGGACGGATCATACTATTTCCGTAGTCCGGCAGGGTGTAGGGGGCGAAGTAAGCGCCCACGAAATCCTCAGATTGCGGCACGCGCCGTTTGATCTGCTTTCGGCTCACGGGCCCATAGGTGCGGCTGTCGGCGCTCGAAGGCCGGTTGTCGCCCAAGACGATATATTGATCTTCACCTAACACGAAAGTTGCCCCCCGACGCAATGGCTCCGCTGGATAAGTGTAAACGTGCTTGGGGAGGTAAGGCTCTACCAGCATCTCCCGGTTGATGAAGACCTGGCCACGCCAAAGCTGGACGGTTTCACCTGGCAATCCTACGATCCGCTTGACCGCGTAATCCGCTTGACCGTCGTCGAGGATGACGACATCCCCTCGTTCCAGCAGCGTCGAGATCGGCGCTCCGTAAAGGTGGGTTCCTACCGCGTAAGTGGGGGTCATGCTTGTGCCATCCACCACGTAAACCGAACCGATGAAGCCACGGCCAGCTCCCACTCCCACTCCCATCGCGAGGGCTGCTGCAACCGACCTGCGGCATGCTGGGTTCTTCCAGAGTCTCGCAATTAACCTGCAAATGTGTTTAGTATATTGCACTCGTGTCTCAAGGTGAGTCAGTCTGCGGGAGGGGAAATCCACCGCCGCCCTGCACAGGACGCCTTCCCAACGACGCGCTGTATTCCTGTTCCCCGACTTACCGACGTTACAGCCATCGAGGATGGTGCCGCCTCCGGGTTGGAGGCCGGTTTCGCCCTCACCGACTCACTCTTCGTGGACCCGCAGGTTTCCTGCCAACCGGGGAGAGCAAACGGCTGGACGGTGGAGCACCGAAAACCATGAGCGGCAGAGATCTCATGGAGCGAGGGCTCCTGATAGATATAAAGACCCAGCCTGGGGTCATCGAACATCCAAGGACCCGTGTTTGCGCCATTATTGAATGTTGGGCGTTGGATGTTGGATGTTGGATG
>Ga0194053_10002253_pt1 | contig 11643 bp, 7 predicted proteins | sample SepL228m_MetaG_FD_161684 | JGI IMG/M metagenome (GOLD analysis project Ga0194053, IMG submission 161684) | Anoxic zone freshwater microbial communities from boreal shield lake in IISD Experimental Lakes Area, Ontario, Canada - Sep2016-L227-8m | ecosystem: Environmental > Aquatic > Freshwater >... | reverse complement strand
GGGTGTCACCCTCGCGGCCCAGGATGCCAACAACAACACGGTGACCGGCTTCGACGGTGCCGGCAACTATGTGACCTACAGCGGCACGGCCGGGATCACGGGCACCTCCGGGAACTTCTCGGCCGGCGTGTTGAGCGGGGTCAGCGTCACGCCGACGAAGGCGGGCAGCAGCCTGACGCTCATCGTCACGGGCGGTTCTCCCGGCAAGACCGGCATGGCCACGATCACCACGATCAACCCGGGAGCGATTGACCACTACGCCGTGAGCGCCGTTTCGCCCCAAGCGGCCCGGTCCGTCTTCAACACGGATGTCGCCGCCAAGGACAGCAACAACAACACCGTAACCACGGACAGCTCCACGGTGGTGACGATGACGGGCACGGGCAGCGTGCAGTTTGACAGCCACGGCGACGGCACGTTCGGCGACAACACCAAGCAGCTCGCCAGCGGCGCGTTCAGCATCAGCACCCGGGACAACGTGGGGGAGAGCATCACGATTACCGCCACGTCCAGCGGGCCGAAGACGGGCAGCACCTTGATTACGATCACCCCCGTCGAGGGGGATTATCAGTCGCACCAGACTGGTGATTGGAGCAGTGTGAACACCTGGGAGCGCTGGAGTGGGTCAGCCTGGGACACGCCGGCCTCGTCCGCGCCGATCTACAGCGACGGGGCCATAGCGATTCTCAGCGGCCATACGGTGACGGCGGCGGCGGGGGTGGAAGTGGACCAGCTAGTCGTGAACTCCGGCGGCACCTTGTCCGTGTCAACCGAGGTGACGGTGAACCTGCACGATGGCGAGGGGACGGATTTGGACGTGTTTGGAACGTTGAAATTGAAGGGCACGGGGAAGCTGGGTGGCGATGGGAAGTTCGTCATTGAACCGGACGGGACCCTGGATACGGCGCAGGTGACCACCCTGGTGGTGGCCAATGGTGGGAACAGCGCCATCGAGTCACCTATCACCGGGACAGGCAAGGGGCTCGACAAGACGACGGGCGCGGGCAGGCTGACGCTCAGCGCCGAGAATACCTACAGCGGGGACACCACCATTGGGGCCGGCACCCTGGCGCTAACGGGGAGCGGCTCGATCCACCATAGCCCGCACATTGTCATCGCCTCCGGCGCGACGCTGGATGTGGCTGGGGTGACGGGTGCGTCTTATAGCCTGGCTGCCGGCCAAACGCTCAAAGGGAACGGCGATGTGCATGGCGCGATGACGGTCGCCAGTGGCGCCACGCTGTCGCCGGGCCAGTCCATCGGCACCCTAACCTTCGACAACGATCTCACGCTGTCGGGCGAGACGATCATGGAGATCAACAAGACCGGGGCCACCCTAACCAGCGACAAGACCGTGTTGACCAGCGGCACGCTGACTTATGGGGGCACCCTGACGGTGACGGTATTCGGGCCTAGCGATGCTCTAAGCGGCGGGGAGACGTTTGACTTGTTTGACGCGCCGGCTTTCAGCGGGAGCTTCAGCACTTACAGCCTCCCGACTTTGCCCACGGTCAGCCCGGCGCTGAACTGGTACACCGGCAAGCTGGCGTTGGGCGGGGACGGGACGATTTACGTCAATCGCGCGCCGGTGGGCGGCAGCCATTCCATCACCACGCGGACCAACCTGCCGCTAGCCATCAGCAGCAACAAGCTGAAGGCGGGTGACACCGACGCCGATAGCGACACCCTGACCGTCACGGGCGTTGGTTCTTCGCCCACACCGTCGGGAGCCACCGTTTCGCTGTCCGGGACCACCATCACATACACCGCGCCCGGCAACGGCGGCACCTCTGGCAGTTTCGAATACACCTTGGACGATGGGCATGGTGGCACGGCCACCGTGACGGTGGATGTAACCATCCTGAACGGCACTGCGGGCAGTGTTTCGCCCAACGTGGTTTATGGTCCGTTCAATGATCAGGGGCAGTTCGTGGTACGGTTCGCCGGGGTGCCCGGCCGCAGTTATACGGTCGAGCGTTCGGCCGGTTCGACCGGACCCTGGGTCAAGGCGGTTAACAAGACCGCCCCGACAGACACCGGCGCGGGCTTTGGGATCGGCGTGTTTGAGTATCGGGAAGCCGTGGCAGGTTCCGGCTATTTCCGCACCGTGTATCCGAGCTACGGAGAATGACCCGATAACTGAGCAGAAACTGTATGAAACGATTTATGAAGAATATGATTCGCACGATGGTCCTGTCCGTGGCCCTGATCCAGGCCTCCGTGGGCTGGGCCGGTATTTATAACTTTACGGGCAGCGGCGGGAGCTATACCGCGAGTTCGGACGGCGCGCAAACCATCCCGGATTATCCCGGTTCCGGCATCGCCTTCGGCTTGAGCTTCGACTTTGCCGGCATGGGGCGCATCACGGACATCTCCGTGAACTTCACCACCATCAGTGGCTGGAACGGCGATTTGTATGCCTATATCTCTCACGGCGACGGCTTGGCCATTCTGCTCAACCGCGTCGGCGCCTCCACCGGGAATGCGGACGGTTACGGCACTGCGGGCTTCAACAACCTCACCCTCGCACTGGGTGGAATTGACGACATCCATACGGTGGCAACGCCGGCGACCGGCGGCACCTACGCGGCGGATGGCCGATTGGACTACACCATCAACGACCGGAATAACACCTTGAGCGTATTCAACGACGCGAACCCGAATGGGGCTTGGACCCTCTTCTTCGCCGATGAGTCCGCGGGCAATGTGGCCTCCCTCAGCAGTTGGAACGTGAACGTCACCGCCGTCCCCGAGCCGGCGAACGTCGCCCTGGCGATCTTCGGCGTCTGCGCCGCAGGCGTCGGGCTGGGCCGCCGGTTAACGAGGGTTAAACGCCAGGGAGAGCATTGGGGCGTCCTCGCCCGCCAGGCGAGCAACCGAGTCCGCCAATGGAGAACCGCCGTCACCGAATGGGTGGACGCCGTCTAACGCGGCCTTGAGCTCCTTCCAAGAGCCAGTTCCGCGAGGGAAATCTCGCGGCTCTTGCAGACCTTGCGTGCGCGGTCATAAACGTCGTCCGGCAGTTGGATTTGGGTGCGCCTGATGCCGAAAGATCGCCATCACTTTGCATGGTGTCAATCCGGCGGTGAGCCGCACGGTAAAGCGAAACTGAACCTCTGCATTTGCCGTCTCGGCATAGTCCATCAGCCTCCTCTAAACTCACTCGGCTAACGATCCTCTGCCCCGGAAAACTCAGCAGTGCCGCCTGCCGAGTTCTTACGTGCGGATTTGGGTTAACGCCAGTGACTTGCCAACCTATTCCGGATGCCGTAAATTGACAAGCGAACCCAAGCCATGAAATTCAAGACCAAACTGTCCTTCATAAGCTGCGCACTCGCGTGCTCGGCACTGGCTCCTCTCACCGCCATCTGCGGCGGCATTGAACTCTACGAAATCGCCTCGCCGGATATCGGCCTGGCCTCTGCGGGCTATTCCGCCCGGGCCCAGGACGCATCCACTCTATTCAAGAACCCCGCTGGCATGAGCCGTCTGGAAGGCACGCAACTCCAGGGCGGGCTGCAGCTCACCTACGGCAGCGTCTCCTTCAGCCCGGATGCCGGCACGTCGCCCCAGCTTGGAAACAACGGCGGCGGCAACGCCATCGGCGCGCTGCCAGCGGCCAGCGGCTTCTACGTTTACGATCTGTCGGAAAAGTGGAAGGTCGGCCTGGGGATGCTCAACTACTTTGGCCTGGCGGAGAAGTATGACGACAATTGGGTGGGCCGCTATTACGTTCAGAACAGCGCGCTGCTGGGTTTGAGCATAATGCCCTCCGCAAGTTTCAAGGCGACCGACTGGCTCTCGATCGGCGCCGGCCTGAATGCCATGTACGGCTACCTGGCGACCGACGTTGCGATTAACAACGGCAGCCCCGTTGATGGGCAGCTAAAGCTGAAAGACGAGACGTGGGGTTTCGGCGCGAATTTGGGCGTGTTGATCGAGCCGCGCGAAGGCACCCGCATCGGCGTCACTTACCTTTCACCGATCAGCCTGGATTTCAAGGACCGGCCGGAAATCACTGTCTTCGGGGGCAACCTAGGCACACTCCTCACTACGCCTGAGTTGAACCTCGGCGTGAAGGTGCCGCAGTCGGCCATGGTCGGGTTCTACCAGGATCTGAGCCCTAAATGGGCGGTCATGGCCGACGTGGGCTGGCAGCAGTGGAGCCAGTTCGGCGAGGTGCAGGTGGGCGTTGAGGGCCCAGGCGGCACGCCGCGGGTGGTCACCGGCAATCTCCATTACGAGGACACATGGCACGTCGCGCTGGGGGGGCTCTACCGGGCCTCAGACAAATGGCAGCTCATGGGCGGCGTCGCCTTCGACAGTTCGGCCGTGGACAGCGCCAACCGCACGGTCACCTTACCCATGGGCCAGACCTGGCGATTTGGCTTGGGCGCTTCGTATCAGCTCAGCCGCGCGATCAATGTCAATGCCGCCTACGAGTTTCTCTGGTCGGGTGATATGACGGTGACCCAGGGATCCGATTCCAGCTCGCGTGGCCGCGTTTCGGGTTCCTACAACAATGCCTGGTTCTGCTTTGCCACGCTGAACCTCACGTGGAAGTTTTGATCAGCCCCGAGCCAGCCCCAGGATCACTTTTTCTATATCCAGACCCCTTCCCCCAGCAAGGAAGCCAACAGCCCTCGGCATCCGCCTGAAGCTTCCGCCGGGCCGGAAGTTCGCATGGCGATGCTCGACCAGGACCTGATCCTCACACCGGACAAGGACGGCATCGCGCACATCACGCAGGACAACTTCGGCAACACCTGCGACCGTGTGGGTGGGCCCTACAGCAACTTCAAGTCGTAGCGCGCATTTTCCTGTCGGCGGGGCGCGAATTTGACAACCCCGGCCGACGGGTTTACATGTCTGGTCATAACCGAAAGGAACGACTATGATGAGCAGATGCAGAAGCAAGTGTTCAGGCGGGGCGACGGATGTCATTAGGTCGGCGTCCATGACGAAGAGCGTACTGATAAGACCGCGGGATAGACGACACTGGGGGACCCCTCTCCCCTGCTGCAGGGGAGAGGGAGAAGCTCTTCCAGTTCCGGGTGTAGTGCATGCCGGGAACTCCTCAGTAAGCTGCAACTTCCGTCTCTGGATGGCAGTGGCAGTGCTGGCGGCGGCCGCCGTCGTTGCCCGGGCCGTGGAAACCACCGGCGTCCCGGGTTCGCCCAGCGCCACCACCACCATCAGCGGCAAGGAACTGCCCGCACCCGACCCGAAATTCGGCGGCGTGATCAAGGATGAAGCCCTTAAATCCAAGGCGTGGTGGGCGCCGCGCATCGTGCCGCCCAAACAGGCACCCAACATCCTGCTCATCATGACCGACGACTCCGGCTTCGGCGTGCCGAGCACGTTCGGCGGCGTCATACCGACACCGACGATGGATCGCGTCGCGAAGACCGGCCTGAGGTATAATAACATTCACTCCACCGCGCTTTGCTCGCCGACACGCGCCGCGCTGATTACCGGGCGCAATCACCACTCAGCCGGCTTCGGCGTGATCTCGGAGCAATCCACCGGCTTCCCGGGCTACAACAGCATCATCGCCAAGGACAAGGCCACCATTGGTCGCGTCCTGTTGGACAACGGCTTTGCCACCTCGTGGTTCGGCAAGGACCACAACGTGCCGGCGTTCAGCGCGAGCCAGATCGGGCCGTTCGACCAATGGCCCATCGGCATGGGCTTCGAGTATTTCTACGGCTTCGTCGGCGGTGACGCCAATCAATGGGAGCCGAACCTCTTCCGCAACACCACCCAGATTTATCCGTTCCAAGGCAAGCCGGGGTGGAACCTGGTCACCGGCATGGCCGACGACGCCATAGATTACCTGAACCGCGTCAACCAGATAGACCCCAGCAAGCCGTTCTTCTGCTACTACGTCCCCGGTGCCACGCACGCGCCACATCATCCGACCAAGGAGTGGGTGGACAAAATCCACGACCTGCACCTGTTCGACGACGGCTGGAACAAGCTGCGGGAGCGGATTTTCGAGAACCAGAAGCGCCTGGGAGTGATTCCGGCGAACACCCAACTGGAACCTTGGCCGACGAAGGTCATCAAGAACTGGGACGATTGCACAGCCGATGAGAAGAAGCTCTTCATCAAGCAGGTGGAGGTCTTTGCCGCCTTTGAGGCCTACAACGACTACGAAATCGGCCGTGTCATCCAGGCCATCGAGGACATGGGCAAGCTCGATAACACGCTCGTCATCTACATCAATGGCGACAACGGCACCAGCGCCGAGGGCGGCCCGCTTGGCACACCCAACGAAGTCGCATTCTTCAACGGAGTCAACATGATGCCCGTCGAAGTCCAGATGAAGTGGTACGACGTCTGGGGCACAGAAATGACTTATAACCACATGTCGGCGGGCTGGTCGTGGGCCTTTGATACGCCCTTCACGTGGTTTAAGCAGAACGCCTCGAGACTCGGCGGCATTCGCCAGTGCGCGGCCATTTCCTGGCCGGGCCACATCAAGGACCAGGGCACCCTCCGCGAGCAATTCTGCCACGTCATTGACGTGGTGCCCACCCTCCTCGAAGTTTGCGGCATCTCCGCACCCGAGGAAGTGGATGGCGTCAAGCAGAAGCCCATAGAAGGCACAAGCTTTGCCTACACCTTCGACGCGAAGAACGCCAAGGAATCTTCCCGGCACAAGACCCAGTATTTCGAGATGTTCGGCCAGTGGGCCCTGTATCATGAAGGCTGGATGCTGAGCACGAAGGTCAACCGCGCGCCGTGGGAGGTCTTCGGCGCCGCCAACACCGACCCGCTCAACAACCAAGTGCTCCAGCTCTACGACCTGAATAAGGACTTCAGCCAATCCCAGGACATCGCCGACAAGCATCCGGATAAAGTGAAGGAGCTGAAGAAGATGTTCATCGAGGAAGGGAAGAAATACCAGGTCTTCCCGATTGACGCATCGGTGGCGGCCCGCATCGTGGCCCCGCGTCCAAATATCACCGCCGGACGCACCGAGTTCGTTTACACCCGGCCCATGGTTGGCCTGCCGCAGGGCGACTCGCCGTTCCTGCTCGACAGTTCCTATGCCATCACCGCCGATATTGACGTGCCAGAGGGCGGCACCGAGGGCATGATCCTGACCTCCGGCGGACGTTTCGGCGGCTACGGCTTCTACCTGCTCAAGGGCAAGCCGGTCTTCCTGTGGAATCTGGCTGACCTCAAACGCATCAAGTGGGAAAGCCCGGATGCACTCGCGCCCGGCAAGCACACCATTGAGTTCGACTTCAAGTATGATGGCTTGGGTCTGGGAACACTCGCGTTCAACAACATGAGCGGTCTTGGTCGTCCCGGCACTGGCACGCTCAAGGTGGATGGCAAGGCCGTGGCCAGCGAAACCATGCCGCACACCCTCCCCATGATCCTGCAATGGGACGAGAGCTTCGATATCGGCTCCGACACGCTCACCGGCGTCAACGACGCGGATTACCAGCCGCCGTTCACCCTGACGGCCAAGCTGAACAAGCTGACGATTAAGGTGAATCGCCCGCAGTTGTCGCCTGAGGACATCAAGAAGCTCGAAGCCGGCATGCAACAAGCCGCCGACGCGAAGTAAGTCGTTTCGCTTTTGAACCACGCGGCCAGGAACAAATGAACATGTGTTTGAAACAGAAGCAAACAAAAGAAGACGAAGGAAAATTGACGCGAATGAAAAATATGAAGCAAATTTGCTTTGTCGGGGCGATAGCTTTTGTCGCCGCCGCAACAATATTCACCGGCTGCTCGACTTCGTCGCCGGCGGCGAAACAATACAACTATTCCACGGCCATCGCGCCGGGCGTGGCGGTGCCGGACAAGATTGAGAGCTCCCTCGGCACCTTGAACCTGCACTACGGCTATCCGTCGGCCGGCACCGTGGAGAGGATTTACGACAATCTTGACCGTTCCCGTGCGTTGCAGGCTTACCTCATGGCCATCCCCATCGTCAACCAGGCCGGGATGCGCGATTCAATTCGCAAGAATGGACCCGACAACCAGACGGATGTCATATGGGAGAATCTGGTGGATGCCCGCACAGTGGAGCTGACGGCGAACGACAACACCATCTACAACTTTGTCTGGGCCGACACGCACAAGGGACCGCTCGTCGTGGAAGTGCCGCCGATGGTCCTGGGATTGTTCAACGATTTCTGGTATCGCTGGGTGGCTGACGTCGGCATCACCGGCGATGACCACGGCAAAGGCGGCAAATATCTGGTGCTGCCGCCTGGCTACAAGGGCGAGATCCCCGAGGGTTACTTCGTCGTGAAGCCGAGCACCTACGGCAACTGGCTCGTGTTCCGCGCCTTCGTCGTGGACGGGTCCACCAAGCCCGGCGTGGAATCGGTGAAGAAGCATTTCAATGTCTATTCCCTCGCCGATGCCGCTAACCCGCCCGCGATGAAATTCGTCGATGGATCCGGCGTGCCGGCCACCTACGTTGCGCCCGGTGACTATCAGTTCTGGGAAATGTTGAACCAGGTCATCCAGGAAGAACCCAGCACCGGCAGCGACCCGACCACGCTGGGCCTCTTCGCCTCTATCGGGATTGAGAAAGGCAAACCCTTCAATCCGGATGCGCGCATGAAAGCCATTCTGACCGACGCCGCCAACATAGGCGCTGTGACCGCACGGACCATCGCTTTCAAGATCCGCGGCAAGGATGCCTATTACTTCCCGAACAGCACCTGGCGGCTGCCGTTCTTCGGCGGCTACAAGTTCGAGACTTCGCCCGGCGTGATGAACATGGACGGCTACATCTTCTATTATTACTTCGCCACCGGCGTGACGCCCGCGATGGAGATGAAGATGGTCGGCAAAGGGTCCCAATATCCGTGGTCCGTGCAGGACTCGGATGGCAATCCGTTCAGCGGCGAAAAGTCCTACAAGATGCACCTGCCGCCCAACGTGCCGGTGAAAGATTTCTGGTCCGTGATCGTGTATGACAACCAGACCCGTTCCATGGTGCAGACCGATCAAAAGTCGCCAAGCGTGAGCAGTCAGAACAAAGACCTCAAGGTCAACGTCGACGGCTCGGTGGATGTTTACTTTGGACCGAAAGCTCCGGCTGGTTGGGAAAACAATTGGGTGCAGACGATTCCCGGCAAGGGCTGGTTCATGATCCTGCGCCTCTACGGCCCGCTGGAACCTTGGTTCGACAAGACCTGGCGGCCCGGCGAGATCGAGCTCGTGAAATGATTCGATCGTGAACCGCGCGGGCCAGGAACCAATGAACATGAACCCCAGCTTCACCGCCATCGTCATCACGGCCTGCCTTTTCGGGACCGTGCTGCTTGGGAGGCGGATCCGCCAATTCCTGCCGGAGCATCACCTGAGTGCGGATACCAAGGACGCGGTGAAGCTGGCTATGGGTCTGGTTGCAACCATGTCCGCCCTGCTGTTGGGGTTGCTGGTCAGCTCGGCCAAGGGTTCCTACGACACCCTGCGAAGCGAAGTCATCCAGATGGCCGCCAAGGTCACATTTCTCGACCGGGTGCTCGGGCTTTACGGCCCCGATGCCGCGCCGCTGCGGGTCCAGTTTCACGCTGCCATCGAGGAAGGGACCCGGCAAATTTGGTCCGCCAGCGGGGCAACGGCGGCTCCTAATGTCCACGCGGGCGATGGGCTCTACACGGGCATTCTGGCGCTGTCACCGCGCGACGACACCCAGCGCGCGCTCAAGGCGCAAGCGGCGAACCTGGCCGTGGACCTGGGGCAGCTCCGGACCCTGATACACGCCCAGTCACGCGCGTCCATTTCGAGGCCGATGCTCGTCGTCGTGGTCCTTTGGCTGGTGATTATCTTCCTCAGCTTCAGTGTGTTGGCGCCCCCCAACGCCACCGCCGCGCTCGCCTTGTTCGCTTCGGCCCTGTCGGTCGCCGGCGCCATTTTCCTGATCCTGGAAATGGACCGGCCCTTCACGGGCCTGATTCAGGTTTCCAGCGAGCCTCTGGCAACCGCGTTAGGCTATCCGGGGAAATGATAGATGTGAGCCTCCGGATTACCCTCCTCAAGAACGGCCGACGCGTCGGGCTGCAGGTGCGCCTCAATCCCATCTTATGAACTCTACCGAGCCAGCCGCCGGGCAGCCGGCTACCCCCCGGAACCCACCCGCGATTCGCCCCGCTGCCGTTCGCTATTCCACCGTGGAACTCCTGGTGGCGCTAGCCCTCCTGTTTGTATCCGCACCCTTTGTCCAGGACCTGCCGGACGGTGATCTGGTTGAAGCCCTGCTGCTGACGCTGGTGATGGTGTTCGCCGTGCTGGCGATCGGCGCACGGCGCAAGGTTTTTATCGTTGCACTCGTATTGCTCGCTCCCGCCCTGGCAGGGAAGTGGGTTAACCACTTCCGCCCCGACCTGCTGCATCCGGCAATCTTTTTCGTGGCCACCGTCGCCTTCTTCTCCTTTGTCATCGCGCGCCTACTCGTTTTCATTGTGCGCGCACCCCGGGTGGACACCAACGTTCTCTGCGCCGGTGTGGCGGGCTTTTTGATGCTGGCTTTGCTGTGGGCGCCGGCCTACGCCGCCGTCGCCCGCTTGAACCCACACGCGTTCACTCTGCCTGCGGCCCCGGATGCGCCGGGCGCATTGGATGGTTTCAGCGCCCTTTACTTCAGTGTTATCACCCTCTGCACCGTCGGCTACGGCGACATCGCGCCAGTTTCCAGAGTCGCCCGAATGCTCGCGATGATGGAAGCCATCACCGGACTGTTCTACATGGCGGTGCTGATCTCGCGCCTGGTGTCTGTCTTCTCCTCCAGCCCGAGCCAGACGACGCCGGCGGCGCCAACGACTCCTGCCCGAAGCTCGCCTTCTGAAACTAACGAGTGACAAAGCTGATGCGCCAATTCCACGCCTCCTCGTTCACGTATCTCGCAAACCTGCTGGTTCAATGCACTTGCGCCTGTTGTGCCCTTACGCAGCCAGCACGGGCAGAGCCAGCCTCCCCCAACGCTGGACCGGGCCAAGTGCTTCTCAACGGCAGCCTGGGTCAGCTAATCAAGGTGCCTAGCAACGCCGTGCCCGCCAACCTCCTGCCCCCGCCCGGTATCGGACTGGAGTATCAGGTTCCCCAACCCACACGCGGAACCCAGGTTCCCGAACCGGTGCAGCAGCGGCTAAAAGAGGCCCAGCAGAAACAGACCGGCCCCGAACTCTTCCCCGCGGCCCAGCCCAGTCTGATGCCCTACCTGGGCTCCAACGACGAGCTGGGCAACACCGCCATCCGCCCCGACCCGCTCATTCCTTCTATGCCGTGGGATGTGCTGATGCAGCGCGTCAAATACGAGCTTTCCCAATACGGCCTGCGCTACTCCCTGAAGCAAACCGTCACCGTGATGACGATGACGGATGTCAAACAGGGTAATGACTATCTGGCCTTCTATACGCTCGATCTGCCCTCCAAATTGGCACTCTACAGCACCGCCGGTGGCAGCAGCGCCGGCTGGCTCAGCTCAAAAATCGAATACAAGACCGGCCTCGACAACGCGGGCGACTCCCAGTCCCCTAACCCGGATATTTCACAAGCGTTCCGTTTTGTCGTGGTGCAGAACGTTTTTCCCGGAAATTCAACTCCGGCGAGACCTTTTGCCGCCTCTTCTCGGCTACGAAACTGCCTTTGCCCATTTAGTCA
>Ga0194053_10002250_pt1 | contig 11650 bp, 10 predicted proteins | sample SepL228m_MetaG_FD_161684 | JGI IMG/M metagenome (GOLD analysis project Ga0194053, IMG submission 161684) | Anoxic zone freshwater microbial communities from boreal shield lake in IISD Experimental Lakes Area, Ontario, Canada - Sep2016-L227-8m | ecosystem: Environmental > Aquatic > Freshwater >... | reverse complement strand
ACCGACGGGACTGTCGCCCATTAGGTAGTCAAACGTGGTGCGCCACCGTGGTCATTACCTTGGCAGCGGCGCGCATCAGTTGCTTGACGGGTTGCGGCAGGTCCAGGGCGCCGGCGTCTTGGGCGTCGGTGGCGTGGCGCAACTCGTCGTCGTGCATTTGCGCCACGATGGCGCGTGAGGCGTGGTCGCCCTCGGGCAGCAGGGCCAGGTGGCTTTGCAGGTGCGCGCCGACCTGAATTTCGGTTTCCGCTACAAATCCCAGGCTGGCTTTGTCGCCCATGCGCCCGGCCAGCAGGCCCAGGCCAAAGGCGCCGGCGTACCACAGCGGATTGAGCAGCGAAGTGCGGCCGCCCAACTCTTGCAGGCGCTGTTCGGTCCAAGCCAGGTGGTCGGTTTCTTCGATGCAGGCGCGGGTGAAGTGTGCGCGCAGCGCTTCGTTTTGGGTGGCAAACGCCTGGGCGGTGTAGAGCGCCTGGGCGCAGACTTCGCCTACGTGGTTGACGCGCATCAGCGCTGCGGCGTGGCGCTTTTCGGCGTCGTTCAATTCGGTCTCGGCATCGGGCAACGTCGGGCAGGGCTGGGCGGCGTGGTGCGCGGTGAACAGCGTGCGCAGCGCCGTGTCGAGCGCGGTCAGCAGGGAATCCATGGTCTGGGTCATTTCTGAAAGTGAGCGCCGGGGCGCCGGGCAGACGGCCTGGGAAAAGTAAAAAATTGTTGCAGAGTTGCAACGAAACGGCCGATAAGCGCAATTTTATCCCGCCAATTAGGGTCTTCACTTTGCCAAACCGCCCGCGCTCTGGTGCAATAGCCCCAACTTCCGAAATCGGAGGTTGGCCCGGGGTTCCGAAGCCCTTCGGACCGGAGCCCTTTGTTAAACCTTGGAGATTCCCTACATGAAAAAAACCCTCATCGCTTTGGCTGCGCTGGCTACTGTTGGCGCTGCTTCCGCACAAGTTACGCTTTACGGCGCGGTTGACGCTTCTTACAACTACAAGAGTTCTGGCAGCATAAGCAATAACTCGTTGGGTAACTCCCAACTTGGATCCAGCAAACTCGGATTTATGGGAACGGAAGACTTGGGAGGCGGCTTGTCTGCATTCTTTAAGCTGGAAGGTGGATTGGCTAACGACACTGGAAACGGTAAAACGTCCAATACAACAAACAACTCTGCTACAGGTGCTGCTGCCGCTGCACCCAACGGTTCACAAGGCTTGGATTTCCAACGTTATTCTTACGTTGGCTTGAAGGGTGGCTTTGGTGAGGCACGTTTGGGCCGCGCTTACATAATGTCGTTCGAAAATGGACAAGGTGCCGTTGATCCATTCGGTACCAATGGACCTGCAGACTCAACGCAGATGTTCTACAAGCAAACTGGAACGACTGCTGGTTCTGTTGTAACTAACGTATCTAACACTATCGGCTATTACACGCCAAGTTTCGGCGGGTTTAATGCAGGTGTGCAGATCATTTTGGGTGAAACAAACCAAGGCGGCGCGGGCGCTTACGACACTGGATCGGGCTATTCGGGATTTGCATCGTACAGCGGTGGTCCCTTGTTCGTTACCTTGGCGGCGTCGCAGGTGAAGTATGCAGCGTCAGCAACAGATGGTGACTATTCCGTATCTGCGTTGTCAGCTTCATATGATTTTGGCGTTGCAAAGTTGGCTTATACGTACGCACATGAAGAGGCAGCACGTGCGGGTGCAACACCAAAGAGCGATGAAAATCTGATTGGTGTTTCCGTACCAATGGGCGCACTTAACCTGAAGGCTTCTTACGTGTTTGCGACTAAGAATGCTGGCGTGGCTGGCGCAACAGATAACAAGGGTAACCTGTTTGGCTTGGGCGTAGACTATTCTTTGTCCAAGAGCACCAAACTGTATGCAACATACGCCACAGTCAACAACTCTGACGGTGGAACATACGCAACTGGCGGCATCAGCGACGGTTCTGCGAACCCAACATCGAACCAGTTGGCTATCGGTGTGTACACAAAGTTCTAATCTGACGCTGACTCAAGTCAGTTGAACGGTTAAGGTTCAAACCCCGCTGTGGCAACGCAGCGGGGTTTTTTCTATTGAACGATTGCGATCAATTCGTAGCTGGCGTAGGATACATCTACAGTGCAACTGTCCAGAGGTTGCGTTCTTTCGGGCTTCGGAGGTGATATGGAAAACGTTGAGAACATGATGATTGAACACTTGAAGCGGTTCCAGGCTGGCCAAGACCGAATTGAGCGCAAGCTTGAAGAAGTCACGCGTCGACTGGCAAACCTTGAGGCAGGTCAGGCATCCATCATTCAGCATATTGGGCATTTGGCTTCCGCCGATGCGCAGCAACAAGTGTCGGCGGACGGATTCAATTCCAGACTTGAGCGCATCGAGCGGCGTCTTGAGTTGGCCTAGTTCGCTCGGCCTCAAACTCTACTGGGAGGTGAAAGTCCTCTATTCGCCCGGCAAGGGTAAGAGTTAGCCAAAGGCAATGGTTTCGATCTTGCAGGATCACCGTTAGCATTTATAATCGTTCATATTAGAGTTCTTATGAATTTCAGGAGTTCTTATTAGGGTGATTAAATATGTCCGCTGCCACTAACATCTCGGTAGACCGAGCGCTCAAGGCGCTGGGCCAGAGCATCGCGCTCGCGCGTCGGCGACGGGGTTTGTCGCAAGCCGACCTGGCATCCCGCATGGGCGTGTCGGTAAGCACGGTACGTCGATTGGAGGACGGAAATTCTGGAACGGCACTCAGCTACCTGGGCAGCGCTCTTCAGGTCTTTGGGGAATTGGAGAAGCTGCGCTTGCTACTGGATACACCGACTGATTCCGTCGGGCTCGCGCTGATGGATGCAGACCTACCCACGCGGGTCTATAGCAAACGCCGCAAGCTACCCAAAGCATTTTGAAGGCTTGGCACGATATGGCTACGCGAGCTGGTGCTACGGCTCAAAACATGAAGACAGAACTGGATGTGTGCCTAGGCAAGGTAGGTACGCCCGTGGGCAAACTCGTGTTTGTGCGCAACGGACCCCGAGTGTTCACGCAGTTCGCCTACTTTCAGGATTGGCTGGACCACAAGGACACGTTCAACATTTCACCGGACCTCATGGTCACGCCGGGCTATCAGACCCGCAAGGCCGTGACCACGGAGGACTCGATGTTCTTTCTCGCGCTAGGAGACACTGAGCCAGACGCCTGGGGCCGCCGTGTCATCGCCCGTGCGCATGCCAAGCGTCGTGAGGATGACCCGACTCTGGGCGCGCTGACCGAGCTCGATTACCTTTGCGCGGTGGATGACTTCAGCCGCATGGGTGCCTTGCGCTTGCGCAATAACCATGGCGCATATCTGGAGTCCGTACCTGGCGGGCGGCGTGCGACACCGCCATTGCTGGAGCTCGAGAAGATGCTTTCGGCTTCACGTGCGGTCGAGCTGGGCAATGAAACAGCCCAGGATTTGGCCTATCTGCGAGGCAAGGGTACCTCCCTGGGAGGCATGCGCCCGAAATGCAGCATCCTGGACGAAGATGGGCTCCTGGCCCTGGGCAAGTTCCCGAGCATCAATGACGAACGTAATGTGACGCGTGCGGAGGTCCTTGCGCTCAAGCTGGGAAGCTTGGCGGGCATCAACGCTGCGCATGCCCATGTGACGGTGGTGCAAGGCACCCCTGTAGCAGTCATCCGCCGATTCGACCGCACGCCCGAGGATGCGCGCATCCCCTACATGTCAGGCGCGACGCTGCTCCAGGCGAGTCGACAAGCTGACCACGCTTACACCGAGGTACTTGCGGTGATGAAAGGGGTTTGCGCCAACTATGTGGACGACGCTCGCGAGCTGTGGCGCCGTCTGGTGTTTCACCACCTCATCACCAACGTCGACGACCATCTGCAAAACATCGGATTTCTCTACATGGGTGCCAACCAATGGCAGTTGTCGCCGGCCTTCGACATCAATCCAATGCCGGACAAAGACCGCGAATCCAAGACCTGGTTAAGCGAAGACACGGGCCCCATCACCAGCATGGCCCAATTGATGGGGCAAGCCTCACAGTTCGCGCTGACAGCTGAACAGGCGTTGGCCGTCGTGCGCCAGGTTGTTGAAGCCGTGGGGCAGTGGCGCACGGTGGGGCAGTCTGCCGATGTCGGAATGACGGCGCTCGAACTTGACGAGTTCAAGCCGGCGTTCGAGCATTCCGGCTTGGCTGATGCCAAGAAGTTGGTAGGCCTCTAGGTGCTTTGGGGAGCGGTTGTACCGGGGCGGCCAAGCTTGTACCATGCGCTCGCACAGTCGGTGCCGACTGCTCTGCTGGACACTCACTCTTCTGGAAGCGGCGGATTGCCGGTACCATCGCAAGGTGCAGCAACTGGGGCAGATCGTGTGCTTGCCTGACCTGCGCATCGTCTGAACAAAACACACACCATGAATTCAGCTCAATTGGCAAACAGCAACCGCGCCTATTCCCACATCGCCGCTTTCCACACGCAACTCACCGCGCTGCGGCGCGACTTGCACGCCCACCCCGAACTTGGCTTTGAAGAGCGGTACACCGCGCAGCGGGTGGTGGAGTCGCTCAAGGTTTGCGGGGTGGACGAGGTGCACACGCACATCGGCAAGACCGGAGTGGTGGCGCTGGTGCGTGGCCGTGGCGCGGCGCAGGCCGACGCCCTGGTGGGCTTGCGTGCCGATATGGACGCGCTGCCGCTTGCGGAGCACAACGAGTTTGCCTGGCGCTCCACCAAAACCGGCCTGATGCACGGCTGCGGGCACGACGGCCACACGGCCATGTTGGTAGGCGCGGCGCGCTACCTGTGCGAGACGCGCAATTTTGCCGGTACGGCGGTGCTGATTTTTCAGCCGGGCGAAGAAGGCCATGCGGGGGCCAGGGCGATGATTGAAGACGGCCTGTTTGAGCGCTTCCCGGTGCGCGCGGTCTACGCCATGCACAACTGGCCGGCGCTGCCGCCGGGGCATATTGGCCTCAACAGCGGGCCGATGATGGCGGCGGCAGACCGTGTGACGATCGAGATCACCGGACGCGGCGGCCATGGTGCCCACCCCTACCAGACGGTGGACCCGGTGCTGGTGGCAGCGCACATCATCACGGCGGTGCAGAGCATTGTGTCGCGCAACGTCAAGCCGGTCGATAGCGCGGTGATCAGTCTGTGCGCCATGCAGGCCGGCGACATGGGCGCGCAAAGCGTGGTGCCGGGCTCGGCCACGCTGGTGGGCACGGTGCGCACTTTCAACCCCACCGTGCAAACGCTGGTGGAGCGGCGTTTGCACGAACTCTGCAGCGCGGTGGCGCAGGCTTTTGGCGCTACGGCGGCGGTGAGCTTTGAGCGCAGTTACCCGGCCACCATCAACAGTGTGGCAGAGGCGCGTTTTGCCGGCGACGTGGCCGCCGCGCTGGTGGGCGAAGCCCAGGTCGAGCGCAACCTGGAGCCGAGCATGGGGGCCGAGGATTTTTCCTTCATGCTGCAGGCCAAGCCCGGTGCCTACCTGCGCCTGGGCCAGGGCGACGCCAGCGGCAAGGGCGCTTGCCATTTGCACAACAACCGCTACGACTTCAACGACGACGTGCTCCCCCTGGGCGCAGCCCTGCACGCCAGCCTGGTAGAGCACGCGCTGCCGATGGCTTGAGTGTCAGTGGGTAGTAAAGCGCGCCCCCCGTCATTGCAACCTCCCCCCCGTCATTGCGAACGAAGTGAAGCAATCCATGTCTTTCGGATTGCATGGACTGCCGCGCTGCGCTCGCAGTGACGAACCCATGGTTCATGGTCCCTATGCAGTTTCAACCACCCGAAACTGGGGATTCACAACAGAACTCCTTGCGTTAGGGCGACAGTGTGGATGGGCAGGTTCTACAGATTGGGGGCCTTGATGAGCACATCCACTTTGCGCCCGTGCATGGAACGCGATACCCGCGCCCAGTCGCCCGCAATGGCGTGCACGCTATTGAGGATGAAGGTGGCTTGATCGGGTTGAAGGCGCATGCGGGGATTTTACGGCTCGCGCTGGGTGGCTGGTACAGTTTGTGACTGGTACATTTGGCCTGATTGGGAGATTTAGAAATGACGCGTATTCGCTGCGACCACACCCCCGCCTGGAGCGCATTGCAGGCACATTACCAAACCTCGGGCCGCGCCTTCGACCTGCGCACCGCCTTTGCCCAGGAGGGCGACCGCTTTGCGCGCCTGAGCCAGAGCGCGCCGCATGTGTTTGCCGATTTGTCCAAGAACCGCATCGACGCCAGCACGCAATCGCTGCTGCTCGATCTGGCGCGCCAGTGCGGCGTGCTGGAGCACCGCGACGCAATGTTTGCGGGGGAAACCATCAACAGCACCGAGCAGCGCCAGGTGCTGCACGTGCTGCTGCGCGCACCGCAGAGGGCGAGCGCTCACGCCCTGGCGGCCGAGCAGGCCGAGGTGCACGCCACGCTGACCGCGATGCTGGCCTACGCCGAGCGCGTGCGTGCCGATGCGGCCATTACCGACGTGGTCAACATCGGCATCGGTGGCTCGGACCTGGGGCCGCAGATGGCCACGCTGGCGCTTGACGCCTTTGCCTCGCGCCGCGTGCGCCTGCACTTTGTGAGCAACGTCGACGGGCATGAGTTGGCCGCCACGCTGCGCACGCTCAAGGCCGAGAGCACCCTGTTCCTGATTGCCAGCAAGACCTTCACCACCATCGAGACCATGACCAACGCGCACTCGGCCAAAGACTGGTTTGTACGCCAGGGCGGCACTGACACCGCGCGCCACTTTGCCGCGCTCACCACCAATGTGGCGGCGGCCAAAGCCTTTGGCATCAGCACCACCTTTGGTTTTTGGGACTGGGTGGGCGGGCGCTATTCGGTCTGGTCGGCCATTGGGCTGCCGCTGGCGATTGCGATTGGCGCCGACGGTTTTCGGCGCTTTCTGGCAGGCGCGCACGCCATGGACGAACACTTCCGCACGGCAGCGCCCGAGTCCAACCTGCCGCTGCGCCTGGGGCTGCTCGACGTCTGGTACCGCAACTTCCACGGCTTTACCAGCCGCAGCATTGCGCCTTACCACAGCGCCTTGCGCCGCTGGCCCGCCTACCTGCAGCAGTTGGAGATGGAGAGCAACGGCAAGCGCGTGGACGCCGCCGGGCAGGCGCTGCCCTTTGGTACCTCGCCCGTGCTCTGGGGCGAACCCGGCACCAACGGACAGCACGCCTATTTCCAGATGCTGCACCAGGGCACGGACGTAGTGCCGCTGGAGTTTGTTGCGGTCAAAAAAGCGCGCCACGACCTGGCCGGACACCACGCTTTGCTGCTGGCCAACGCGCTCGCGCAGGCCCAGGCGCTGATGCTGGGCAAGAACTCCACCGGCGAGCTACTGCCTGGCGGCGTTGCGCCTGGTCACAAGCACTTTGAGGGCAACCGGCCCAGCACCTTCCTGCTACTCGACGACCTGACACCCGAGAGCCTGGGCGCCCTGATTGCGCTGCAGGAGCACCGGGTGTTTATCAGCGGCAGTGTCTGGGGCATCAACAGCTTCGACCAGTGGGGCGTGGAGTTGGGCAAGGTGCTGGCCAAGGACATCGAGCCGCGCCTGGCCTCGGGCGATGTCACCGGGTTGGATGCGTCCACCGCCGGGTTGCTGCAACTGCTGCGTTCGTAGCGTCGGTTGGGCAGGGCAAGGGGCCAGGGCGGCGGGCTCATGGCGTCAAAGGCCCGCAAAATCGCCCGCCGCCCTGGCCCCTTGCCCCGCGCTGACGAAAGGCAGTCACTGCGAGGAGCGAAGCGACGCGGCAGTCCATGCGTTCGGAAGTCATGGATCGCCGCGCTTCGCTCGCGATGACGCGCCGTGACGAAAAGAGGTCGTGGATCGCAGTGACCTGGTCAAGACTTGGGTGTAACGATGGCGAACTTGCCGTCGGGTTTGTCGATCAGGCTGAAGAATCGAATCAGGTCGATCTTGCTGCCGGTGATTTTCAGGTCGTCGCTCGTCAGCGTGTCCTTGATGCCTGCGGTGCCGGCAATCATCTTGACGAAGATGCTGTGCGTGAGCGTCAGCGTGGCGTTGGCGTCGGCTGCCGGGGGTGCGCTTTTGAAGTGCAGCACGGCGTTGTCCAGCCACAGTACAAAGCTTTGCTGCTTGTCGGTCAGCACCAGGTTGACCTTGAGGTTTTTGCCGTCGGCGTCCGGGCCGTTGAGACTGGCGGCCATGGCTTCCAGAAAACGCTCGGTGGGGGTTTGCATCAGCATGTCCATCATCAGCGCCTTGGACACGCCCTTGGCGGGCGGGCCGTTGCGCAGTTCCTGCGCGCCGGTGAGGTAGGCGTTGCGCCAGGTGGCGGCTTCGGCCATGTAGCCCATTTGCTCGTAGGTTTTGGCCAGCAGTTCCTTGGCGGCGCTGTTGCCGGGGTCGCCAAAGACGGCGTGGTTGAGCAGTTCGGCAGCCCAGCGGTAGTCGCCCTTGTCGAATGCGGTTTGCGCTGCGGCCACGGCTTTGTCGGCTCCGCCAATGAGTTCCAGGTAGCGCTTGGCGGACTCGCTTGGCGGCAGTGGGTTGAGGTTGGCCGGGTTGCCGTCGTAGAAGCCAATGTAGAACTGGTAGATCGCCTTGACGTTGTGGCGGATGTCGCCGTAGTAGCCGCGCGCGCCCAGGTGCTCAGAGAGCGATTGGGGTAGCTTGACCATGTCGGCAATTTCGCGCGCGGTGTAGCCGTGGTTCATCAGGCGCAGCGTCTGGTCGTGCAGGTACTTGTACACGTCGCGGTGGATGGTGATGAACTTGCGGATCTTGTCGTTGCCCCAGATCGGCCAGTTGTGCGAGGCGATGTAGACGTCAATGCCCTCCATCTGGTCGAGTGCCTGCTCCATGTAGTTGGACCAGCGCAGCGCGTCGCGCGCCTTGGCACCGCGAATGGGCAGCAGGTTGTGCATGGTTTGCGACAGGTTTTCGGCACCGTCGTAGAGCTTGAGGTCGGGGATGCTGAACGTCAGCTCGGCCGGGCACTCGGCGTTGGGCACGTTGTGCAGCACGAAGTTGACGCCGTCGATCTGCATGTTCTGGGTGGGCTTGACGATCAGCCAATTGGGTTGAAGCATGCCGACGGAGCCATACACCACGTCCTTGCCCAGGCCGGTATCCACATTGCCCTTGGCGCTGCGCGGCAGGTCGCGCCCGAACTGGTAGATCGAGCGTCGGCCCATGCCGGGGCCGGCCAGGATGTTCTCGCTGGTGCCTTCTTCAATGAACCCGGCCGGGGCCACCACCGGTATCTTGCGCTGCTCCACTTCCTGGGGCGAGAGTACGCCCAAAGAGCCACCAAAATGGTCCACGTGGGCGTGGGTGAAGATCATGCCGGTGACGGGCTTCTTGCCCAGGTGCTTTTCGGCAAAGTCCATGGCGTAGCGCGCCGACTCGCGCGTGGTGAGCGGGTCCACCACAATCCAGCCGGTCTTGCCTTCGATCAGCGTCAGGTTGGCAATGTCAAAGCCGCGCAACTGGTAAACGCCGTCCATCACCTTGAATAGGCCCACCTGCGCGTTGAGCTGCGCGTGCCGCCACAGGCTGGGGTTGACGGTGTCGGGTGCCTTGGCCTCTAGAAAGCCGTAGGCGTCAAAGTCCTTGAGCACCGCGCCGTCGGCACCCAGAATCTTGCCGCTGGGCTTGGCGATAAAGCCGCGCTTGGCGTCGTCAAAGTCCTGGGTGTCGTCAAGCTTGAGCTCCTTGGCAAACTGCGCGTTTGCTTGGAGCGTGGTGGCACTGGCGTCGCTGGACGCACCGCCGACGCCAGCACTTTTACCGCAAGCCGCGAGCAGACCGACCAACGCAATCGGCACCCACAAATGATGAATCCGCAACATGGTTTGTCCCCTTGGAATTTTGGATAAATGGGAGACCGAGAGTGTGCCTGAAAGTCGGCGTGCTCTCCATGAACCAGCCCCGTCATTGCGGGTCACTTCCCTGCCATCGCGGGCCACTTCCCTGTCATTGCGAACGAAGTGAAGCAATCCATGCCTTTCAAATGCATGGACTGCCGCGCTGCGCTCGCAGTGACGAAACCACGGTTCATGGTCCGCATGCAGTTTCGGTCACCCGAAATAGCGGGCTCGCTTTGCTTGCGATTTCACAACGGGGGGACGGCCCGCGCCGCGTATCTTCTGGCTTCCTCAACGATGATGGGGGGCCGGTATTCATCCTGCAACAAAGGTTTCACGCCCGGGTGTGGGGGCGTTGGCGCGTGCGCTGGCGCTTTGCGCGCTGGGCGCGTCGGCGTATGGCCAGGAAAACGCAGCGGACGCTTTGGCGCAGCGTTACCAGGCGCTGCTTGCAACGCCAACCCGCATGGTCTCTGTGGGCATACCGGTGTGGGTGAGCTCCCGCGATGACGGCAACAAGGTCGAGGGCGACGTTTATGCCCAGCTGGAGCAACCCTTTGACAATCTCATGGCGCGGCTTGGCGTGGCCGCCGAGTGGTGCCAGGTTGCGCTGTTGCACCTGAACGTCAAAACCTGCACCAGCGAGCGCGCAGCAGGGCGCGACTGGCTCACTTTTTACAGTGGCCGCAAGGAATTTCAACCGCCCGAAAAAGCTTTCCCCTTGCGCTTTGCCTATCAGAAGGTTGATGTCAGCGCGGGCCATCTGGAGATCAGCCTGGACGCAGACAACGGGCCCTTTGGCACCCACGACTACCGCATCAGGCTGGGCGCAATTCCCCTTGCGCGTGGCAGCTTTGTGCACGTGAGTTATTCGTTTCGCTCGTCAACGCTGAGCCGCATGGCCACCAGTGCGTATCTGGCAACGCTGGGCCGCAGCAAGTCTGGCTTTACCCGCGTTGATGCCGGGCGTGATGCCGCCCCCGAATACGTGGGCGGCATGCGCGGCATCGTTGAACGCAACGCTGTGCGCTACTACTTCGCGGTTCAGGCATATTTGGAAAGCGCGAATCTTCCGCAAGGCAAGCGCTTTGAAGCCGCGACTGAGCGCTGGTTTGAACTCACCGAACGGTTTGCGCTGCAACTCCACGAGTTGGACCGGCAGGAATACCTGTCAGCCAAACGCATGGAGTGGGACGAGCAGATGCGTCACCAGCGTGCGCTCGAAGCACCCGGGGCCGGAGTGCGACCCTGACCTGCGCCAGCGATCGCCATCCCGCGGCGCTTGCCTGGGAACTATTTCTTGCCGGAGGGCTTGGCAACCCACGCTTCAGTCCCTGCATCCCACTCATGGGTGCGCAAAAACTGGCGAGTTTCTTGCCGAACCTGCTCTCGGCCTTTTCCGCTCGGGGTGCGCGCCTCACCTTTTTTAGGTACCCAAGTATCGGTTCCTGCGTCATAACGGTTGTTGCGCAGAAACTCGTCGCGCTCGGCCCGAATTTGGGCGCGCGTCTTCATCCCTGTGGGTGCTTCAGCGCCAGACTTCAGTACCCAGCCATCAGTTACGGCATCCCATCGATGCGTTTTGATGAACTCATCGCGATCGCGCTTGACCTGATCGCGCGTCTGTGCCACCGCCGCATCGCCACTGCCTTGCGCATTGACCAGTTCGCACGGTGCGACCAGCGCCAGCCCAAGAAGCAAAGGCGCGACCCGCACTGCGTGAATCGGTGACACTCGATTTTTCAGTTGTACCCATAAGCTCATGATTGCCCTCCAGTTAAGTAGAGGTCAGTCTATGGA
>Ga0194053_10002243_pt1 | contig 11673 bp, 10 predicted proteins | sample SepL228m_MetaG_FD_161684 | JGI IMG/M metagenome (GOLD analysis project Ga0194053, IMG submission 161684) | Anoxic zone freshwater microbial communities from boreal shield lake in IISD Experimental Lakes Area, Ontario, Canada - Sep2016-L227-8m | ecosystem: Environmental > Aquatic > Freshwater >... | reverse complement strand
CTTCTCGAACAGAATCGCGCTTAGCTGCTGCGGCGACGCGATGACGAACTCCTCGCCCGCCAAATCCCAGATCTGCTTTTCGAGCGATGCGATTTCGGTCCGCACACGGTCCGCAATCTCGGCGAGCGTGTCGGTATTGAGGCGTACTCCCGCAACCTCCATCGAACGGAGAATGGGAATTAGCGGCAGCTCAATCTCGTCGAGCAGATCGAGCTCTCCGCGCTCCTCAAGCATTAGCCGCTGCCGCGCGGCAAGCAGCGCCGTTAGGGCTGCCGCGCGCGCACTGTCATCGTCGAGCGTGATTGCGATCCCGGCCTCCTCGCAGAGCTCATCGAGGACAAAGCTGCGGCGCGACGGCTCGAGCAGATACGCAGCCAACAGGGTGTCGTGTGAGACGACCGCCGGCACCACGCCCAGCGCCTTCGCGTCGTGGACAATCACCGGCCGATCGCCAAGCGTCGCCACAAGTTCGGCCGGATCGGTCAGCTCACCGACAACGGCCTGCCCGTCGCAGTAAGCGGCGAAGCGCCACTCTTGCTCACGGGCGAAAAGCTCGCCGTCTTCCATCTCAGGGGCGGCCACCGCAATCGCCAGCGGCTCGCTCGACTTGCCCAGCGCGACGGCCTTGGAGAGCGAGCTGGCCTCGACCGTGACGGTCATTGCAGGCACCGCCTCGATAGCCGGCGCCACTTCTTCCTCGGCGCCATCCTCCGGTGGCCCAAGCTCTGCCTCAATCCGCCGCAGCGGATCGCGCAGCTCGAACTCGATGAAAACTTCGCGTAGCTTGGCGCGGCTTGGCTCACTATCCTCCGCCGCGATTGCGAGCGGATCAACTTCAAGCGGCACGTCACGCTGAATTGTCGCCAGCTCTTTGCTGAGCCGGGCGTCGGCGGCGAAGTTGGTCAGGTTCTCTTTGCGCTTGGCGCCGCTGATCTCGTCAACGCTGGTGAGGATCTTCTCGAGCGATCCGAACTCCTGCAGCAACGAGGCGGCGGTCTTGTCACCAATCCCTGGAACGCCGGGAATGTTGTCGGATGAATCACCCTTCAGTCCGTAGAAGTCGGGGATCAGCTCCGGTGCGATTCCGTAACGCTCGATCACGCCCTCGTAGTCGTAGAACTTCGTCTCTGTGATCCCGCGCGCCGTTGCCATCACGGTCACGCGACCTTCAGGGTCGATCAACTGAAATGAGTCGCGGTCGCCGGTGACGATCACAACCGGGACAGGGTCTGCAGCGGTTCGAGCGATCTCCGCTAGCGACGCGATCACGTCGTCGGCCTCGAAACCGTCGACGTGCACGTTGTGCCAACCAAACGCCTCAACGATCGGCGCGAAATGAGGCCACTGCTCACGGAGTAGGTCAGGTTTCGACGGGCGGTTGGCCTTGTAGCGCGGGTCGAGCTCCTTTCGCCCTGAGCTGCCGCGATCCCAGCAGACGATCGTTGGGTTGTTGCCGTACTCGGTGAAGAGCTTTACGAGCATCGAAGCGAAGCCGAAGATCGCGTTGCTTGGCTGCCCCTTCGAGGTTGAGATTGTGTCGGGCAAGGCAAAGAAGGCCCTGTAGGCAAGGCTGTTGCCATCGATCAGATAGAGCGTCTTAGCCACGACTGCTGACGCTACCGCAGCAGTCGGCACGCCGGTGGCCCGCCAACCTTCATACACTCCCGCTCCGTGAGTACAACTCCCTCAGCCCAATACAGCCTCACGATCCGAATTGAGATCGAGGACGTCCCCGGAATGCTCGGACGGGTCGCGAGCGCAATTGGCGACGTCGGCGGGACGATCGGGGCAATCGAGCTCGTCGAAGCCGACCAACACCTGATCCGCGACGTAACCGTCAATGCAGCTGGCTCCGAACAGTGGGCCGCGATAGTCGAAGCGATTGAGGCGATCGAAGGCGCTCGCGTGATCGACACAACCGACCGCACCTTCCAAATGCACGTCGGCGGAAAGATCGAACAGCACAACCGCCACCCACTGAAGACGCGTGATGACCTCTCGATGGCGTACACGCCGGGCGTGGCGCGCGTGTGCAGCGCTATTCATGAAGACCCCGAGCGCGCCTTCCAGTACACGATCAAACGCAACACGGTCGCCGTCGTCAGTGACGGCACCGCAGTACTCGGCCTTGGCGACATCGGCCCGCGCGCGGCGATGCCAGTGATGGAAGGCAAGGCGATGCTGTTCAAAGAGTTCGCTGGCGTTGACGCCTTCCCAATCTGTCTCGACACTAAGGACACCGACGAGATCGTGGCAACGGTGGAGCGGATAGCTCCCGGCTTCGGCGGAATCAACCTCGAGGACATTTCAGCGCCGCGCTGCTTTGAAATTGAAGACCGGCTGAAGGCCTCTCTCGACATTCCCGTCTTCCACGACGACCAGCACGGAACCGCAGTCGTCGTCCTTGCCGCATTGCTGAATGCCTGCCGGCTGACCGGCCGCGACCTGATGGACCTGCGCGTACTGGTTATCGGCCTCGGGGCAGCTGGCGTAGCGGTGACGAAGATTCTGATCGAGGCAGGCGTTCGCGAGATCATCGGCTGCGATTCAAACGGCGCGCTCAGCACCGAGCGAGCAGACTACGTTGACAGCACAATGACGTCGATCAAGCGGTGGTACGCCGAGAACACCAACCCCGAGAAAATCGCTGGTGGCCCAGCTGAAGCGATCGTCGGAACCGACCTGATGATCGGACTATCCGGCGCCAAGGTGATTGACGCTGCTGCGCTCGCGACGATGCGGCCAGACCCAATGATCTTCGCGATGGCGAACCCCAATCCCGAAGTTTCGCCGGAAGAGGCCGCTCCTTATGCCCGAATCATCGCCACCGGGCGCTCCGACTACCCAAACCAGATCAACAACGTGCTCTGTTTCCCTGGCGTATTCCGCGGCGCGCTCGACGTTCGTGCCGAGCAAATCACCGAGCCGATGAAGATGGCCGCAGCGCGAGCGATCGCTCAGATCGTCACCGACGAGCAGCTAAACGAGGAGTACATCATCCCGTCATGCTTCAACCGCGATGTTGCACCTGCCGTCGCTGATGCTGTCGCCGCGGAGGCGCGCGCTAGCGGAGCCGCGCAAGCGGAGCGCAACACGATTGGATTTGCCGCCTCCGACGTTGAAGCACTCCGTAGCCCGTAACTGAAGCTGATCCGTACCCTTTCCGAACCGACGAGAGGAAAGCACGATGAAAGTCTTAATCACAGGGGCCACAGGCCTGATCGGTACGCGACTAGTAGAGGCACTTCAGGCGCGTGGCGACGAGATAACAGTGCTCTCGCGAAACCCCGAACGCGCTGCCTCAGCGTTAGGCGTCGAGGCGGTCGGTTGGGATCTGCTCGCCGGACCTCCCCCGACCGAAGCCGTTAATGGCCGCGACGCTGTGATCCACCTCGCCGGAGAACCGGTTGCGCAGCGCTGGTCGCAAAGCGCAATGACGGCTATCCGCGACAGCCGCGAAGTTGGGACGCGCAACCTCGTCGCCGCGATCGAAGCATGCGAACAGCGACCGTCAACGCTGGTTTCCTCTTCCGCCGTCGGGTACTACGGCAAGCACGGAGACGACCTCGTCGACGAAGAAACCCCAGCGGGCAGCGACTTCCTCGCCGAAGTCTGTGTTGCCTGGGAGCGCGAGGCGCTGGCAGCTGAGGCGCTAGGACTGCGCGTTGTCCTGATCCGCACTGGAATCGTGCTCGACGCAGACGGCGGCGCGCTTAAGACGATGCTTCCTCCGTTCAAGGCCGGAGTCGGAGGGCCCGTAGCGGGCGGAAAGCAGTTCATGCCCTGGATTCACGCCGATGACATTGTCGGGATGTACATCGCCTCGATCGGCGACAACTCATGGCGCGGGCCTATAAACGGCACCGCGCCTGCGCCAGCCACAAACCACGACTTCTCGAAGAAGCTCGCGGCGGTTCTGCATCGCCCGTCGCTATTTCCTGTTCCTGGCTTTGTGCTGCGGGCGCGCTACGGCCAGATGGCCGAGATTGTCACCGAGGGTCAGCGCGCGGTTCCAACTGCGGCAACGGCACTTGGATACAGCTTCGAGCATCCGGAGCTCTCAGAGGCTCTGCGTTCCGCGCTCGGCCGCTGAGCCACCGGTCATCGCGAGATCGCCGCGGTTAACCCAGGCGAGGCGACGAGTGCACCGCGAACAACTCGTGAGACGACGAATCCCGTGAGGCTTGAATCGCCGTTAGCGTCAACCGAATAGCGGCCGAGCACCGAGGGCTTTGCCCGCGTGGAATGGAAAGCGGCGATTATGCTGTCGCGATTGTTGCCGGCACCGCCAGCGCGTCTGATCGAGTCGAGCACAGCCGACATCGCCTCGTACCCGTAGAGCGCATCGGAAGTGATCGCCTTTCCAAACTGGGCTCGGTAGAGTGCCGCCACCTTCGTTCCAAGCGGGTTCAGACGGTTTGGATCAGGCCCCGGCGACGTCATCAGCGTTGCGTCCTGCGCTTTGGTGGTGAGGTTGCGCGTTAGAGATGGATCGATACCGTTGCGGCCGGCAAAGAGCTGCAGGGCTGGCAGGCCAGCCTTCAGCGCGTTGAGCAGGCGGGCTGCCTCGCTATTCGCTGGCCCACCATAGAAGACACAATTAGCGCCGGAGCTGCGCACGCGAGCAAGCGTTCGCGCGGGCGAACTGCCCGGTGCACCGAAAGCCACGGTTCCAGCCGGTCGGATCGAAGCTTGCGTCAATGCAGCTTGCAGCGAGCGAACCGCCGTCTGACCTTGGCTCGAGTCGGCTCCGATGATGTAGGTCGATGTGCATTTCTGATGCTGCTGAAGACGAGCCTGGGCTAGCGCTTCCCGAAGCTGGCTCGGCGCGAGGCGACCAAAGTTGCTCCTGCCAGTCGGGTAGTAGCGCCGCGGCTCATCGGCGGGAGCAAATCGAGCACTGGTAAATCCGCCATAACTGTTGGTCGGTGCAATCTGAAGAATTCCACCCTGATTTGTCAGCGGCAACGAGACCGCCGTCGCAGCGGAGTCGCTCTCGCCGATGTAGGCGACTACGTGGAGCTCTTGAATTGCAAGCGCTGCGTTGGCAGCAACTTGAATCGTTGACCAACGCCGCTGCTGGCTCTGAACCGAGTTGAAAACCTCAAGCGAAACGGTGAACTGGCCAACCATCCCCTGGGCCTGTGCGAGCGCCAAACGCTCGCCGTTGACCATCGCCTCACCGGATGCTTTCTGATCGCCGCTGAGCGGCGCGCTGGTCACCACGACGAGGTCGTTCGAACGGACCGTTACGTCGGGACGATTGTCACCGAGGCCGCCACACCCAGCTAGCAACCCAATCGCCAGGACCGACGCCGTGAACAGCAGCACTTTGCACTGAGTCGTAGAGAAGGTCACGCAGTACCGATTGTAGGTGGCCGCAAACTCGGCCTCAACCAGTGGCGCTCAGTCGCGTGAGCCAGGACCGACCGACCCGACGGTGCGGCTGATCAGGCGCCCGCCCGCGGCCAGCAGGATGATCAGAAGCGCCAGCATGATCCCGTCGAAAGAGCTGACGCCAAGCGCCCCCAAAATGATCCAGAGCGAAAGCGCGAATGTTGTTGCTAGGACGAGTGGCATCTCTCTTGGATGTTACCGAAGCGCACTCGCGAATTGCTCGACGAGCGCGCGGCAGGCGCTAGCAGGGTCTTCCTGCTCTCCGACCTCGCGCACAAGACGGCTCCCGACAATTACGCCGTCGGCTCCAGCGTCAGCTGCTGCGCTCGCCTGTTCGGGGGTTGAGATGCCAAACCCGAGTGCAACCGGCGCGCTTGTGTGCTCGCGCACGCGAGCGATGATTTCGCCGTAGCTGCTCTGCTCTCCGCGCTCGCCGGTCGTTCCGGCGACCGCAACCGTGTAAAGGAAACCCTGCACCGCGGCCCCGATCACCGCGAGTCGCTCATCGGTGCTGGTTGGCGCGGCCAACGGGACAAATGCCAACCCTGCCTGCGCGCAGGCATCGGAGGTTGACTCTGCCTCTTCCAGCGGGAGGTCGGGCACGATTAGCCCGCTAACTCCAGCAGCCGCCAAGTCTGCGACAAACTGCTCGGTTCCGCGAGCCAAGACTGCGTTCGAATAACACATCAGGACGACCGGGACTTGCTCCGCCACCTTGGTCGCAACTTCGAGAACGCCGTCAAGTGTCGCGCCAGCCGCTAGCGCTGCCGTACCGGCGCTCTGGATGACCGGGCCGTCGGCCAGGGGATCCGAGAACGGGACCCCCAGTTCGATCAGATCCGCGCCACCCTCGGCGTAGCCGATCGCGATGTCGAGTGAGGTCGCGAGGTCGGGATATCCGCCCATCAGATAAGGCATCAGTGCCGCGCGCCCCTCGCGCTGCTCAAATGCAGCCGCAATTCGCTCAGCTCCGGTCATCAGCGACCGAGAAGCCCTAGTACCTCTGCCAAATCCTTGTCGCCTCTACCCGAGAGGCAGATGAGATCAAGGTCAGAATCGCTCGGCACGTTGAGTACGTAGTGGAGGGCGTGCGCTGGTTCGAGCGCGGGAATGATTCCTTCGAGCTGGGCGGTCTGCTCGAAAGCTGCCAGCGCGTCCTGATCAGTTACGGCGACGTAGGTGGCGCGGCCGCTGTCGCGCAGCCAGGCGTGTTCAGGTCCAGACCCCGGGTAGTCCAAGCCAGCCGAGACCGAATGCGCTTCAGCGATCTGACCTTGATCGTCCTGTAGTAGCGCGCTGAGCGACCCGTGGAGCACGCCGGGGCGCCCACCAGCTGTAAGCGGGGCGCCATGTCGACCGCTCTCAATTCCTTCTCCGGCGGCTTCCACACCAACCAATTCCACCTCTTGGTCGGGAGCGAACGGGATGAACATGCCGATCGCGTTGGAGCCTCCGCCAACGCATGCGATTACACGCCGAGGCAGTCGCCCTTCGCGCTCCAAGATCTGCTCGCGAGCCTCGTCGCCGATGCAGCGCTGGAGATCGCGCACAATCGCCGGGTACGGTGCCGGTCCAACCGCGGAGCCGATGATGTAGTGGCTGTCCTCAACGTTCGCAACCCAGTCGCGGATCGCCTCGGAAACCGCCTCCTTCAGCGTCTTCGCTCCAGCCTCGACCGGTACAACAGTCGCTCCAAGCAGCCCCATCCGTTGAACGTTGGGGGCCTGCCGGCGGATGTCCTCAGCCCCCATGTAGACAACGCACTCAAGGCCGAGCAGGGCGCAGGCCGTTGCCGATGCAACCCCGTGCTGTCCGGCTCCGGTCTCGGCGATGATCCGGCGCTTACCCATCCGAACTGCGAGCAGTGCCTGCCCGAGCGCGTTGTTGATCTTGTGTGCACCGGTGTGCAGGAGGTCCTCTCGCTTTAGGTAGACCGGCCGTCCCGCCACTTCGCTGAGGCGCCCTGCGAGATAAAGCGGTGTCGGCCGTCCTGCATAGTCGCGCAGCAGGCGTCCGAGCTCCGCCTGAAATTGGTCATCGCTCTGGGCGCTGATCCACGCGGCCTCGAGCTCAGCTAGAGCGGGCATCAGAGTCTCGGGAACGTATTGGCCGCCGTAGGGGCCGAAGCGATGGTCCAGCTGCGGCACCGTCATGTGGTGACCTCCGCAGTCGTGGCTGGCGCGGTTGAAGCCACGGCGTCAAAGAATGCCACGAGCTTCGCCGCGTCTTTGATGCCGGGCGATGCTTCGGTTCCGCTCGCTGTGTCAACCGCGAACGGATGAACGACGTCGATTGCCTCCGCGACGTTTGTGACTGTCAGCCCGCCGCTTAAAATCAAAGGGATCTTCGAGTGCCGACCAGCCGCCAGCGACCAGTCCCAACTCTCCCCCGTTCCACCCCGCAGGTCGGGATGGTCTGTATCGAGCAGGTGATAGTCGACGTGGTGAAAACGCTCAAGATCATTGAATTGCTCGCCGGACACCACCTGGATCGCTTTGATGACTTTGGCGCCGGTCCGTCTACGCAGCTCCTCACAAAACGATGGACCCTCATCTCCGTGAAGCTGGACCATCGTGAAGCCGAGCGCATCCACCTGCCCGGCCACCTCATCTAGCGTTGGATTGACGTACACGCCGCAGATCTCCGCTTCGCGGTGAAAGCGGGTCGCGATCGCGCGGGCATCGGACTGCTCGCAGCGCCGGGCTGAGCCTTCCCACATGATGCAGCCAACAGCCCAAGCACCGAGCTCGACTGCCAGCTCGGCGTCAGAGAGATTGGTGATCCCGCAGATCTTGATTTTTGGGGCGCTGCTCACACCCACATAATGGCAGCCCGAAGGTGGGCGCCGGAAACTAACCCGCCGTAACGCTCTGCTGCGGCCTGCGACCGAGCGTGACGCGGACGTTCTTCGTCTCCTTGCCACCTCGCAGCAGCTGGATCTCAATCTGATCGCCCGCCTTCTTGGAAGCCACGTAAGTCGAAAGAACAAGCGAGGTATTCATCGGACGACCATCGATCTTCTGGATGATGTCGCCACCAACTTTGATCTCCTGGCCATCAAGCTTCGCGGGTACGCTGCCGCCCTTGAGACCCGCGGCCGCTGCTGGGCTACCAGGGTTGACGCTCTCAATCAAAACGCCTTTGTCGACAGGAAGCTTGAGCGGTGCGAGGTCGGGCGTAATCGAGAGCGACGAAATGCCGAGATACCCGGTATTCACAGTCCCCTGACGGAGCCCGGGGAGAAGCTTCCGTGCGATGTCGATCGGCACTGCGAAACCGATGCCTACGTTCCCGTTGCCCGCGCCGCCGGTTTCGATCTGCGATGTGATGCCGACTACGTCGCCGGCGGTATCGATCAGTGGGCCGCCCGAGTTGCCTGGGTTAATCGCGGCGTCGGTCTGGATTACGTTGTTGATTGCGAACCCGTTGAGCCCGTCGATTGAACGCTGCTTGGCCGAAACGACTCCGGTAGTAAGACTGAACGCCTGACCGAAAGGGTTACCAATCGCAACGACTGGATCGCCGACCTGGACCGCGTTAGATGAAGCGAGCGGCAGCGGAGTCAGGTTTAGCCCCGATGGATCTACTTGGAGTACGGCGATGTCGGAGGAGCGGTCGGCGCCAAGGATCTTGGCTGTGACCGTCTTGTCGTTCTCGAACCGAACGGTGACCTTCTTTGCCCCGTCTACAACGTGTGCGTTGGTCAGAATCGTGCCGGCCCGATCGATAACGAAGCCCGAACCGGTCGCTTTACCGCTCTGAGACTCGGGCGCGCCGAAGACGTTCGTCTGCTTCTGGACCACGTCGGCGGTTATGAAGACAACGCCATTGGCTTCTTTGCGATAGATCTCGCGCGGCGTCATTGCGCCGCCGTCGCTAACGGTCCTAACGACGCCGCCACTGCCCTGCTGGACCAGTGTCGTGGTCGAAGAACCGCCGCCGAGCCCGATAATTGCGGCTGCTGCGACCGCAATCACGGCACCGAGCAGCCCCGATAGGCCAGCAATAAACCAAGTCGAGCGTGAAGATTTCATATTCAGGAGGAAAGCGCCGGTCTCTGAAGCGCGGTTAAAGAAATGGTTAAGTGATTATGGCCGCAGTCAAGAAACATCGGCATCATGCCCACCCGTCAACTGCTCGAGTGCTATTGCAGGATCGTCGCTGGCTATCAGCGACTCACCTATCAGCACGGCGTCTACTCCTACACGCTCGAGCTCAGCTAGCTGCTCGCGCTCGCGCAGCCCCGACTCGCTGACAACCGTCTTACCCGCCGGAATATCGGCCAGCAACTGATGGGTGCGCTCTACGTGAACCGTGAAGTCGCGAAGGTCCCGGTTGTTGATGCCGATTAGATCTGGATCGACGCTCTCAAGCACCGCCTCCAATTCCTCCTCGTCGTGGACTTCGACGAGAACATCTAAATCGAGGGCGTGCGCGTCGTGATAGAGGAGCTCCAGCTCGTTGGGATCGAGTGCCGCAGCGATCAGCAGGATCGCGTCTGCACCGGCGACCGCTGACTCAACGACCTGATAGTGGTCGATGATGAAATCCTTCCGCAGGATTGGGAGCTTGCTCGCATCGCGTGCGGCAATTAGATCTTCTAGCGAGCCGCCGAAGTTGGCCTCCTCGGTCAGAATCGAAAGCGCCGCGGCGCCGCCAGTCTCGTAGGCCGCAACGATCTCCTCGACGGTCGCGCCCGAACCGATCTCTCCTGCGCTTGGCGAGCGGCGCTTGAACTCAGCTATTACCGACAAGCCAGGGCGTGCGAGCGCCTCGGCGAACGGCCTGTCTGCACCGCGCTGGTGCAGTTGGCTCTCGAGCTCGGCGAGCGACCGTTGCTCGCGGCGTTGCGCCACGGCATCCTGTGTACTGGCGATGATCTGCTCGAGGATCGCCATCAGGCAGCCAGCTCCGCACTTCGCTCCAGAAAAAGATCGAGCGTCGACATCGCTGCACCTGAATCGATCGTTCGCCGAGCCAGATCGAGCCCTTCGGCAATCGAATCGGCGCGTCCAGCAACGTAGATCGCCGCTCCCGCGTTAATCGCTGCGATCTCTCGCGGTGGCCCTGATTCGCCGGCGAAAATTTGACGGATTATCAGAGCGTTCTGCTCTGGACCGCCTCCGCTCAATTCGGCGTCGCTAGCTGGCTCGATTCCAAGCTCCTCGGCGCTTACCGTGTACCTGCGAATCTCGTCTTGGTTAAGTTCAGCCACTTGCGTCGGACCCGAGGTGCTTATCTCGTCGAGCCCATCTTCACTGGAGACTACCAAGGCACGATCGGTCCCCAGAAGGGCTAGTGCTCCGGCGACGAGGTCGATCGATTCCGGGTCCGGGACGCCAATTAGTTGACGGCGTGCCCCGGCCGGATTTGTCAGCGGGCCGAGCAGGTTGAAGATTGTTGGGACACCCAGCTCTTTTCGCACAGGGACGACGTAACGCGTTGCCGCGTGGTGAGCGGGCGCGAACATAAAGCCAAAGCCGACCTCATCGATCAAGGCTGCCTCGCTAGCTGGCGTGAGCTCGAGACTCGCACCGAGCGCCTCGAGAACGTCGGCCGAGCCACTCAGCCCAGTGGCAGTGCGATTGCCGTGCTTGGCGACTGCGCATCCTGCCCCCGCCGCAATCAAAGCCGCGGCGGTGGAGATGTTGAACGTGCGACGCCCGCCACCGGTGCCGCATGTGTCGAGTAGATCTGCTCGCTGCGGCTTCACCGAGGTCGCCAGTGACCGCATCGTCTGTGCGAGTCCGGCGAGTTCATCGACAGTCTCCCCCTTCTCGCGCAGACCCAGCAGCAGCGCGGCAATCTGGCCGTCGCCGGCCTCTCCATCCATGATCACTGCGAGGGCTGCAGCCGCCTGTTGCTGGCTTAGGTCTTGGCCGGCCGCGACCACTTCATTAGCGACTTCCAGCGCCGACTGCGCCATCAGCGTCCAACTCCTCGAAGGAAGTTGTCGATCATCTTTAGTCCGTCTTCCGTGAGGACAGATTCGGGATGAAACTGCACTCCTTCAGCCGGCAGCTCGCGATGACGAACCGCCATCACGAGCTCGTCGGCCCGCGCAGAAACCTCAAAGCATTGCGGCAGGTCTTCTTCAGCGGCGATCAACGAGTGGTAGCGCCCGACCGTTAGCGGGGACGGCAGCTCGGCGAAGACGGTCCTGCCGTCGTGTTCAATTGTCGTCGTCTTGCCGTGAACCGGCTGGTGGCGCACGACGCTACCGCCGAACGCCTGCACCAGAGCCTGATGACCGAGACAGACGCCGAGCGTGGCGAT
>Ga0194053_10002241_pt1 | contig 11677 bp, 9 predicted proteins | sample SepL228m_MetaG_FD_161684 | JGI IMG/M metagenome (GOLD analysis project Ga0194053, IMG submission 161684) | Anoxic zone freshwater microbial communities from boreal shield lake in IISD Experimental Lakes Area, Ontario, Canada - Sep2016-L227-8m | ecosystem: Environmental > Aquatic > Freshwater >... | reverse complement strand
GTATTCAAATCAGGTATAGATACAATTATATGAGCAAGATGTGTTGGAACACCTGGTACCCATCGTCCTGACACAATAGGTTTTAATTCAAGTGCATTTACATTAACGATTTGACCAAAGCGCAAATAACGAACTACACTTTGCCCGTTTATCTCAACACCAAGTTCTGGATGATAAACAGGCCGTATCCAGCCATGAGATATCCCTGATGACTTTAACATTTCTGATTTAAACATTATTATTACTCCAAGAAGAGAAATATTGAGGTAAATTTACAGCGTTTTGCTTAATTGGCAACCATGATTTATATGGAGTTCCACCTTCACCAGCACTACCAAAGTCACAAAGATACAATGTCTGAGTATTTTCAATTGGGAATTTCAACAAGATGATTGGTGGAATTTGTCCATGCCAATCAATCAATTCACCTGTTAATTGATTAATATCAAGCGAAGGTATTTTTAATAAATCAATTTCGTTGAATCGACGGTCATAAGTAAGCAATATCGGTCCACGGTAAACAGATATATTTCCTTCACATTCTTTTTCACCAACCCAGCAATGCAATGAAAAATCTAATAATATTTCTATAACATCACCATTTTTCCAATTACGATATAACGTTAAATAAGTACCTGCATGTATTTCATTAACTGACTGCCCGTTTATACTTACTTTTGTGTTTGCTGACCATCTGGGAATGCGTAGCGACAATTCAAACTCTTCACACACTGCAGGATTTACCATAATTTTAATATTGTTAATTCGCGGATATTCAGTATCAATTATCAATTTAACCTTATTCCCAGTAGCCAATTTAACTGACAATTCTCCCGGTTCATAAAGGTTCAATTTTATTCTGTTATCATCAACCATTAATGCCCACTCGCTTATCATACCGAATCCACGTGTACTATTCACACTGCAGCAATTTAATTCCGGGGTTCCTTCACGTGATTGAAAAACTATATGATGTGCACTTGCAAGACGGATGCCATCCATTGGAGTATCATAAGTTGCCCACCGTCCAGAATAACTATGCATTCCAATAATAGAATTATACAAAGTCAATTCCAATTCATCAGCGACTCGCGAATCACCTGTCAACTTGAGCATTTCTACCGTCAAAGCAGTCCAGGCAATAGTACAACAGGTTTCAATAGCTCCAGGGTGATACGGATTTCCTTGCGCTTGTTCGCCGGATGAAAAACCACCATTATTGTGACGATCAAGCCGTACTATGCTTTGCCATATTTGGATATATGCTTTTTTATATTTTTCTTCACCGGTAAGCCAATATAATTCTACAATAGCCATTATTGGATGCAGGCTTTCCCATCTTGGTTTTGGCAACTGATAAAAATCCTGACCAGCAAGTGAACCATTTACCCAATTCCCTGCAAGAAAATTACCATCTTTATCTTTCAAGCCAAACTCTTCATCAACAAGCTGTTTTGCCATTTTCAGATATTTATCATTTCCAGTATGCCTATATAACAAACAAAAACTATGTGCAGGTGCCAGATTCATCTCTGTATCACCGGTCTCAACTAATCTTGGTGATTGATTTAAATATAGAGAACAAATACCATCAGCGATTCTACGTGCACATTCTAATGCAGCCTCGTTATTTGTGCATTCATAATAAAATAACAAACCCAGCATAACATGGTAATTACCCCAGGTATCCCAGGTATCAATATATGATCCATCAGGATAATTGACATTATTTAAAAAATGATGACCTGCTGGCCATGGACCTAAATAACCGTCATCAGTCTGTAATGATATTAATTCATCAACAAATAATGACAGGTATTGCCGCAACAGCAAATCATCATTAACACGCAACACTTGGGTTGCCGCTGTTAGATACTTTCCAGCGAACTCACCAGCCCAGGGAACCATATTTCGATATGGCAGACGATCACGATCACGAAACATTTCCAACATCCCGCGATTAGCGTCCGGTGCTGTTAACAACCAGTTTGTAGTTACAGCATTAATATACGCATTAACACAGCCTTTAAAATCAAAAGATGCATTTAATGCATTCAATTTTGGTTCTACTTCATATTTAATCATAATTACTTCTCCAAAAATCAGAAATTAAATTATTTTTAATTTGCATTAGTATACCTTTTGATTAATATGAGTCAATAGAAATACATGATTTTTCTATATTTTCTTTATCAATTAAACAATATCTCGCAATAATCAGCTCTTTTTAGTAATATATATTCATGATATACGATATTACTTTGCCAATCTCATCGGAATTGGCTGTATGGCCAGGTGACAACCAGATAAAATACGAAAAAACTTTGGGTGATATTCAAGTTTCTTGCTGGACAATCGGCAGTCATAATGGCACACATATAGATGCACCAAAACATGTAAAAGAATTTTCAGAATCTATTGATGATATCCCTTTAGAATGGATGAACGGAAAATGCCGGGTTATTGAAATCAATGCAGAAAAAGAAATTTCTGTTGATGATTTAGTGAAATTTGATATTATCGCAGGTGAAAGATTGCTGATTAAGACATCAAATTCAGCATCATTCATGGCAAATCCGACAAAATTCCCTGATCATTTTATCGGTTTAAACCCGAGTGCAGCAGAATATTTAGCCTCTAAAAAGATTCAATTAATAGGAATAGACTTTTTATCAATTGAAGCACCTGGATACAACATGCTGGTTCACCGTTTATTATTATCGCAAAAAATAGTAATATTAGAGGGGTTGGATTTGCGGAAAGTAACAACCGGTGAATACAACCTTATTTGTGCACCTTTAAAATTATCCGGTTCTGATGGCGCACCAGCACGAGTTTATTTAAATTCTAACGTGGAGTAATTAATAAAATGGAAGAAAAAGAAGAATACGAGATTGTAGAAGAAGAAATCGTCGTTAAGAAAACCGCTAAATTTGAAAATAGTTTGACAACAGCTTTAGGGATATTTTTATTTCTGGCTGTATTATGCATTGCTTTCAAACCTCAACCGATTATCGAAAAGAATTCTACCCTTATTCAATACAAGATGGTATCCAGATTCACAGAAATGCTTACTCCCAAATTAATAAAATTTGAAGCTGATGATGATATAGAAAACCTTACCTTTAAAAAAAATCCCACTTTAATGGAATTTGCAGATGCAAACACCCGCAAACAAATCGCTGAACAAACATTAGTGATGTGGGATGAAATTGTAAAAGACAACAATAATAATGATACAAAAAGAAATGCTTACGTTAATATGGCGGTAATAAATTGGTTATATAAAGATAAAACAAAGGCAAAAGAAGAATTTAATTTAGCCAAACAGCAAACGAAAACAACAGATAACATAGACAATCAGCTTATCGATAAAATATCTTCAGCATTATTCAGCGATAAAGATGCCAGATATATTGTAATAAAAGATGATAAAAAAGCTAATGTTCCAATTATTTCAGGCAATAAAGAAAACATTGCTGCTATCGGACATAATGTAATTGAATTTACAAGTCAAGAAATAATAGATATTGAACCTTTACCAATTAGTGCTATTGTTCTACAAAAATTAGACCCTCAAATAGAACAAGAAACAACATTCAATATAACTGCAAAAAAAACCACATCTTATATTTATACTTCAGTTTTTCTTGGCATGGGTGGACTATTTATATTAATAATATTCATTACTTCCGGAATATTGTGGATTTTATCCGCAGTCGGGTCTGTAAAAATTACTACACCTATTGCTGTTGAGACTATCGAAGAAGAAACATCAGAAATTGCTAATGATAAGGAAAATCAAGATGAATACCCGCATTCACCGCATCGTTTTGGAATTGGCATATCATTATTCATAATTCTCGTTTATTTAATAGCTGAAGGATTACTTATTGAATTATTCAATAGATATGGCTCTTATTTAACCACAGACCCGGAAAGATTAACCAGTATAACTGTTCTATACAGCATAGTTTTCAGTGCAATTTTCATATTGATAGTCTTATGGTATGCCACAAAATCTTCTATTTTGATTTCAACTTTTTTCAAACCGGCAAAACGTCCAATATTACAGGCTTTTTCGGGATATGCCATGGTGATACCACTGGTAACATTGATATCGCTAATTCAAGCATCATCAAATAATGGTCAGAACGATACTCAGCAAGTCATGGATATGGTGATGAATAATTCATCTGATAACATATCACGGATATTATTTGGAGTTGCAATCGTAGTCTTAGCACCGATTATTGAAGAAACTTTATTCCGCGGGTTCTTATTCCACGCATTAATGCGTCGTATGCCATGGGGAATTGCTGCAATAATTTCTGCGATTTGCTTTGGATTAATTCATGGACAATTAAGTACTATTTTGCCGATAACTGTATTAGGATTAATGCTGGCTATATTAACTTATCGAAATCGTTCAATTATCCCGGCAATATGGGCACATGCAATATTTAATGGCATGCAGCTATTATCAGTTTATGGTATTCTTGATGTACTTAAATGATTAATTTTTTCTATATATCGGTTTTTATATTCACTATTATCTCTGCATACGCTGACAATGGCGCATTTCTCGCAGGAATGGCAACAACTGTCGCTGTTCACGAATCCGGTCACCTGTTAACTGCAGCATCATTGGGATATAAAGTAAAAATTAAAGGTGCATCAATTACATATATCGGGAATATGTCGGATAGAGACCATCTGCGATTGGCATCGGCAGGTTTTCAAACACAATGGATTTTAACTGAATCAATATTCTGCGCTAATGAAAATAAGAAGATGAGTGATTATGAACGCGGAATAATAGCAGGACATATTGCCATTACTGCCGCCTATTTAACTATTCTGATGAATCACCCGGAAAGTGATACACGCGGAATAAAAGACAGCGCTCAAATAAATAATTTAACTACTGCCGCCATCATAGCAGTGCCTGCAGCACTTGATTATTGGCGAGTATTTGGCAAAAACAGCCCCAAATGGGTACCATTAGTATCGTCAGGGTGCAAATATGTTGGTATTGCTGCTGTATGGAGTTATTAAAAGTTTAAAATGGAAGAAAAGAAAGAACAAGATAATAAAGAAGAATTAATTTCCGCATTAAACAGCAACAATACTGAAAAGCTGCCAGAAATGCTGGAAGAGCTACATGCCGCCGACCTTGCAGATATTTTCACTGATTCATCATCCAATATTCGACAATTGCTGGTAGATAATCTGAATGATGAACAGGTAGGATATTTATTATCTGAATTAGATGAAGATGACAGAAAGATTGCCCTTGATCTGATGACTGTTGACCGAACATCTCAAGTTCTGGAAAACATGTATTCAGATGAAGCCGCCGACATATTATCCGAATTGCCCACTCATGAAGCAGATGAATTATTAGAACGCATGGACCAGGAAGCAGCTGATGATGTTGCAGACTTAATGCGCTATGCAGAAGATACTGCCGGCGGATTAATGGCGAAGGAATTTGTGACAGTTTCTGCAGATGACACCGTTGACGATGTTTTACAAATGTTGCGACGACATCATGATGACGCAGAAATGATTTATTACCTTTATGCTATTGATGAAGACGAACGGCTGCTTGGTACTGTAACATTGAGAAAATTGATTGTTTGTGATTTACAGCAAGAAATAGCAGAGATTATGAACCGCGATTATATCAGTGTAAATACAGACACGCCGCAGGAAGAAGTAGCAGAATTAGTGCGATACCATAATTTGCTTGCTGTGCCGGTATTGGATGAAGATGGACGTATTCAAGGCATTGTTACAGTAGATGATGTTGGTGATGTAGTACGCGAAGAAGCAGCGGAAGAATTATTGGAAATAAGCGGTGGTGATGAGGATACCACCTGGAAATGGTCAGAACGCCGTGGGATGCGTACTGGCATACTTGCATTGTTGGGTGGTTCTATAGGAACGGCTTTATTATGGTTAGTATCCGGACATATAGTAAATCGAGAAAAATTATTGCTGATTCCAATAGTTTTGGTGATGGCAATTATCACAAGCAGTCAATCCTCTCTGGCTGTTGATATGGGACGAGAAAAAATGATGCCGGTGATTCTGCGAGAAATATTGGCAGGTTTTTTCTTATCATTTATTTCATTTTTTCTATCTATTATTTTCATGTTAATATTTAAACCTTTCTACATAACTTTTGCATACGCAGTATTTTTTGGAGTATGGACTGCGGCATCATGCGGTGCAATTTGCAGTGGAATATTAGGAAAAATAAATGAACGTATAGGTCCATTCAATCATACTTTAATTGTAATTGTATCTGCATCCGCAGGTATAATCATATATCTATTGTTTGGAAAATAAAAAATCAACCTGATAATATATTGTAAAATTGTTAGAAAATCGTTTGGAAACTCCAACTTTTTTGCAGGAATTAAGAACTTGCCAAGAGAATTATATTATACGGCGTCGGATTTTCCGGCGCCTATTTTAGCGTATCGTGGAGAAAAGCTACCATGGCGAAAGTTAAACTGGCGTTAATTAGCGTATCGGACAAGACCGGGTTATCGGAGTTTGTGTGCGGACTTAATGAGATGGGCGTAGAAATTATCTCAACCGGCGGCACTAAAAAAGCAATAGCCGATGCAGGTATACCTGTACGTGATATATCTGACTACACAGGATTCCCTGAAATGATGAATGGCAGGGTAAAAACACTACACCCGAAAGTACATGGCGGATTATTAGCATTACGAGATAATGAAGAACACATGGCTCTTGCGGCAGAACATAATATCCGAATGATTGATATGGTTGTCGTTAATTTATACCCATTTGAAGCAACTATTGCAAAGCCAGAAGTAACATTAGAAGATGCCATTGAAAATATCGATATCGGCGGACCATCAATGGTTCGAAGTGCTGCAAAAAATTATCGCAGTGTAGCAATTGTTACTAATCCTTCAAAATATGAACAGATACTTTCAGAAATGCGTGAAAGCGATGGCGAAGTAAGTTTGAAAACCAAAACTGAGTTAGCAGTTGATGCATACACTCTGACTGCCGGTTATGATACTGCAATCAGCACATGGCTGCGCAGTAACGTTCTCGATGAGGCAGGAATGCCTTCAGTCATATCAGTTCGTGGTAAAAAAGTGCAGGAAGTTCGTTACGGCGAAAATCCCCACCAGAAAGGCGCATTTTTCAGCTATTCTTCCGGCGATGCCTATGGTTTAGCGGCAGCAAAAATATTACAAGGCAAAGAACTTTCATTTAACAATTACCTTGACCTTGAAGCTGTATTATCTGGCGTTCGCGAATTTGACCCACCAACTGCATATATTGTAAAACATACAAGTCCATGTGGCGTTGCAAGCAACCCTTCATTAGCACAGGCTTACCTTGATGCATTGGAATGCGACCCATTATCAGCATTCGGTGGAATCGTTGGATTCAACCGGCCAGTTGATGCTGCTACAGCCCAGGCTCTTTTGGATGGTATGGCAAAATATGGCTTTTTAGAATGTATCCTTGCACCGTATTTCCAGTTAGAAGCACGAGAAATGCTGGCAATAAAAAAGAATCTGCGGTTAGTTGAAGTGCCAGACATGCAGGCACAAGACCCTTATGATTTTAAACGTGTAACCGGTGGATTTGTCGCACAGGAAATGGACCGCGTAACTGACCCGTCAGAATTTAGAGTGGTAACAAAAAAATCACCAACACCTGGTGAGTTGGATGAATTAAGATTCGCATGGAAAGTTTGCAAAACAACAAAATCAAATGCGATTGTATACGCACATGGTACCCGTACGGTAGGTATTGGCGGTGGCGTCTATAGCCGTGTAGATGCTAATAAAATTGCAGCAGAAAAAGCTGGCATAAAAGCAAAAGGAGCAGTATTAGCTTCCGACGCTTTTTTCCCGCATCATGATAACATCGAAGTTGCTGCCAAGGCTGGAATCATCGCGATAATTCAACCTGGTGGTTCCATAAAAGATCAGGATGTTATAGATGCCTGTGATAAGTTAGGTATTTCCATGGTGTTTACAGGAATACGACACTTCAAACATTAATTTGCTTTTATCCCCCCGTTATTTGCGGGGGGATTATTTTTTTATATCAGGATTACTTACATGTACAATATTATATCAAAATTAAACGCACCTAATAAAGATGAAAGATTATCAAACGCGCGTGAATTACGTAAATTAATTAATAATGAAACCATAATCCTGCCAGCATTAACAGATGAAGTTAACAACCACGTTCATACTATTTATTCATTTAGCCCTTACTCACCGACAGCAGCGGCATGGGGAGCCATGCAGGCCGGTTTACAGGCGGTAGGAATAATGGATCATGATTCCGTAAGCGGAATTGATGAAATGCTGCAAGCAGGTGAGATATTAGGAATAGCTACAACTGCCGGATGCGAGATTCGCGTATCTATGCGCGGAACCATGATGGAAACTAAATCAACAAACTATCCTGGTGTTACTGGATTTTCATATATTGCTCTTCATGGAATACCCGCGAATGCAATTAATACCTGCAAAGAGTTTTTAAAACCGATGCAAATAGCCCGTAATAAACGCAATGAAAAGATGATTGATAAACTCAACTCAATAATAACACCACTCGGATTAGAATTAATTAATTTTCAAGAAGATGTTTACAATCAGTCGATGGCAAATGAAGGAGGTGCTATTACTGAGCGTCATATCTTAGCAGCATTATCACGTAAAATCATAAATAAATTTGGCAAAGGACCTGAATTAATATCATTTGTTGTGAATAATTTAAAGCAAAAAATATCATCTAAAATTGAGCAACAATTATTAGATACTGATAACCCGCATTACCTGTATGATTTACTGGGAATTTTAAAAGCAGAATTTGCAGAATCATTTTTCCTAACCCCGAATGAAGATGAGTGTATTCCAGTGAAAAAAGCAATAGCATTTGCAAACTCTATTGGTGCTATTTCAGCATACGCGTACTTGGGTGATGTAACAGAATCTCCAACAGGTGATAAAAAAGCTGAAAAATTTGAAGATGAATATTTAGACGACTTAATTATTACACTTAAGGATTTAGGATTTAGGGCAGTGACATATATGCCTCCCCGCAATACAATTCAACAATTGCAGCGGATTAGAAATCTCTGCGAAAAATATAATTTAATGCAAATTTCTGGTGTTGATATAAATTCTTCACGCCAAACATTCAATTGCAAGGAAATTCTTGACCCGCAATTCAGCAACTTGATTATTGCAACCTGGGCACTGATTGGACATGAAAAATTCTCAACAGTAACTTCCGGGAATGGATTATTCGGGGAAAATGCTACCACTAAATATCCAGATCTAAGCGATAGATTATCAGCATATTATAAAATAGGCAAATCCTTAAACTCATTAAAACCATACGAAATGCCAGATAATTTGCCGTTTTAGCGTTAATTTTGCTATACTAAATGCCACTTCAATGTGGGGAATATAAATGCCAATAGATTATTCACAACGATTATCAGAAAAAGTAAAGACATTGCAGCCATCGCCAATCCGTCGTTTCTTCGGATTGGTTGAATCAATGCCAGACGCTATTTCATTAAGTATTGGCGAACCTGACTTTGTAACTCCATGGGGAATTCGCGAAACAGGCATCTTCTCAATCGAGCGCGGACATACTCACTATACATCAAATTTAGGAATGATTGAATTGCGACGCGAAGTTTCAGCATATCTAAACCGCCGTTTTGGATTAAATTATGATCCTAATAATGAAATTTTAATAACTGTCGGCGTTAGCGAAGCACTTGACCTGGTAATGCGATCACTATTAAATGATGGCGACACAGTTGTTATTCCACAACCTTCATACGTTGCATATCCTGCTACTGTTTTCATGGCTGGTGGTAAATCAGTTCCGGTAGAAACATACGAAAGAGATGATTTCCAACTAACTGCGGACCATTTAGATGAAAAAGTTGTTGAATCAAATGCTAAGATTGCGCTAATTGGATATCCAAATAACCCTACAGGTGCAATTCTGCCGGAAGAAAGATTAGCAGAATTAGCTCAAATAATCGTCAAACGCGATATGATGGTTATCTCTGATGAAATCTATCTGGAATTAACTTACAGCGGCAAACCAGTATCATTTGCCAGTATGCCCGGAATGAAAGAACGTACTATTTTAATGAACGGTTTTTCCAAGGCATTTGCAATGACAGGTTGGCGCTTAGGATATGTTTGTGCTCCTGCACCGATTATTGAAGCTATGAATAAGATTCATGCTTATACAGCCATGTGTGCCAGCAGCATTGCACAGAAAGCTGCTATAGAAGCCCTGCGAAATGGTGAGCATGAAGTAGATAAAATGCGCGATGAATATAATCAGCGTCGCCATGTTGTGTTGAATAGACTGCGTAAAATGGGCTTAGGCTGCTTTGAGCCGCAAGGTGCATTTTATGCATTTCCTAATATCAAATCAACAGGACTATCATCATTAGATTTCGCAGAACGATTGCTGATGGAAGAAAAAGTTGCTGTTGTTCCCGGCAGCGGATTCGGTGCTTGCGGAGAAGGTTATATCCGGTGCTGCTATGCTACAGCGATGCCTCTGCTGGAAGAAGCATTAAATCGCATGTCGAAATTTGTTGCAAAACTGAAATAGAATTAATCCAGTTTTATAACACCTTCGCGAATAGCTATTTTTACCAATCCGGCGATGTTGTCCGCATCCAGTTTATCCATGAGATTTTTCCTATGAGTATCCACTGTTCGCGGACTAAGGTATAACTTTTCAGCTATCTCTACACTGGACATTCCTTCGGCTAATAGCACCCATATCTCACGTTCTCTTGGAGTTAATGTTGATATCCCATTATCATTATTTCTTAATCTGTAAACATAATCACGAACTAATAAGTCAGATATAGTTTGACTCAAATATACTTGTCCGTTTAACACCACCGTTACAGCTTTCATTAATTCTTCATAGGCAGATTCTTTCAATAGATATCCTACTGCACCTGCGAGCAGCATATCCTGAATAATCTGCCGATCATCATGCATTGATAATGCAATCACCTTAGTTGATGGAGATACATCCATTATGCGCCGGGTAGCATCAATACCTGTCATCTCTGGTAAAGATATATCCATAATTACCACATCTGGTTCAAATTCTATAATTAGTTCAACAGCATCTTTACCATTGCCAGTCTCACCCACTATTTTATATTCAGGGTTATTCTCTATTAATGATTTCAAACCTTGCCGCACAATTTTGTGATCATCAACAATTATGATTTTTACCATTTTTCTCCCCTTGTTTTATATTTATAGGAATATTTAAAATTACAGTCGTTCCAGATGATGCAAATTTTTCAATTATCATGCTGCCGCCAATATACTTTAATCTTTCCCTGATACCGAATAAGCCAAAACCATTTTTTCCAATAGATTCATATTGTTCACCTGACATACCTATACCATCATCAGAAACAGTAATCTGCAGCAAATCATGATTAAATTTCAAATTAATAACCGCATTTTTCGCATAAGCATGCTTGACTACATTATAGAGTAATTCTCGAGTAGTTACAAATGATATAGTGCGGATAGCTTCAGGCAAGTCTAATAATTTTTCACCTGAGATATTGACGTCAACATTC
>Ga0194053_10002240_pt1 | contig 11679 bp, 8 predicted proteins | sample SepL228m_MetaG_FD_161684 | JGI IMG/M metagenome (GOLD analysis project Ga0194053, IMG submission 161684) | Anoxic zone freshwater microbial communities from boreal shield lake in IISD Experimental Lakes Area, Ontario, Canada - Sep2016-L227-8m | ecosystem: Environmental > Aquatic > Freshwater >... | reverse complement strand
GGTGTCAATCCCGAAATCCCCTGGCTCTATAATTTCAAACTCGATTTCCGCTTCAAATGATCGCTCAGCCAGGCCCGCACCGCAAAGTGTCAAATTATCTGGTCCCTAAAAATCTCTGCCAACGGGGTTGAAGATTGCACGGACGCCAACCCAGGGTAGCCTCGAGGACTCGGTTGCTGGGCTGGAGGACACAATCCTTTTGGGATTGCAGAACCGCCGGTCTTTCCGTGGTTCCGTAGGGCAATGGCCTCGCACAAAATATCCGAAAGGCAGTGGATCAAATCCTAACGGCATTGGACCGGAGGTCTGCCCCACACCTGAACAGGTACCGGGAAACAATGACAAACCATATGACCTTCCCATCGTAACCCAAGTCCACTTTCAAAATCTGGCCGGGTTTAGGGCTGGTCGAGACTCTCGATCACCTTTTGCTGGTAGCTTCGGGGAACCGACTTGTCTTGGTTCTGATCGGGCCAGGGCCGCCGTAATATCCACTCGCGCAATTCCAACTGCGCCTCTGCCGGCAAGTGCTCGATGGGGTCTTCGATTTCGACAACCGTGCTGATGCTGATAACTCAGGAAAGGCAGATCAACTTCGGGCGATCTCGTTGAGGACACGGCCGTCCGGTGCGATGAGCTGGATGTGCAACGGCATTTGGCCGATGGCGTGGGTGGAGCAGCTCAGGCAAGGGTCGTAGCAGCGGATGCCGTGTTCGACGCGGTTGAGCATTGGTTCGGGAATGTCGTTGCCGCGCACGTAATGCCGCGCAATCTGGGCGACGGTTTGATTCATCGCCAGGTTGTTTTGGCCGGTAGCGACAATGAGATTGACCTTACGCAGCAGGCCGTCGCGGTCCACGGTATAGTCGTGGAAAAGTGTGCCGCGCGGAGCTTCACTCACACCGACCCCACGGAGGCTATTGATGCCCGCGTCGGCGCGCAGATCCTCGCTGAGAAGGTCAGGGTCGTCCATGCTGGCTTCAACCCGCTCCAGGGAGGCGAGGATTTCTATCAGCCGCGCGTAGTGGTACAGGAAAGATGAAGTGACGGCGCCTTTCCGTCCCATTTTCTTGAATTTCTTGAACTCGACGTCGGCTTTGGGTGTGCCCATTTGCTTGGCGACGTTTAGCCGTGCCAGCGGTCCGACGCGGTACATGCCGTCGGGAAAGCCGAGCGGCGTGTAATACGGTGATTTCAGGTAGGAATTGTTCTGGACGGATTCGCCGATGTATTCGTAATACTTTTGCGGGTCGAGTTGGTCGGCAATGATGCTACCGCTGCTGTCAACGAAGCAGATTTTGCCGCCGTGATGTTCCCAGGTGCCGTCCGGCTCGACGAGGCCCATGAAGAGAGACGGGAAGTTGCCGAAGATTTCGATTTCCTTTTTGTGGGTGTCGAGGGTTTTCTTGAAGAGATCAAAAGCGATCTTGGTGGTTGCGTAGGCCTCGGGCAGCCAGGCGCGGATGCGCGCGCGGCCTTCCTCGGTCAATGGGCTGCGGACGCCGCCAGGGACGGCCCAGGCGGGATGAATCTTTTGGCCGCCGAGAATGGCGATGATCTCCTGGCCGAACTGGCGGAGGCGGATGCCGGCGCGGGCCAGTTCGGTATTGCTGGCGATCAGCCCGAACACGTTTCGTTTTTCCTGCGGGGTGTCCCAGCCCATCAGGAAATCCGGCGCGCTGAGGTGGAAGAAGCTCAAGGCATGGCTCTGGATCATCTGCCCCAGATTCATGAGCCGACGGAGCTTGTCGGCGGCAGGGGGAATGTTGACGGCCATGATGGCGTCTCCCGCCTTGGCCGAAGCCAGCAGATGGCTGACCGGGCAGATGCCGCAGATGCGGGGGGTGATGCCGGGCATTTCAGCGTAGGGCCGGCCCTCGCAGAACTTTTCAAAGCCACGGAACTCGACGACGTGGAACTCAGCATCGGAGACGTTGCCTTCGTCATCCAGGTAGATGCTGATTTTCGCGTGGCCCTCGATGCGGGTCACCGGGTCAATGAGGATGCGTTTGGGCATAGGAGGAATAAGATTGTTCAGCCAAATTTGAGCTGCGGGCCTTCGAGTTTCGGTTCGACGCCGCTGAGAACCTGGACCATAAGCGCTTTGATGCGGTCGGCCGGGGGCGGGCAGCCGGGCAGGAAGTAGTTTACATGGACAACCTCGTGGACCGGCTGCACTCGTTCGAGGAGCGGCGGCACGATACCGGGTTCCTTGGGAAAGCCAGCATTGGCCTGGGCGCCCTCGACGTAAGCGCGCTGGAGCACACTTTCGACGTTGCTCAACCCGAGCTGATTGCGAATGGCGGGCACGTTGGCCGTCACGGCGCAGTCACCGAAGGAGACCAGGACTTTGGTCCGCTGGCGGATCTTGCGGATGATGTCCAGGTTATCCTCGTTGCAGACGGCGCCTTCTACGAGGCACACATCGACATTCTCGGGGTATTCCTTTACGTCCATAACGGGGCTATAGACGATATCGACTTTGCCGGCCAGCTCGATGAGGAACTCATCGAGGTCCAGGAACGACATGTGGCAGCCGGAACAGCCGCCCAACCAAACCGTGGCTACTCTGAGGCGATCCATTGTTTTTTCTCTCTTGCTGTGACGATGAATTCCAGTTTGTTGCGGTCGCGTTCCATTTCGGACACCGTCGATCCTTTATAGAAGAGCGCGCCGGTGGGGCAGGACATGACGCACTTGCCGCACTTGGTGCAAGTATCCGAGGATCCCCACGGTTGACGGAGGTCGGTGATAATTTGGGCTTTGGCGCCGCGGCCGGAGATGTTCTTGGTGCCGGCGCCTTCGATGTGCCAGCAGACGCGAACACAGCGGGCGCAGAGGATGCACCGGTTGTGGTCCATGCCGAAAAGCTGGTGGGTGTCATCGACACCCCACTTTGGGAAGCAATAGTTGTAGCGGACGTGGTCCATGCCCAGGCTGTAGGCGAGGGTTTGCAATTCGCAATGGGAGTTTGCGACGCAGACGGCACAGACGTGATTACGTTCGGCAAAGAGCAGCTCGAGCGTCATCCGCCGGTATTTGCGGAGCCGTTCGCTATCGGTCTTGATATCCATGCCCTCGACCACCTTGGTGGTGCAGGCGGGGAGCAATTTGCTGATGCCGGTCACTTCCACCAGGCAAAGCCGGCAGGCCCCGACGTCGTACACGCCATCCAAGTGGCAGAGCGTCGGGATTTTGATGCCGGCGTCGGTTGCGGCATCGAGAATCGTGACGCTTTCGTCGGAGCTGACCTGTTTTCCGTCAATCGTTAATGTTTTGGCAGCCATATCAGGTAAAAGCTAGATGATTGGGGCGAGGGCTTCTTTGGCGTCACCGTTGCCATTGCCGTTGCCGTTGCCGTTGGGTCCGCCGTAGAGGTCCTCTTTGAGGAGGTCGGTGTATTCCTTGCGGAAGAAGCGCAATGTGCTGAGGACCGGGTTGGGAGCGGTTTGGCCGAGGCCGCAGAGGCTGGTGTTTTTCACCATTTCGCACAGTTCCTCGAGCTGTTTGAGGTCTCGCGCGGTGGCTTTGCGATCGAGTATCTTGTTCAGCAAATGGTGCATCTGCACGGTGCCGGCGCGGCAGGGGATGCATTTGCCGCAGGATTCGTCCATGCAAAACTCCATGAAGAACCGCGCGACATCGACCATGCGCGTGGTTTCGTCCATGACAATCATGCCGCCCGAGCCCATGATGGAGCCGAGCTTGGTCAAGGAGTCGTAATCGACCGGGGTATCGAGCGCCTCGGCGGGAATGCAGCCGCCCGAAGGGCCGCCGGTCTGGACGGCTTTGATTCTGCCGCCGTCGGGTGCGCCGCCGCCCATCAGCTCGACGATTTTGCGCAAGCTTGTGCCCATGGGCACCTCGATCAGGCCGGTATTGGTAATCTTGCCGGCGAGGGCGAAGACCTTGGTGCCTTTGCTCTTCTCGGTGCCGATGGCGGTGAACCAATCTGCGCCCTTGCGGACGATCGGGGCGACGTTTGCAAAGGTTTCGACGTTATTGATGAGCGTTGGCGAACCCCAGAGACCGCTCTCGGCGGGAAAGGGCGGGCGTGGTCGCGGAGCGCCGCGTTTGCCTTCGACCGAAGCCATGAGTGCCGTTTCTTCGCCGCAAACGAACGCGCCGGCGCCGATACGAAGGTCGATGTTGAAGTTGAAAGGCGACTCAAAAATGCCGCTGCCGAGCAGGCCCTGCTGTTTGGCCTGCTTGATGGCGACTTGGAGCCGGCTGATGGCCAGCGGGTATTCGGCTCGGACGTAGATGAAACCCTGGGCAGCACCGACAGCATAAGCGGCGATAGCCATGCCTTCGAGCACGCTGTGAGGGTCGCTTTCGAGGACGCTGCGGTCCATGAACGCGCCCGGGTCTCCTTCGTCCGCGTTGCAGATGACATATTTCTGCTGGCTTGCGGTCTTGGCGACGGTGGCCCACTTCAAGCCGGTGGGATAACCCGCGCCGCCGCGCCCGCGCAAGCCGCTCTTGATCAAGGTCTCCACGACCTCTTTTGGCGTCATTTCGCGCAGCACGTGATGCAATGCCTGGTAGCCCTCGGCGGCGATGTAGGACTCGATACGTTCGGGGTCCACGATGCCGCTGTTGGCCAGCACGATGGACATTTGCTCGGTGAAGAACGGGTGCTTGGGGTCGCCCGATTGCACCTGCGTCTTGCCACCTTTAAGCGTGCCTACAAGGGAGGCGGCGTCCTCCGCAGTGACTCTTTCGTACAGGGAACCCTGGCTGTTTCCGTCAATCGCAACGCAGGCGAGTGGGGCGGGTTGCGGGTTGATGGCTGCCGGGTCGGAAGATTCCGGGCTCGGATCGATCTGAACCAGCGGGCCCTGGCAGCACAATTTCATGCAGCCGACCCCGCGCACTTCGACTTCGCCTTCGAGGCCGGATTCTTTGACCGCCTTGTCGAGGGCCTCTTTGACTCCTTTGGAGTTGGAGGACATGCAACCCGCGGCCATGCAGCAGCGGATGACATATTTCTTGCGCGACGAGCGTTCTTTTTCCGCAATTTCGATCAGGTCGTCAATTACCATGGCCGATCCATCCTTTCACATGTTCCAGGGTCGTCTCCGGCGTTTGCCGCGGGGTCACCGCGCCGTCATACACCACCGCTGGCGCGATGCCACAGGCGCCGATGCAACGCGCGGTCAGCAACGAGAGTTGATTGTCCGCCGTGGTTTCCCCTGCCTTGATCCGCGCCTTCTCCTCGACGGCAGCGAGCACTTTGTCCGCGCCTTTCACATAACAAGCCGTGCCCATGCACACGACGCAGGTGTGCTGGCCTTTGGGTTTGAGGGTGAAGAAATGGTAAAAGGTTGCCACGCCATATACCCGGCTGGCGGGCAATTTCAACCGGTAGGCGATAAACAGCAGCAAGTCGTCTTCGAGGTATCCGAAGAGTTCCTGGGCTTTGTGCAGCACCTCGATGAGCGCATCCTGTTTGAACTGATGTTTCTTCATGTGGGCCTCGAGGATCTTGAAACGTTTGTCGCCACTGGCGTGTTCCAGGATCTTCGTCAGCCGATTCGTTTTTTTGTTCGAAAGCGTTGCAATCATATCGCTGAGCAGGACTTCGAGGCGGTCACCACAGGCGGAATCCGCCCAACCCCTCATCCAGTCCTGCAACAGAGATTAGCATCGCTGTCCACATTCGCTGTGCGTGGATTGGCAATTGATAAACCTTTTTTGTTATTGCTTTAATGCAAATGAAGCAGAATGACTAATTAAAGGCTTTTGGCCCCTTTAACCCGTGACAAAATCCTCTCAAGCCCCCGAAGGCGAAGTGGCTTTTCCGCCGTGCCCTTCGAGGACAAAGGCGGTTCGTATCCAAGCCGCTACTACCAGGCTTTGACTTTTTGATGCTCAAAAAGCTGGAACCCATGATTCCACTGAACTCACAGGAGACAACAGAGACAACAGAGTTGCACCCTGTCACAACCTTTGAACAGGGAAGACGGGAAGACAGGGTGCCTTTGAGCGCCCGAACTTAAGCGAGCCACAGCAGGGGCCATTTCTGAGCGCCACAATGACCTGGCGCGAGGGTATATTATGGAGTGCGCCGGCAGAGACTGCACCTTAAACGTATCTTCAGCGACGAAGATGTTCCCAGCTCCGTTAGGAGCGCCATGTTTATAGTAACGCCCACCCCGGATGCTTGGCGGACCCGGTGGCATCTGTGGCTATAAACATGCCGCTCCAAAAGGAGCTTTTTGCCTCGTCGCGCCTGCCTCGCCGCCGGGTGCAAGAAGCTTATAAGAAGCAGGGCCCCCGGGGCGCTTTTTCCGTAGCACGCTCGGCCATCAAGCGGCCTTTGCGCCAAGCGACGGTCCATCCGCTCAGAAAGGTATCAGCCTCTAATCCTATGAGGTGCCAAATCATTCGCCCCAGCTTCAGTGTTCTGAGGCCATTGCCGCCGCAGTCACACGCATCCTGCTCACCTTGGCCACGGGCACCGGCAAGACCTTCATCGCTTTTCAAATCGCCTGGAACCACGGAAGCTCGGCCGTCCACCAAGGTGAGGACGTCCTCAACGTCTTTAGTCGGCCTGAATTCGGTCAACTCAGGGTGATCCACGAGCAGGCAGACCGCGGCCCCGCCCAGAAACGCAAACGGTATATTCAACGGCTCAAGTCGCCTGGCGACTATCCGCATCGATTCAAGTGGCGTTGGCATGTTCCAAGCGCTTCCTCAGCTCCTCCTCAGCCATCGTGCGCTCCCGTGCCCGGCCAACACGCAGGGTATCCACCAACGCGAGAAGTTCGTACAGCTTCGGGTCGGATTTGGCCGCCATGGGCACCGAACGGTAGAGGGGTTCCAGCGCGTAACCTTTGGTCGTTCCTTCGGGGTCTGGCCAAACCGGAGGCAGGTCATCCGAAGTGATTTGGGCCGCCAGCGGCGGCGCTGCGTGAGCTGTGGGAATCCCACGCGCCAAGGGGCCTCGTTTGCCGGGAAAGGCATAACGGACCCCATGGAGCAGGTATTCCTCCAGAGGTTTCCGCAGGGGTTCCTTGGAATCAGGATTAACCAAGCCCGCGACGGCACAGCGGCGAATGGAGGCATGAATTTCCGAAGCGCTCATGCCAAGCTCTTGGGATAACTGGGCGTAAGGCTTTCCCCCTCCGTCCGCCAGGAGTTTGAGCAGAACGACGACATCTAATGATTTGGCGACCACGCTCGCACGCTATTCGCGAATGGCGAATATATCAACAACGAGATGACGCCCCGCGACACAGCGAGGTGGCGGCCTTGCTGGGCGGGTGGATTTCCAGAGGGTGTCCTAAGCAGTAGGCGAAATAGGCTTTGAGCAAGCGGTGCAAATGAGCTTGTCACCTCCCATTCCCCAAAACTACGTTGCAGCAGGCTTTGGCGGGCCTGGTCAATGCGAACGTCATCAGAACCCAAGCGCCGGAAGATAAAGGAGGTGCTATCCAGTATGCCTTGGCTGATGAGGTTCGCCTGAGTGGTGCAGAGAAGGGTGGGTCAAATCTGAACGAGGGCGGCCCAGTTTTGGATATGGGCGGCCCAAATCTGGACAACAACACCATATTTATTTGCGAGCTTCGGCGAGCGAGCCGGGTCGAAACTGGCGCTGGATGTAGTCGGGCCAAAGCGGACAGTTCAGATCGGTCCAACACTTGACTCGATGCATTTCGTCACGGGTCAGCTTGACGTCATAGTGGCCCGCGTCGAGCACCTGCCACAAGCGGCTCTGCACGGTGCCGAAGGTGAGCGGTTCGGCTTTGTGGTGCTCCCGGCCCCATGTGTAATCAAAATAATGCACCCAGCCTTGCGTGATCAGCGTGCGGTAGGAAGCGGGAACGCGGTCGGCGCCCAGCGTTCCGCTGAGATCCAGCTTGTGCTTGTCGTGGGCGTCGTGACAGCCCACGCAGCGAGCGTCCCACACGGGTTGGACGACTTTTTCGTAAGCGAACGGAACCGCGCCCCAGGAGGGGGGGGCGGGGCATTGCGTTGCCTTGCGCAAGGCCAGTGCGGATTGCACCGGCGCGCTCGTGGCGCGGTGTTCATGGCAACCGATGCAGCTCCGGTATTCGCCAGGCTGGAGCTGGACCACGCTGCGCATCCGCTGAACCTCATTCAGATTCTCGTCCAGGGCTTCAAAGTAGAGCACTTTGCCGGCAGGCGCGTAGAACGACGCGGAACCATCTTCCTCAACCTGCACCAGTCCCAACGAAGCCTTGGCGACGTAGCTGGGCCAGCCATGCGGGCCTCGCACCAGATGCGTCGGAGACGCGTAGAAGTCCTCAAAGGGCGGATGGTCCTGGCGATAGGTCCCATTGGGCAATCGCTCCAGATCGGCGCGAATCTCCTGGCAGACGCGCAGGTATTTGATCGTGCCACGCGGCACCCGCGGCTCGAGTCCCTGGTAAACGTCCGCCAAAACGAACTGGCCCATCGCGGTATCGTTCTTCGGGGACGGACTACTGGCGAGGATCGGGGGGGCCGGGGCCGATTGGAGCGGCGTCGGGCTCATGCTGCTGATTTTCGAGTCCAGGTAGAGCAATTCACGGTTCCCGAACCGGTCAATGACGTAGAGCCCGAAGTGGTTTTGGGGGGCGTGGCTCACCAGGAAATAATCGCGGGCGATCGGCACCGGGTCGCGGAAACATTCGCGCTGGGCCCAATCCATGTGATAATGCGGCTTCACATCGGGAGTGATGTTGGTGATGGCGGCAGGGTTGAAAGGGCCTCGCTCACGGTCGATCAAGGCGATCGGTCCGTTGAGGTCGCCACCGTGCGAGATCAAGGTGCAGCACAACTCACTGGTGCCCGGAACTTCGCGCGCGTTCACGTAGCAGTTGAGCGTGTTGTTGCCGAAGATAAGCTCCGGATGCGTGCCGTCCGGCCGGATGGCCCACAACGTGTGCCCAAAATCCGCGCCTTTGTCCAGATACTCGGATCGCGTCCACAGGATCCGGCCATCACCCATCACCGAGGGCGCCCATTCGCTCAGGTTCGCGAAGGAGAGCGGTTGGATTTTCCCGCCCTCTGGGTCCATGCGGAAAAGGACAAACGCCTGGGGGCGCCAGCAAAGGAAGCGCGCCTTGCACCGGGTGGAAATGAACGCCACGCCGCCGTCGGGCAACGGGCAGGGGTAATAATCGTGAAACGGCCCTTCGGTAACCTGCCGCAAGCCGCTGCCGTCAGTATTGACCGCCTGGATGTGGAAATAGCCGTCCGCCGAAGTGCGGCAGGCGAAGTAGATGCGCTGCGCATCGAAGGTGGCTATCGGATCGCGCGCCACGCCGTCCGGTGTCTCGAACAACTTCCGGACTGAGGCGGCCGACGGCTCCAACCGCCCTTCACGGCGTGGCATCTCCAGCAGGTAAACCCCGCCGCCCGGATGCCATCGAGCATCGAGGATATCGCTGTAGTTGTGCGACGGCCCGTAGGGATGTCGCGCCACAAACAGGACACGCTCGAGCGGCGCCAGGTCCGGATCGCGCAGGAAGAGCCGGCGTTTGGCCATGCGGGCTTCGAGATACGCGGCCTGGCTTGCCACCTCGACCTGGGCCTGGGTGTTGGTGAGTTGCGCCTCTCGCTGACGCAAGTTCACCCACTGCTTTCGCTCCGCGGACACGTCAATGCCCTTGGCTGCGATTCGGTCGAGCATCGCCTCGGTTTGCTTGAGGACACGGGTCGTCGGTGGGTCAGCGTCGATGCGTGACCACGTCTCCTGTTCGCACTGGAATGCATAGCGGAGGAGCGCGTCTGTGTCTCCGGTGGAGGGCAGCGAGATGCGTGTGCCGAAGCGGCAGACGGTTTTCCACTGCTGGCCGTCCAACGAAACCTGGACTTCGAGCTGCGCGGGTAGGCGATCCTGGAAGTGCCCTTCCCGGTCACGCGAAAAGACGACTTTTGAGACGACCGCGGGCGCCGGTAATTCAATTTGGGCCCACTCGCCACCGAGGCCCGCCGCGATCCAGCTATGGCTGTTGCCGTAAAGGCCGTCATTGAGATGTCCGACCTGGTGGATGGGAAAGCCCGGCAGGCACGAAGATGCGCTGGCTTTGGCGCCCGCGCTCGCCAACGCCAGGTTCGTCGTTTCATCCGCCCCATAGACCTCCAACTCGTCGAGGCAGGGCTGGCCATTGTCGGCCTCCAGAATGACGAGTCGAATCACGCGCGCCTGGCAAGGCGCAAAGGTGAGGCGGTTGGGTTTGTCGGGCTGAACCTGAAAATGCGCCGACGACCTGGCGAGCTGCTGCGACGAATCGTTGGCTGACCAAGCTGTGGCTCCGAGACTGAGCACAGCCAGCACGCCAACTTGTGCAACAAGCCTGCTTCCGCAGCATAACCAACGTGCCTTCATCTTGGTGTTCGCAAGCGATCCGTGCCCAGTTTGAACCCTTTGGTTGCCAATACAAGCCTTTACTTTTAGTCTTTCGTGTGCGCTCATGATTGGGTTTGCCTCTTGATTTCACAGGTGCAGTTCCATTGCATAGCCGCCTTTGAGCAACCATGGAGCATCAGGCGTGGCGAACAGCCGACAGAGCAAACGGTCGAATGCCGGCTGCCGGCGCAGGCGCTGGAGGTCGAGACTTTCGTCTCGCGCTATCCGTCTCAGGCGGTCTTCCAGCGCAACGCGAAATGCAGCCGCTGAGGCATGTTTTCGTGGAGGCCTCGCGCGAAGGCGTTGGCGGTGGATCGGAGCGCAATGGCAGACGGGGCTGTGCCGGCTCTTCCTGAACTGGTAATATGGGGGTGTGAAAAGCGAACGATTTACATCCCAGGAGGCAGTCCTGCGGGCCACGATCCCGAAGAAGGCGCGCGAGCAGACCCTCGAGAAGGCGTGGCGTGGCTGGGATCGTGGGAGAAAAGGAGATTGATATGAAAATTCGCAACTGGCTATGCCTGCTTCCATTTTGCTTTTGGCTTGTGCCAACGACGTGGGGCGGGGTGACGCGTGAGCAATTGGATCTCTGGTTGGATTCAAATATGCACAACTGGCGCTGGCATTTCGGCGAGTCGCCGGGCGCCGAGCGGCCCGACTTTGATGATTCGCAATGGGAGACCGTTGACCTGGGTTTCAAGTGGTGGCCACACGATTCCACCGGGTGGTTCCGGACACGCATCACGGTTCCAGAATTCATCAATGGGGTTCCCGTCCAGGGTGGGACCATTCGCATGAAAGCAGGCGTTGATAATGCGGCACAGGCGTACGTGAACAGCGTATTCAAACAGGATTTTGAGTGGTCAAAAGGCGATTTCATCCTGACCGAGCATGCGCAGCCAGGCGAGATCATCACCGTGGCGCTGCATGCCATTAACCGGCCGGGGTCGGGCAGCCTGTACGAAGCCCGGCTGGTGAACGACAATGGCGAGGCTTTAGTGGACGGCCTGCGCGGCCTGGTCAAAGATATCGACGCTGCATTGGAGGATGTCGAGTATGTGCCGGCGGAAGAGGCGGCTCACGCCCGGATGCAGGCGCATGAAGCGCTCCAGGTTCTGGACCTCGATGCCTATAAGCTCTGCAAGCGCGACGCCTTCCTCGCCTCGGTTGCCAAAGCGCGGTCATTCCTCGGCAGGAAGCGGTGCATGGGCAGGGGGCAACGACCACCTGGGTGTGGGATCGGGGGCAGGGGGGAGACTTGGCGGAGAACATCCTCACCCGGGCGAATTGCGTGCGCGCCTTGAGCACCGTGGCGC
>Ga0194053_10002239_pt1 | contig 11680 bp, 10 predicted proteins | sample SepL228m_MetaG_FD_161684 | JGI IMG/M metagenome (GOLD analysis project Ga0194053, IMG submission 161684) | Anoxic zone freshwater microbial communities from boreal shield lake in IISD Experimental Lakes Area, Ontario, Canada - Sep2016-L227-8m | ecosystem: Environmental > Aquatic > Freshwater >... | reverse complement strand
TGGCTATTCTCGGGGGTGGCCATCTCTGCTCGGTATTGCCTCGCGAAGGCCGCCCACTGGGCAGGCGCATCCGCGGCCTGGCCCAACTTCAGGGTCTCGGCGCTCGGCGCCAAGTTGGGCAGCCAGACGTCGTAGAAGTCCCGCGTGGCGAACTCGGCCTTGGGCACGCCCCTCGGGGGTCGGCGAACGGTGCCAATGCGGAGGCCTTCTCCGGCGACCCGCGGCGTGCCCAACCTGACGATGCGCATGACCATGGCCCGCCCCTCAGAGGATCGAGAAGTGCAGCAGCTTCATCCCGGGCTTCCGTTCCGACATGTCGTTCCATAGGACCAGGATGCGGATCTTGTCACCCTCGACCGCGTCCGCGTCCGTGCGGTGGATCGCGTCTTCGACAATGACTGCTCTTCCCCGCCAGGTGACCTGGTAGGCGTTGAAGACGAACCCGTCGTCCTCCACCCGGAAGACCTTCTCCACCACAGCCGTGTAGATCTCGTGGCGGAAGCTCGTGGCTTCGGCGGGTGCCTTCGTGGGTGGCGCCTGTCCGCACAGGAGCGTCCCAGGCAGGGCGAGCAAAAGGCAGGCGAGGAGTAGCTTGTTCATGAGGGACCTCCGCGGGAGGGGTGGAGTTGGGGGGACAAAGCCCAGGCGGGGCCTGGCTCAGGAGGAAGCCAATCCCGCCGTGGGGAGAAAAGCCTCGAAGACAGCTTGGGTCGCCCCAAGCGCTCCTGATGCATCCTGACGAGAGGTTAGCGGGACCCGGCGCTGGTGGGGACCGGAATGACCCGCCTGATCTAAGGGCTTTCGGCATGGCAGGGACCGCGCTCCGGCCTCGGCCCGATGTTGCACCTTCTGGGCAGGGGCGGCACAGGGACGTTACGCCCTCCCCCCAGGCTGGAGGGGAGGGGGATCCCATGTCTTATTCCCATTACCGCGTGGTCGAGCTACTCCTGGATGCCGCTAGGCCCCGGCCTGAGCAGATCGAAGCGGGGCTGAACCACCTGAGCAGCGAAGGCTGGCGAGTGGTCGGCCTCGAGGTCATCCCGTGCCTCGCCCTCCAGGGGCCCCGGGTCCGGGTGATGGTCGAGCAGGTCGAGGACGAAGCAGAGCTCGAGCCCGTCGCGTAGCGGAGCCAACCCTTGAAGGGGCAATGGGAGGCCCTTAAGCGCTGTTTTGATCGCGCCTTGGGGGATTTCATAATCCGTTCAAGGAATATAGACTATATTGAAAATATTGCACTTAGACTAATTTAAGATTCCAAATGGCCAATATTATAAGTTTTTTCATGTAAAAACCTTCTGGCCCCACTTACACGAGGGGATGATTCAACCAGGGGGCATCATGGCGACCGCAAGACAACCAGGTGTCGGACAGGGCAAGGGCGGAGGCAGGCCCAGGCGGGGCGAGGTGGTGCTCGTCCAGGCACGGTTGAGCCCCAAGGCCGCGGGGCTGATTCATGCGAGGGCAGCCGCCGAAGGTATCCCCCTGTGGATGGTCCTTGAGCGCCTGGCACTCGCGCACCTTGTGGGGGAGCCGACCCCTCATAAGCCGATCCGTTTCCATTTCAGGGTGGTAGATCGGAGCGGCAAGGGGAAGTAACCAAGAAACGGCAGGGCGAGGCCCAAGAGTTCATTCGGGCGAGCGGGAGCACCCTCCAGGGGGGATCTCAATGAAGTTCTGGGCGGACATCTCCTCCGGGGTGGCGCTTGACCTTGAGACCAGAACTCTCTTCTCGGGGCACAGTATCAAATTTCTGGATGAAAGATTGATCTAGCCACATAAACAGAGGGCTTCCTGGGTATCCACACGTCATTCGGCCCAATAGATCTCTCTGCTGACCCCCGAAACCTGCGTCTGGAAGCCAGGGGGCAACCAAGATTGTGGCTGCGGGACTAATGGTTGTGTGGAATGAACCGCACCCGAATCCAGAGGTCCTCATGAAGAGCATTGCCTTCCTCACCTATCTGATCATCTCGGGGGCCCTTGCCTCCACTGTCGCAGCACAGGGCCGTGGTCCCAGCCCCAACAGCGGGAATGGACCAGGCGTGTGTTCAAGCACTAGCGCTTCGGTCCTCCCCGCGCCTGCCGACGAGATCAAGTCCCTCACCTTCACGCGCAAGGAGGAGCGACTGGCCCAGGATGTCTACCAGGCCCTCGGTGCGAAGTGGAACCTGAAGACCTTCCAGAACATCGCGCAGAGCGAAAGTCGGCACACGGCCGCGATCGCCACCCTGTTGACCCGCTACGGGCTCCCTGACCCTGCTCTCGGGCTTTCTGCCGGCACCTATGCGGACCAAGCCCTGACAACCCTGTACGCGCAGCTGATCGAGAAGGGATCGCTTTCCATCAAGGACGCCCTGGAGGTCGGAATCGCGATCGAAGCCAAGGATATCGGCGACCTTGAGACGGTCCTGAAATCCGCCGAAAAGGTCGACCTCAAGAAGGTCTACACCAACTTCATGGATGCCTCCTACAACCACGCGGAGGCCTTCGAAGCCTCCCTGGAACTCTACAACTGAGTCTGACTCCAAAGCATTCTGAGCACCTCGACAGAAGGCACCACGCAGCCGCACACTCCTCGGCCGTGGTGCCTTCTGCGTATTTCACGGCAAAGGCTCGTCTCAGAATTACCGTGGTCAGAATAGGCAGGTAACGCCCGCGGCACTGTTGATCTAGCCCAGAAGTTCGGACGTGGAAACGCCCTGAAGGTGGCCGCGCTCAAGATCGCCGGATCCTGGCTCTGCTCAGAGTCTCTGGGATTAGGCCAGGGACTTTAGGTCATCCGGTGCGCCCGTGCACCCATAGAGCGATAAATATCAGAGGGTTTTTGAAGTCTGGAGGCTCGAAGGTTATCATCCGTTGTCGATCCTGGAGACAGACTTATGGATAGCCAGAGCCCCCTAGAGGTGTTCGAGACATTGGCAAGGGAGAAGACTGGCGACCCACAGTGGAAACCTTTTTTCGCTCATCTATACCGGCTTGCGTTGCAAGGGTTGGGGCCGGTTCACCCCGAAGATGGGTATCTCTGGCGAGACGATGGCACCCAGCGCCACAGAGTTCAGAAAGACTCGCTCCTGCATTTCTGCGCCAATGCATGGTCGCAGCGCGGAGACGATGGCATCGTGCGTCGCATCTTTGCCTTGCTCGGCATCGAACAGGGATTCTTCATTGAGTTCGGCGCCTGGGATGGCATCTACCTTTCAAACTGTCGGGCACTGGCTCTGCGCGGGTGGCACGGTTGCTTCATTGAAGCGGATGTCGCCAAGTTTAAACAGCTTCAGCAGAACTACCTCCACCAGGCGTGCATCACCTCCGTTAACGCTTTCGTGGTGCCCACTCCCTCCTCCGATGGGATGACCCTGGATGCCCTTGCGGCAATACACTTCCCCGAGCGCGAAGTTGACTTTCTTTCCATCGATATCGATGGCCTGGATCTGTTGATATTTGAGTCCCTGGAGATCCGCCCTAAGGTGATCTGCCTGGAAGGAGGGTTCTCGTGGCATCCCCGATTTACGCGGCGAGTGCCCGATCAGGTGGCCTCCCAAAACCTTCAACAACCGCTTGCCGTTGTGACGGAGGTGGCGATGCGCAAGGGTTACACCACGGTCTGCTTCAACCAAAACGCTTACCTCGTAGCAGATGAATTTGCAGCCCCATTCCAGAGCATCATCAAGGACCCCGAAACCCTCTGGCGGGACGCTTGGTACAATGAGACAGAGACCTTCCGTCGAAATCAGATCAAATTCCGCAGCAATCCGGTGATTCGATCTCAGGAGGGACCCGAGTTCGAACAACTCGACTATTGATCCTCATTGCTGGGCTGCGATAGCCGCAAGGCAGCCCGGGCATCCTTCCCTGAGCTTCGGCATGTCCCATGCTTCGGGCCTGGTAAACGCATGGCTTCCAGAGGCCTCTGTCGCGGCGCAGTTCGGGGACACCGATACCCAAAGGACAGAGAAACGCTCTGGGCACCTGGCCCCAACCGCCCTCGCCGATGCCATCCGAACCCTGGCCCCCGAGCTGGGGCTCGGCAATGCCCCACTAGACTTCGACCTGATATTGGGGATGCTCAGGCGGGTCACCAACCTGACTGATGCAGGGTTGAGGATGTCCTATCGCCCTAGCTCGGTGCCTACGTCCATCATCATTTGGCCCAGACAGCGGTGGTGCCTCGCACAACCAGCCGCTTGAAATCCCAGTAGCGGCTCCCATCTGCCGCCTTCTCCAGGGCGAAAAAGGTGAGATGGAGGACGCGGCCGACCTGAGGGGCACCCGTGGTGATGTTGTGGATGTCATAGATGGGGGCCACCTTGTTTAGGGCCACGGGGTCCAACACCAGTTGGAACTTGCCGCCGGTGACCGGGAGTTCCCCCTGGCCAAGTACTGCACCGGGCATGATCAGGGCGTAGGTCACCTTGTCGGAAGTGGATTCCCCGGTGACCGTCAGCGTGCCGCTGGCAGGGAAGGTGGTCGTGGATGGCAGGTCCAGAGTGAGGGTGCTGCCTGGGCGGTCCTTGGGGAAGACGAAGAACATGCCGCCGCTGTCAGGCAGGCCGGGCATCTTCCCCGTGAATCCGTTCCAGGTGCCCGTAGCCTGGTAGCGGTAGATGCCTGGCACATCGAGGGGGTAGGCCGTCGGCCCGGAGAAGGAACCGTAGGCGTCCCCCACACCACTGCAGGTCACCTGGCGGCCATCTGGATAGGTGAGCACGACGTTCATGGACACCGGGAGGATCGGATCTATCTGGAACCCAGGCCGCCAGGTGGAGCCAAGTTCCACGGCCATGCCGGGCCGGAACCCCACCAAGAAGAAACGGGCCTTCTCGCCGGTGGAACCGTTCAGGTCTTCCGATCCCGCAGCCACGATGCGGTTGTTCCTTGTGCCCTTGGGCAACAGGAAAGCCGACGAGACATACCCGGCATAGGCCGGAGTGGCCCCCTTGTTCCGCAGCACCACGCCCCCCAGGAGTCGGTAGATGTCCCCGGGTGTGTCCCCGCTTGGACTGGCGGCGATCTGGCCGCCGAAAGCATTCGGGCTCACAGGCCAGTAGGGGGCCCGGACCGTGCTCTCCCCCACCAGGAAGCGGGACATGAACCCTGGCCTGGGTGCCGAGCCATAGTAGTACTGTAGGTCTGTGATGTATTCGGGGTAGAGGTGGGGCGAGTATCCGTTCGAGGTCTTGATGGAGAGGTTGCTCCTTCCCACGTTGAGCAGGTTCGAGTTGAAGGCGATGGGCTGACCCTTGGTCTCCACCAGCATGACGGGCTCGATCTTGTTGGCGCCCTGGCCTTCGGCGGCGATGAGCAGCACATCCCCTGAATTGTAGGGGAAGGTGATGTGCTGGAGGTGGGTCGTGCCGTCAGGATCCACCCACCCCTCGGTGTAGGTGTCGCCACGATCCACGTACTGGCCGCCGAGGTAGAGTTTCTTGCCCCGAGCCACGATGGGCGAATCGTCCCGGTAGACGATCCCGGCGTGACGCATGACGCAGATCCAGAGGTGGCCTTCGGCATCGGTGTACTTCGCGAAGATCTTGCCGTGATACTCCCCCGCCGCGTCCAAGGTGAACTGCTGCATCCCCTGGGCTACGCCGAAGATTCCACCGGCCGTGGCCTTCCCGCTGCTGCTCAGGGACCTGGCCTGGGTCGGGTCCGAATCGGGACAGAGGGTGGCCGTCATCTGCACATCGGCCGGCACGGGCGGGTTGAAAGCGATGTCGCGGCCGTACTTGGTGCCCACGGGATAGGGCATGCCCTGGAAAGTTGCCGTGGCCATGGTGAGCCGCTTGGCTATCCAGAATGTGTAGGTTCCTCCGCCCTCGTAGCGACGCCCCGCCAGGTCCTGGATCCAGCCCGTGAGCTTGACTGTGTACTGGCCGTACATGGGCGGCTTCCAGGCCGTGAAGGCGGGGTTCTTGGTGGTGGGGCCGTTGCCGGCCTTGGCCACGATCGGTGTGGGCGGCTGCACAGTCCTGGTCCCGTCCGGGGCCGTTATCTCCAGGCTGAGTTCCCCCTTGCCGAAGTTCCAGGCGAGGTTGCTGTGGGAATCGATGATGTCCGCAGCGAAGGTAGGCTCGAGGGAATAGGTCAGGGCCTTGTTGCTGGTGTCGTAGCGGGGGAGCACCACCTCATCCTGAATGATGATGCGGTTGGAAAGCGCGAAGTGTGCCTTGTCCTCATCGGCCACCACGCCCTGATACCCGTTTGAGTTGTAGTTCGCCAGGAGGGTCCAGGCTGTGCGAGCCTGGATATGGGTGGCATCCACCTTCCGCCCGGAGACATGGAGCCCGCTGGCAGGGAAGCAGGGCGAATAGCAGTAGGTGATGGTGCCCGCCTCGGGGGTGAAGGGGCGGGCCGCGAAGGTGTATCCGTTGAGGTTGAGGCTCCGGCCCTTCGACTTGACGCCGAAGTCGAAGCGGAGTCGGTAGAGGCCCGGGGGCAGATCGGCAGGCAACTGAGGCGTGGCGAGGAAACTGGCTTTACGCTGCGTGCCGATCGGAATCAGCGTGGAGGTAACCACCTCTTGCAGTACATCGACCGGCGACTTGAAGGCATAACCGTAGCGGTTGGTGGCAGCTCCCTGCACTCCGCCCTCGATGGCCAGGCCCGTGGGAGTCAGGAGGGTGGACATCTTCTCGTCCGAGGGCAGGCGCATCCAGCCGTCCGAATCGAAGGTCCGCTCTGCCGTCACCAAGGCGAGAAGGGAATCCACCGGGAAACCCGCGGCGGACATGGCCGCTAGGTAGGTATCAGGCAGCTGCAGGTCCGCCTGCACCCTCACCTGCTGGCCGGGGCTCCAGAGAGCCTTGTCTACCTGGACTGTGGCGGTCCAGTCTCCGAAGAAGGTGTGCCCGCCGCCCTGAAAGGAGACTACCGGTAAGGCCAGCCTCACTGAGGTACCTACGGGAGCCTGGATCGTCCAGGCCGTGTTGGGCTCGGTGTAGATCATGCCCGAGGACTTGACCGCCATCCCGTTCATGAGCATCTGGAAGATCTGTCCCGTGCTGCTGTTCCGCCAGACGATGTCGTCCTTGCCGTCGCCATCGAAGTCTCCGATGGCCACGATCTGCCATTCTGGTCTGGGCTCGGTGTAGATGACCGAACCCGGCAGGACTGTGGCGCCATTCATGGGCATGAGGTAGACCGCCCCAGTGGAAGCATTCCGCCAGAGGATGTCGGACTTCCCATCGCCGTTGAAATCGCCAGTGCCGACGATGCGCCAAGCCGTGTTCGGTTCGGTGTAGATCATCGCCCCTGAGGCTTGATTAAGCCCATTCACTTGCATCTGGTAGACCTGCCCTGTGCTGCTGTTCCACCAGAGAATCTCGTTCTTGCCGTCCGCGTTGAAATCACCGGTGCCAACGATCTGCCATTCCGGTCTGGGCTCGGTGTAGATGACCGAACCCGGCAGGACTGTGGCGCCATTCATGGGCATGAGGTAGACCGCCCCAGTGGAAGCATTCCGCCAGAGGATGTCGGACTTCCCATCGCCATTGAAATCAGCCACGGCCTGGATGGTCCAGGCAGTATTCGGCTCCTGGTAGATCAGTCCCGACCACTTGATAGTGCTGCCGTTCATCAGCATCAGATAGACTTGGCCCGTGCTGCTGTTCCACCACAGGACGTCGGCCTTGCCGTCGCCGTCGAAATCCCCTGTGCCGACGATCTGCCAAGCGGGATTTGGCTCGGTGTAGAAGTTAGTGCCTGGCTGAACAACGCCCCCGCTCATTGGCATCATGTAGACTTGGCCGGTGGAGGCATTTCGCCAGAGCAGGTCGCTGGTCCCGTTGCCGTAGAAGTCGGAACGCTTGGTCGTGGCGTGCAGCGAGGTCGACGCGATCAAGATGAGAGCAACCCAGATGGAACGCAGAACGGTGGACACGGGGAACTCCGACGAGTTGATCTGACCGTTTGTAGACGAGATGCGGTTTGATTGATCAGACACTGCTCTTCTATTCGACACGGTTTCCGAGGGCCTTGTTGATGGAGTTTTGGTAATTATTCCTCGTGAGCGTCCTTGAACACGGCTTGGTCGCGATGATTCTACCCTCGGGTAGCCGTGCCTTACCCTTGGTCCGGAAGGTGACGATTGTTTCATCCAGGCATTCGCCTAGACATAGATCGGCACGGCTAGGGTAGCTCCCGAACTCCAGGCCCCTGCCCTGCATTGGAATTGCCCCAGGAGGCCTCTCTATCTTCCGGCTCGCCATGATGGTAGCCCCGCCGCCTCCCGGGCCCTCCAGGGGGCATGGAAGCAGAGGCTTGTGCTTGCCTCGCAGGAGCTCAATGCAGGGCCCGAAAAATGGGGGCATCTAGGGGGAATCCATGACCCAGGAGAACTCCCAGCACGAAGGCCACATCTTCTTGAGGCTGTGGGTTGTGGCCATCATCGCCTATGCCGTGGCCGCCTGGATGAGTGACAAGATCGCCGGAAGGCAGGGTAGATTGTTCAACCTTGCCAAAGTTGAAGTAGTGGGTAGCTACGCTAATGCCCGAGGTGAATTTGTGAATGACTGGGTAATCTTCATCGTCATTACGATTCTAGCCTTGATAGCGAGCGTCCTCTGGGGCATTCAGACTGCATTGCATAGGGTTCGGGAGGCGGTGCAAACCCAAAACGAACTCTCCAAGAAGATGCTTGATGAGCTTGAGTCCATCCACAACCGTGCCTCTAGAACGGCGGAGATTCTCTGGGATGAGTCGGCCGAAGGGCGCAGAGCTGCAGACGAATCTCGCCGAGGGTGGCTGAACCAGGACTCGTGAGCACTCTGCCGCAGTGATTCAGAGGCCCCCTAGAAGCCCCTCTAGGTTGAATGGCGGTTGAATGGAGCACATTCAAACAAAAAGGGCTGCGAAGCCGCAACCCTAAGTGCTTGATTCTATTTGGTCGGGGCGAGAGGATTCGAACCTCCGACCCTCTGCTCCCAAAGCAGATGCGCTACCAGGCTGCGCCACGCCCCGACGGTTCGTGAAGTATAGCAAATCAGGCGGGGCTGGCCTTCGGGCTACTTGCCGATGGCGATGCTGCATAGATTGAGGCCGATGCTGGGCGGCAACGGGCAGGTCTGGTCGAGCCGCTGGCGTGGCCTTGCCTTAAACCAGCAGCTTGGACTGCCGATCCATAGGTCATTGGGGGTCCCATGCTTCGCGCCAGTGCCTGTGTCCTGCTGCTTGTCCTCGGCAACGCCTGTGGCGGTGGCTCATCCACCCCAACCCCGGTCTCGCCAACGGCCCCGCCCTCTGTCACGCGCCTGATTGTCCCCTCCACGACGGATCCGGCCATCACCACTTACCTCAATCCCCATGTGGCCATCAACCCGGACCCAGCTGTTTCGGCGAAGAATGGGCTGTTCCTCTTCCTGGTGGGAACCGGCGGGCAACCGCAGAACCAACAGCTCATCCAGGCCACTGGCGCCGCCCGGGGCTATCACGTCATCGGCCTCATGTACCCGAACACACCGAGCGTAGGCAGCCTGTGTGATGCCAGCCCAGATCCCGATGCTCACTGGAATGTTCGCCGGGAAATCATCACGGGCCAGGATGTCTCTGCCTTGGTTGCCATCGCACCAGCAGAGTGCCTCGAGCACCGCCTTACAGCCCTGTTGACCCACCTGTCCAATACCTACCCAAGCGAAGGCTGGGGCCAGTACCTGACCTCTGGGGTCATCGCCTGGTCAAAGGTGACGGTGGCTGGGCACAGCCAGGGTGGTGGGCACGCGGCTGTCATTGGCAAGCTGCATCCCTTGGCCAGGGTGGTCTGCCTCTCCAGCCCTGCGGACTGGCGCACCGTGCCGAACCTTCCCGCCACCTGGTATGCCACTTCGGGGCTCACCGGAGCAGACCGCACCTTCGGCTTCAGCCACCAGCAGGACGAGCTGGTTTCCTGGCCGCTGGTGACGGCCAACTGGACGGCCATGGGGATCCACGCCTATGGCGCCGCGGTGGATGTCGATTCAGGCTCTGCCCCCTATGCGGGCAGCCATGAACTCACCACCAACCTCGCCCACGCTCCCACCGTCGCCTATCCGGCCCCCTTTCACAGCGCCACCGTGGTGGACGCCGTCACCCCGAAGCTTGGCGATGGCACCCCCGCCTACCGTCCCGTGTGGGTTCACCTCTGCTTCCCGTGAGCCGCAGCTGGCCTTGGGCCAACTGACGATCAGCCAGGGTAGTCCTTCCGCCGCAGGGGCTTGCCGGCACGGTGGGCCTGGACGATGGGCAGGGTGGCCCGGACCTTTTCTTTGGGGCTCTCCAGCGCCTGCAGGCTGGTGGCGCGCTGGGGGTCGGTCCTACCCCGCAGGACCGACCTGGCCTGGGCATAGGCGTGGTATTCCTGGGCACAGGCATGGGCGAGTGCCAGAGCCACGGCGGCGTCCTCTTTTGCGGGGTCATCCAGCCCTGCGATCCGCGCCGTGACCTGCTCGAAGTAGGCATTCCGGGTGCGCCGCACCTCCGCCTCTGCCTCGGTCACCCAGGGCGGGGGCGGGGAGTAAAAGAACAACGCCCGGCAAGAGAAGGAGCCACAGAGGACGGCCGCCACGACCAGGGTCTTTCGCCACATGAGGCCCCCGCTTCGGTTCGGCTGGCCTTCGGGCTACTTGCCGATAGCGACACTGCGCAGGTTGAGGCCGGCGCGCTGGAGGTCGAAGATCTTGGAAGCGAGGCCCAGGGCCAGCTGGGTCTCCATGTCCTCACGGCCGCGCTTGGTGGCGCCCGCCGGGGGGACGGCAGCCAGCTCGTTGGCGCCGTGGCTCTTGGACCAGACCAGGTCCATGGCGAAGGAGATGCGCTTCTCGGCACTGGTGAGCTCGCCAGCGACGTTGGACATGCGGCCGTCGCCGCCGTAGCCAACGCGCAGCCAGCCCGGACCCTCGAAGCCCCGACTGGAGTTGGTGAGGTTCACGGCCTGGAGGCGGCCCTTGTCGCCGTAGGTGAAGTCCATGCGGGTGTGCACACCCTGCTCGTCATTGCGGAAGTCGAGGCGGACCGGAAGCTTGGTGTCCTTGTTGATGGCGACTTCGAGCTTGCCGCGCTTCCAGAAGCCCAGGCTCTGGGCCAGGCTCTGCTCCCGCTTCTTGGCGTCCCAGGGCTGGGTCGAGGCGGTGAAGACCAGCCGCTGCAGAGTGAGGCCGCCCGCGGCCTCCTCGCCACCCAGGGTGGGCTTGAAGGTGGAGGCATCGATGTAGACGGCCCTGATGTCGTTGAGGGTCTGGCGGAACCAGGACATGTAGGTCAGCGGCGCATCGGCAGGAGGCAGCTCCACGCGGGTGGTGTAGGCATTCTGCTCCTTGCTGTAGAGGAAGCCCCGGTTGCCACGCCGGGTGTAGAGCAGGGTCCCGAAGTCGCCCACGAGGTCTGTCTTGAAGTCCCCGTTGGCAAAGTAGAGGCCCTTGACCCTAAGGTTCGCCATGCCCCCCTGGCTGTTGCCCTTGACGACGCCCTGGCTGAGGGCGTCCACCTTCTGATTCACGGCGGCCCCGCTGAGGGCAATGCCCAGGGTGCCCTGCATGTCCACGGAGGTGATGCCCTGGTAGCTCTGACCAAACCAGGCGGCATCCACGGCGTCCAGGGTCTCGCGCAGGGCGCGGCGGGCGGCCTCGGCCTCGGGGGTCACCTTGGGGGCGGCCTTGGCGGCGGCAGGCTTCGAAGCAGCCTTGGGGGCAGCCTTGGTCGGGGCCTGGGC
>Ga0194053_10002238_pt1 | contig 11682 bp, 12 predicted proteins | sample SepL228m_MetaG_FD_161684 | JGI IMG/M metagenome (GOLD analysis project Ga0194053, IMG submission 161684) | Anoxic zone freshwater microbial communities from boreal shield lake in IISD Experimental Lakes Area, Ontario, Canada - Sep2016-L227-8m | ecosystem: Environmental > Aquatic > Freshwater >... | reverse complement strand
CCGCTTCCCGTGCCTTTGAAAACCGAACGATCAAACGGACCACCCGCGATGATGGCATCAATTTTTTTGAACTGGGCATCGAGGGTCTTGGGATCCGAGGCCTCGAGCCCGGAGAGCACGGCAAGGGTGTCCTTCAGGTCCTCGAGGCGGTTTTCCTGCGCGGGGGAAAGGTCCTTTTTTGCGACGATCCGGTTGATCTGGCTCTGGATGGTTTCCTGCCGGCTGGTGAGCGGGTTCAGCTTCGCCTGGGCGAAGACCAGCGCCTCGTAGGACCAGCGCGTGGGCATGAACTCGCAGATCAGCGGAACCTCCAGATCGCTGCGCGCGGGCGTCGCGCTGCCGGGGTGGCTGTTCACCCACTGGTGGATCGAATACATGAAATCGAGGTTGCGGTTCATTTCCTCGTATTTGATGAGCGCGCCGCTCAGGATGATCTGCGGGATGAGGACCGCCGGGATGATCAGGATGGCGGTCTTGCTTTCGGCCACGAGCGAGGAAATGACAAGGCCGAGCGCCGCTCCGCTGCCCGCCGTGAGAAACATCGCCCAGAAGACGATTCCGAACCCGCCGCGGACGGCCAGCAGCCCGTTTCCAATGAGCGTGAAAAGCGCGCACTGGATGAGCGCGAAAGCCGCCAGGGTCAGCGCCTTGGCCATGACATAATATGGCAGGCGCACGTCGAGGTTCCGCTCCCGCATGAGGACCGGCCGGTCGCGGATGATGTCGTCCACACTGTTCGTCAGGCCGAGAAACATCGCCACCACGAGCGAAAGGAACAGATACGTTGGAATGTGGAATGCCGAGGCGAAATCGTAAACATCGCCGACCGAATACCGGAGGACCATCCCGGTGAGCAGCGCCAGCAACGGAGCCTCAAGGATGGTCGTGAGGAGGTTCGCCGGATTCCTCAGTTTGCTGATGAACGCGCGCTTGAGAAGCACCATGAACTGGTGCCATTCCTCGCGCCACCGGATCGATGAGCGGCGGCGGGTCGGAGCCGGCGGAGGCGGGGCGGCCTCGCGCGGCGCGGACGGCTGCTGGACATCCTTCATCAGCAGGTAGGCCTCGTATTTGTCGCGCCAGTAATCGGGCGAGAACCTGCGGGCCGGCACAAGCTGCCCCCGGTTGTTTTCCTCAAAAATAATGTCCCCGCCGAGATCGCGCAGCGGGGTCTCCAGCACATCGAAAATGAACTCCGGACGGGTCGTGCCGCAGGCCTCGCAGCCGCCGAGCGCCGTCCCGAAATGCTGCTGGTGCTCGGCCTCCGCGAAATACTTCAGCATCTCCTGCGGCGTCCCGAAAAAAACGAGCTTCCCGCCGCGGTCGAGCAGGGCCGCCTTCTGGAACATCTGGAAAATTTTCGAGGTCGGCTGGTGGATTGTGACGAGCACGATCTTGTTGTGCGACATCCCCCGGATGATCTCGATCACATGCTCGGAATCCTTCGAGGAGAGCCCGCTCGTCGGCTCGTCGAAGAGGAAGACGTCGGCCGAGCTGACCATGTCGAGGCCGATGTTCAGGCGCTTGCGTTCGCCGCCGCTCAGCGTCTTCTTGTGCGCGCTGCCCACGACAAAATTCCTGCGTTCGTTCAGCCCGAGCTCCGCGAGCTTGCCGTCCACCCGCCGGAGCCGTTCGCGCCGCGAGAGGTGGGGGGCGCGGATCGCGGCCGCGAAATTCAGGTTTTCCTCGATCGTGAGGTGTTCGTCGAACGCATCGTATTGCGGGACATAGGTGACGTATTTCCGGAGGGCGTCGTAGTTCCCGTAGAGCGACCGGTTGTTGAAAAAGACGTCGCCCTGGTGCGGCGGGAACTGCCCGGAGAGCGCGCGCAGGAGCGTGCTTTTCCCGCACCCGCTGGCCCCCATCACGCAGACGATCTCGCCGCGCTGCACGGAAAAGGAAATGCCGTCGATCGCCACGGTCCCGTTCCCAAACCGGCAGACCAGGTCGCGCGCCTCGAGCGAGCGGATGACATTCCGCTCCTCTTCGATCAGGCGCTCGGTGAAGTTGCAGCGGAGGATCTGGCCGACGTCCACACGGATCGTGTCGCCGTCCGCCAGCGGGGCCGTGTTTCGAACCGGCACTCCCCGCACCAGGATCGGACGGTCGGATTGGAGGACTTCGAGACGGCCCTCCCGGCTGTCGTAGTCGCAGGAGATCTTCAGGAGCACATCCCCGCCGGCACCGGGGGAGAGGAGGATGTCGTCCTCCTGCAGGAGGCCGGGATTGTTCGACACCAGATATTCGTTCTTCGAGGTCTTGAGCTGGAAGCGCCCGCCGTAGGATCGCGCACGGCGGCGCAGGTCGCCGAGGTCCAGCTCGCTGTCGTTGTGAAAAACAATTTTGTCCTCGAGCGTGGCGTCCACGACCGTGCCCTGGTTCAGGCGGACGCCTTTGAGGACGGCGTCCACATTGCGAAGGGAGCGGACTTTGACCCGGAGTCCGAATGTTACCTGCAGGCAGGAGTCCCGCGAGCGGCCCTTCTCGAGACGCACTTCGTCGGACCCGCTCACCGCGATGAAAATCTCGGGGAGCGTGACATTTTTCTTGGCGTTGAAATAAAAGACGAGGTCGGAATACGCGAGGACCTGGTCGTCAATGAGCACCCGCTGTCCGGTGTAGAGCCGGGCGAAGTCTCCCGGTTTGAGCGCGCGGCCCTGCACGACGAGGTTCCTTCCGCTCAGGTTTTTCAGGATCACCAGATCGCCATACCGGTAGGCGTTGAGCCGCTCGTCCTCCGCGAAATCCGCGAGCGCGACATCCGAGTTGTCGGGATTCCCGAAGCTGACCATCTCGAGGGGCGAGGCTCCGGCCCGGTAAACCGTCGGGTCGGATTGGTTGTCCGAGTTGAGCTGATAGACGATGTCAATCGCCTGCTCGGCCATGCCGAGGCGGGACATGAACGAATAATATGCGATGACCTGGTCCTGCCGGAGGCCGGCCTTGGCGATGAGGTCGTAGAGCTGGACGCCGAGGAGGATCTTGCGCTCGTCGCTGAGCTGCCCGGCCAGCTTCTGGGCCATTTCGTTCAGATCCTGCTTCTCGTGCAGCGCTTCGCCGAACAGCTTCCGCAGCTCGGAATAAACGGCATCCGGGTAGTCGTAGCGGAGGAATCCCAGCCCGGAGTCAATTTCCTCCTCCAGCAGTTCGCCGTCGGTCCGCGCGAACGCGGCAAGCACCTTGATCAGCGTCGGCAGAAGATTCGGACCCTCGGTCACCGTGCGGGGCTTCCGCAGCAGCCTCCGGAAAAAATGCCGTCCCCGCGACCGCACGAAAGAAAACCCGCGCAGGGCACTTTCAATACGGCGCTGCACTCTCCCCGGACCAGGCTGTGAATTTACGGTTTCCACCAAACCTTCATCTTATCCCCCGTCCCCGCCCATTGCAATCCGCGTGTGGACGTTCATCCCTCTTTACGAAGTGCCCGCGTGCTGGTTTTCTGATCCGGTCTTTTTTTCACCACATGATCACCGTCGTCATCGGACACAAGAACCCCGACATGGATGCCATCTGTTCGGCGATCGGGTATGCGGAGCTCAAGACCGCCACCGGATCCTCCCAGGTGCTGGCGGCACGCTGCGGGAACACGAACGAGCGGATTGATTTCGGGCTCGGGAAATTCGGCTTCGAAGCGCCGGTTTTCCTGAGCGACGTTCATCCGCGCGTGGAGGATGTGATGGAGCGCGATGTGGAGGGGGCGCATTTCGCCAGCCCGGTTTACGAGGCGATGACACGGATCAACGAGGCGAGGTTCCGCGGGCTACCCGTGGTGGACGACGACGGGCGTTGCCTCGGCCTGATCTCCGGGTTCAAGCTCAGCCAGTATCTCTTTCCGCCGCTTGACCGGATCGCCTCGGCGCGGGTTGTGGACGCCTCGCTGGCCGACATCCGGGCCTCGGTCCACGGGAAGCTGCTCGCGGGGACGGATGACACGGAGGTTCACCCCTACCACCTCGTGGTGGCCGCGATGCACACCACGACGTTCACAAAACGCCTGGACGAGCTCGACCGGAAATCCACCGTCCTCATCGTGGGCGACCGCTGGGATGTCCAGAAACTCTCGATCGAAGCCGGCGTCCGCGCCCTCGTCATCACCAATAATTTTTCTGCGAAAAAGGCCGTGCTGGCGGCCGCCAAAGCCCACGGCGTCACGCTGTTCTCCTCGCCCTACGACACGGCGACGACCGTCCTGCTGGCGCGTGCGGCCGTCACGTCGGGAAAGATGGTTCAAGCGGAATTCACGAGCCTTCCGGCGGACATGCCGCTGCGCGAAGCGAAAGCCGACGTCGCGATGTCCTCGCAATTCGTCTTTCCGGTCCTCGGGCCGGACGGGCGGCTGGAGGGCATCCTTTCCAAAAGCGATTTTCTGAAACCGATGCCGCGGCAGTTGATCCTTGTGGACCACAACGAGCTGAGCCAGGCGGTGAGCGGGGCGGACGAGATTCCGATCATCGAGATCCTTGACCACCACCGGATCGGCGTGGCGCCGACCCACCAGCCGATTCTTTTCCTGAACCGCCCGGTGGGCTCGACCTGCACGATCATCGCCACCTGCTACCAGCAGGCGGGCGTCCCGATTCCCAAAAACGTGGCGGGCCTTCTCATGTGCGGGGTGATTTCCGACACGCTCAACCTCACGTCTCCGACCACGACCGGCGTGGACCGCGCGATCATGCGCGACCTTGCCGGAATCAGCGGCGTCAAGCCGTCGGATCTCGCCTCGGAGATCTTCTCGGTCGGATCCCCGTTGCTCACCATGACCTCGAAGCAGGCGATCACCGCCGACTGCAAGGAATACATCGAACGCGGGTTCCGGTTCAGCGTCTCGCAGATCGAGGAGCTCAGCTTCTCGCACCTGCCGGAGAAGCGCGAAGACCTTGTCTCTGCGCTCGAAGCCTACCGCGCGGCAAACAATTACTTTTTCTCCGCGCTGCTCATCACCGACGTCAACACCCAGAACTCGGTGCTCCTGCTCTGCGGGCCCGACCAGTTCACCCGCCTGATCGATTTTCCCGACGACGGCCCCCGCCTGTGGTCGCTCGACGGCGTGGTCTCGCGCAAAAAGCAGCTCCTCCCGTATCTCGCGGGCCTCGTCGCACGGATGCTCTGAGCATCGAACGCCCGCCCCGTGTCCGTCATGATTTCATGACTGTGTTCCTTGCTTTTATCGAATGGCACTCAATAAGGAGCGATGCTTCTTACGCCTTGGAGAATCCCAATGACCCCTCCGGCGTTCCTGAAAAACTGATCTTTTTTCATCTGTTCGAGTTGCATTTCCTCCCCGACCTGCCTCCGCTGGCGGGAGTACTGTTCCGCTTGAACGCTGCTGAGTTGCGCGTCAGAACGTCCTCTTGTCGCATTCAATGCTGCCGCATCCGAACCGGGGCCGAGCTTTGAAACCGTCGGCGAGGTCGTGCAACCGCTTATGACCAGTGAAAAAAATAAAGTGATGGCAAACATTCTCATTTGTCGTGGAATCAGGGTTTGTTGTTTCAGTGATCGACAACCACTTGGGTTTGTTGGGTGGTCGAAGAATTGTTGATGACTCGCGGATTGTGCCTCGTGGCCAACTCGATGGCCTGTGCGCGGCGCATTCTTTCGATGTTGTCCATGTCCCTTCCCTCCTGTTCGACGCGGTGCGTGTTTTTCCGGTTTGCTTCCGCCTGCTGGGGGTCCATCGCAAAATACTCGCTGTTCGAACCCGGAATCATGCAACCTTGGAGCAAAAGAACCGACAATGCGACGAATCCCAGTTTTGGCCAGGCGCACATGCGCGGAACGGTTCCCGCCCGGCACATCTTTTTATAAAGCGACCAGGCCTCCGGTGTCTCTTGCATGGTTCGGACAAATTCCAGGGCTCCGCGGAAATGGGCGCTGTCAAGAGCGGCTTCCAAGTCTTTAGGGAGTTCTGGCTGGTCAAATTCCGGACTCTTTGGATTGTGCATTGTTTTTTGCTGTTGGGATTGATGCCTCGGACAAAGGAATCAAAAACTGCAAACAACTGTCAACAAAACAATCCAACAAAAACAAACTATCGTGTGTTTTCCAGAAAATCAGTTTGGGTAATGTCATGAAGTGCCCGGTTTCCATGCAAAGTTCTCGGATCGTTTACGGACCATGCGCACAGCGGCGGGCCACACGCAGGAACGCCTGGCCGAGCTTGCGGATTTGTCCAGAAATTACATAGGGCTGCTCGAAACAGACCGTCGCGAGCCGTCTCTCTCGACCCTGCTCGCCTTGGGACGGGCGCTCAATGTCCGGCTCGATGATCTGGCCGGATCTCCACAACGCCGGGACGAAGGACTACATGGGCCGCATGGCAAGCCAACAGCCGCCTACAGAAAATTGGAAAGTATCGTTCAAACATCAACCGAAAAGGAGGTCGTCGCGTTCGTCGAAATCCTTGAGGTGTGCCTGAAGTTGTTTCGATCCCGTCCTTCCGTTCCAGGTGAAGCGAAATCCACGAAACCGAAAGCCGGATTCGGGTGAGTCAAGGATGCGTGTCAGGCACAAGACGACTCTTGCCAAGTTTAGCCGGGGGCTATACGTTGGCCTCATGACCACCACACTCCAAGCATGGGGAAACAGCCAGGGGGTGCGCCTGCCCAAGGTGCTCCTTGCCGCTTTGCGGCTCGAGGCCGGTGCCAGCCTCGAAGTGGGGCTGTCCCCGAAAAAAGACGCGATCATCGTGAAACCCGCGAAGCCGACATCGCGCGTTCGCGGACGGCATCGCATCGAAGATTTGGTCGCCGCCATGCCGAAGGGTTACAAGACGGCCGAGTTTGACTGGGGAGCAAGCGGGCGCGAGGTCTGGTGATGGCAGCCCCCAAGCCGGGCGATCTGGTGGCGCTGAATTTCGATCCCCAGGCCGGACACGAACAGAAAGGACGCCGTCCGGCGCTGGTCGTAAGCAAGGAAGCATTCAACAAGGCCACAGGCATGGCGATCTGTTGTCCGATCACAAACACGAACCGTGGCGTGCCTTTCCATGTGCCCATCGCCGGACGCACCTCATTGACGGGTTTCGTGATGTGCGAGCAGGTGAAGTCGCTCGATTTCCGCTCGCGTGGCATGAAACTTATCGAACGCGCGCCGCAGGATGTACTGGACGATGTGCTCGCCATCATGGATGCCTCGGTGTTCTGAATCACCGCTGCTTGACCGCCCTGCACATTCCGCTACCATCGCTCAACAGAAACGCTGCTTGAGGATGAAATTGTCGGGCAAACGTCCGCGACATCCGCAAAACGATTTCCCTTCAAAAATACTGACCATGGCAAAATCCGACGACATCACCGGCAAGGCCGCCACCGCACGATCAAAGAACCTCGAACTCGCTCTCCAGCAGATCGAAAAAGACTATGGCAGCGAGGCGATCCGCCGCCTCGGCGACGCGTCGGTCTCCCCGGTCGAGGTGATCCCGACGGGAAATATCATGATCGACCGCGCGCTCGGGGTCGGCGGGTTTCCGCGCGGGCGGATCGTGGAAATCTTCGGGCCGGAGTCATCCGGCAAGACCACGCTCACGCTCACGGCGGTCGCGCAGGCGCAGAAGCGCGGAGGGCTCGCCGGGTTCATTGACGTCGAGCACGCGCTGGATCCCCAATATGCCCAGAAGCTGGGCGTGAACCTCGACGAGCTCCTTGTCTCCCAGCCGAGTTCGGGCGAGGAGGCGCTCCGGATCTGCGAGACGCTCGTCCGCTCGAACGCGCTCGACATCATCGTTCTCGATTCCGTGGCCGCCCTCGTGACAAAATCCGAGCTCGAAGGCGAGATCGGCGACGCGGTCGTCGGCGCCCAGGCGCGGCTGATGAGCAACGCGCTTCGCAAGCTCACCGCCTTCATTTCCAAATCGGGCACGGTCTGCATCTTCACCAACCAGATCCGCGAGAAAATCGGCGTCATGTTCGGCAACCCGGAAACCACGCCGGGCGGAAAGGCGCTGAAATTCTATTCGAGCGTGCGGATTGACATCCGCCGGATCGGCGCGATCAAGAACAGTGACGGCGTGGTGACCGGGAACCGCACGAAGGTCAAGATGGTGAAGAACAAGGTGGCGCCGCCGTTCACGGAGGCGGAGTTCGACATCATGTATAACGAGGGGATCTCGCACACCGGCTCCCTCCTCGACGTCGCCATCGAAAAAGGGATTCTCGAAAAGCGCGGCTCCTGGCTCAGCTACAAGGGCAACCAGCTCGCGCAGGGCCGCGACGCCGCGAAGGAAGCCCTCAAGGCGGACGCAGCGCTCTATGCCGAGATCGAAGCCGAGGTCCGCGCGGCTCTCGACGCGGCCAAAAAATAGCCGCCCTCATGGAAGAGGATCTCGATCCGGCGTCCCTGACGATCCGCTCGCTCGGCGAACGCGTGATCGCCTCGCCCCTCGAAAAGCTGATGGCCGAAGGCGCGCCCGGCCATGAGTTTTACAGCGACGACCACCGGATCCTCGTCAATCATGAGCTCCCGGATATTTCGCGCATGATCGCAAACGGGGAGGAATTCCCGTGCTTCGAGGTCGCCGGTCCGCGAAAAAAAATCTTCTTCGATCCCGCGCACACGAATTGCGCGATCGTGACATGCGGCGGGCTCTGTCCGGGCTTCAACGACGTGATCCGGGCGATCGTCATGCAGGCCTACTACCGGTATGGCGTGCGGCGGATCTATGGCGTCCCGTATGGATTCGAGGGGCTCATCCCGGAATACGGGCATGCGATCATCAACCTCACCCCGGAGGCCGTCGCCAACATCCATGAATTCGGCGGCACCTGGCTCGGCACCTCGCGCGGCCCGCAGGACATCCTCCGCATGGTGGACCGGCTCCAGGAGCTCGATGTCAACATCCTCTTCGTCATCGGTGGCGACGGAAGCCAGCGCGGTGCCCGCGAGATCGAGCAGGAAGCCCGCCGGAGAGGAGCGAAGCTCGCCGTGGTCGGCGTCCCCAAAACGATAGACAACGACATGGTCTACATGGACAAGAGCTTCGGCTACGAGACCGCCGCCGCCGCCGCCGTCGCCGCCGTCCATGCCGCGCACACCGAGGCCCGAAGCGCACGCGGGGGAATCGGCCTCGTCAAATTGATGGGCCGCCACTCGGGATTCATCGCCTGCGCGGCGACCCTTGCCAGCGGCGAGGTCAATGCCGTCCTGATCCCGGAAGTTCCTTTCGCCCTCGACGGCGAGCACGGGTTTCTGGAGGAGATCCGCCAGCGCGTCGTCTCGCGCGGACACGCGGTCGTGATCGTCGCGGAGGGAGCCGGCCAGGAATATATGGGCACGAGCGGCGAAACCGATGCCTCGGGGAATCTCCGCCTCGGCGACATCGGCCAATTCCTCAAAACCCGGCTCACCGAGCATTTCCAAAAGAACCAGACCCCGCTCACGCTCAAATACATTGACCCGAGCTACATGATCCGCAGCGTTCCGGCCTCTCCGCAGGATCGGATCTACTGCATGCGTCTCGGCCAGGCCGCCGTCCATGCCGGCATGGCGGGCAAAACCGGCCTCGTCGTCGCCCGCTGGCACATGGTCTATGTCCATGTCCCGATCGCTGTCGTCACCTCCGCGCGCCGCACCGTGGACCCCGGCAAGGACATCTGGCTCTCGGTCCTCGAATCCACCGGCCAGCCCGCCCGGTATTGCTGATTCAGAAAAAAGGAAGGAAAATCTCACCGTTAAAAGATTATTCAGCTTGCTGAGCCTGTTGGTGTTTGGTGGTTGCCTGGAAGTTTTTGCCGGACCACCGTTTGTAACGGATGATCCAGAGACGGTTGCATACCAACATGGGGAGGTTTACCTCGCATCCCAACACATTGAGACCGCTGACGGATGGGCTGGAACCGCTCCGCACGTCGAAGTGAATTACGGTGTCGTTCCCAATGTTCAACTTCATCTCATTGCTCCACTCGTTTACAATGCGCCAACCGCTGGCAGCGCGCACTATGGTTACGGGGATACCGAGCTCGGTGTGAAATTCCGTTTTGTTCAGGAGAGCGAATATCTGCCTCAGGTTGGAGTTTTTCCATTATTGGAAGTTCCCACCGGCAACGAAGGGGTTGGACTTGGCGCCGGTCATGTCCTGGCATTTTTTCCGCTGTGGATCCAGAAGAGTTGGGGAAAAGAAGACAGCAAGTGGACCATGTATGGCGGGGGTGGTTACGGCATCAATTCCGGTGTTGGCAATGAAAACTGGGGGTTTCTCGGCATGGTTGTACAACGACAAATCAGGAAAAATGTTTTGCTCGGAGCGGAAATCTATCATCGCACCACAATGGTAACGGGCGGGCGTGGAGACACCGCTTTCAATATCGGAACGGTTATTGATTTAAGCGATCACCACCACCTGCTATTTTCTGCCGGACGCTCAATAGATGGGCCGACAGATTTTCAGGTTTATATTGCATGCCAATTGACATTCGGGCCGGAATCCATTCATTCACTTGAAGCCCGGCCTCGAGGGAAATAAAAGAACAACGAAATTATGATTGAAATTGTCCTGATGGCGCATGTTTTTTTCGGAGTGGCTTGTCCGTTCGCGGCCCTTTGGGTTTGTGTGGACACGCTGAATTTTTCCGAAGCCAATCAAAGACGGATTCAAAAAATGAGTTATGCTGCGGCGGTTTTTATGTGGCTTTCCTTTTTGTTGGCCGGGTATTGGTATGTTTTCTATTACAAGGCTGACAAGGCCATTATTTTGAATGGTCCATTCCCCTTGGCCCACAATTTTTTCATGGAGGCCAAGGAACATCTGGCTATCATACTGCTGATGCTTGCTTCTTATCTGCCTATTGCCGCGGCTGATAACCTGCTGGCACACACGGGCGCGCGGCGGGTGCTCATCTGGGTGGCCGGAATGACGGTAGTGCTGGCATTAATGATGGAGAGCGGCGGCGGGGTCATCGCGATGGGAGTCAAGGCGGGGTTGCTTTCCAGGTGAATCAAATGAAATCAAACATGCAGAATTCCGGCATTTCAAAATATACCATTTCATTCGGGCTTTCTTTAGCTATCGCCAGTGTTGCAGATGGCCTGCTTGTGATTGCCAAGGAAACAAATCCCGACCTTTTGGCAGCGATGAAGAAACTCACCGGGCATCACTGGGTAACCCATAGTATTATCATTCTCGGGATTTTTTTTCTGTTCGGGTGGCTGTTTGCACAGAGCCGCGGAGGGATCGGGATCAAAATGAGTGCCAACCGCTTGATTGGCACACTCGTGGCCGGGGTTGCAGCGGGCAGTCTTATTCTTTTAGGGCTATTTACGTGCCTCCGGTAATCCCACATTTTGTGGTTTGACGATGCCGGAAAAACAGGGCGGTCCGATTTGTGCTGCCTGCCGGGCGAGCCGATAAAAGAGGTTGCCTCGGGAAGCAGACTCCCTGTGGATTCTGGGTCAGGGGTCCCGGAAATTCCCCTTCGGATACGTGCGCAGGTAATCCCGGACTTCGTCGGCGAACGCCGCTCCGAATTCCTGGAGTTTCTTTTCCCCGATGCCGCTGATCGCGCGGAGGGCATCGGGGGACTCGGGATATTCGCGGGCCATCTGGCGGAGCGTGGTATCGCCGAAGATGACGTAGGCGGGGACGCCGCGTTCGTCGGCGAGGCGTTTGCGGAGTTTGCGCAGGCGGTCGAAGAGGGTTTCGTCGCAGGCGATTTCTCCCGCGCGGGCCTTGGGTGCCCGCCTGGTTTC
>Ga0194053_10002236_pt1 | contig 11689 bp, 15 predicted proteins | sample SepL228m_MetaG_FD_161684 | JGI IMG/M metagenome (GOLD analysis project Ga0194053, IMG submission 161684) | Anoxic zone freshwater microbial communities from boreal shield lake in IISD Experimental Lakes Area, Ontario, Canada - Sep2016-L227-8m | ecosystem: Environmental > Aquatic > Freshwater >... | reverse complement strand
TTGTGGGTTTTATGGCGTACCTTGCCTACGATACGTGGTTAGATGTAAAAAAACAATCACGTGGTTAAAAATCAAAATCAATGGGGGTCAGACTCGATTGATTTTATCTAATTCAAAAAACCTACCCGAACAACCGGAACACATAACATAAACCATCCAATCCTCCACGGGGCTAGATGGTTTTTTGTATCTGTCATTGGAAGTCAGACCCCGTTAATTTATTTTCTATTGGTTTTCCGTGATGTTATAATTCAACCATGAACAATGACCAATTGAAACATATTGTAACTGTCCTCCATACTATGGCCGTTGGACTTTTTGCTGTGTTTGGCTATACGGCTTTGACGGCCCAACCGGTGCAATGGTTGCAAATTGGTTTTTCTGCATTGGGTTTTTTGAATATAGAATGTTTGGCTATCTGGGTTTTGTCTTATATTAGTAACGAAGGAGATTAAATATGTCAACATCATTAATGGCTTTGTTAATCACGCTTGTGGTGGTTAATTTAATCGGTCTGAGTTTGATTTGGTACATTAAACATCATTCCCATAACCATTGAGCGCGTAGAGTGAATCAATGGGGTCAGACTCGATTGATTTTATCTAATTCAACAAACCCACCCGAACAACCGGAACACACAACATAAACCATCCAATCCTGCACGGGGTTGGATGGTTTTTTTATATATAAAAAATCCAATAAATGATACAGTTGCAACCAAACTTTAGTCATTAATTCAGAACATGAGCCAGTTAGAAAAACTTTTAGAGCAATTTATCAATACACCGTTTCCACAGTGGAGCGAGGTTCTAACTTTAAGAAGAAGCCGGGGTATGCAAAAAAGGAAAGGAGAGGTTCAAGGTTAGAGTTCTGGCACGAGGAAAAAGGCAGTTCGATTTTGCTACACAAGCCGCACCCGACGAATACAATCAAGACTTATACTAAAAAAGACATAATCGATAAGTTAAAAAAGGCAGGATTTATCAATGAAGCATTTTGAATATAAAGGCTACTTAGGCAGCTGTAAGGTAAGCATTGAAGATAAGTGCTTACATGGGAAAATAGAGTTCATCAACGACCTGGTGAACTACGAAGCACAAACAACTGAAGAATTAAACAAGGAATTCGAGTTAGCTGTCGATGATTACTTAATGCATTGCAAGGAAGTAGGGAAATCACCCGACAAAACCTTTAAGGGTTCATTTAACGTTAGAATCGGTTGCGAGCTTCATCAAAAGGCGACAAGAAAAGCGGAAAATATGGGGAAAAGCCTAAACGATTACATCAAAGACATCGTTAAGAAAGATACAGCGTCACAAACTTAACGCTGTGAGCCGAATCAATGGCGAATCAAATCAATGGGGTCAGACTCGATTAATTCGACCTGATTAAACAAACCGCCTCGGGGAAACCCGTGGCGGTGTTTTTATGTCTATGTTAGACTGTCTTCAATTTTTAATTAAATGGAGTGATTATGGCAACGATTACATTTGATACGTTGAAGTTTGCCAATAAATTAAAATCTGCCGGTGTGGTTCCTGAGCATGCAGAAGCGGAGGCGGAAGCACTAGCCGATATATTTGAAATCAACCTTAAGGAAGTTGCGACCAAGGAAGATATTAAACACCTTGAAGAGCGGATCGATAGTAAATTTATTCAACTAGAACAGCGCATGACTATTAAATTAGGTGCATTGATGGTCATAGCTGTTAGCGCTGTTGCGACTTTGGTTAAATTATTATAGCAATTAACCTCTAATGCTACGAACGCGGGGCGGGGTTTGCAACCCCGCACCAAATTTTTGATATTTACCGAGAATCAATGGGGTCAGACTCGATTGATTTGACCTGATTCAACAAACCCACGCGCATCACAGGAACACATTTGAACATCAACCACCCAATCCTCCACAGGGTTGGGTGGTTTTTTGTATCTGTCATTGGGGTATTTTTAGTGACTCTGTTAAAATGACTTAAATACTAAATCAGATGGGGCGTTTTATGGCAACTATTACTTTTGATACCTTAAAATTTGTCCGTAAATTGGAATCGGCAGGATTTTCTATGGATCAAGCTGAAGCGGTTGCGGATGCTTTTCGTGACGCCTCGGGTGAAGCAGAGCTTGCCAGCAAGCGTGATATTCGCGAACTGGAACTAAAAATAGAATCCCGGTTTGAGCAGGTTAAGGGCGAATTAACGCTAATAAAATGGATGCTGGGAATTATGCTTGGCGGAGTCATGGCATTAGTTCTAAAGGTATTTTTTCCAGTTTAAATACATGGAATCAATGGGGTCAGACTCAATGCCTTTGATTTAAGCACGAACGCAGGACGGGGTTTGCAACCCCGTTCCAAACGTTTGATGTTACAGTCATTCAAAAAGTTTTGCGTTGAAGACGTGTAGCCGTTTAGTTCAGGCATAGTAAAAACGTGAGTGACGGGGTTACAAACCCCGTCACGCGCCAAGGCTTTGCGGTCTCCATTTATTCTTGGGCACCAATGAACCACCATGCGGGACGGGCTTTGAAACCCAGCCCCGCTCAGACCCGTTGGTTCGCAATCTGCATGTTAGGCGACCCAAAGCTTGCAGTATGCTATTATTCGGTAATCGAATAAATCCTATAAAAGGAGTAAGAAAATGGCCGCTGATATAGAAAACCTTGTGCTAGAGCAACTACGCGCTATCAGAGCTGAGATAGCCTCCGTAAAAGAGGATACTCGGGAGATTAAATCACGTTTAATAATCGTAGAAAGTGGTATCGCCAGTTTGCGAAGAGATGGCGGTGATTTTGCGGCCAGTATTGCAGACCAACATTTGAGGTATGATCGATTGAATGATCGTATAGACCGCATTGAAAAGCGCCTGGAACTGTCCTTATAACCAATGAGGTTAGCGCGTAGGATGGGTAGAGGCGATAGCCGAAACCCATCATAATTGCTTCCTTATGCGATGGGTTTCGCGCCGCTCTACCCATCCTGCCCCTTAATATTTCAGATCACGGTAGAAATTTTCGTGCGGGCCAAGCGCCAGCAATACACGCTTGGGTTCATCCCATTGATAGGCCAGCAGGTACTGTTGATTGACGCAGTCGAACTTGTATACGAAGATACCGGCCAGATCACCTTTCTTCTCTTCGCCAAGCTTTGGATCGGTAATTACTGCACGGATTGCCAAGTGTACAGCTTCTCGCTGATTGTTATGCAATTTCCGGTAAGTTCTTTTGAAGGCAGGTTTTTGCTCAAGCTGCACACTCATTGGTCAGGCAGATCGAAAGGTTCAGAATCCTCTTCCATTGCTAATAGCGTATCGCGTATGAATTCGATAGGCAGGTCCGGGTTATCCAATGCAGCACGCCCAATTTTGGCCCAGTAACCTACTTGTTGCGGAATCGAACGCATCTCTGCTTTGGCACGCGCCTTGGCTGTTTCGTAAAGCGCATCGTCGATGCGGATGGAAATACTCATTATTTTCTCCTGTCTCAAGTTGCCACAAATTCAGTATAGTTTGTATTGAGATTAAAGAGCAAGAACAAAAATATTCACCACTAAGTCACTAAATCAAACAAATCAATGGGTAGAGTAGAGAACAGGCTTGCGCCTGCCCCCTCATCAAACCCGAACGCGGGGCGGGATTTGCAACCCCGCACCAAACTTTTGATGCTGTTATCTTTATGCCATAAAAAAAACTATGCGGAGAGAAACAAATTATTTGGTGGTAGAATTGAGTTGTGGTTTTGACAGAGATAAATTACGGCAAAAATTGATGAGATAAAAGAGTCTTTGAATACATTGAGAACAGCGCTGAGTCTGTTTTGTGCTTTCCTGATTGCCATGGGTGGTGCATTGGGTGCGCTTTAATGACCGGGCATAAAATTGAAAATTTAACCTCCGGCTTTCGGGTTGTTCGCGCCAATAAATTCCTGTATTTGCTGCCCAACGGTTTTTCTTACCCGACCACCAGCACCATGGCCTTCTTCCGCTCCGGCTTTCCGGTCGCTTACAAAATAACCAGGGTCAGAATAAATTTAATACATTGTGCGAGAGGGAAAAACGGCGTGAAAAAAATACTGATTTCATATTACTTATCAACCAATCAATCATAAGGAAAGGCCATGAAATTAAGTCAAGCAGTCAAGCCTATAAGCTACTTACAAACAGATGCCAGTATTATTCTGGCTGATTTGGAAAAAAATCATCAGCCCGTCATAGTGACTCAAAATGGACAAGCAAAAGCGGTATTGCAAGATACAAGTCATCTGTTTTAGTTACCAAATTATTTACCAAATTGAATAGCAACAGGTTTTTATCCATGCCATTTTAGATGCGTCTGAGGTTTATCAGCTGGATTTCTCAAAATCCATTAGCAGGTGATGTGATTCCAGGTGCAGAAGGTACCCAAAAAGTGCGCTGATCAATAGTCGGCAAAGGTAAGCGAGGCGGTGTACGGGTAATTTACTTTAATTTGGTAGAGAAAGACGTGATTATGCTAATCACGTTGTATCCAAAATCCAATCAGGTAAATATTAAGACCAGTGACATTAAAAAGGCGGTGTAAGATGGACATTGAAAAAATAGCGCAAGCAATTGAAGCTGATGCGGGGATGACGTTGACTGACTTACGGCAAGGCTTAGCCGAAATGCAAGACGGTCTCGGGCAATCGCATAGCCCTGAGCAAATTTTATTGCGTTCGGTACGGCAGCAAACCGGCTTATCGCAACAAGCATTTGCTGATTTGATTAAAACCCCCGTGGCGACATTACGCGACTGGGAGCAGGGCCGTTTTAATCCGCCCGGTGGCGTAATATGTTTATTAAAACTGATGCATGATCATCCTGAATTAATGGATGAGCTGGCTGCTTAATATTGTCTAAAAAAATCAAAAGTCAATGGAAAACGAACGCGTAACGGAGTTTGCAACCCGGTCACGCCTCAGTAAAACCAAGGCTAAAAATTGCATAACACTCGATCTTCAAGTTTTCTTACCTTGACTTTATAGATTCCAGATAACCAGTAACATAACGGCCAATAGATGTAGGCCGGAATAAGGCTTTTCAAGCGTAAGCGAGAACAAGCGTTTCCGGCATCCGGTACGAGGATGCCGGAAACGCCACCACGCGCTACGCTTGAGTGGTCTTATTCCGGCCTACGCCTAATGCTTGTTATCGCTGAATACCCCAAAATCAAGAATAAAAACTTGAGTATCGAGTAACACTTTATCAAGCTAGCTAAAAATAATATAAGGATCAAGTCGTGAATAACCCGGACTCAATCAGCATCATCCTCCCCGCCAAAAATGAAGCGGGAAATCTGGTCGACTTATTACCGCAGTTAAAGTCACTTTATCCTCTAGCCGAAATTCTGGTCATCAACGACGGCTCAACCGATAATACTGCGCAAGTCGCCATTGATGCCGGTGTAAAGGTCATTTCTCATCCTTATAATCAAGGCAATGGCGCTGCCATTAAAACCGGGGCAAGAAATGCAACGGGCGAACTGCTGGTTTTTATGGATGCAGACGGCCAGCATGATCCGGCCGACATCGCTGCTCTGCTTGAACAACTCAAGCACGGCTACGACATGGTTGTCGGTGCCAGAAGCAAGCGTACCCATGCAACCTTTTTAAGGTTCTGCGGCAATAGTTTTTTTAACCGACTGGCCTCCTCAATGACCGGGCATAAAATTGAAGATTTAACCTCCGGCTTTCGGGCGGTCAAGGCTGATAAATTCCGTAAATTCCTGTATTTGCTGCCTAACGGTTTTTCTTACCCGACCACCAGCACCATGGCCTTCTTCCGCTCCGGCTTTCCGGTCGCTTACATACCCATCCATGCCGGCAAACGTGGCGGCAAAAGCCATATCAGTCTTATTAAAGACGGCCCCCGTTTTTTTATGATCATCCTGAAAATAGGCGCTTTTTTTTCACCCATGCGCCTGTTTTTGCCCATTAGTTTGTTTCTTTTTCTAACCGGCCTGAGCTATTATGGTTACACTTACTACTTTGAGCATCGCTTTACCAATATGAGCGCCTTATTGTTCAGCACATCTATATTGACCTTTTTGATGGGCATTATTTCTGAACAAGTATCATCATTACATTACAAAAACAGTGATGACAACCAACAGTAACAGCCTGCGCTGGTTTAATACAACCACAGACAAGCCATCAATTGAAAAATCACATGGGTTTTCAACAAACCAGAATCGACGAACCAAAGCCGAAAAAATTAAAATAATTCTGGATGAACATTTAAAAACCTCCCCAGACCCTCGACTGCTTGTACTGGATATTGGCACTGGCAACGGTGAAATTGCGCATTACCTCAGTGATTTTTTTTGTGTAACCAGTGTTGACATAAATGACCATCGTTCAATTACTGATAATTTCAGTTTTTTAATTGCTAATGAAGCCTTGCCTTTTGCCGCCAATACCTTCGATATAGTGATATCGAATCATGTTATTGAACATGTTAAAAACCCGAAACGGCATGTTGCTGAGATTCACCGCGTCCTGAAGCCACAAGGCTGGTTTTATCTGGCAACGCCTAATCGATTATGGCCTTGGGAAGTTCATTACCGAGTTCCTTTAGCTCACTACTTGCCCCATAAGGCTTTCCATTGGTTAATGCAAAAAACCGGAAAATACCATGAAGATATTGCGCTGCAAACTGCTTGGCAGCTTAAATCGCTTTGCCGCAAATTCTCTCGAATTTACTCGATCAGTGAACAGATTTGCCGACAGCCCAGACATTATCAATTAAATGTAGCTGAATGGTTAAACCGGATATTGAACATAACGCCTATGGCCCTATTTGCCGCTGTCCACTGGTTCATGCCGACGTTTATTTTCATGTTGCAAAAAGACATCGCTACAAAAAAGATATTATGGCTAACATCCAGTTATCCCCGCTTTAAAGATGACAGCGCCTCCATATTTTTGCATCACTTAGCCGAAACCCTGAATGAACAGGACTTTGAAATACATATTTTGTCACCGGATCATGACTCCGTGGATCATACATTTCCAGAAAGCGCGATTAACAGCCATCACTTTCGCTATGCCTTCCCTGGAAGTCAACAAAAACTCGCCTATGGCTCCGGTATTCTTCCGAATTTACGCGCTAATCCCTGGCTGTTTTTGCAGGTGCCTTTCTTTCTGAAAGCCCTGTTTTTTTCAAGTTGGCGGTTAATCCGTCAACTTAAACCTGATTTGGTCCATGCCCATTGGATAGTCCCGCTAGGCACCATTGCCGTCTTGCTAGGCAAGTTTTCGGATATTCCTGTTATCGTTACTGCGCATGGCGGCGACGCTTTCGCCTTGCAAGGCGCTCTATTGGCAAAAATCAAACGCTGGACAATCCAAAACTGTAGCGCATGGACCAGCAATACGGCTGCGACTTCGAAAGCCGTTGGCAATGAATTACCCCAGCCGGTAATTATCCCCATGGGCATTGATTACCAACGCTTCAGTTGCGGACAATCTGCAAAAAAATCACCGGACACGTTTGTTTTTCTTTTTGTGGGCCGCTTGGTTGAAAAGAAAGGCGTAGCTGATCTCATCACCGCTTTTTCTTTACTGCCAGAAGTATTACGCAACAAAACCGAGCTATGGATTGTGGGTGACGGCGCGGAACGTAAAGCATTAGAAGCGCTGACACACGCACTGAACCTTGCTGATAAAGTGATTTTTTATGGCAGACTGCCTAACCAGCAACTGCCGGACTACTATGCAGCCGCCGATCTATTTATCGCCCCTTCTGTTACCGATGCATCGGGTGATACCGAAGGACAAGGCGTGATTTTACTGGAAGCGATGGCCAGTGGAACGGCGGTAATATCAACAAGAACCGGCGGAATTGGTGAAATCGTGACTCACGGCAAAACCGGCTTATTGGTTACCCCCAAGCACCCGGAGGAACTTAAAAATGCCATTGAACAACTATTGAATAATAGCGCTTTGCGCAATACGCTGGCCGAAGCAGCAACAAACAATGCGCAAGCTTATGACTGGAAACAAATTGGTACAAAATTCTCGGCGCTTTACAATCAATTCATCCGTTAATTTATCGCTCTATCTGGTATCCAACACTTCATCAAACAAGTATTGATATTCTTTTACCATGCGCTCCAGCGTGAACGCCTTTTCAACCTTGGCGCGATTATATTCGCCCATTTCCCTACGCAAGTGCGCATCATCAGCCAATTGATTGATCTTATCGGCAAATACCTGTACATCACCCAAGGGGCATAAAAAACCGCCTTGATCGTGGTCAAGCAATTCTGACAAAGAAGAGCAATTCGAGGCAACTAAAGGCAATCCGCAAGCCATGGCTTCCAAAGCAGCCAAACTTAAACCTTCTCTAACTGTCGGGAACAACAGAAGGTCGGCTTGCCGATAAACGTCAGGCATGTCCGCATAAGCAATTTTTCCCAGACAACGTATGCGTGGATGGTCTGCCAAGCTATCATTCGTTCGCAAGCCCGCTGTATAATGTATTTCGATGCCGGTATTAAGTTTATTGGCGATGGGAAGCAGCCATTGAACCCCTTTTCGTCGAGTCAGGTTTCCGCAAAATAAGACTTTGATCGTGTCTGAGTTTGCTCTTGAACGATTCGCAGGAAAAAAAACCTGCTCATCCACTCCGTTGTAAATTACACGAATATCTTTTTCTAATCCAAGATCATGTTTGGCCAGATTGGCGGTAAAGTGACTTACAGCCGTGATTGTATGAGCCTTATTAACCGCTAATGACGTAAACCAACGCAGATCGATACGATAGTGAATGTTCTGCAATGAGCTACTGTAAGGCGTCATAAATGAATCGAGTACATAATTATGAAAGGTAATGACAAGCGGAATGCCTAAACGTTTATGGAAAATCGCGTAGTCAGGCGTGGTATGAATCAAATCAGCCCGCGAAAAACGCCCTAATGGTAACAACGATACAGGGCAAAGCGTGCGATAAGGGTGATAAGGTGCGACTTTGTAATGGGGCAAGTAGCGCTCTAGTGTTTTGTGAACAACATAGGCACCATTGCCTGTGGCCATTGGGCTGAAAATCATCTAAACCTGGAAACCTTGCTAGTAAATGTATCACTTAAGAATACTATGAATGATTGTGATAAGTTAAGTCAACAACATCTATCTGTAATGCGGTTGGCAGTGATTCTTCCGTCCCTTGCTGGCGGCGGTTTGGAGCGAGTGCAAATAAACCTTGTTAAGGAATGGGTGAGACAAGGGATCGAAATTGATTTGGTTGTAAGTCGCTTGCATGGCCCATTAAGCAATTTAATACCTGCTGGATCATCGGTCTTCGAATTAGCGGGTAGCCAGCCTTATTTGTTTCCCATTGGCCTTTTTCGTTACCTTAAAGCGCGTAAACCCACTCATATTTTATCTTCAGCAAATGATCTTAATGCCATAACGCTATTCATTGCCGGTTTGTTAATGCTTAGGGTTCCTATTGTCATTAGTGTGCATAATCACTTATCGAGCGAATTGCAACTGGCTAAAGGTGGGGAGCTGGTTAAATTACGAATTGTCGTCTGGTTGTTAAAGCACATGATCCATCGCTCAGGAGCGGTGATTGCCGTTTCACAAGGAGTTGCCGATGATCTGGCGCATCATTTACCATTGAAACCAGGGCAATTACATGTTGTTTATAATCCGGTCATCTCGCCTGAGACTTACCGGCAGATTGCTATTCCTCTACTAAATTGCCCAGTTCCTCAAGGCACACCTTGGATTCTCTATGTGGGGCGCTTGACGCAGGCTAAAGGAGTTGATCTGCTTATCAATGCCTTTCAGAAAATCTCTCAATCTGCCAACGCCCATTTAGTGCTGATGGGATCCGGGCCTTTACAAGACGATATCGAAAAACAGATTGCAAGAATTGGCCTCACTCCACGCATCCATCTAGTCGGCTTCCAAGTAAATCCCCTACCTTGGATGCAAAAAGCCGATGTAGTGGTGCTGCCTTCGCGGCATGAAGGCTTAGGTAATGTATTAATCGAAGCGATGGCGTGCGGGACTCAAGTTGTTGCCACGGATTGTCCGAGCGGTCCATCGGAGATTCTTGATGGAGGACAGTTCGGCCAGCTTGTTCCAGTGGATGACTGCGAAGAATTGTCTAAAGCGCTACTGAATAGTTTAACAGGCGAGTTTAAGGTTGATTCCGATTTATTAATAAAACGAGCGCAATTATATACAGAATCTCGCGCAGCAAAAGAATATCTTACTTTGTTAAGGGGCAGTAAATAAAATATATCTCTAAAGCCTGGTCGTTATATACACTTTTAACTTACTAAAGCCTTTTTGTATACAATCTGAGCAAATTAATCATGAGATATCTTAACGGCAATATTTTTGACATGATAGCTAAGTTTGCAAAACGCATTATCAATAAAAGCGGCGATAAAAACATAATCTTTAAATAATGCGTAAATTTGATGGTTGGTAATGCTGAATAGCTAAGATAAATTTCAGTTAGGATTAAGTTTATTGCGGGGAGATGATGTGCTTTTTTGCTTATTATGGCCCTTTTTGTGAGAGTCCATAGTTCACTAATTTGCAAGCATGAAATAAAAGCGCCGTATTTGCAATCATCAAGTTCAGAGCGTAATAAAGCAATTTTTTTGATGTTTGAATGAATTGTGTTGATTGTAAAATCAGCTGTTATGGAGCTTTCATGTTGCCTATAAAAATAGGCAGCATTGTCAACCTCTACTAATGTCAATTTTTCCTTTGATAATATAAGGGCGTTAAATATTAAGTCTTCGCCATGGCTAAGGGCTGTAGGAAATTGAATATTTGATAAGATTGATGCAGGAAAAAGCTTTCCACAAACATATGCAGTACGTTTCATTAATAAAATAGATTTTAGGTAATCTTCACCAGAAATTTTATGTGGTTTTGCCGACTCTGGCGTACTTGTTTTAGCATGTATTTCATGATGATTTTTTTTAAATTTATATATCCTGGCGCAGGGAATGATGTTAAAGCGACAAGCGATATTTAATAAATTGATAATGCATTCGCTTGATATAATATCGTCGGCGTCTAAAAAAAATATATAGTCACCTTTAGCGTGATCAAGACCGTTGTTTCTCGCGCTGCTTACGCCCTGTTTATCCTGATTAATTACACGAATTCTTTTGTCTTCTGACTGATGAGCCTTAAGAATATCAGCCGATCCATCGGTGGAGCCGTCATTGATGCATACAATCTCAATATTGGGGTAGGATTGATTTGTTACGCTTTCTATGGTTTCGGCAATAAAATTTTCTGCATTATGAATTGGAATTATTATTGAAACCAGCATAAAGTTTTTGGGATAAGCCATCTTTTAAGTGAACGAGCAGCGACAAATAAATTGTGAAATTTGGCATAAAAAAACGCAGCTGAGTCGATAACAAATAGATGTTTTGCGCCGAATTTTTTTAGAACTGTTTCTATGAATGTATTTGAATGCTTTAATTCGTCTGATAGCCTAATAGATCGTCTTAATAGCTGGCGCTGGATCTGTCTTAAGGTGCGTTTTGTTTGTGTTGTAAGATAAGCGTACCTATTATTGAAGCTCTCTATTTTATAAACCGCTTGAATACACCCTTCTATATTTTTCCAGCTTGCCAGGGTAGTCATAATAGAATTACGTCGAATACGGCGCATAAAAAAACAAGTTTTCAACGAAATA